>Ga0209491_10003931_pt1 | contig 23748 bp, 25 predicted proteins | sample BON02_FD_187213 | JGI IMG/M metagenome (GOLD analysis project Ga0209491, IMG submission 187213) | Freshwater microbial communities from Lake Bonney liftoff mats and glacier meltwater in Antarctica - BON-02 (SPAdes) (version 2) | ecosystem: Environmental > Aquatic > Freshwater > Ice > Glacier... | reverse complement strand
AGGGAGGGAGGGAGGGGGGGAGGGGGGAAGGGACATACCTGACAATTCCGGCAGGCCCGAGCACGCCAAATATCCATGCCCCCCACAGCACTTCCTACAATCCTCAATCCCATCCGCGGCAATCGTCGTACACAAACTCTTCAACCCCGCAAGAGAAGCATGGGCCCTCCCCATCTGCTGCCCTACTTCTGCCTGCCCCTTCTTTCCCGACAAAAGGGCTTGCTCCGTCTCTGCTAATAAAGTCTGCACTGCCCGACCACAGAAAAAGAAGCCTAACGAAGCAGCAAGGAGGGGGAGGAGGCGGTATTGCTGCGAAGGGTAGTCGAGAATTTGATGCTCTCCTTTCACGGGGCTGCTGTCGTCGGCGTCGTACCCTTGACGACGCACCGCGGAGTAGCGGATGGCGATGGTGGCGGCTTTGCTTAGCTCGCGGGCAGAATGGACGACGATGATAGCACGCACCTGTTTTGGGAGCAGGGAGGTAAGTAGTCAGATGAAGACATTTATGAGTGATTAAATAAATGAAAGGAATAAATAAAAAAATAAAAATAAAAAATAAAAAAAATAAAATAAAAAAAATAAAAAATAAAACAGGAATAAATAAATAAATAAATGAATAAATAAATAAATTAATAAATAATAAATAAATAAATAAATAAATACATATAAAAAAAGGATATATATTTATAATTGAAAAATTGCGTAAAATAGTAGTTCATGTAGATAAAGAGAAATAAGGGTATTTACCTGCATCATCGTCACATACGCAGCCTTTGGGTGCGTCCCCTCTACCCTACTCCACACGCCCTCCCTCGACACGCGCACGAAACGCTGCGCCAGGTTAGCCCTCGGAATCCTGACAGAGTGAAGCTCGAGGCACCCGTTGTCCATCCCCGCAAACGCAATTTTTGGTCCAATGTCCCTTGTCACCACACCGGGGAGCAGGGCGTGCGTGTGGGGGTCACGTAGGGGGACAATGAAGTTATGGATGCCCAGATCTTGGAAGGGCGAGGAAGGGGAGGAGGAAGAGGAGGGAGGGAGGAGGAGACGGGCGATGACCATGGCGGTGTTGGCGGTGCTGTGGAGGGAGGGAGGGAGGGAGGGAGGGAGGGAGGGGTGGTGAGTTTCTGGTAACATACATAGAAACGACGCGCTGCATATTACTCAGCTTACGGATCGATTAAGGAAGGAGGGAGGGAGGGAGGGAAACGTACCGGCCCAAGTTCCCGGGCCACCACTTGTAGGACTGAATGGTGGGCGTGTCTAAGACAAACTCATCCGTAGCTGGATCACAGGTCGCTGTGGTCTGCAGCGCCTGGATGCTACATCCACACATACAGCTAGGGAGGGAGGGAGAAAGGGAGGGAGAGAGGGACTTACCGGCCCAAGGTTCCTGGCCACCACTTGTAGGACTGAATGGTGGGCGTGTCGAGGACAAACTCATCCGTGGCAGGGTCAAAGGTCGCTGTGGTTTGCAAGGCTTGGATATTACTGCCATGTCCCATCTCCGTCTGTGCATAGCACCCCAATACCTTCTTGCTCCTTGCCAAAGGGACCCAGTAAGCTTGTTGCTTTTCGCTGCACAGGCTGAGGAGGCAGGGGAGGAACATCAGGTCGTGCAGGAGGGTGGGTAAGTCCTCTGAAGCGAGGGAACGAAGGACAATCCCATCCTCCTCGCTCAGGCCACGGACATTAATCAGCTGGTCCAAACGACTGCATTTCGCCAGGGCACGTTTGTAGCGCTCAGTGTGATTGAGATAAATGGCGTCTTCATTGCTAAAAATGGGGTCTGCTAGAATGAGGGTGCGGAGCCACTGTCGGCGGGCAACCTTGGCAGCGCCGCCGTCCACGAGCTGGGTCAAGGAGGCAGGGGAGAAGGAGGCGTTGCGGCGTTCTTGGACAAGCTGGGGGGCGACGTCCATGGTGCTGCTGCTGCTGCTGGACGCGGCCATGGCAAGTGGAGAGGGCTGATTTGACGCCTGGTGCTGTGCTGGCAAGGAAGGAAAGGAAATGCGGGAAGGCAGGAAATCGCAGGCCGGGGCACGCAACGCAGGCAGATGGTAGTGGCGGTCCTGCCCGCTGTGGTGAGAGCCCTGAATGCGTCCCTGTGGTGGTGTGGGTGGTGTCTAAAGAATGTTGTGAGTTGGCTGGACTGTTGCAGCGTTTGCCAACTTCACTTGCTTCCATTTTATCATCATCAGCCTCCTCACCCCCACCCTCATTCCCAACATACACTCCATAGGAAATATGCCACGGCCCGCCACCACCGCCCCTAGCTGGCAATAGCACGCCAGCCGCCATGGGGAGGCGGCCGGCCGGGGCGGCGTGGGTTTTTCTCCTGCTATTTGCGCTGCTTTGGCCTCACCAATATCGAAGGGGTACGTCATCATGTGCGGCGCAGGCTTTCGTGTGGCCGCCGCCGCTGCCGCAAAGGGTGGTGAGTTGTACGCCCAGCAGCAGCAGGACCCGCATCGACAGAAGCGGCAGGTGTAGTGGATTTCGCCTCGGCGTCCACTCTCCCAGTAGCACCGACAGCAGCACCTCGGCCTCCCTCACACTCGAGCCCACGGCCGCACCAAGCCCCAGCAGCAGCAGCAGCAGCAACAACGCCCACGACTTCGCCGAGCAAGCCGTGGCGCGTATGGCAGTGGAGCTGCGGCAGGGCATCAAGAAGAAGGCGGGGGCCGTTTCTGTGACAACGCTGCAGCAGGAGCTGGAGGCCGGCCTTCGTCAAGGCAGCCTGCTCATGCCTCCTTCCACCCCTTCCTCCCAACCACCCACCACCACCACCGCCCCCCAAAAAAACAAAGTACGGCAACCCCGCGCATCAACACGCAAGCTTCTCGTCGCCGTCATTCGTGACTTTGCCCGCTTGAACCTCGACCCAGGCCCCTCCTTCTGGCACGTGCTCACCCCGTGGCTCTCCCCCCCAACCATCACCCTCTCCACCTCCGAACTCGCCTCGCTCACCTTGTCCTTAGCTACATTAGACGTCCCTCAGGGAAGTGAATTCCTGCTCGACGCCATCCTCCACGCTGTATGCACGCACAAGAAACCAACCCCCCACCTCTTCTCCATCGCAGACGGGAAGCAACTATGCAAAGCACTCACCCTCCTCCAGCGGCCCGGTGGTACCTTCAGAGCAGGACCCGCCCCGTCAATGTCCTGGCTTCTAGCCTTACTCCAAGCGAGGGATAAAGCAGAAGAGGCTGCCGAAGCTGCTGCTGCTGCTGCTGCTGGTGGTGCCGGGAGGAGCAGCAGCAGCAGCAGTGGTACTCGTTTGGTGCGTCGTCCTGCGCCGTTTCTTCCTCCTCCTGAGCCAGCGAAACGACAGACAGCTCTTACTTCTTCTGTTTTGCATAGGCGAGTAGTGGATTTATTGACCCCTCTAGGTTTTGCCTGTGAGTCCGAAGTGGCCCACGCTGGCCTCAACCTCGACTTGGTTCTGTACCCTCCTTCCCTCCCGTCCTCCCTCCCTCCCCCCCTTCCCCTCATCATCGAAATTGATGGTCCGCAGCATTTTATTCACGGGGACCCTACCCGCCCTACGGGTGCTACAGCAGCACGTCGTCGCCTCCTTCGCTCCCAACACGATACGTGGGCTGGCTTAGTAGCAATTACTTATTTAGATGAGTACGAGGGAGGGAGGGAGGGAGGCAGGCAGGGACCGGCGGCGAGGTTGTTGAGAGTGGTTGAGAGGAAGGTGAGGGAGGAGGGGGGGGTGGAGTTGGCTATGTATAGGGTGGGTGGTACTGCTGCTGCTGCTGCTACTACTGCTACTGCTGCTGCTGCTGCTGTTTCTAGCAGTAGTGGTGCTGGTGCTGATGCTGCTACTGCTGCTGCTACGGCTGCTGGTGGTGCTGCTGCTGTCGTTGCTGATGGGGTCGAGGAGGTTGAGGAGGAGGAGCAGGAGGTGAAGTGGGAGCTGGCTAAGCGTCTCTTCCTCGCCTCTTCACCTGAGGGACTATTAGAAGTACTACGGCATAAGAGAAATAAAGATAGAATGGATGCCACTCATTGGGCAACGGCCTTGGCACGCATGTCCCGATTTGTCAAGCACCACCATCATCAGCATTACCGGCGTCACCAGAGCAGCAGTAGTAGCAGCAGCACCATGGCCACCTCCAGCTCTACCAGCAGCAGCAGCAGCAGCAGCAGCAGCAATTTGAACGTCAGCAGCAAGACGAGCAAGAGGGAAAGGAGCAGCAGCAGCAGCAGCAGCAGCAGCAGCAGCAGCTGCAGCAAGAAGCAACGCCGCGGATGGTACATGGGTGGAGAAGGCGTGCTCCGCGATGCTGCTCACGCGCGGATGCTACTACAACAGTCGACCTTCCCTGCCTTGGCTTTGGTGCTGGAAGCGTTGAGTGAATATTATGATTTTGAGGAAGAAGACGAGGAGGAGGAAGAAGGGGGGGAGGAGGACGGGAGGGAGGGCGAGCGGGAAGGGGGGAGTGATGCGCTACAGCTGGCCAACGTGGCTGTTGCGAGGGCGAAGGCGTTGCAACAATTGGAGGAGGAGGAGGAGGAGGAGGAGGAGGAGGAGGAGGAACAGCAGCAGCAGCAGAAGCAGAAGCAGGAGCAGCAGCAAGATGTACAGAGGGAGGGCATGCTCATGACCTCCTCCAGCCTTGTCTCTTTCCTCCGTGCTCTTGCCACGCTGGGTTACCGCTCCTCCTCCTCGCTGCCCGTCTTACCCACCCTCCTACAAAACATGGCCCACCAAGGACAGCTGGACGCGGCCGCACTCGCTTCTGTGCTAGACAGCCTGGCTATCATTTGTCTGCAGCCCTCCCTTCCCTCTGCTGCTGCTTCTTCTTCCTCTTTCTTCTCCTCCACCCTACCTTATGACGTATCCACTTGCGTGGCAACCCTCCTTCGAGGCGGCGAGAGTCAACTCCACCTCCTCCGACCGCGGGACCTCGTCTCCTTTGTCCGCGCCATGGCCCTCTTTAAAGAAGCAAGCCGACGATGTCCTCCCTCCTCCCTCCCCTCAGCAGCAGCAGCAGCAGCAGCAGCAGACGACGAGCGCCTGATCGCCGCCATCGTGGAAGCAGCAGGGAAGGCCCATATATGCCAGTCCCTCTCTTTAGCGGACTTGGCTTTGCTAACTTACAAGGAACCGGCCGACGGGGACGGAGAAGGGGGGATCATCAACCAGCGCGAACGACGGAAAGCTCTGCAGTGGCCGCTTGTGGGGGAGGTCCGACGCCGGCTCCGCGTTTTGTCGCCCTCGGTGTTGGTGCTTTTTATGCAGGAGGAGATGGCGGCGGGGCCGGTGGCAGCAACGGTGGCAGCGGTGTCAGCCCCGAGAAGGAAGGCTAAGACAAATAGGGCGGGGATTTCCAGGCTTCGGCCACGCCCGACGCGCGCGTTTTTGGTGATGCTTACGAACGAGCTTTATAAGCAGCGAGCGACGTTGACAGTACGAGAAAAAGCAGCAGCCTCCGCTTGTCTTCGAGGCTGGGGCGATATTTATGACCCTGGCCCGCGATTCTGGCAACGCTTTGTGTAACATAATATTGGAAATTAAGGAATGACAAGAGTCAATAATATGAACAATGAATTGATTATAAAGGAGAGCCTTCGCAGTATCTGATGGCTTCTTATCTTTTGTTGTTGCCCGTGTTCTTTTTAGATCTTTTACTTTTGCCCAAATATAAAAGCGCTGATTGGAAAAGCGGTGCAAGGAATGACAATGACAAAAGCAAACAGATAAATTATGCATGATTCTCCTTGTATATTCTGTTTGTGATTTCCCCTCGATGATCGTCCTTGTGTTGTGTGTTTTGTGGTTCGATATTGCCTTTCTATCTGTCTCGTTCTATGATCGTCTCTCCTGCTTCTCGATTAGTCTTGTGTAGTTTCCTCAAGGGCGCGTCGTCAACTGCATGGTATCACTGTCTGTTTTCTCTTGTCTGTAACCTTTCTGTCTATCATTTTGGATCTTTTCAGTTCCGAATATTGTCTGTATGTTTCTTCGTTTCACTTTTCCACGCCATGTTGCGCTGGCTTTTTGCTCCTTTCAGATTCACAACCACCTTTTCTGTCTTGTCGTCCAATATTCATGTCATTCTCGCCCTCCAAAACCCGCCCGTCCTCTCTGGTAATTTCTGCATTTGGTCACAAGCTTGCAATCCCTCAGCTCGCCGGCAGGTAACAGGTAGCATGGATATGTTCAAAGTAATGAGCCTTCAGATCGACACTCTCTCTCGCCACCCCACTTTGATATTGAAATTGCGCTCCTCGGAAATCGAGCCGGGAGGGGAGAGCAAAGGAAGTAGGGTTCGAAGGTAAGCTATAAGATTGTTGAATTCTGTGTGGGTGATATAATTCTCGGGGAGGATGATGTCCTTCACGCCCCTTTCCATGTACCCTCGGACCACCAATTTTAGCGTCTCTATCGGCAGCTTGAGTAGGACGCCCTTCATGGTCAAGGACGAGAGCGCAGAAAACGGCGGGCGGAAATCGGGCTGGCGGTCGCTGGGACCACCAGGTTGAGGCATCAGCGTCAAGGTGTCGATGTTTATGTCAAACATGAATTTCAAAACCTCCGCCGACGTCAAACTGTGCCAATCTAGGTACAGCGTTTGCAGGGAATCAAGTGACTTAAGTGATCTGGCTGGGCCCTCCATGTCCTTTCCCGAAGCTCGTGACTGCGCCTCCACTAGCAATCCGCTCTTTGCAGAGTCACGAGGACGACACTGAAAACCCAGAGAGAGTCGCGCCACAATAGCCCATCCCTTATGTAGGCCATCAATAAGTGCAGCGGCAGAGCTCTCTCCATCATATATTAATAGACAGTCAAAGACGTGAGGGTGGAGAAAATGCCAAACCATAGGTCCGCGGCTGGACCACTATACATGTTCATCCCGTTCTTATAGTTATAGAGATTGCGACACTCGAGCTTCCGCAGCGGGACGTGATGGCAAGCAAGGCAGTCAAAAAATGCGTGGAGCAAGGTAGGCTTGACCTACCAGATACGACTCAGCACCAGGTGCTCCAGCTGGATGAGAGGGGTAATGGGGTGGAGATGTGGCGTTGTTGTCATCGTTGTGGGTCGGAGAGAGGAGCGCAAGGAGGCGGAGGACGACGTAAATGAGGTCGACAAGCACGAAGAAGGGTGCTGGACCATCACCGCAGCGCGCCTTCATCTTTTTACCGAATTTGGGCGGAGGCAGCGCTGTCAGAACGGCCTCCCAGGCCTGTCTTCTAGGCACACTTCCGTCAGAATGAGGTTGCGGAGGGCTGGGAGGTGGACGGAGCTGATCAGCTTGATGAAAGTGTATGTGAAAGCCTTTCGCTGTGTCTGCGTGTGTGTGTGTGTATGTGTGATGACAAAATGTAACAACGAGGATTGATGGACCCCCGGCGATAGTCTGGCGCACCGATTGATCAACCGATTCCTCAACATTCCTACACTTACTCGACGAACGTCATAAATCTTAAGCTCCTGGAGCACCGGTAGGCCCTGGGTGAAGACGTCCCTCAGTTCATAACACAGCTCGGCCGAGGTCAGCGCCCACTCACCAAAATGGAGGGTGGTGATCTTGGAGGCATGCTGAGGGAGAGCCAGCGACGCAACAAACCGCGCCGGGTATGCGACTTTCCAGCGCTAACGGTAAGTAATCGCCACGGTTTTCTTGCCCCTGGGCAACAGAGACTTGAACGCCTTACACGTGAAGGCCAATGGGAGCAGATCGCCTCCATTCGCTGACGAGGAAAGGAGCTGCGGGGCGAGGAAGAGGTCGTGAAGAAGACGATAATTGGTGAAGATTTGGGGGAAGAGAGGGGAGAACGCCGAGCGCGTGAGTCGGAGGGTTTTGACCTTGGGGGGCAGAGGTGGGTCTGGGATGACGTGCTTGACGTAGCGCTGCAATTCACAGTCCCAGCGCCACTGGTACGTGCCAGCAGGCTTCTTGCGCTTCTTATGGCCCTCGTCATCGTTTGTCACCGCCTCGACTTCATCCCGCGCGAGCAGGAAGCGGGCTTCCTCATTTATCGCGTCCTCATCGTCATTGCCATCGTTCCCATCATCGTCGTTGTCGCTGCGCGCCTTCTGCAGCTGGTCCATGGCCAGCGCTTGCTTGATCATGTCTTTTTGGAGGAGGGAGTCGAAGCTGGCCCCGTGCTCCTCTTCCAAAGCCTGCATCTCCCGCACTTTGGCGCTGGGCTTGCGTTCCCGCGGCATGGCTCTAGTAGTGGCTGTGGTGGTGAAAGAGAGTGAAAGGAGAAAGGGCAGACAGGCTGAGTGTTGTACTGAAAGGACAGAGCGAAGGGGCACATGACTCAAACAAAAAAGCGAGTGTTTTTCTAAACGAGCAATTTCTATCTTGTTTGTCTTGGCTCTTTTCAGCCACGTCTGTCTGTTTGTTTGCTTGCTTGTTCTGCTTCTGACTGGTTCGCTTTCGGACTTTTAAGGCGCACTTGTCTATCGCGATTTGTTTTGACCGTTTGTTGCTCTTTGTTTCCCTCCTTTGTGCTATCTGTCTGTCTTAACGGTCCTACTATGTCTCTCCTGAATTTCTTCTATACCACACTCACCGTCCTCACAAACTTGTTTCCCGCCTCTTCGGACCACTCCCTCCCTCTTCCTCCCCAACCCCGAGACACATATGCGTACATGGTATATTTGTATTGTGACCACTCTACGCGGACCCACGGACTATGCGAAGAAGGACGTTGAGCTCATAGTGTTCTTTGATACCACTTCAAAGATCAATCCCACCGCTCGCTGCAGTCACGCTGCTGTCCCTGCCCGCTCTCTAACCCGCTCAAGCTATTTTTCCTTCTCGATTTCTTTCTCCCGATCGCCCACCCAAGGAACAAGCAGCCAACACATGCCGTTAACACCCTATGTTACTACTAGTTGCGAGGCTATACGGAAACTCCACCAAGACCTCACAACCGGGAGGCCAATTAATTGTCAGCGCCTTGAACTCCTGGTAGCCCCACTCGCACTCTCCAACAATGCCCCACGGGCGACGGTACGGACAGATCCACTGAGCCAAACTCACTTTGAGAGGGCGTTCGTAGGAGATGGATAAGGAGGAGGGGAGGCGGAGAAGCAAGGTTCGAAGATGGGACACCAACTCTTCGATCTTTGTCTTGTCCCAGCCGTTCTTCGAGAAGTCAATATCCCGCACGCCCCTCTCCAAAGCGTCCTGGAGCAATGTCTTGACCGTCTCTACCGGCAGCCCCATCAGGACACGCGAGAGACACAAAGACGACAGCGCGGGGAAGGGCAAGCGACTGTCAGGTTGACGGATGCCCTGGGCGCGAGGTAGACACATGCCCGTCGTGGGGTTGATATCCCTGTCAAGAATGCACTCCACCAGTCCCAATCGCGCCACCCATTTCATACGTGTCAAATTCAAGCGCAACGTCTGCAGAGAGTGGAAGGGCGCTCCATTCTTGACGGTCCCCGCAGCGATCTCCATCACTGCACTCAGCAACACCTCTCCGTCCATTCCATGACCCGCCAGCACAGGGTCGCGGCCAAGAGAGAGGCACGTCACAGCGCGGCAGCCCTTGTCCATTCCTTTGATGAGCGCAGTGGCGATGCTCTCCTCCAAGTTCGTGTTATGAAGCGTCAAGGACGAAAGCGCAGGAAATGCACTGTTCTTCAAATGGACCGCTAATTTCTCATACGCAGGCTGGCCGACAGAGGCGCTAAAGAGCCGGTGGCACTCGAGCGTCCGAAGGGGAGCCTTGTGGTGGGCGAGCCCATCGAAGAGCCGGAGGAGGGTGGTGGAGCTGGCAATGTGGACGTTGCGCAGGACGAGGTGTTCCAATCGGGCAAGCGGAGTGAGGAAAAGAGCGGGAGACTTCTTCTTACGTGAAACCGTCGTCGTCATCTTCTTGGTCTTGGTTGAGTTGACGGTGGAACTAGAGGACGAGGAGGAGGACGATTTAGACTTGGGCATGGGCATACCCGCAAAGACGGCGTCCCAGGCCTTGCTTTGGACCTGGCTGCCGTCCATCACAAGAGCACGAAGGGCTGGGAATTTGGACGACTTGACGAGCTCAATGAAGGCGTAGGTAAAGGACTGTTTGTATGTTTGATAAAGTGGAAGGGTTGTGTAAGTGGCGTTAAACTACAGATTAGCAGGAGTGCTTGGGCGTGCTTCAGGATTCATATGGAGGGGTGGTTCAGGAGGGGGGGAGGTTGGGAATGAGGTGGGGATGAAAAGCACCGGAGCACAAACACGCACTTCATGCGACATAACATTGAAAGAGGAAATCGACACATTACAAAGTGTAGCCACTCTCCCAAGTCAAACTTTCCGTGTTTTGGTAATCTCTTTCAAACAGACTCACCTTGCAAGTCTTGCCGACCACGAGCTCCCGGAGCACGGGCAGACCCTTAGCGAAGACGTCTCCCAGCTCATAGCACACTTCCGGCGAGGTCATGGCATCTTGATCGAGGAGGTGGAGGGTGGTAAGGACTGAAGCGCACTGAGGAAGGGCCAGAGAAATAATGAAGCGGGTTGGAAATTTAAGGCTCGCCCACTGGCCGCGGTCCAGAATTACAGTCGCCTCACCCTTGGGCAGCAACGGAGCAAAGGCCTTGCATGTCAGGGCTAACGAAAGCAAGTCTCCCGCTTTTGCCGAGGCAGAGAGAAGCTGCGGTTCAAGAAAAAGGTCATGGAGGAGGCGGGGGTTGGTGAAGATCTGGATGAAGAGAGGGGAGAAGGCCGAGCACGGGGGGCGGAAGGCCTTGACCTTAGAGGCTGGGGCTGGATCAGGGATGAACACGTATGAGTGCTGCCTCAATACGGGGTCCCATCGATATTGGTACCTGCCGGCAGGCTTCTTGCGCTTCTTTGTGTGCCCGTCGTCGGCTTGCACTGCCTCATCTTCCTTCGCAAAGGCACGCACCAGTAGGAGGCGCGCTTTCTCGTTCAAGGCGTCGTCGTCGTCGTTGTGGCCGTCACCGTCATCATTGCCTTCGCCATTGGTCGCATTCTCCTGCCGGTCCATGGCCAGCGCTTGCTCGATCATGTCTTGTTGGATGAGAGAATCAAAGGTGCTGCCGTGCTCCTCCTCCAAGGCCTGCATCTCCCGCACCTTGGCGCTGGGCTTGCGTTCCCGCGGCATCGTTTTGGGGGTAGCTGTGATGGTAGGGGAGGAGGGAGGCGATGATTAGGGATTTTACTGTGATTTCGAAGTGGGATCTTGCAGACCCACTCTGGCAGTGGCTGTGATTGTAAAGGAGGGGAGGAAGGTAGCAAGGAAAGGTGAGGGAGAGCTGGAGGGGAAGGAGTGGGTGCACATCGAACGATGGAGGCCGGGGCGACGCGAGGAGGTGCAGTCAAAGCACGCGTCCACCCGCGGTATGCACGCAGCGACCGTAGGCCTGGCACAAGGATTGTCTGGCCACATCAAGATGCCTGGGTGGGATCGGTAGACTATGGGCGTGTGGTTGTGCCGGTGCGCTAGGGGGCGTGCTAGAGTGGAGGGGGAGGGATGATGCCTGCCGGCAGCCCGGGAGCAAAAGAAGGCTGCCGGGGCAAAAGCGTGGAAAACGGGATGGCCAGGGCACGAAAACAAGAGCGTGCTTTATTTTAACGTGTGTGCGGCTGTGCCCAGGTGCCTGTGGGAGGGTGAGGAGGGAGGGGAGCGCGTGAGCTTATTATGTGCCTGGCGGCCAAGCTGAAGCAAAGGATGAGCAGGAGCGACAAAGAAAGAGGGTAGTCGGGGGCAATTAAAAAGCACGCCACGCAAGTCAATCCTCCGCACACACATGCACAGCATGCAGGTACACTCGGAGCAAGCTCTTGTCTAATGGCAGATCGCAAATTCCTCCGCCATGGGTCCTTTCGTCCAGCTTTTCGTCCCCAACCTCCCCCACCAGGCCACTTCCTTCCGCCGCGTTCCTTCCTCTCCCGGTGTGTGGGCACATACAATCCACTCCACGTCCTTCCCCCCCACACACAAGCCACAGGCGACTGGCCACAACGACGAACCGATGCTTAGAGCACATATTTAAGAAGACATCTAGCTTTTTCGTGTGCCGCTGGCCATCCTGTCCCCCACGCTTTGGCCCGGCAGCTGTATCCCACTCCCCTTCCCACAGTCCCACACATCCCTCCGCATGCAAAACGCGCACGCCTTGACGCCTCTAGCCAAGCACACGCACTACTCACAATCGAGAAAAAGCTTGTGACTGAGGCCCTACGGTCGCTCTCCTCATGTCTGGTGGGTAGCGCTCAAAGCGTGGCGGCGGATGCGCTTCGACTGCGCTTACTCACAAGCCCCGGCCTCAAAAAGCCCTCTTCCGCCACCAGGCCACACTTCCCCCGCGCGACCCCACCCTCACCCTCTCTTTACTTCTATCCATCTCCTCCACGATCCCAGCCATCGTACAAAACCATGCCGCGGGAACGCAAGCCGAGCACCAAGGTGCGGGAGATGCAGGCGTTGGAGGAGGAGCAAGGCGCCATCTTCGCTCCCTCCTCCAAGAAGACATGATCAAGCAAGCGCTGGCCATGGACCGGCAGAAGAAGGCAGGCAACGATGAAAGCGATGGTCGGGGTGACGATGACGGCGACGCAAGGGTTGAAGAAGCACGCATGCTGCTGGTGCAAGCTTTTGCGGAGGAAGACGAGGCGGTGCAAGAAGACGGCGAAAACAACAAGAAGCGCAAGAGACCTGCTGGCACGGACTTGCGGCGCTTCGATGATCATCCCGAGACTAAAACTTTGCGACTTTCTCGCTCGGCCTTCTCGCTTCTCTTCCCCCAAATCTTCACCAATCCTCGCCTCCTTCACGACCTTTTCCTCGCCCCGATGCTCCTTGCCTCCGGCCAAGGAGGAGATCTGGGTGCTCTGGCGTTGACTTGCAAGGCCTTCGCACCCTTACGGCACGAGGGCACGACAAAGGTGGATTTAGGGCTTTTTCAAATGGATACACTCAAGTACCCCACGCGCTTCATCGCCGCCTTGGCTAGTCCTGGATCTGCCTCCGTCCTCACGACCCTCCATGTGTTCGACCATATTTTGTCTTCGGCCGAGCTATGTTACGAGCTGGGAGATGTCTTTGCGCAGGGCCTGCCGGTGCTTCGGGAGCTCAACTTCGAGAAATCTCATGAGATAAGTCTCTGGGTGAGTTGGGAAGGATAAATTAAGATGCGAGAGCGACTGCGGAGAACCCCACGCCAGTCCTCGTAATTTTTGCTACCTTTCACATTACCATTCTCCATACAAAGATGAGTTTGTATTTAGGACATCGCACCGCTTTTTTGCAACCCCCACCCATCTTCACACATCTTCACTCACACGCCCACACTAATGAACCCATACCTCCACACCCTCACACCCTTACAAAAGGCCTTCACGTACACTTTCCTCAAGCTCGTCAATTCCGCCCACCTCCCAGCCCTCCGTACCCTCATCCTAAAGGGAACCTGCCTCGACGCCGAGGCCCGAGAGGCCGTCCTGGCAGCGCTGCCCCTGCCCAAGCTCGGCAACGAAAAGACAAAAGGGCACAGGCAAGCAGCGGCGATGGCTCAGAACCTTTCGTCTTCACACTCATAGTCCTCTGCCAGCTTGTCCTCCTCGTCGAAGCTTACCATTACCACCAACGCAACGACCACGGCGACAACGACAACCCCCCTCCGCCCCATCACACCGCTTCTCCAATTGTAGCATCTGGTGCTGAGCGATATAAACCTGGTCAAGTCTACCTCCCTCCATGCTTTCTTTGATTGCCTCGCTTATCATCATGTCGCACTGCAGACGCTCGAGTGTCTCAATCTCTACAAAGCCAAAAGCGGGTCGAGCATGTGTGATGGTCTGGCCGCGCATCTAAAATTTGGCAATTTTCCTAATCTATCATCGTTGACGATTCACGGGTACATGCTGACAGAGAATGCTGCAGCCGCGCTCATCGATGGACTAGATAAGGGCTGTCGTGCGGTGACATCTCTTTCCTGGAAATCTGATTATTTCTCGAGTTCTGCAGCAGGTCGCGGATTCCTCGTCAAAGCCCTGTCGGAGGCTTCGGGAAAGCTACTTCATTCCCTGCAGACGCTGCACCTGGATTGGTCGAGCTTGACGTCGACAAAGATTCTGAAGTTTCTCTTTGACTTAGACATTCACACCAAGACCAAGTTGCTCCTACCCCGCCGCTTCAGCGTCCAAGAGTCCGATTTTCATTTCGTTTTCCCCTCGCTACTGCCCTTGAACATTATCCGCTACGTGAAAGGCTTGCCTCTTAAAACACTGAAAGTAGGGATCCGAAAGAGGCGTGCGGGACATTGATCTTTCCGACATACTTTACAGCGATGCAGTTTAAAAGGACCTCGTGGCATACCTTCGAGAGCTGCTACCTTTGCTCGCCCCTTTCATTTCCTTCTCTAAAGAACGTCCTTTCAAAATCACTCTGGAAAGGGAGAACCAATAATTTGGGGGAGGACTAGGCGTGATGCCCGATGAGGAGCTTGACGCAATCAACATTGGCTGGCCCCCCGCTTTTGAGTTCGTAGTAAGCAATTACTGATGCACACAAAGGCTACCATCGTACCTGTATATCGGCGACGAAGTGTGCGCCACATGTGCGTCGCATGTGCGTCGCATACCCCCTAATAATGTTAAATACGGAGCACAGAAAAAATGGTGGGTGGGCAGAAATATAGAAACGTCTGGGACGAGGCAAGAGGGAAGGTGTTTGTCGAGGCGCATGTTATAGTGGCTTTCATTGAAGGGATAATGTGTGTGTGTGCTGTGAGTGTGATTAATAAATGAGTATTAAGAAAGCGGAGGAAAATGAAGCAACTGAAAGATCGAAAATTGGAACGAAAAGACGAAAAGAAAGCTAGGCAGAAAAGGGACATACATGAGAAACAGACACGAGAGAATACGGAGAGGTACAATGCACTGCCTTCAATAGATACCAGAAAGACCAACCGAGAAGCAGCTGAGTCGATGATCAAATAGCCCGGATGATACGCATAGGAAAGCAGCAAAAGGAATCAATATATACAGAGAGAATCGTTTGCCCTCGCACTTTCATTTCCTACTTTCCTTACACTGTCGCTCTTACTCATTATTTTCCATGCACGCTCGTGTCTTTGAGGTTAACACATTAGGCTGCCAAGGTTAGGGCCCTCATGTTTGATCGAGGTGATGAGTCATGCTTAAGTTGATTTCATAGGATTAAAAACACAACCTAGCTCAATTGAAAAGGAAAAGGAAACTGAGCAATACTAAGTTATGAAAGCATTGAACAAAAACGGCATTGATTAAATAATGCGAGAAGCCTCCTTCCAAGTGAGCATCGTCCCTCGCATTCTACTTTTCGGTATCTTTTTACGAACTGCTGACAGGATTGAGTGCCATCTTCTTATGTCGTTCTACGTGTCTGTCTGATTCTTTTGCCCTTTCCCCTATAACGTTTGTGATAACCTCTTCGATTCCCTTTTGGTAAACTTCGTCTTCATCTTTTTTCCTTTCACTTTTCACACCACAGTTCGCCTGATAATCGCCCTCCACATCTTCAATCACACCTTTCCTCTTCGCTTTATTTCAAACACATACACACATACAATGGTCCCATCAAAAGCTATATTGTGACTCCTAAAACTGACGAGCCAAAACCCCTCAGAGCGAAATTACCTCCCAAAATCGCCAAGAGAGGGAGCATAAGTGGGAAGACACAAGGCCTCGTGATGATCAAGACAACTTGCACGCCTTCCAACACACGCACCGCGCGCAATCGACGGGCGCTATGAACGTTTTCGGACAAGGCGGTGTGCCGGAGGAACAGCAGTTCATACGACCGGACGGACCTGATCCCGTCGCGGCGAACCGGAAAATGATGGAAAGGTTCCACAAATATACGCTTGATCACGACCTGACGACGTCGTCAACAGATGACGGAATGACTCGAGGTGTGGCCGCCGGGCAAGAACGGGGCGGCTTGATTCGGAAGGAGGGGTGGCAGCTAAACCCCGATCGCGACCTTCAAATGCAGGCATCGAGCGGCGTCAAGCCTTTGAATGCGGGGATTCGATCGGGGGGAGTTGGAGTATCCCTTTCCTCGTTTAATGGCCAACAGCCCGTGGAACCTCTGGAGAATATGCGTGGCAATCACGAAGAGAGACCGGGTATGGGAAGGAAGAGTGTCGTGGGATCTCTGCCCGTACCTATCTGTGAGCAGGTCGATTTATCGAGTGCTGCGAAAGGAGCCGCGTATGGCTCTGCAATTTCTGCGAACTGTTATCGCGATGCCCAGTTTGAGGCTTAGCACCGGCCGAATTTCGATTCGTTGAAAGCCGGTGAGGGCTCCGCGTACGCCTCTGTCATTGGCGCAAGCATAGATAGGCGAGAGTTGGTGAAAATCTGCGGAAAGAGAGGGGAGAAGGCTGAGCGCAACAGCAGCACGGGTCAAAGCCTCTGGACTTGGGCGGTGGGGCGGGGTGAGGCGTGAAGGTGCAGACTCGTTGTAGCGTACGAAAGTCCCATCGATACCGGTACGTGCCAGCAGGCTTCTTGCGCTTCGTCTTCTTGTCGCCTTGCACTGCCTCGTCTTCCTCCTTCAAGGCCTGTACCATCAAAAGCCGTGCTTTTTCATGCATTGCATCGTCGTCGTCATCGTCGCCGCCGCCGCCGAGTCCATCACCCTCGTCGCCCGCCCCCGCCTTCTGCAGCTGGTCCATGGCCAGCGCTTGATTGATCATGTCTTCTTGGAGGAGGGAGTCGAAGGTGGCGCCTTGCTAATCCTCCAAAGCCTGCACCTCCCGCATCTTGGTGCTGGGCTTGCATTCCCTAGGCATGGCTCTAGTAGTGGCTGTGATGGTAGGGGAGGGCGAGGGGGAGGGAGGAGAGAGTGTGAGAGTGGGTCGCGCGGGGGAAGTGTGACTTGAGGCGGCAGAGGAGGGCATTGCTTGATGAGCGATGAGGGGGTGGCTGGGCACGGGGCAAGGAAGCCAGACCTCCTGCAGTGCCATGTGCGTGAGCGCCGCTGTAACGCCTGTAGAGAGAGGGCATGGGAGGGGCGGGACGCGCGTGCGTCTATGTGCCCGAAGCGAGAGCGGCCAGGAGGGAAGTGAAGGACGGAGGAAGGACTGTCGGGGTGAGGAGGGAGGGCAGGAGGTCAGACTGGTGGAGCGGAGAGGCGCCAAGCACAGTGCCCAGGTGCACGACGCAAAGGACAGGACGAGGCTGTGCCTATGTGCCTGTGCGTGTGCCTGTGTGCGTGGTGTGAGATGTGGGTTTGAGGGAGTGTAAAGTCGAGGAAAAGTGGTTGCTCCACTCAGCGATGAGGCGAGGAAGGCGAGAGCAAGCAGGCAGGATACAAAGCTTCCAAAACCGCACACCATTACTCACAGCAATGCTCACACCCTTTCTACAATACACCACACAGGAGCTTGGTCAAGCGCGTGCCTGCAAATCCTAGCTTGTCAGCCTCCTTTTCTTTGCCTCGCCTCCTGCCTCTCCAGCAACGCACCGCATCACTTGCTGCTTCCACTGCTCTTGGTCCAGCAATGTCTTCATCACTACCACCACCACCAGCCACACCACTCCGGCACCCGCAGCATGCCCGGCAGCTGCAAGCCATGCCAATCCTCCTCGTCGTCTTCCTGCTCGTCGTCATCACTCCCTCCAGCATTGCCTGGCGCCTCCCACCATCCACCCCCTCCTCGCCCTCCTCCTCCTCCTCTTCCTCAAGTCGCTGCCTGTCCCGCTCACGCCCTCTCCGCAAATCCACCACTTTCTTCAAATCCATCACCACCACCAATCCTAGCATCAGCAGCAACACCCTACTTGCTGCCTCCCCCTCCCCTGACACTTCGACCGAGAACCCTACCACAGACGCGGAGAAGGACATCATTGGCACTGCTGTGAAGGAGGAGGAACGCATGGGCCCCGGGTCTCCGGAAGGCTACTGGATGGACACGGAGAACATCAAACAAGAACTGCAAGTCTTTTTCTCGGTACGCGCGGCGGAGGAACGTCGTTTGATGGACGAGAAATCATCGAACCCTTTAAGAAATTACCTAGGGCTGGCCGATGAGGAACAAAGGCGGATTCGGAAGAGGGATGTATTGATTGATCGAGACCTATATAGTGACTTAAGACGGCATGGCTTTGGTTATTTAGTCTTGCCTATTATGGAACAGGGGGGGTTTAGGGCTTTTGCGGCCATGTTTGCCATTCGTGGGGATCAGCCGCCCAGGCAAGAGGACACGGGTGGGTTAGCGCTAGGTGCAGCGCTGGAAGCAAAATTAGGCACTTTGTCTGATAAGGTCTCGGCGGCTCAGGGAAAGGAGGGAGGGGGGGAGGGAGGAAAGAAGGGAGGAAAGAAGGGAGGGGGGGCTGTGGAGGTGTTGACGGTGAATAGCCCTACTTATATGAGGGATGATGAGGCGAGCTTGGACCCGGCGGGGTGGAAGAAGGGGAAGCCCGTGCTCATTGCGCCGGCAAAGCCTAAGAATGATTGGGGAAAGCAACTCCTTCTCTCCAATCCCTCGAAGCTTTACAGCGCGCTTCTCCTCCTCGACCTCGCCGTGGCCTTTGGGAAGTCTACCACAGGAGCGCTTGATAGAGGGTTCCTCACTCCCTCCCTCCTTTCCTACCTGCAGCTCGCGGCTGAAGTAGGGGTGCTGGCAAACGTACTGAGCGCGCCGCTCACGTTCTTATTCGTGACCAAAGCGGGGAAACCATGGCAGAAGGCGTGGCCGTTGGCGGTCAAGGCTCTGATGGGGGGGCCGGTGGCGATGATTGAGTATAGGATGAATGGAGAGTTTGGTGGTAGTAGTAGTAGTAGCGGTGGAGAGGGGGTAGGGGCCGGGGGAGGGGGAGGGGAGAAAGCGAAGGGGTGATTTGAATTGTTGTTTTGTGGGAAGGAATGATGATTTGTAAGATAGATGGATGGGTTGCACTTTGAGTGTGTGCGAAGCAAGGCATAAAATAAGAAGACAGGAAGCAGCAGTAGAAATGAGATACGAATCGGTGCTTTTTTTCTTTTGTGTTCTTTTGATTTATCCCTCCCCCTTCTTTTATTCTTTCTTCTCTCTCCTTCTTCTTTTCCTTCTTCTCCTTTTCAAACGACATTGTTACTATATAAAACCAGCAAACATCAATGGAATAAGAAAGGCGCAAAAAGCGGGCGGGTATTCTACACGTACATTCATCTATCAACTTTCCTATTCACAAACAAATCTCCCTCAATTATCCCCCATCTCCTGCAACGGCGCCCGGCAATAAGGGCAGGTGGGCTCGATGCACTTGCTGGTACATTTCTCCACCCAAAAATGTAGGCAAAATGTGTGATAGCGGTGCCCGCAGACCAGTGGCGGATCGGCAGGGTTGTCGGCGTTGTTACTTTCAATGCTGTGGAGACACAACGGGCACTCCTCCCCCCTTCTCCTCCTCTTCGTCTTGCCCCTTCTCATCGACCGCCGCCAGCACTGTTAAAGGCCGCCTGACGTGGCTGTCATGTTCTGCTACTCATCGACAACCTCTTTCTTGATTGAGACGCTCAAGGAGAAGCACTGTCGACTCAAAGGTCGGTGGCGGGTCTCAAAAAAAGGTATGGGCCATGCAAAGTTTGGGAGTTAGTGTGCCAGAGAGACATGCAACCAAAGCAAAAAGCAACGATGCATAGAATCGTGCAAAAAATTAAAAAAGTTAGAGGAAGAACCCGGAGTCGTACTGTTTGTCTGCCAAGACACATAGGTGTGTATGATCGAACTGGAACCAGGGACAGGCGGAGAATTACTGACGAGACATTACAAGACTCGAACTGCAATCCGATACTCTTAAGAGGCAGATTTCTCTCAGACATTGTGTAAAGTCGAAGAAACATGGCGTGCAACCACTGAGCTATTCTTCCTTCGCAATGTGACGTGGCCGGCTTCTTCTTAACTATCAAGAGGGCTAGGATTTAGCGGCGGGAACATAATGCTTCCGTGTGCGGCACTCCGAGAAAATGAAAGTTTCCGCCTTGGCATTGGCATTTTTTTCTACACTGTCTAAGTACTCATATATTTCTTGACCTTTTAAATTGAAAGATGACTTTTGTGTGACTCTTCGTTATTTGGTAGGCACGCTAGGCACCGTGTGGTGGGTGGGGTCGTCTGATAATGCTCTTGATGAAAAGCAATGCAAAAAATAATGACAAACGACCAATATTCGAGCAAAGACTCGATAAAGTGGAAGGTATCATCAAGATGAACAAGTGCATACTGTAAAATTAGCCTGTTGGTTGGCATTTGTGACTCTTTTTTGGCATTTTCTTTCTCCTGCTCAACCTCCCCACTGGCGCACACGACGGACCGGCACACGCGAGCAGGTTACGCAACAAAGAAAGGAAAAGGAAGCCTTGTCAACCCGACAAAAAAGCGCCAAAAAGAAACTCTCTTGTCAAATAAGGCACAAATCCACTTTATAAGCGCGTTTTGGTTTTCTTTTTGAAATCCCTTCGTTCCTTTCTCCATACCCTCCCACCCTTACCGCACCTCTCCCTCCCTCCCCTCCCTCCTCCCTCCCTCCTTCCTCATCACCTTTTCGCATAGCTCAGCTTCAGCGTATGCGTGGGGGAGAGCTTATATTCATTAAGACCGGAGAGAGCCGTGCTTGCCGCAAGCTCATCCCTGAACTCAATAAAGGCAATGCCACGTTGCCCCGCCAAACGAATTTCTTGGAAGCCATCGAAGCGCGCAAACAGGACGCCCAGCATCTGTAGGAGAGAGGGGAGGGAGGGAGGGAGGGGTGTGATATAACCGCAAGCATGGAGTTCTCAAGCCTTTCATAGAAACTCACATTATAAAAAAATTATAAAAAATAGTAGTAAAAAGCCCCCAACCCCTCCTCCTCCCCCTCCTCCTCCTCCTCCTCCTCCCCTCCTCCTCCTCCTCCTCCCCTCAACTCACCTCCGCATTAATCTCCCCCGGCAAATCCTGCGCCATCAACATACTGCTCACCTCCCCACTCGCCACCGCCTTCCCCATCATCCTTCCCTCCCCTCCTCCTCCTCCTCTTGGACCTCCCCCCTCCTTCTTCCCCCCCTCTTTCTCCGCCTTCTCCCTCTTCTGTCTCTTCGCCTTAGGTTCATACTGCCCCTGCCTCAAGGCCACCGCATCACTCTTCCCTTTCGCGAAGGCAATCCTCAAAGGCTTCCCAAAAAACTGAAACCCCTGCAGACTCCTCAACGCTGTAGTAGCACTCCCTACACTATCAAAGACCACCCATGCTTGTCCTCTGAGATTGTTCCCTTTACAAGCCACGATGTCAATCACGCGGCCATAGGCAGAGAAGGCGAGGTGGAGTTGTTTTTTCAAGGGATCTTTTTTGAGTTTGTCCGGAAGGTTTTGCAGGTAGAGGGTTTGGTTGGGGGGAATATCGCCCATTGTTTTTGGGTGTGTGTGTGTGTGTGTGGTGGAGGAGGCGGAGGTGGAGGAGGAGAGGTGCGTGGAAGAGGAGGGCTGCTTTTGCCCTGCTGGCTAGCTGATTGTCGCCCTTCCTATCGTTGTCTGACCCGGTGGCTCTGCTGTTATGCTCGTGGGACCGTCTGTAGTGGGTGAGGAGGGTGTGTGTGTAAAGGTTGGGTGAGTGAATGAGTGAGTGAATGGTGTGTGTTTCCTTCGTGTGTCTGCTCTTTGAGCCATTGCCAAGAGTGGTCGTATGAACAAGCAGCCAGCAGAAATTAAGACTACGAGGGCGAGCAGCCGGAAAAGCCTCAAAAATCAATGCGCCTTCCATCTCTCTACTCTCGCAGGACCGGCGGTCGCGCAGCAAAGGAACAACAAATTGCTGCAAGCAGACGTAAGAAGAAGCCTGGTTTCCGGCTACAAACTCAAGCACAAGGAATCACGCCGTGCTCGCGCTCGTGCACATAGAGGATGCAGATGTGTGCCGCCGTCCGCGTGTGCTGTGGGAAGCAAAGGGCAAGGTCGAAGGCCGCCGCCGTCCTCCTGGCACGCCCGACTCCATCCCGCCAGCCCACCCTCTCACGCATCTCCTCCCGCTTCCTTCTCCTGTGCAGACGCCTTGTGCAGGGAGCAGCTCGGCTGGCGTGCGGGGGCGACAGATCTCCAAGCGGCGGTGCGTCTCGTCGATGGCAGGCAGGGAGGGAGGGAGGGGAGGGATAGTCTGCCACTGCTGCCACTGCTGCTGCTGCTGCTGCCCGGCACAATATTGTCGTCGCCCACCACCTCGCCGTCGTCGTAGTGGCCACTTGCCTGTATGGTGTATGGCATAGGATGAGAAACAAGGTGGGTCTGGTGCATGATCATCATCGAACAACGCAACGCGGCCAGCCTCCCCTCCCTTCCTCCCTCCCCAAGCAAGAGCAAGCTTTGGCCAGTGCATGCATCGTCGCGTCTCCACTCCACCAGGACACGCAGCACCTTATGCACCGGTAACCATACTCACACTCATTCTCACGCAGCCACAGACAATTCAGACACATATCATGAGCGAGGACTAAGCCTCCGCTCCTCTTCCTTCGCTCTCTCAGCTCCTCGCCTTTATCATCACGATGATGCCCTCTCATTCGCCTCCTCCCTCCCTCCCTCCCTTCCCCCCTAACACAGCCAATTCCTAGCACACCAACAGGCCACCACCTCAGGCAGCTTCTCTAGGCCCTTCTCGAGGTGCCAGCCGGGCGCGGCGGGCGACGGGCACGCTTTATGTGGCGCACCAGCCAGATCTATTCAAACATTCTACTGCAGGCTTGGGCACTGCTGCTGCAACCCCACTTCCACGACCAACAGAAGCACACACTCGAACCCACAGACCCTACCACTAGCAGATAGAAATGGCAACAACGACGGAGACGTCCATTTCAAGCGGAGCGGGCCCGGGGAGCACCTTGTTTGGGTGCCCGACGCCTTCGCATGTTCTCTGCGCGCGTTCCCCCCAGCCTATTATACCCTCGACGCACCGTTTCCGATCCTACTGCATCGCACGCCTACGAATAGAAAGACAAGTGTGGCGGTGGCAATTGTTAGAAGGACATCTGACGAAGACGAGTATCCCGACGGCACGCATTAGGCCCTCCAACTAATCTCACCCCACCCTACCCCTCTTCCTAACACCCAACAAAAGCACAGGGCACCGCAGGCCACCCCGCGAGAGGCGGGCGCGCGCGCTTACACGAGAAGTAACGACCCACAAACAACCACCATGACGACGGAAACGAGAAAAAACATTTAAACGCCAGGGGCAATAAAGCAGACACTTTTCCTCTCCTACTCTGTCCGTCTTTGCGGGCAGCAGCCACGATGGCAGCACCCCCTTATGGGGGAGGGGGAGGGCCTCCTCCACCTCCCTCTTCCCTCCTCCTCGACGACGACGACGAGGCTGACCTGTTGTTCGGGTTGGATGAGGGGTTGTACGGGATTAGTGGTGTGGGGGGGGATGATTTTTTAGGTGGGGGAGGATTGACTGAAATGGAGATGGATTCTCTCTTGGGAGGAGGAGGGGGAGGAGGAGGAGGAGAGGGAGGAGGGGGAGGAGGAGGAGGGGGAGGAAGGGGAGGAGGAGGAGGAGGGATGCCATTGGATCAGCAGCATTTCCAACAGCAGCATTTGGAGGAGCAGCAGTTTCATTATCATCAGCAGCAGCAGCAGCAGCAACGGGGTCGTTCTCCCCAGCTCTTCCTCCCTCCCGCCTTCTTCCGGGCCCAAAGTACGGGCAGCGTGGGCAGCACTAGTAGTACAAAGAGCAAAAAAGAAGGAGCTGCCCCTCGGAAACGAAAACCACCAGCAGCAGGAGGAGGGAGAAAAGGGAAGGCTGCAGCAGC
>Ga0209491_10003930_pt1 | contig 23752 bp, 15 predicted proteins | sample BON02_FD_187213 | JGI IMG/M metagenome (GOLD analysis project Ga0209491, IMG submission 187213) | Freshwater microbial communities from Lake Bonney liftoff mats and glacier meltwater in Antarctica - BON-02 (SPAdes) (version 2) | ecosystem: Environmental > Aquatic > Freshwater > Ice > Glacier... | reverse complement strand
GAAATATACTGATGTATACATATCATACATGTATATACATGTATGTATATACTTGTATATATATACAAATATACATGACACATACATCGAACCACCCAAGGGGTAAGACGACGGCAACTTTGGAACAAAAAGACGACAAAGCATGACGTGGCAATAGTCAAAGACAATAGTAGCGATGACCACAAAATGCCGCCTGTGTCAACACATCACATATTGCCCTCTTCATCGTCGCCGTCGCCTTGTGCTGGTCTTGCCTTGTCGAATTCATTGCCCGTGCGGGGGCTCTGGTAGAGCACACCTTCTTCGTCATCACCGCCGTCATCACCGCCTGCCTGTTGTGCACTCGCCTGTTCCTGTATTTTGCAAAATTTAAAACACACACGTTGCAATATGTGAAAATCAAGCAGGGGGATGGATAGAAAATGCAAGAGGGAGAAATAAAAGGGGGTGGGGATGGGGGAAGGAGAGTGGGCAGCCGTTTGAGTCAGGGCGCAGAAGTGATGGGAGGAGGTGGTGAAACGATTGACCGTAAAAGGAGGATATTCGATGGATGCAAGGAGAGACATGTATGCATGCTTGCACATCATGAGTGTACATGAATATACACGTGAAGCATGATGAGTGTACAGGCATATACATGCATAGCATACCTGGGACAGAGGAGGGTTGGAAAAGCGTTCAGCGCGTTGGCGGCGCCTTTGAGCTTCGACTTCGGAAATAATTTCGCTCTTGTCATCATCAGCAGTATCTGTCTCAGAGGTGGCAGCAGCCACTTCCTGTGGCGCAGCCTCAGCGCTGGCGTCTGGTATCGCTGACTGTGAGTCGGGCCAGCTGCCACTGGACGCATTTGCGTCGCGAACTAGAGATCGGCGCAGGTCCGATGGAGGAAGCGAGTCAACTTCGCGCGCACCTCCGACTGGGCCGCTTGACTCACGCATTGCTTCCTCGCCATTGACACTAGGCGGTCTTGCATACGTATCGTTCCTTGCTTGATTGCTGCCTCTGACATGATCACCTGAGTCAGCGCTCCGCGCGGTGCGAGGAGGCGAACTTGGTCGCCGATCCAGGTTCTTGTCAGGCACACGAGCGCTAGCTCCGCGCGGCCACCCACCACTGTCCTCGTATATTGCGCCACGCGAGTGAGAGTAGGCGCCAGATTGAGGGCGGTAGTCGTCATGTGCGTGAGAGGCGTGAGACTGTGATTGCATGCGGCCGCCGTCCATTCCGCCGTCAACGGGACGGCGTCTATCCCGGTCCATGTCTTCCCTACCAGCGCCATATCCGCGCAAATCAGCAGGCCGTCTGTCACCACGTGGCTCTTCAACCTCTCTGTATCCTTCAGGTGCGCGAACCCCATCTCGCCTGGGGGGATAATCATCACGGCGGGAATAGGCTGCATCAGAAACAGCTCGCGGGGGGTACTCGGATACACGCGGGGGGTAATCGTCACCCCGGCCCCCTCCACCAACATAGTAGTCATCAGGTCTCGTGGGCTCCCGCCGAGGCGCACCTCGGTCCATGTCTCTAGGCATGGCTCGATGAGCGTCTCTATCATCATAGATAGGTGCATGCCGTGGAGGAGGCGGGCCAGCAGCTACTCTGTGCCTTTCACCGCTGCTGCTCCTGTCCCGTCTGGGCGGCGGATAAGCTCCACCACCAACTTGTCGCTCACGTGGTATGACATCAGCATCATAGCTGCGGCCGTAGCCACCATCACGAGCATCCTCACGAGCGCCCGCACCCCCACCACGTGCATCTTCATATGGGGCCTCACCCCGGTAACCCCCCCCTGCCCTACCGCCATCCGCGCTTGCATAAGCGTCTGGCCTGTAAGAGGGTTGACGCGCATCATAGCCAATGCGCCGGTCGTATTCATGATCAAGCCTCACCTCGTCCCGGGCAGGGGGGGGGTAGCGAGACTCTTCTCGCCTAGCATCGTAGTCGCGAGCATCCCGCCCTCCATACGCGTCCGTGTACTCGTGCATGGGTTCGCGTCTAGCGCCAGGGAAACCGTCAGCCCTCGGATCCCTTGCATGAATGTAGTCGCTGCTACCACCGCCTCCACCATCTCCCCTCATCCCTCCCCGCCCACCGGCGATTTCTATTCTCTCGCGCTCGCGTACAGGAGGATAGGAAGATGTAGCTCGCGAATCTGGCATACCGCCACGCCCGTACCCTCCATCATCGCCAGGATGCGGGCGTATGTCCCGGCGATCAACCTCGCGCCTATGTTCGAGATCTTGCCTGAGATCAGCTCTGTCCCCCCTCAGCGGCATGTCGTCGCGAAACCCCCCACCCATTGGCGCTCTATGATCGGGTGGCCTCTCACGAGTGTCCATCCTGTCTCTGGACCGGTCACGATACGGCAGATTTGCTGGGGGCGGTGGCAGGGGCTCCCCCCGCCGGTCGCCTCGCGCTGGAGAGCGCGACATTGGCCTTGGGTAGGCCTCTCTGTCCCTGATGCGTTCGTCAGCAGGATATCCACCAGGTGCGCCGCCACGACCACTAGGAGACCTCGAGCGTCTGCGAACATCTCGATCCCTGTCATCCCCCCGCTCTCCGTCTCTATCCCGTTCTGTGCGACGGTAACCACCGCCTGCATGCTGACGATTGGGATCTGCAAGTTGAACCTTCATGCCATAGGTTGAATGCTCATCAAAAGGCGTGCCGTGCATGGCGTCAATAGCTCGGCGGCACGATTCTATATCCTTGTAGTCTATGAAGACAAAATCCTTGGATCCAGTTTTGATGTGGTCGATCTCACCAAATTGTCCAAAGACTTTGCGGATATCATCATCATTCACAGGATGGCGGCTGTTTCTACCGTGCGCCATCCCTGCCCCAAGCAAACAATTGAATTTCATTTGCAAACATTTCATACAGTGGTCGATCCAGTTTATTGGTGCTATGGGTTCTTCAATGTTCTAACCACGCACCACGTGCACACATCACAAGTGTGCACAATCACGTGGAGAGCATTTAGTGGCGGCCAAACACAAGCGGCATTTTAGTCATGGCTTCGCGAGCGCCAAGACAAAGTGGGCAAGAGGATGGGAAGCTGGGAATGAGAGGAATCAAGGTTACCGCCAGCAAAGATGCGCGGCGGTTGCGAGTCTGGCATTGCTGCAGTCGGGTCCAATGCTGTAATGAAATGTGCACGTCAGGGGGAAGTTCCCATGCGCAATGAAGCGCTCTGCCAGAAACCAAAACTGGTTGAGAATACGGCAATGAGAACACTCAGACTCCACCGGCCTTTATTCAACCCAACTCAGATGATCCCGCACGGTCAATTTTTTGATCACGATCCTTTTTCTATTTAAGATGCTGCATGCCTTGCTGACCGAAAATTGTGCCAGCTGCGCAGACAGACTGACACTTCTAGATAATCAAAGGCGCCCTCGTTTGCATGGAAGTGTCGACATCACCTGACAAGGGATGCGTCGCCTGCTTCGCTTTCCTCGGGCTCGTTTTAAGGATTGCTGAGGTTCTTCGGTCACGGTCCCTGACACGGGCAGGTTCGTGGGAGAGTTTGGCCGAGTGCTTTTCAAGTTGAAAGTGTCGTGGCCACTGGCAACCAAAAACCAAATCATGGATCCTGTTGGTTACTTCGTATTTGTACCTTCTGCGCACCAAAGTTTGAATGACAGCAGATTGCCCACTCGAGTAGGTAACGCGCGCTGATGTCGGGTACCATCCGAGTTGGCATTGGATTGACACGATACGTCCACTGGACAAAACTTGTTAATCTGAGCTTGCGGCAAGCGGACTCGGAGGGGCTTTAGCCCTGCAGCCGCCGCGCTCCACTCTCAGTTAGCCAAAGTCAATACGGATTTACCCATGTAGCTCCCGTTTTCTCCTGAAAAACACGTTTCCCCCCGATTTTTTCGGATTGAACCTGCTCAAGAGAAAGAAGAAAAAGAAAGGGGAAAGAGAAAGGAGGGGAGAGGGGAGAAAAAAGAAGGAAAAAAAAAGAGGAAAAAAAAAGAGGAATGGGCCAAATGGCTGAGAGGCCTCGTGCATGTACGGTCGACTCCGCGTGCAGAATTTGACGTTATCAGTGCTCAGTTGTGCTCATGCGCCAGGGCAATCTTTCCATGAGTGGCACTTTTTGGATCAGATTGCTCCTTCCCCCTGATAATCGTGGATAACAGCCCCAACTTTTGAACATGCACAATACAGGCTTCTTTCCAGATTGTTACCTTCTTTCAGTAACCGATGGGTCCATTTGGATACCGGGCCGTATCTCGCCAGATATTCGGAGATATTCAAGAAACCCAATTTTCAGGTAGTGGAAGTCCACGTTCATCTGGAAAATGCAGCGGCTTTCCCTGGCGGAATTGGAAACCGAATGATCACGTTTGGCACAATCTTTCGTTCTCCTCCCACCCCTCGCGCAATCCGACTTGGCGAATTTTCTGGAAAATATTGTGTTTTCTCAGAAAATCCGTATTGGCTCTGGCCGCTGAATGTGAGTGGAGCGCGGCGGCTGCGGGGCAAGAGCCCCTCCGCATGCCGCGCGCCCGGATATCAGGGGCGCTATCGATGCTCGGTGTTAAAACCAGTCAGCAGCCCTGACCCTGTCAATCTCCTGTCGCTTTGCTTTGGGTATCGTAGCCCCCTACTGCAGCGGGATTGTAACAGGTGCAACGTGACTGAAGTCCTCAAAAAAAAATTACCCACTAGCCGTTGGTTTCGCGTCGGCAACGCCTGGTCTGGGACACTTTCTTGGGTCTTCAGGCGGGGCGCGCGGTGACGAAGAGCTTTAGTGCGCAATTGCGCGCGCGCCCACTGGATTGCCAGTGGACTAGAGTCATGAGGAAAATTGAGGGGAGTGTATTGACTCTTGATAGGGGAGTCTGTTGTCCTGAATGTATAGGATATTGGGTGTTCACCACTCACTTAGTAGTACAGTTTTTAAGATGCCAACAATGGGTATTCGCCAACTAAGGAAGAAAGAAAACACTATCAGTTTTCAATACTCTCAAAGGATGAGAAAATTCAGTCACGGTGGCCTGAGAATGATGAATCTGGGGGTTGGCCCGGGAAAGGAAGTTGGGGCGCGCGGCAAGCGGAGGGGCTTTAGCCCTGGAGCCGTCGCGCGCCACTCGCAGTCAGCCAGAGAGTATACGGAAAATTTTCCAAAACACTTTTTTTTTTTTGTTCAAGATGTGTCGCGCCCGGATATCGCGCCTGGATGTGCGCCCGGACATTACATTCTAATCAAAGAACTCCTTCTACCTCAAGTAGATGGAGCACACGAGGGAGTCAACTTGAAGTAGTATGGCCCGGGCCGGCGACTTCTATGAAAGTAACTATGCAGTAGTTCATGTGTTTTTCCGGAACGGAAATTATCGGAATGAAATTTGCCAAGTGAAATTAATTATGCCCGGACAGCGTTTAATCTGGATTTAATGATTTCCGGACACCATTTAATAAATAATTAATTCCGATTCCAAATAGGAGCTGAAATACTACTAGAAATCCGAGTCCGGTCAAAGTGACCTGGAAAGTAGTTCTTCTTTCTGATGTACTATCTTCACAAACTTTTAGTACCTCAGAAATGCCCATTTTCTCTTAATATTCAATACCTGTGTTCTTTTTTTTTCCATTTTCACCCGATCACCATTACAGTAGCATCCCGGGACATAAAATGACCCAGCCAGTGTGTTTCTAAGCACACACTGATGGAGTCAGCACCCAGTCTGCAAGCGTTGGTTCTATAAACCATTAAGAAACTGCCATCCCAGACAGCGAGTTTCAACAGCCCCCGTAGAAACTCTAACTTTGTAGCAAGAGATTTCATGTTGGATTTCCGACTCGATTTTTCGCGATTTTCGTCGCGGACAAAAATCGCGATTTCCGAGACAAATCGCAGTTTCATGATGGATTTCCGACGCGATTTTTCTGAAATCCAACATAAAATCTCGGAAATCCAAGATTAAATCTCCGAGGCTAAATAAATCATTAAGAAACTGCCCAAATCGCTGTCGGCGGTTTTCGAAAGCACAGTGCAAGCCTGAGAACCCAGCCAAATACCAGACTGCAGTTTCTATATGCCAGTTTCTATCGGGATGCTACTGTAGATGGATTCATCTCAAAACCCCAAAACTGGCACGGACGCCCCCAAAAAATATTTTTGATTCTCAAAAACAGAACGGACACGCTGGGTGAGATTGAGACACGTCTAGGTGTCACACTCGACTCAAAAAAGCATGCCCAGAGGCTCTGGTCCTTTCCTGTTTGTGGGAACTTGAACTTGAACAAATCAACCGGATTGGTATCGAACCTCACAAAAGAATTTTTTTTTTTTTTGTTTAGAGAGACGGGATATTTTTGAGATTAAGGTCTACAACCCCACAAAAATTAAAAACGAGGTTTTTGCAGTACAAAAATAGGTCTCTTTTGCGGAACAGAAATCTTCAAAACTCGGATTGGCTCGAGTGTCGTGAGAAGGTGGGGTGGGCACGGGAAAGGAACCACGGGGTGGATAGCGGTGTGCTCGCTGCGCTCTGTGTCTCTTAACTTCTTCAGACCTGCAAGCATATACTGTCTTGTACTGAGTATTTCGTGTGGGAGCAGGAAGCATACAATGCCACCCAAGCCAGCCGATTCGCAAAAATACACCGTCCCTTATTTATTTATTCCAGTAAACTTGAGGTCCCTATACAAGTTCGTTCCGGAGTATTTATGAGTCGTGATCTTTTATGTCCATTTTCATTTTGGACCCACTCACAAAATAAAAGTTTTTTTTTCCGTAGTTCCGCTTTAATGGTTGGTCGCAGGCGCTCGATGTCCTGTGTCCACTGATGATTTGACTTTTTCTCGCGCGCACGCGTGTGCGGCGCCGCGACACTCAATACCAAGCACGGACACATCCACCGTGGTTATTCACTCCGTTAAGGCGCAGGCCGGGACGTCGTTTCATTGGTAATTCAGCTTCAAAAGTTTTCCCAGGTTCCATATCGGTTCAATGCGCTGCATCCTTCATTGCGAACGGTTTGAATGGGCGGAATGTCTTTTTTTGACTAATTAGTTTCCACCAATTTTTTCTTCGCAAATTGATCTGTTTTTTCGACATTTTTTTCAAAATTTGGTTTGTGTCTTTCTTGTACCTGTTCCTGCACGCGCTAGCACGCACGCTCGGCACGTTCGGGCGTTCAAGTTTGCGGTGTCGAGGTTTTCAGCCGGCAACAAATTGGACACAATAAGTAATTACACCCGGATAACATTTAAGAAATAACTTTTGAACTTGACATAATTTCCGTTCCGGAAACACATCAACTACAGTAATAACTCGGGTGTCTTCCCCAGAGCCAGCCACCAACTTATGATGGCGACGTGGAGAAAGGTCACCACCGAGGTATTCATATTACCGTGACCTCTTCATATTACCAGTACTTTAAAATGAAGACGGAATTTCAGTGTTTCAGAAATCACCAATTCAAATAGGGTGGGGGTCTTGTTACTGTGATAGATTGGGGGGGGCTTTGAGACAGTAAAACACCTTATTCATCTCTTTTTTTTCCCCCGTCGTCCTGACCTGCCTGACATCTTCCATGACCATGTCACTCGCTCACTGGCAAAGTTTGGCTTATTCAAGTTTGTTGACACGGTCTCGAAAAGACACGGAAGTCTCATGCTCGAATGACTTGTATGGACACTCAGGCTGGTCACGGTGACGGTATCAACCAGAAGATATGCCAGTGCTGCCAGGATGTGCCAGCTTGAGTGGAAACATCACCGTGATACCAACTCAACTTTCATTTCCAAGGTCATCCCGGGCCGGGGCATACAGTTTGAAGTCGATACCTGTTCACTCGTGGCGTGTGCAAGTCGTTTTTGTACCAGATTTTGCATTCAAGTTGCTGGTCTCGCCGGCGCTGGTCTCTGAGTTTGAAAGAGACCACGAACGCCGTCTGGGATAGATATGTGGGTCAAGATTGATCCACCTACAACATCAGTTCAAGTTCAAGTTTTTGCACCGTGACCTGCTAGTAATTTTTGAAATATCCAACAATCATTAACTGGCAGATGCAAATCTGCCGTTACATTCTTGGAACGTCACGGTGTCCAAGTCTGTTGATTGACGCTAAAGTCGTTACATGACCACTTTACGTGGACTCGATGGCGGCAGCACCCGACACGACCTGACCTAGAGCGACCCCTTGAGACTGACAATTCTGATGTATTTAACTGAGACCCCATTTGTTTGACTTGTTTCTCCGAGGTACTTAAAAAAACCTGCCAGCGACTTATTACGGATCAAATCATTTTCATGATGCCCCCGTACCGCCTCTATCAAACCTGAAACGTGTCCAAATCTCCAGCCCGGGGACCAGCAGCATGTGTGACTGTGACGCACAACAATAATGATCATCTGGAGTCATAATAAGACGCACTTGCAGTACGGATGAGCTGTTATGGGGTGTCTTCGATTAGCAGGCTCCTTAAAATTATAGGTCTTTTTTGCAGAACACTGTCTCTTTTATGGGACTCTGCTACAAATGAGACCTGTAATTTTAAGGAGCCTACTAATCGTAGCCACCCTACAGCACTATACCGCACAAGCAATGGTCAAAATAATGGAGAGTTTATCAAAACGAATCAAGTGAAATTCAGTTGCAACTCCCCCAACCCCCCTCATGCGCTTTTCATTCACATTTCCCTTTTCTCTCGTTAACGAAACCTCTCTATCTAATTCTCTCTAATGCCTGGTTGCGATCGCACTGAGTGTCGGGGAAAAACCGACAGTTACAAGAATGACACATACACTACAAGCGTCGATTGACGCAGCAGTCGTAACACGACCACTTTACTTGGACTCGACGGCAGCTGCACCCGACACGATCTCACCTAGCTCCTGGGTGATGACAGCCTGACGGGCCCTGTTCATGACGAGCGTGAGCTTGTCAACCATCTCGCCACAGTTCTTTGTCGCATTCTCCATTGCACCCATGCGTGCAGAGGTCTCTGAAGTGGCACTCTCCAGCAGTCGGGAGTACACCTGTGTATGTGTGTGCGTGTATGTTTGTGTGCGTGCATGTGTGTGCGCGGTGCGTGCGGGTCAGCTATTTTGAACTTGCTACCGTGCCCCCTCTCCCTCTGCTACCGTCCTTCCCCACCCCTAGATCCAGTGCTGGGCGCGAGGAAGCATATCAAGCTCCAAGCTAGAAGGTGGCCACATATCAAGGAATGGCTTTTAATCACGTCATGTCCCGCAGACTAGCCCGGCAATTCTTGGCTGATTTGCAGGAAAAAGACCTGTAACAATGACGGGGGGAGGGGAGAGGGGGGAAGACCTTGGAGGCAAGGATGAACTGCATCATGTCGCTCATGTGGAGCGACTCAGTGAACTCATCCTCGAATTCGTACTTCTCAGTGAACTGCGCCATCCTGTCGGCCATGGCATCTGTATATATCCACATCCACACGCACAGGAACATACAATCATAAGACGTTGAAGTGGCTCAAACCTGCACGCACAAGCTCTAGTATGAGGGATTGCGTGTCGGGAGAAAAAGTTACCGGTGGACTCGACCTCGTCGCAGAGAGTGTCATAGGCGATAGCAGATTTGAAGCGGTTGTAGACGATGTGGGCCTTATCGTACTGCTGGATGGAAGAGAGCTCTTCTGCGATCTCAGATGCCAGTGCAAAGCTCGTGGGGTTCAAGTAGATCTCAGTGATGACGCGCTTGATCATCTGGCCGTGAGTTCTCTTAAGGAGAGCCTCACCCTTGTTGCCAAGGATTGCGATGTATTTCTCGCCCTTAAGCTCGTTGTCGAGCACCTTGACGGCCTTCGACACAGCACTGTTAACGCCTCCACACAAGCCACGGTCCGAAGTGATGGGCACGATCAGGTGAGTCATATCGGCGCCCGCCACCTCCTCGTCGCCGGGGGCGGGGATCTCTGCCAGAATCTTGTCCATGGAAACGCCCAGAGGACGCGCCTATTTTGAACATTCGCCAACAATGCGTCAGCCAAGGATGAATTCGAGCAAGGGAGACAGAATCAAAGAGGGGGGTTATCACTTCATCGAGCCACACCATGCCCGTCAGCTCCTGTTCGAAAATAACACAGGCAGTGCTAATCGAAAAGTGACAGTTATGTCACGTTTCGAACATTTGAAATAAGTCTGATTTCAGAGTTTGAAATCTGAAGTCTGAATGTCAATTTGACACGTGTGGTGCGCAGCGGCGAACACTTAATTCCTGGAAGTGACAAGAATGACGAAACTTGTCATAGCCCATCTAGTGGTTTCGTTTAGAATTTTTCTAGACCATCAAGAGATTCTCCCGAGTTTTTGTTTGCATCTCCCGGGGCTTTTAATGCGAGTTTGTTCACACATTCAGTGGGAAACGGCCCCAGATGAGGGGGATGTGTATTTACATGCCAGCAGACACGACAGGCAATAATCGTTCTTTTTCTTGAGTCCCCTCCAATTTGTTGGTGTTTTCGACCTGCGGCAGCCGCAGTTCGATTCTGCAGAATTATTTTGGTCAATTTTTCCTCGCATGGCACCTTTTTTCCTACCTTGTTTTCCACATTTTTTGTAAAAACGGCTGCTGCCGAAGGTCGGCTCAATCTTGACCTGCGACGGTGTTGATTTTTCACCAATTTTTTTCCATTATTTCGACATGCGACCGCCGCAAGTCGAATAAACGCCAACTTGCGAAATTTCCAGTTCCAGGTACATTGCAAGTCGGCTTTCTGACGACTTGCGGCGGCCGCAAGTCGAAATAATGGGGGAAAAAAGGTAAAATTGGTGTTGTCGCAGGTCGAAAAAAGTCGAAATGCGGCATTGAAAAAAACGGAAAATTGACATTTCTCCATGGTTTCGTCGTGAACTTGTGGCATGCAGCAGCTCGGGGCTAAAGACCCTATGCCGCCGCGCGCTCGGAGAGGCGCGGGGTATTTTGGCGACGGTCTATAGAAGATGCTGAACTCTATTTTGTTGTCACAAGAAAACTAAAGATGCTTCACAGGAAAACAGGAAAAGAAGGAGCATAGATACCGCCATCATGCGAGTTTGGAAGCCCTTGAGCTTCGCTGCGGCAACCATTTTCATGGTCTTGGTGATTCGCTGAATGGACTTGACTGAAGCAAGGCGCATACGCAACGCCTTGACGTTGGCCATGTTGCGATCGCCAGCGACAGCAGCAGCCGAAACCTGTGCGGGCATGCGCGCCATGGCTGGCGCCGCCTGCAGAGCAGATCGCACGCCGACACACAAAGACAAGAACCAAACACACACACACACACATCGACCGTTAGGGAACTATGGCATTACTCAAACCACGTTTGCAAATACCAACAAAATGACTTGTGCGACATGCTGGATCAATTTTCTGGTGCACACGATTTCAAAGCTGGCTCCAACATCACAGCCGTGAACGACTCGCTTGATGAGCAAGCGTCCGCCCGAGCGATTCAATACGTCTGTCGGACAAATGGCATTCAAAAAATGCCAAAAATCTGGATGCTTGGTGCTGCATGAATTTTTCTGTATTAACACAATCAAGTATGATCTAAGCTTCCTGTGCTCTCGTTCTCGCAGCCGTCTCACAACCGGGCCCGCATGCTCTGCAGCTCAGCGCGGTCATTAAAAACTGATGTCATCTCTTTGCATGTCCAGCATCGGGAAGAGCGTCATGCCTCTATGACCCACAATTTGCATCTCAGCTCAGCGCTTCCTTGCTCCTGTAACATCCCTTGATGGGTGCTTTCATGTACGCCGCGGGATCGGGCTGTCGGTATAGTGGATGATTCCCAGAGTGCGCGTGCCAACGCGCTGCAGGGAACACGCGGTAGCTGCACCAGCCTTTCGATCCTCACACCCGCCATTCGATCTGGGGTCTGTACCGTGCGCATGGCGGCCGCCGCTTTCATGGTGGATCTCCCGAGCATGTTGCGATAAACTGATCGTGAACAGAAAACTAAACCCCCGTGCAGCCAAACCATGAGGGTGGTCAGATTTGAAGATGGTCCAGAATGGAAAATCCCATCGTACTAATTCAATGTATCTAGTACTATGAATTTGGGTACTGGATTTGTGTAAGTGTACCATACAAATTTTAGTCTGTGTAGCTTTGTTTTTGCACCAAACAAAAACCCCACAAAGTCTGTCAAAGATTCTTGAAAGACATTCTCAGTTCACATTACATTGTGTTGCAGTCGACTCTCAAGAATGACGGCGCAAAAAGGCTCCTCTGTGAGACGTGAGAGAAAAGCAAGAAAAGGAGCACTATTCAGAATATCATTCCCCACCCCTCCTCTTTTGCTGCACCGGCGGGAGAGCGAATGTTTTGTTCTGCAGAGCCAGCGCAGGTGGCTTTTGGCTTCGATCGTGCAGCGCTGAATCTGTCGTGGGTTGTTGGGTCTGCGAGTGCGCATCGCCCTGTAGCGCCTCGAAGTGTGCATTGCCGTCCCTGTGGCTGCGCGCTGGGCGCGACGTACTTTTTGCATGCCCCCGTCGATAGCAAGGCTCTGGTTTGTGTTGCGCCCATTTTATTTTCGACTAAAACGAGCCCGCGACAGGAGGCGAGGACACGCTCTACGGTTGTGGCAACATTTGCAATTGCTTTTGCGTGTGTGCCAGTGACGTGTTGCAACAACGTGCCTGCCTCTTTCACACCTCCCGTGATGGACGTGTTTCCGCCTGAGACTCGTGGGATGGACGTGGGAAAGGGATGGGAAGGTTTCAGTAATAGCGAAGACTTTGAGCCCACTCCCTGTGAGTCCGATGCATGCCGGCCAATCATGATGATGGACTACACGTGGAAGACGCCAACGGTAACCATCTTGTTGAGAAACGTCGTCTGAAAACTGCCAACCAGCCTAACCCCCTCGCGACGTCTAAAAACTGCTCTTTCTCGACGAGCCAGATTGACCCCCTCACGCGTTTAATCTGCACAGGAATTGGATACTCGCGCATCGCTGGCGCGTTTCTTTACTGGCGGGCTCAGACTACCGATTTGCCTGGCCGGCGACGATATGTCTTTCAGAACCGAGGTACTGAAGGCGGGTCGGGCAGCATATGGCGATGCTCCGTTCAAACATACAGGCGCCTCATTGGAAAGACGGGTTTACAAACTGTTTGACCGCATCTCTCCAACCGTGCGCAAGGTGGCGGGCGCAACCGCAGGCATCTGTACTGCAGTAGCCTATACACATCTCGTGCGTGCAGCGCACGCACGAAAGCTGCTCGTTGAGAGCTCCGAATGGCTGCCGAGTGCGCCCCACCCTTGAGACCTTCCATCCAGAAGATATAATGCAAATGATGCGCACTTGCAGACCCAACACGACAGATTCAGCGCTGCACGATCGAAGCCATAACGCCACCCGCGCTGGCTCTGCAGAACAAAACCTGCGCTCTCCCGCCAGTGCAGAAAAAGAGGAGGGTTGGGGAATGATATACCGAATGGTGCTCCGTGTGTTGCTTGTCTCTCACGTCTCACAGAGGAGCCTTTTTGCGCCGTCATTCTTGAGAGTCGACTGCAACACAATGTGAACGAGAATGTCTTTCAAGAATCTTTGACAGACTTTGTGGGGGTTTTGTTTGGTGCAAACAAAGCTACATAGACTCAAAATTGCGTGGTACAAGCACACAAATTCGGTACCTAAATTCATAGTACTAGATACATTGAATTAGTACGATGGGATTTTCCATGATTCTGAACTATCTTTCAAATCTGCCCCCCCCCCATGGTTTTGGCTGCACGGGGGTTTAGTTTTCTGTTCACGATCAGTTTATCGCAACATGCTCGGGAGATCCACCATGAAAGCGGCGGCCGCCATGGGCACGGTACAGACCCCAGATCGAATGGCGGGTGTGAGGATCGAGAGGCTGGGGCAGCTACCGAGATATGCAATTTAAATTATTTTACTCAAGGGGCATGCTTTATGATAAAGTGCGGTACTCTAAGTTACCGCGTCGGATCGTGCAACTTGTGGGTAATGCCCAAAAAAAATCCCCAGCTGGTGGCAGGGCATCAAGCACTGTGCTACAGGGCAGTGGGTGAAAAGTTTAGTTTTGGGTCCCGGATGGACAAAGGATCAACTATCGCACCCGGGCCTTTCACTCCCGCGCCACTCTGACTGACGATTTCCACCATCAAGTGCATTTAACTTGCAAACACAGCTAACAAACGAAAATTGCCCTCTAGGATAGGTGGTGCCAGTGTGAGTGCTAGTCTCAGGGAAAAAAATCTGAGCGGCCCAGCGCGAGATACCCAGTATGGCCTAGCTCCCATCAAAGGTCTCGCAACAGCCTGCATCGAAACAGTACGAGTTGCAGCGGCACTGATATTCAAGAAAGAGTTTCTTTCAGATTTGTCACGTCGTAGGTCTTTGGCGGTAGACTTGCTGGACTTGACAATGTAAAGGGTCGTTCCGGCTCATAGAAACCACGTTTTTGACCCAGCCAGCGTGTTTCTAAGCACACACTGATGAAGCCAGCACCCAGCCTGCCAGCGTTGTTTCTATAAACCATTAAGAAACTGCTACCCCAGCCAGCGAGTTCCTACACCCCCCGGAGAAACTCAAACTTTGTAGTACGAGATTTTATGAATCATTAAAGAAATCACTGAGAAAATCCTTACGATTTTTCATAGAGCAAATTAAGATTTTCATAGACAAAATCATTAAGAAAATCATTCAGGAAATCGTGAAGAAACTGCCCAAATCGCTGCCGGCGGGTTTCTAATGCACAGTGCAAGAAACCGGCCAAATTCCAGACTGCGATTTCTATCTGCCAGTTTGTATGTGCCGGAATGCTACTGTACACAAGTCGTATCCTCAGACACCGAATTGAAACTCTAACTCTGGGGTAAGAGATTTTATGAATCATTAAAAAAATCATAAAGAAAATCATGAAGATTTTTCATGGAGAAAATATGAGATTTTTAGAGAGCAAATTAAGATTTTCATAGAGAAAATCATGAAGAAAATCATTATGAAAATCATTGAGAAACTTCCCAAATCGCTGCCAGCAGGTTTTTTAAGCACAGTGAAAGAAACCGGCCCAATTCCAAACTGCGGCTTCTATCTGCCAGTTTATATGAGCCGGAACGACCCTGTATGTAATCGGCATGAGATTAATATTTTGTCATGTTTTTGGTGGTACATACACACACGCAAAGGCACACACATTCACACACACACATACATACATACACATACATCCAGGCGAACCAACCCGCCTGAATATTTCCAGAGGAAAATTTCCGGATCAAGACATTGCTGTTACATGAGAGTGGATGGATTCGAAGCTCGTTCTGAAGCACCCTCGTACAGAAATCTTTCGTACACACAAGCCGCACGAAAAGCTTCTTGGAACAAGGCGGGTGTCGAACCCGTTCACTAGTATCGATCCCAGCTCACTCAAAGTTGATTTTCTGTGACTGATCCGAAATGCAGATTTTGTTCGAGATAATGGTACAAATTAAACAAAAGGGGGGCACAGGGGTCGAAAGCCCGCCTCCAAGAAGCTTCTCGGGCGGATACAAGATTGTTTATAATCTTCAAGGAAATTTGCAGGCTTTCTGCTTTCGCCACAAGACACGGACGACTAGAATTAATCATTTGACATGCACACCATCGCAGTTGCCATGAGGACCCTGTTGAAGATTTAAAACCAGATTCAAAGTCAGCCACACGGATTCGAATCTTTGGCATGATCAAATATCACATTTAAGAGGTTCATGTATGTGATCTCAACATTCCTGCTATGAGAGAGATGGACAAGTAATGTGCTTTCAAACAAAACCCTCATTCTGGTAGCACTGCATGCGCTTGCTTTCAAGATAGAATAAAATGGAAGCACACACCAGAATCGGGGGTTCTCGTCTGTGGGGATGTTCACGTCCAGGATGTAATTTGTACTTTGACCTGATCAAAACAACGAAACAATCAATTGTCAGAGGCAATTCAAAGCCAAAAAAATTGTCTGCAAACCAGAGGAAAAAGCACGCTCAGCGCCTTGCACGATTATGCTCCAGAACAAAGAGCGAACGTAGAGATCAAACCTGTGGTATTCAGGACACCCGCACGAAGGTTGGTCTTGTACAAGGGAGCCATGTAGTCGGCTGGGTTGGGCACATAGTCCAATATAGGTAACATGTGCACAATGGGCATGAGGCTCATCATTTCGCCCGGATTCGATGGCTTCAACTTCTTCTGGCGGCGATCCCAACGACCAGCCTCCAAATAGAGGCCAGTGATATAGACGCCGTCCTCAGGTGCCTCGCCCACGTCTTCGGCACCCTCCATATTCTTGATAACAATGGAGAAGTCGAGCTTATCGATAGGAAGCGCGTAGCGACGTGAGTGCGTCTGCAGGGCACCAGTCATGAAACCTTGTGGGTAGTAAAAGCCGGGCAACCAGAAAGAAGAAGGCTGGCCTTTTTCACACCACGACTTGAAAAATTCCACTCTGCGCAAATAATCTTTGAACCACGATGCCAGTGGCTTCAAGCACGGATAGGCGACTCGCGTCCATAACCCGGGTGTCGCATTGTTCTGGAAACTCGTAAACATCTCCTCGAGGTCCGCAGACATAACAACCAGGCCTTTAATTGCCTTGCGGAGCTCCTTCAAAGTCGAAGTCATGGTGTTGATGAGACGGTTGAAGCGATCCATCTCTTGGATCAGCACCGTGTCAAGCGACCTAAACAAAGTACCCAGCAAGCATCAGCAAAATTTACAGCAAAGCAGTACGTGAAGATTAGAGGGAAATGCCTTACCGCAGTGCGCCATTTGGCATGACTTGAAACATGTCCCCGCACGCATTCTCACGATCAAGCACCTCCGGCATCTGAAACATTCTTGCACGTGAGTACTATTCAGCAACGGCATGCACTTGTAGGATGCACGCGACTTTACAGAAATCAGACCTGCTCTTCGAACGTGGCCGCATAGTCATCGACTAATTCCTCGGGACTCTTTTCTCCTTCGCTCACACCACCGCCTACTTTAGGTTGTAGACCCAGTACGGTATCGTAGATAGAAATAGTTTCTTGAAGCTGGAAGGCAATATTGGCATTGTCATGCATGCCAAACACCTGAATTTTGCAAGAGGGTTTTGTTGTCAGTACATGTTAGAATTCGTCAGTAGGAGTCACGTTTTAGCCTAGCGAAGTCAGTATTCGGTACATATTGCACCACAATTCTGCACGGTCGCAACACAAGTCAAGACGGCACAGGAAAATTACCTCCGGGTTATCAACCATAGGTAGATTTTCAAAATAGGACATGAGAGCCTTGAAGTCGCCAAGCGGAGGAGAGAAGTATGTGCCAGAATCAGAGAATTTATACCCTTCGTCCTGGACCACGTCCTCGCCAGGGTAGTAAGTTTCAAGGATCGACATCAGACAGCGTCTATCCTGGTCGTCAGTGACACGTCCTCCGTAGTTGACATGCCCTGTGATGTATGTAATCGCGGCCCATGGCATATCCGGGAAGTTGCGCACGAACATTTTGAGCACATCTTTGGCACAAAGCACGTCTGATGTATTGAATTCATAGCGGATGTTCCAGCCAAGGGGGCCGTACTTGCGGCGCTCCTGAGTGATGCCATGAAAGAAAGCAAGCCCCACAACCAGTTTTTTCCAGTATTGCTCGTTCCTTTTGTCTTCTGTACAACTTTCCCATTCCTCTTCGCCCAAGGTTGTGAAGGTGCCAATGAGGTTGGCGCGCATGCCTTTGGGCGGCTCGTTTGTGAGCTTAATGCCGTTTTGCAAGACAGATACAGGGAATGCTGTGGAGGGCTGCGACGTGAGCCACAGGCGAAATTCGGAGTCCTCGGGTGGTTTAACAGAAAAATTGTCTACCATCTTTTCCATCGCGCTCATCCAAGATGTTGCGAGATGGCAATTCATGAGACACACCCAGTTGCCAACCTTGGTCGACGCAGCCACAAGCTTTTCTGCGACTGGGCCTTGACCTTGTCCTAGAGAGATACTCTGGAACTTGTTGAGAACGCCTCTGTCCTCTGCGAACTTGATGAGTGCTCCTGTTGGATCGGAACCAGTGGAGAGCACAAAAATGATGGGGGTAGTCGGACTTGTGTCGGGGTAGATTTCCGCCAGCACAATGGGCGGCGATTCTGTGAAGGACTTGCCAAGTTTTTCGGCAACAATGTTCTCAGTCGCAAACACAAGCTTTTCGCGCCGGAAAATCTTGAGAACACACATCTTTTGAAATGAGTTCAGGCTGTCGTTCCATACTCCTGGGAGCGGTGTTGTCTGGGGGGCTTCCGCGGCTGCCCAATTCTTCCACTCCTTGATTTTGCCCGACATGCTCTGACATAGGTCTGGAAATAGATCTGGCATGGCCTCTTGCAGGCCCGCAACAGTCTCCCACGTCAGTTGCGGCATGAAAGCAGGGTCGGGATTTTTCGGCGCAGTTCCAAATCCTCCACGCAAAAGGAAGTTCCATTCAGGTCCTGAAATCTCTTTGTTGTTGCGGAAAATGGAAGTAAATATGAGGAAGCTGTAAATCAGTTTGTGACGTGAGAACAGTCCTCTGCAAACGTTAGCATACATGAATTTGGTGACGTACTCCATGATAATCTGCAGACGCTCATTAAGATCCGTGTTTTTGTCACTCACATCAATGCAGTAATTGAAGAGTTTCTTGAAATACTCGAGCGAATATTGGTACATTGGGTCCATATTGGGAAGGTCGGCAATAACAAAATACAGCAGCGCCCCTCGAGTTGCCGCAGTACGGTATCCCTCTCGGGCTTCAGCAATGCTGATGTTGGCTTCCTCAGCTTCTGTAACACGCTTGTTGATCATACCCGACGTCACTTTAGACTGCTGCAACGTGTTGATTAGAGGCTCGTTATCCAGCACCATGCCCTCTGCATCCTGAAGTAGCTTAAGCACCTTCTCCTGCAAATCGCCGAGCTGCTTCTTATCATTCGACATCGACACCACCAATTTGTCTTTTTTCTCCTCGAGATCAGGACGCTCCTGGCGAACTACGTCCCCGAGTAGCTGGTCTTCAAGACCATCCATGGTAATCATGAAGTTGATAATAGTAGACTTAATGCAGACGTCTGGAAGGTAATGAGGGTTCGGGAGCTTGGTGGTCATATAGAACCGGAAGTTTTCATCATAATCGACATCCTGCTCACCTAGGCGAATCAAAACACGACCACCCTGCTTGAAGAGCTGCTTCATCAGGATGGGCTCTAACGCAGGATCAACGTCCTCACCAATATCTTCCAAAAGCAGCGGATTGCCGTTTCGGACGCAAGACTCAATCACCTGCAAGTACTTTCCGTCCGTAAGCTTGATGAGCCGAAGTCCATTCTGTTCCTCCATTGTTTTAATCCATTTGTTGGCCTGCATTTCGGGATCAATCAGGAGCGGCCATCTCGACGTGTTCTTTACCAGGACGCCATTTGCAACAGAAACTTCATCGCTTGGAAGACCTTGGATGTTCCAGTTACGCACATCCACTGGTTTTGCGAGAGTACCCGGAAGATCGAAGATATCTGAGGCGGGCAGGCCGATTTCTTGCGCTGACTCAACCCATTCAACTAGAATCTGCTTTCGATAAACACCGGTAAACGGCCCTACGTAGGCCACGCATGCAGCACCCAAAAAGACGTCACCGACCAGCTTTTCGAGCTGTATACTGAGATTTGCTGACTCTTTGGTCCAATTGACCTGCTCATCACCGAGCGCCGCCGTCAGTTTGCCAGCCCGAGAAAGACGCGCTTGGCAAAGATCTGCTTGGTCTGCTAGACTCTTTTGTTCGGCGAGAGCTCCATTAAGCTGTGCTTCGAGGCCTGCCACCTTGTCCTGCACTGATTTCAAGTTGGCCTTCTTTGCGTTGAGAGTCGTCATCGCAGTCTCTAGCTGCGAGTTGGCCTCAGCCAGTTTGGCTTTCTTGGGCTCGACGTCTTTGGCAACTCTTGCATAGACATTCATGGCGCAACACCACATGCACAGACCCTTTGCAGCCCCAGATACTTTCCCCACGAGCTCCGGCGTAAAATCCTCCCGCGTGACGTATTTCTGCAGCAGTTTGATGCGCTTAGGGTCCATATTGTCCTTATCATAGCCCTTGAGCTGTTCCATAAAGTCCGACTCTCCGAGCAGCTTTTTGGAAGTATCCCAATCCGGTTTCAGCCCCAGCAGAATGCACACAGCTTCCATCGTCGTCTGCACCATGGGCGGCGGCTTTGCAAAACTTTTCACTTCTGTGATGTCGCCCTTTGTCAGGGAGTTGAGCGCTGACACAGCTGCTTGCAGCGCAGGCAGCGCCTCGTCAAGATCGGCCTGCGCATCCACCTGAATAATGCGCACGCCTTTGGCAAATTCTTCGACTTCAGCGGCTTCTTTACCCACAACAACCTCAACCTTTGCTGCTTCTTCCTTGTCAATGGCCACCTGTTTCAGGAGAATTTCTGTAGCCGCACTCTTTTCCTTCAGCACAGGCTCGAGAACAGCAAGATCTTCCTTGGCAGACCCAATCACGGTTCCAACTTCCTCCATCTTGTTGAGGCCGTTGACAAAACGATCCTTGGCATCGCTTAGCTCCTGCCGTTTTTCCTTGAGCAGTTTGGTGTACAAAGAGATCATGTCGAGGTAACTCTTGGGAGAGATGTAAAACTTGCGACGGAGCTCGTCATAGAATGTGTCAGACCACTTCTCGACGGATCCATGGAGAATGGGGCACAATTTGGCCAAAATCACTTTGTGCTCATCAGACACATTCTCGACTTCGGCCATGAAGCGGTCGGCCACGTCGGCAAGCGCCTCTTGTGGCCAGGGTAAATACCAGTCGATTGTGCAGCAATTAATAAGTGACGGGAACATGCGGCAGCGACGTCGGAATGCCTCGCCGACCGGACTCATGCACAATACACAGTGCAAGTTGGCTTGCACGCAAGAAATGAAGGTATTGTAAACTGAGTCCTTGGTGAGAGGCTTGCCAATGCTAGCAGTGTACTCCCTGCAATCTCCAATAACTCTGTCCTTTTCATCTTGTGCAAACAAGTTGGGCACGTCACCAGCATTCAAAATGCTATTGATATCCTCGATAAAGCCCTCGTTAACGATTTGACCGTCTGTAAAGAGGAACACCACGGTTTGGCGCTCAACACCAGCAACGATGAAGAGCTTCTTGAGATCCTCGCGGAATTCAACGTTGGCATACCCCTTGGACAGCTCGATCTGAAAGCATTTGAACTCAGCCATGAACGCTGACAAGCGAGTCAGACTTTGCTTGCCCGACCCACCAAGCCCAACAAGCATGGCATTTCCTCTCGGGGACCTAATAATGCGTGCAAGACGCGAAATATGCTCGATAGCATCCATGAAAAACACAAGTTGCATGCCCTTGGAGGATGTTGCATTGTAATCTTCAAGATAGGCGTCCATGAGCTTGGGCAGTTTGGTGTTATCCATGATGGGCTCATACATACGGTCGTCGCCAGTCACACCCATCTTGAGGTAATCGCCAAACAAAATAGGCTTAATGACAAAAACCTCCTGGAAATCCCAGTCCATGCCAAACTTGCGCTTCAAAAATTCATGCAGCCACTCGTTAAAAGTAGTCTTGTCCGCGAGATCAATGAGCCTGTCAGCAAATACACGCTGGCATTCATGTGCCCACAAGCGGCTATACGTGGTTGCATTAGGGCAGTGCTGAACCTTGAGAGACAAGAGCCCCTGGAACACTTTGGACAGGTCGCGAAGGTTGAAAGTATAGTGAGATTTGGCAGGAGTCGGAAGCATTTCAGCAGCGATTCGTTCATAGATATCAATAGAAGCATCAACAGTTTGTTTGCTCAGAATCTTGACATCATTTGGAAATTGGTCGAGATGTCCTTCTAGAATCGAACCAAAAATGACCTTGAGCACGTCGTTGGAAGGCGCAGAAATATTGAAAGTGTTAAAAAAGCGGAAATAGCGGTTTGTGACAATATTGCGACCTCCTCCAGGAGGTCCACAGGCGGTGCACAGGGTGGTATCTACCAAATCACTCCAAAAGAGTTTTTTACGATCCCACACGCCACCCACGGGGCGATAATATTCAACCCTGTCCTGCATAAGTCGAAGTACCTCGATGGGCGGCTGCGCACCGTAAGTCTCACGGGCAGGCATGTTCACGTCATCCACAAAGCACACCAAAATTTTGCCGATGGGCGACCCCACCACTCCTTTGCGGCGTTTCTCAAATTTGACTTCCATCATCTCCTGAAGCTGCTTTGCGGCTGTCTGCGCAGAAAAGTTGACAGTGAATGGTACAAGATTCAAAGGGTCTTGATACTGGCCTAGAGCATCTACGACGATGACAGACTTGCCTGTGCCAGTGTCGCCAATCAGCGCAAAGTTGCGCTGCACTTCCACGCAGGTGCCCAGCAAATACGAGTAGCGGCATGTATCCTTTGTGGGAACAAGGATGTCGGAAAATTTTGCATTCTTGTCAAAAATAAAAGGACGCGTAACCTCTTCCCAGGGCTGCCATTCCTTGGTCTCAGGATCAAGCACGTAGTCGTAGACAGTGCCACTGTTAGGAAATCGCACAGTCTGGAAATTTTCACGAATGAACTCGCTGAATTTTTCCTTACCCTGCACACCGTCAACATTTCCTCCCACAGACCACACAAGTGACCACATGAACATCTTTGACAGCGTTTGACTGATGTCTGCTGCATCAAGCTTAGCTCCTTTGGACGCGACAAACATTGACTGGAACAGGCGGCAGCACGACATGACGAGGTTGTTGTCCATTGTCGGAATCAGCTCTCGGCAATTCCTGCGCACAAACTTGATGCTCTTCTCGATAGTTTCCTCATAAAGTGCCATGAATTGCTCCTTCAATTCATCAGACATGCCTTCAGGTGTGTACTTGGCCATCCATGTTTCAACGGGGTATCTCAACCCCAAAGCTTCTGGCGGAAGCCATACAACACCAAGCCGACTAACAGTTGCCGGCGAGGCCTGTGCGCACTCTTCCACCTCAAAGAGCATTCGCATAGTCTTTCCATTGAGTTTGATGCGCTCGCCATTGGGCAGGCATAAAGTACGATTATCGTCGAGCACCGTATTCATGTTCTCAATCCAAATGGCGTCGATAGGCCCGTCAAACGTGACAAACTTTTTGTCATCTGTCGTGTCACCATTGGCAGTGCGTATGATTGTTGACCCAAGACCGTCCGTCCACTCATTTGTCATCAGGTTATAGTTTCCATAAAGCTCGCCTGTGTGTGCCATGTCATATTAATATGCCTGTAACTTTTCTCGTTCATATACGTGTGACACGTCTCATTTGGACGAAGAAAATAAATTTTTTCTGAAATTTGCTGTTTATGACATGAGTTTGCGACATACTTTTGTGACATAACTCATCCATATATGTGTGATAAGTTTCGTTCTCTTTCGATGATAAGCGTCGGCAAATAAATTAATTCCCTTAAGCATTTTATTTTTGTATTTCCTGACATACCAGGAGCATGCAATGACTTCATTCCGTCTGAATCGATTGATGCTATTTTGAAATTGCATTGTGACAGACATGACACGTACCTACTTCGTAACATGAGCAACACACACGAATTAGTCCCAAGAGACATACAAAGGGGTCATGCCACACATACGAATGATCTCACCCATTGAGATACTCTTGGGATTCAAGCAGTACGTGTGGGTGACTTGGTGTTCAACATCTGTGCTGCCTTGCTCGCGCAGCTTGCCCATGGCCTCTGCAATGCACCGGGCCATACACGACTTCC
>Ga0209491_10003929_pt1 | contig 23752 bp, 15 predicted proteins | sample BON02_FD_187213 | JGI IMG/M metagenome (GOLD analysis project Ga0209491, IMG submission 187213) | Freshwater microbial communities from Lake Bonney liftoff mats and glacier meltwater in Antarctica - BON-02 (SPAdes) (version 2) | ecosystem: Environmental > Aquatic > Freshwater > Ice > Glacier... | reverse complement strand
CTGCTGCTGCTGCTGCTGCTGCTGCTGCTGCTGCTGCTGCTGCTGCTGCTGCTGCTGCTGCTGCTGCTGCTGCTGCTGCTGCTGCTGCTGCTGCTGCGCTGCTGTGTAGGCGCCCCCCCAGATCGCGTGCCCGGCCAGGCCGTCCGGTCGTCCGGAGACCGGAGGTCCGATGCCCGCCGCCGCCGCCGCCGCGGCCCCGTAAGGCGAGGGGAGGGCTAGCGGCCGCGCGCCGCCGGTTGGAAGGCCGCCGGGGCCGACGACCCGAGGCGGCGCATAGGCGGGCGCCCCGCCTCCCGCCGCTGCCGCCGCGGCTGCTCCGTACTGCTGCTGCTGGTGGTGGTACGCCGCCTGGGCCGCCTGCAGCGCGTTGCCCCCGCCCGCGCCATGCTGCTGCTGCTGCTGCTGCTGCTGGGGCGACGGGAACGCTGACAGGGCGGACGCCCCCCCCGCCTGCTGCCCCCCCGCCGGCCTCGTGTACAGCGGCGGCTCGGCGCCAAACAGCATCGCCATCTCCTGCACGGCCGTCGACAGGTCGCTGCCTCCGGACGCGCCCAGGCTCCCCCGCCACGCGCGCACGCACGGGCTCGACACCTGCCCGCCCGGGTCGACGAAGCTGTGCCCGGCCCGCACCACCATCGACGGCGTCGGCGTCACAAAGGCGAGCGGCGCGCACAGCGGGTAGGCCGGCGGCAGCCACGCCACTAGAGGGATGTTGTACCGGGCGCCCTGGTAGTGCACGGGCACAGTGCCCTCGACCTTCAGGACGCGCGACACGCGCCCGTCGTTGGCGTGGAAGTCGGCCGCGCGTGCCGCCAGGCCAGGGAAGATCTTTAGGAGGTCGGCCAGGTGCGCGCGGACGGCGCGGCGCTGCGCGGCGCCGTGCGCGTAGGCGAGCGCGTCAGGCGAGGACGGGGGAGCGGCCAGGGCGCGGTCGATGTAGTCGAGGGCCTGGGCGAGGGGCGGGGGGGCCATCTCTTTCTTTTCGGTAAGTTGGTTTGGCGGGCGGGATCGATCGCAGAGCTGGTTGGCTGGGGCGCGCGCGCGTTTGGGCCGTGCTCTGTCCCTGATGCGTTGCAGAAACAGACACGCGTAGTCGCAGGGGCCTGCGCGCGCGCGCGCGCGCGTGCGACTGACGAGAGAGACACGCGCGCCCCCAAGAAGGCTGCCTCACGCGCGCTGTCGCGCTCGGCGTTTGCGATTTCGGATGGCGTTTCGACGACGATGGTTGCTTGCTTCTGCTTGCTCTTGTTTCTGCACGCGCTCTAAAATGCTGTGCGTGTATGTCACGGGGGCTGATGATAATGGAGTGTCGAGCAGAGGGCTCTCTGGTTGTTCGGGGCCGGTGGTAGCGGGGGGTTACTCCAGGAACGGCGCAGGGGTCTTGGGGTCGCCGGTCGGCGGCAACGACGGTCGCCGCCGCCGCCTCAGCCGCCTTTGGCCCGAGAAGAGAGGCCGCGCGACGCAGTGCGACAACACACTCACACTCAAACCACAGCGTGTGGGTCGCCCGCACGGCGACGCTCGCGTCCACGCCTCCGTCGCCGCTATGAGGGGGGGGGGGGGCACCTCAGCGCGCGATATCTGACGCAAGAAGACGGGCGCTCCGCCGAGCCCGACCCGGCGGCGCGAGGCGCCCTTTTTTTTTTCCGCCGCTAGCCGCTTCGCGGCCCACTAAGACGGCGGCGCCTCCTCGCAAAGTGGTTCCTCACAACCATCAAAACAATCGCCGCCGCAGCAGTGCCTCTTTTCAACATACACGCGCACAACCAACCAACCAACCACTGACAAAACAGGCCTCTTGGTTCTCTTGCTGCCGACGACCCAACAACAAAACAACACAAAGGAAAACAAAAAGATGGCGCCCTTCACCGTCTCGACCCGCGGCGTCGTGCTCGGCGGCAAGGCCGGCTCCGGCATCCACGACTCGATCGACCTGGGCGGCCGCGAGGACGTCAAGGGCGCGCTGCGCGTCGACGCCTCGACCAACGTCAAGGACACGGACCTGGTGTTCACGACCACCGACCACACCGTCCGCACGGTACGTGACGACGACGTCCCCCCCTCTTTTTTTTTTGCGGGGGGGGGGGGGTCCGCCGCTGCGCCGCGCGTTTCATCTCCATCGCCATCTTCTTGCCGCGCGCCGCCTGGCCGTCGCCACTCGCCCCCCGATGCGCCGACGTGCGATCGGTCTGCCGCGGTACCCGGGCCGACGTTGTGTATCGCGGCGTGCGGCAAGGGGGCGCGGGGGGAGAGGATGGCGCACGCCACTCCTCTCTCTCCCTCTTCGCTGTCAAGAGAGGGGGGGTCGCAAAAATTCCCCGCCCGCCCGGGCCACCCCTCCCGCCCCCTTTCTGGCGGCGCGCGCGCGGCGGCCGCGTAGCGCGCCGGCATCTCCCGCCAATGTCCGCGATCGCGGGCCGTTTTCACGGCCCGCGCGCGCGCGCGGCGGTGTCGTGATTCGCGTCGTCTCTGCCTCGTCAGCTCCCTCTCGTCTACTTTCGCTTCTTCGTTGGCCTCTCTCTCACACGCCCCCCCCCTTCTCCCCGCGCGCGACATCGTCACAACCCTCCCAACCCTCACAGCTCGCCTCCGGCAAGGACCTGCCCTGGCTGCCCGACCTCCTCGCGACAGCCGGTACGTTGTTTCCTCGTCCAGGGAGACAGAGATTCTTCCCGCCGCGACCCGAGGCCAAGCGGGGGGCGCGTACGATCAGCCGCCCGACATCTGCGGCTTGCGGCTCCTGGTTCCCATTTTTGCCGTCGCTGCGCCCTGAATGGCCCACCTCTCCCCGCCCGTCCCTTGACACCACCGACTGACCAGTCCATTCATCCACGCGCTCCAATCTTGGACGAAACACATCCACAATCAAACAAACAAACAAAACAAACAAAACAAACAAACAAACACTAAATCTCTCTTCCATGCTCCCGTCCCCCCCTCCTCCCCCGCCCGCTCACAGACCGCAATATCTGGTCCAACGACGACCACCGCGTGTGCGGCGGCGTCGGCTTCGACGCGGGCCAGCAGTCGGCGCTCGCGCGCGCCAAGTATGCGACCACGGTCAAGGACGTCGACCTGACGGCCAAGGCCTACTACTTCCAAAAGCCCGACAACCAGGTGCGCCTCGAGGGCTGCGCCAAGTTTGAGGCCGGCGGCGCCGGTGAGTCTTTTTTGTCTTTTTGTCATGGTCGTGGTGCTTCCCTTTTTTTTTTTCCTTGGTTGCTTGTTGCTCTCTTTTGTGTTTTCGGCTTTTGTGTGATGCCACAGCGCAACCACCATCGTCAAAGGCCTGAGCAGAGACTGCGCACGGGCCCGCGCTTTGGACAGGACCCGCCATGCCCCTCTCGCCAACGCCAAACACGACGCCCCCCCCCCCCCCCCCCCCCCCCCAAAAAAAACAAAAAAACTAGACCACCACGTCTGGGCCGCGTCCAACGTGTCCGGCGGCGCCGAGGCCGGCGGCGTCGAGGGCGCCGTCGCCAGCCTCTCGGGCGCCAACCCCACGCTCGTCAACCTCAAGATGCGCGAGGGCTACATCATCGAGCCCTTTGTGCTCCCCATCGCCGACCGCGCCGTGCGCTGGACCGCCTCGCGCGATGACAAGTTCCTCTCGCTCGCGTACGACCTGTCCAACGAGGCCGGATTCGTCGAGGCCGGCGGAGAGGTGGCTGATGACCTGACCCTGCGCGCGGGATACGCCGTGAAAGAAAAGGTGGCGCTGGTCGAGCTGGCCAAGCGCGCCGAGGCCGGCGGCAACAAGGCGGCGCCGGCGGTGCGCGCGTACGTCAAGGCCAACGTCGACGGCGGGTTCAAGGACCCGTCGGGCGGCGTGATCGTTGAGAAGGCCTTTGCGTGGTAGACCGGACCGCTTGCGCGTCTGGCGCGACGGCCGTGTTTTTTTGGTGGGGTTGCCCCATTTTGCTTCACGCGCTTTCGGCGTCGTCGGCGTGTGTGTGTTTTTGCTCGAACGCGCCTTTTTTGCCCCCTCCTTCTGTGCGCTGCTGAGACCCGGTGACACCCCCACACGAGATCCCTATTGCGAACGAGGACCGACAAAATAGGATGGCCCGGGGAGAATAGACAACGCTCCAAACTACAAAAGAAAAAGACGGGCGGCAGCGCACGCGGTCTCTCGAGCCCCCCAGCTGTTTTTCGAACGCCGTTGTTTTTCATTCGATCGCTCGAAAAGTTTTCGTTTCACGGCGGCAGCGTTTGCCGGTATTTTGCGAACCATATCAACATCGATTTCCATCTCTCTCGGCGTGTGCAAGCTCGCTGCGACAGATGTGGTGGTCGCTGCACTGCACGAAAGAGAGCACTGTTTGTCCGAATCGGACGGTCCGATCCCCCTCTTTATTTCAAGGGTGGAAGGCGGCGCGCGAAGAGGCGGTCAACCTGCACGCGGCTCTTGGCGTCGGCCAGCGGCGCCAGCAGCAGGAGCGCCATCACGCTCGCGCCCGCCATCGCCAGGAAGTAGCCGTCCCAACCCAGCAGGCCCTGCAGGTGCGCCAGGGGCGCGCCGGCGTTGGCCGCGCCGGCATATGACACCAAGCCGAGGACGCCTTGCGAGGCGCCGACGGCCGCCGGCGTCACCAACTCGGCGCCACAAAGGCCCAGCAGCATCTGCGGGCCGTATATGCAGAATCCGAGGCAAGCGATCGCGAGCCACAGCACAATTGGGGGGCTTCCGGGCGGCAGGGCGCGCAGCGCGGCCAGCGCGAGCACACCGGCCGCCGCGTACGCCATGGCCACGCGCACGCGCTTGCCCACGAGCCCCTCCTCCTCCTCGTCGTTCCCGTCGCCCTCCTCGCCGCCGCCCGCGCCGCCGCCCGCAGCGTGCTGCCGCGCTTTTGCGGCCCGGATGGCGCGGTCGCTCGCCACGCCTGCCAGCGTGCCGCCGAGCAGGCCGCCCAGCTCGAGGCCGCTGACGCGCGCGGCCGCCTCGGCCGCGCCGGCCACGCCCTTCTCCTCGATCAGGTAGAAGACCAGCCAGGAGGTGGCGCCCTGCCGCACGACGTATACAAAAAAGTAGGCAATTGCCAGCAGCCAGATCCCCCTGCTGCGCGTGACCTCGGAGAACGAGGCGGCCAGGGCGGCGCGCTTGCCGCGGCGCTGGCGCTCCTGCGGCGTCTCCTCGGCCTCGTCCTGCGAGGACTCGGTCCCGCTGTCGGACGTTGCTCCTCCGCCTCCTCCTGCGCCTGCTCGTGCTGCGGTGAAGGTGGTCGCTTCGGGTTTCGACCCTGCCGCCGCCGGTGCGGGCGCGCCTGCGTCTGCGCCCGTCGCCGCCATCGCCGCCGCGTCTGCCGCCGCCGCGTCGTCTGCTCGCCGCCTCGTGCGCGCCTGCCGCGCGGCCTCGACGGCCGCGCCGTGCGCGCGCTCGTCCCGCTCGGCCGCCGCCTCGGCGCGCGCCGACTCCTGCGGGTCCGGCGGCGCGAACCCCAGCCGCACGGGGTCGTCCGCCAGCGCCCACAGCAGCGCGGCGCCCGCGCCCAGTCCCCACACGCCGGGCACAAAAAACCCGGCGCGCCAGCCAAAGGCGGCGGCCACGCCCCCGACCAGCAGCGGAGCTAGGAACCCGCCCAGATTTGAGCCTGCGTTCCAGGCCCCCCAGTAGGTGCCGCGCTCGCGCGGCGGGTACCACCGCGACAGAAGCATGGCGCACGCGGGCGCGCCGGCCCCTTGGAGCGCGCCGTTGACCGCCCAGAGCGCCGCCCACAGGGGCACGCTGCTGGTGGCGCCAAAGACCAGGTTGATGGCGGCCGTGATCGCGACGCCGCCCGCGAGCATCAGGCGCGGCGAGAAGGCGGCGCCGAGCATGCCGGAGAAGAATTTCGACAGGCCATAGGCGGTCGGGAAGGCCTGGGTGTGTTTTGTTGGTTCGTTGGTTTGTTGTGTTCGTTGGTTGGTCGGGACAGCGGCAAAACAGCGGAACGAGAGAGAGCGCCAAAACACACGGCCCCCCCTCGACAAAACCACCCACCGACGCCATCAGGCCGATGTCGGCCTTGGTGAGCCCGAGGGACGCGTCCGCGACCATCACGGGCGCCGCGTACGTGAGCGTCAGGCGCGACAGGTACAGCGACAGGTAGCCCAGCACCAGCCCGGCAAACAGCACCCACCGGCGCGCGAGGAAGTCGGCGGCGTGCGGCGGCGGCGGGCCGTCGGCCGACGCCAGGGCGGCGGCGGCGGCGGCGGCGGGCGGGGGGGGCGCGCCTTCGCCGTCGTCGGGCGCGCCGGGCGGCGGCGGCTGTCCATGCCCGCCCCGGTCGTTGGCGGCGGCGGCCGCGTGGGCAGAGGGGCGGGCGGAGGGGACGACGGGCCAGAAGGAACGGCGGCGCCCGAGGCACCCGCGGGGCCGCGGCGGCGGTGACGGCGTCGGTTGGGCGGCTGAGGCGGCCGATGCCCGCGCTCGCGGCCGCCCGCAGGCGGGGAGGTGAGCGGCGAGCATGAGCGCTCAGGCGCCTGGTCAGATCTGGATCGCTGCTTTGCAGCCAAGCGCGATCGCTAGGAGAATGGGGGGATTCGACGCGCGGGACACTCTTCTGGTCACCCGGGACGCTTTTTCGCGACAAGTGCTGCCCCTGTGGCCTTCCGGCGGCTTGGTGGATGAGCGATCGGGAGAAAGGAGTAGGCAGTGCGGCGTGTGAGATCGAGAGTGGAGAGCGCTGCGGTGGTTCTTGGGGCGGCATCGGCGTCGGCGAGTCGGCCTGTCGGCGTCGTCGTCGGCGTCGGCAATCGGCGGTCGCCGTCGTCGTCGGCGTCGGCAATCGGCGGTCGCCGTCGGCGTCGGCGAGTCGGCCTGTCGGCGTCGGCGTCGGCGTCAGCGGTCGGCGGTCGGCGGTCGGCGTCGGCGTCTCGGTTCCTGGCGATGCCGCTCGCCCAATCACGCCACTCCGCTCTTCCCCCTCCCTCCGACTTTCCTCGCCTTCAAGCCAAACTCACGCTGAGGCGCTCGTGGCGTGCGCCGGCGGTTCCATGTCGCCGCGGCCCCGCCCTTGAGGCTCCCACGAAAGAGGACCACCACTCACTCCTCAAAAACGACAGCCAGCTGCGATGCAAGAAGGAAGAGACCGCGATCGCGCGCCCCTCGGTCCGGCGCTAGAGACCAACGGACTGCGAAGCCTTTTCACGCCGTGGAAGCGCGGGGGCAACACAGCAGCTGCAGCGGCAGCGGCAGCAGCATCAACCGGCGCAGCCGCAGCGACAAAGCCCCCGGCGGCGCCGCCGCGGCATTCGCCGTCGCCGTCGCCGCCGTCGCCCGCGCCGGTCGCGTTCCGCTCCTTCTTCCGCCCGCGACGGCGAGAGGCGGACGCGGCGACAGAGGCGGCGGCGCCGCCCTCGCTGTCCCTCGCCCTCGCGCAGCAGCACCTCCTGGCCGGCGGCAAAGGGCGCGCCCTGGCCTTTGACCTCGCCGGCGGCGGCGCCGCGCTCTACGCGGGCGAGGGCGCCGCCTCGCTCCGCAAGATCTCGCTGGTGGCGCCAAACGCGCCGCTCGCGCTGCGCCTGCCGGCGCACAGCCGCGGCGCGCGGGGCGTGGCGCCGCCCGCGCACCCGGGGGCCAAGCTGACGGCCGTGGCCACGGCCGGGGCGGGCCTGGTGGTGGTGAGCGGCGAGACGGGCAACACGGTCGCGACCGTCCCGTTTGCGGCTTGGGGCGGCGGCGGCGGCGGCGGTGGCGGCGCGTGGGGGCGCGGCGGCGGCGGCGGCGGGCCGGCGCCGGGCATGAGCGCGGCGACCTGGTCCGTGGCCTGGTCCCCGCTGCGGCCGACGCACGAGCTCCTGGTGGGCCTCGACGGCGGGCGCGTGGCCGTGGTCGACCTGCGCGCGGCCTCGTCCTCGTCGGCGTCGACGTCCTTGCCACCGTCGTCCTTGTTGTCGGCGTCGTCCTCATCGTCGTCCGGCGGCGGCGGCGGCGGCGGCGGCGGCGGCGGCAACCGCGCGGTCGTCTCAGTCGTCCGGGCGGTGGGCGGCGGCGGCGCGCACGGCGGTCCCCCGATCCACACCATCGCCCCCCTCCCGGCCGGGTGCGAGGCCTCGCTCGTCGGCGGCGTCGCAATCGCGGCCTCGGCCGCCGGCGTCTGCGCGCTGTGGCGGCGGCCGGGTTTTCATCGGCACACCCCCTTTGAGGCCGCCGCGGGCCAAGAATGCCTGCTGCTGCCGGAGCGCGGCGCGGCGCTCGAGCGCGGCGCGTCGGTTGAGAGCTGCAGCGTGGACGGCGGCGGGCGGCTGGCGGCCGTGTCGGTGCGGCGGCGAGGAGCCGGCCCGGGCGGTGGCGGCGGGGAGGGGATGGGAGCCGAGGTGCTGGTTTACAGGCTGGTCGGGCGCTGCGAGGAGGAAGAGCCAAGCGGGGAGGAGGAGGAGGAGGAGGAAGAGGAGCAGCGGGAGGATGGGGAGGAGGACGAGGACGGCGGCGGCGGCGGCGGGAACGGCGGCGGCAAGGGCGGCGGCCCGCTGCGCCTGGTCGGCCACGCCAGCGCCTCTCACATGACGGCCGGCGCCCTGGTCGACGCGGCGGCAAGAGGCGACGGCTCTGGGGGCGAGGGCGTCATCTACGCGTCGGGCGACGAGGCGCGGCTCGCGCCCGTGGCGTGGCGCCTCCCCTCTGGCGGCCCCCTCCGCCGAGGAGGGGCGGCGGTTTCGCCGCTCTTGCCGTCGCTGGCGGCCCCGCTGCCGTCGGCCCTGCCCTCGGCCGTGTTGGCCGTCGCCGGCGCGCGCGTCCCCGGGCTGGGCGGCAAGACCCTGCTCGCGGCGGCCAGCGCCGGCTGCGTGCGCGTGTATGACGTGGCGTCTGCTTCCTGAGGCCTCGCCGATTTGCCTCGTCGCCGTTTATGTTTGCATGCGTTGTTTGTCGTCTTTTTGTCGTCGTCGTCGGGCGGCGTCTACGGTCCGATTGAAACAATTCTTTTGGGCAACTAGAAGAAGCGGACGCGTGTGGATTAACCGAACCCTCCCCATCCCCCTTGTCCTCCTTGCCCCCCCCCTCCTTGCCCTCCCCCTCATCCTCCTCCTGGCCCGCCCCCGGACGGCGACGGCGACGGCGCCGAAGGAAAAAAGAAACGCTCGCCCCAGCCACCGCGCCAGCGCCTCGAGCCCCCTGGCGTCCTCCTCGTCGAACGCCGCCGCCGCCTCGCTGTCCAGGTCCAGCACGGCCGCCACCCGAGCCCCCCCCCCGGCGTCCCCGCCCTCGAACACGGGCACCACGATCTCGCTGCGCGTCGACGACGCGCAGGCGATGTGGCCGGGAAAAAGAGACACGTCCGGCACGACCTGCGTCTTGCGCTCTCGGACGGCGGCGCCGCAGACGCCCCTCGTGAAGGGGATGTACAAGCATCCCATCGACTTGCCGCAGTAGGGTCCGACGACCAGGCCGTCCTCAGCCTCCTGGCCCCCGGGCGCGCGCCTGCGGTAGAAGCCCGCCCAGCTGCAGTGGCCGAGCGCGCGCGACAGCAGGAAGGAGAGCGTGGCCATGGCCGCGACGGCGTCGAGCCCGGGGGCGGCGTCGGCGTCGGCGTCTCCTCCTTCGGCCGACGACAAGACATGCTTGGCGGCGTCGAGGAGGGCGGCGTACGCCTCGCGCTTGGTCTCGGGGGGGTCTCCCGGGCGCAGGGGCGCGGGGAGGCCCGTGAGGTCGTGGTCGTCGTGGGTCATTGGTTGGTTGGGCGCTGGCGGTGTGATTGCGTGCTTGCGGGAGCTCCTTCTGTTTTAAACGAAGCATCAAGCTTCCTGGCAACCACCGCCTCTCTCCCCTCCCCCTTCCCTCTTTTGCTCACCGCCGGATCGAGTGTCACCCAACCTGCATCACCACAGTCACGCACACACCCCGTCTTTAGACCCTCCCTCTCCTTCTTGCTTGCGCCTCTCATCACAACCCCCCCCCAAAACAACCATCACTCAAAAAACCACCATCGTCATGTCCAAAGCGGTGATCGGCAAGCCCGCGCCCGCCTTCACGGCGCAGGCCATCGTGGACGGCGAGATCAAGGAGATCAGCTTGTCCGACTACATGGGTGCGTCTCTTTGCGTTTCTCCCCCAATCAAGGCAAAACCGGAAAGTTGGGGGGAACGCCGCTCGCCCTCTCTCGATGCTTCGACGCGGCTTCACACAAACTCGCGTGGATCGCGTTACCGCTCGTCACCGTCGCGGGTTCGATTGGCGCTGCTGAGAGACAGCGCGAGAGAGATTCGACCAAAGCGCGCAGCGGCCGCCGACGACGCCGGCGCGCGTCGCGCGCCGCGCGCCGCCCGCGCCCGTCACTACAAATCGATCGCTCACCCGCTTCTCCTCCTTCCCCCCCTCCCAACAACGCACTCGCAGGCAAGTACGTCGTCTTCTTCTTCTACCCCCTGGACTGGACCTTTGTCTGGTGAGTCGGGGTTCTCCCCCCTCCCCCCCAACACCCTCCTTCCCCCCTTCCCCTCGCCGCGCTCGCCCGCTCGCCGCCTCGCCGCCGGCGGCCCCCCGCCGCCACCTCGGTCCCCCTCGTTTCTCTCTCTCTCTCACACGCACCCTGAACTCACACCAAAAACACAACAACGGGACACTCACGCACTTCAACCAAAAACACACGCAGCCCTACCGAGATCGTCGCCTTCAGCGACCGCGCAAAGGAGTTTGAGGCGCTCGGCGCCGCGCTGGTCGGCTGCAGCGTCGACTCGCACTTCTCGCACCTCGCCTGGGTCAACACTGCGCGCAAGCAGGGCGGTCTGGGGGGCTGCGCCTTCCCGCTCGTGGCCGACCTGAGCAAGCGCATCGCGCGCGACTACGGCGTGCTGGTCGAGGACGGGCCCGACGCGGGCGTGGCGCTGCGCGGCCTGTTCGTTATCAGCGACAAGGGCGTGCTGCGCCAGATTACTGTGAACGACCTGCCCGTTGGGCGCAGCGTGGACGAGGCGCTGCGCCTGGTGGAGGCTTTCCAGTTCGTGGACAAGCACGGGGAGGTCTGGTGCGTGTTGTGTTCTGTTTGCGTTTTGCGCTGTGTTTTGGGGCAGGGCGGGGGGAGGGCGCTGGAGGTGGGCGCCCCTTTATTTACTCGCTCATGCTCAAACAACAACCTCCGCCTAAACACACGACACTAAACAGCCCCGCCAACTGGAAGCCCGGCGGCGAGTCGATGAAGGCGGACCCCAAGGGCTCGCTCGAGTACTTCTCCAAGGTCAAATAGACAGCATTTTAGAGGAGCGACCGACCGCCGACCGATCGTTTTCGGAAGAAAGAAGAAACAAAGGAAGAGCAACTCGACGCGCGCCCCATTTTCGGCCCCCATTCTGATCGCGGGCAACGGCCCTCGCGCACACATCATTCGACCCGGTCGACGCATGCACCGCGCGCACCCCCGTCGCCCCCGTTTTTAGTTTGGGGCCCACGAATTTTCATTCCCGTTGTGAGGAATAGAACGCGACGGCAAAAACGAGCCCCCTCTTTCTCTCGGCCCCTCGTTGCTTCTTTTTCTGCGGATCTATTGAAGTCTCGCACGTGCGCATGTCTCATTCTGTCGATTGGTGATTGCTGCGTGTCCGCTTCCTGAGCTCAGCTCGGCGCCGCTGCCGCTCGCGCCGGGCATTGTTGCCTCCGCCGCCTCCCGCTCCCCCGTCGCCCTGAGTGCCGAAGTCCGAGCCCGCTCATCCTCCGCTCGAGCGCCGTCACACCCGCGCACCCCTCCTCCGCGCAGTCACTCTCGCTCTCGTCATCGCCTTCGCCACCCTCGCTGCCGCCACTGCTGCTTTCGGTCTCCCGCTGCCCGCCCTCCAGCTCGCGCAGCTCCCGCTCGAGCGCCGCCACGCGCGCGCGCTTCTCCTCGAGCTCGCGCTCCGCCTTCCTCAGCTCCTTCACGTCCAACGACATGCCGACAAAGGTCTCGTGCGCGCACCAACTGCTGAGCTCGGCACGCCACGCGGCCAGCTCGGCTTCTTGGCGCGCGCTCAGCTACGCCGCGATCGGGAGCACGGGGGCCGCGTACTTCGGCCGCACGGGCGCGCCTGACGCCAGTAGCTCGGCGATCGCCCAGCAGCGTCGCTTCTGAGCGCGCATGTCTGCCTCCTGGAACGGCAGCAAGTATCGGTTGAGGGACCTCGCCAGCAGGTCGACCGCGCTCGTGTTGTTGTAGTTGCTCCACCGAGCGCAACGCGATTCGGCGGAGGAGCGGCGCAGGATCTCTTGAAAGAGCGGCCAGCCCTTGCCGCGCAGCCAGATGCCGCTAACGCAAGCCATGATCAAGGGCGTGCGTCCAAATTTGTCGATCACGTTAATCACAGCGCCTCGGTCCAGCAGCAGGCGTGTTGTCGGCATATTTCCCATGCTAACAGACATAAAAAGCGGCGTGGACCCGTCGTTGGTCCGAGCTTCGATCGCCGCGCCCGCGTCCAGGAGCAGCGCCACCATTTCGTCGGCCACTGCATCGCACATGTGCAGCGCGGTCAAGCCGTCGCTTGGGCTGCGCTCATCCGCGGGCGCTCCCGCCTCCTCGATCAGGAATCGCGCGAGGCGAATGTTGTTGCACGCGGCCGCCATAATTAGCGGCGTGAAACCGTCGTTGTTGAAGACGCCCGAGGTGCGCGCGCCCGCCGGGACGAGCAGGTCGCGCGCGGCTTTCTCCTCCTCGTCGTCGTAGCTCGAGCCAAACTGTGCGAGCCAAAAGATCGGCGTGTGACCGTTGAAGTCTCGTGCATCGACTCTTGCGCCGCCCTCCCGCAGCAGGACCTCCAGGCAGCCGATTTGCGGCGCTCCGATCTTCATCATGTCTTGCCGCAGGAAGTCGTCAAGGACACGGTCCGAGGGGAGGCCGAGCGGCGGCGGCGCGAGGCAAACGTGGGCGGGGGTGCTGAACTCATCGTCAAGCAAGCCCCACGGAGCCCACTCGATCTCCTCGTTGGCGTCGTGGCCGGCGCGCAGCAGCGCGCGCACGCTCTCGACCTGGCCGTACGCGATGCAGACGGCCAAGGGGGTGAGCTTGAGGCCGGCAAAGATGCCGGCGACGTCGGCGCCGGCCTCGACCAGCGCGCCGACCTGGTCGCCGCGCTTCTGGCGGTCTGCGGCCTGCAGCGGCGTCTCAGTCGCGGTGGAGCTGTGGTTGACGGCCTGTGCGCGGCGCTGGTCATCTCCCTGCGCGCACTCCTCGATCACGCGCCGCAGCTCTGCCTCGCTGGCGCCGCTGGCGACCACGTCGTAGACGCGCGAAAAGTCGTCGGCGTCGCCGCCAGGGCCGCCGGCCGCTGATGATGTCGCTGCCGCCATTTGCTTGCTGGTCGGTGCTTTGCCTTTGTGCTCGAGCGTTGATACGCGGACAGGTTGAGGTGTGTGGAATGATGTCGAGGTGTTGCTTGAAGGCACGAGCGCGGAGAGCGGGCGGGTGGAAAAGGAACAAGCAGCGACGACGACGACGCTCTCGTTGTGTTTTTTTGGGGGGGGGGAGGAGAGGAGCGAGCAAAAAGCGAAAACGGCTGTCTTCTTTTCGTGTTCGCTGTTGCGATGGGAGCGTCTTGGCGTTGTGTGTGTGCGCGCCCGCCGACGGAATGCGTGCGTTGGTTCAGTGGTAGTTGTTGCTGCGTGTGAGGGGCAGAGCAACGTGGGCGAGCGCCATTTGTGTCTCTTATCCGGCGACGCGAAAACGAGAGAGACAGACGAGGAGGAGCGGCGGCGCTCCTCGTCTTGTCGGTCGTTCTTCCCTCGTCGTTGCCGCCGCACTGTCCTTTTGAATTTGTTTTTGTTCCTTTGCTGTGCTCTCCACAGCTTGATGTCAGTTCGTCTAGCCTAGAGTGCCTGAACACCGGCAGGCCCTCTCCCAGGGATCGGCGGCAACTGAAAAAGGGCGACCACTAAAAAGGGAGCACGACCCAAAAGACGACTATTGGAAACCAATCCGAGGAGATCAAACGCAAGCCACCCTTGCGCCCATGCACGCAAATCACGAGCAGTAGAGCCGGTGCCGCACCGAATGCCCGGCCACGCACGCGTCGAGGAGCTCTGCGACGCGCGGGTCGGCGCCGATCGCGCGCGCCATGGCCCTGTCGTCGCCGTCGCCGCCGCATTCCGCCCCGCCCCCTCCGTTCAAAGCAGCAGCGGCAATCGCGTCTCGCAGCGCCTCGCGCGCCCTGGACGAGCTCACGCCCAGCATGGCCTCTGTGTCGCACACGGCGTGCACCACGCACGACCGCAGCGCCTCCTCCAGGGCGGGCGGCGGCGGCGGTCGGGCCGGCGGCGCGTCGCTGTCGCCCGCCGTCGGCGCCCGCTGCTCCTCTCGCTGCTGCTGCCGCTGCTGCTTCTGCGCGGCTGGCCGCTCCACGCACACGACCCCGTGCTCGCGCAGCAGCGCGTCCGGCTCGGACCAGACGCCCGGGCGGCGCATGCTCTCCACCAGGTCGGTGCCGCCAAGCAGCATCACGCGCACGGGTCGTCGGCGCTGTTGTTGCGGCGGCCGTCCCCGCCGCCCTGCCCCTCGTGCCCCTGCCGCCCCCGCGGCCGCCCCGCTGCTGCCGTCGCCGTCCCCCTGTTCTCCACCAGCCTGCCGATCGTCGTCGCCGTCCATCGACCCATTGATCTCGCGCGATATCTGGCGCAGCACGTCCAGGGTCCGCGTGAACCCGGGACGACCCGCCTCCCAGCCGTGGACGCCGACGTCGACGGGCGCGCGCGCCGAACGCACTCTTTCCCGCGCCGCCGCTCGCGCTGCGTCGGGCGCCCCTCGGCTCGCCTGCTGGCCGGCAGCGGCGGCGGCGGCGAGCGCGCACATGACCAGGCGGTGGGCCGCCGGGGCCAGCCCCGCTTTTGCGTACCCGTCGCCCACGGGCGACATCAGGCCGCCCACCACAGCCCAGCGGCGGGGACGAGAGGTCTCGTCGTCGCCGCTGCCGCCGCCGCCACCGCCGACGCCCGCCGTTGCGCTCGTCGCCCCGTCGACAGCCGCGGCGCCCGCGGGAAAGAGGCGCAGGTGCGCGCGCGTGGGCGGGTTGAAACTGCCGCAAGCAACGAGCACCACGGGCTCCTGGTCGGGGCCGAGCGCTGCCAGGCGCTCGGACATGCGCGCGCGCCACGACGCGATGTCTCGTTCAGGGCGGGGCGACGACGATGGGGCTTCCGCTGCCGCCATCGTGGTTGGCCCCCCCGTCGATGAAGTGAATGATTGGTGATCTAGGAGAGCTGCTCGATGATGAGAGCGAAATTAGCAGAGGTGGCGGCGGCTTGTCGGGTCGTCGTCGCCGATCGACGTCGTCTCTGCGCGCACGCGGGCGTCGAAGCGATCGCGTCGCGCCGCGTGATGCTCGAGCAAAGGCGTCCCTCCGCCCGATCCCTGTGTCCCACCACGCGTTACTTCTCACTTGACCCGTCGTCATCATCACCAATTGCTTTAAGCCACCCGCGTCCTCCTCTGAAACGTGGGCCGCGGAAGAGCAAACCGCGAAAACTCACGAAACGCCGTCCAGAAAACATGCAGCACGCGCCACCGCATCAACCCCCGGATGGCGGAGGTGGTGATGATCCTCAGCAAGCAGCGGAAGCGCCAGAATCGCCTCCGCCCCCTGCCGCTGCTGCCGCCGCTGCGCCCCTGCCCCCCTCGTCGCCGTCGCCGCACGCCGCCCCGCCCGGCGCCCCAGCATCAGCAGCGGCAGCGGCAGCGGCGACGACGGCAGGCGACAAGGGCGACGAGGCCTACTATGACTACGACTACGACTACGACGGCGACGGCAACGCGTTCGGCGACGCGTTCACGGCCGTGCTGGCGCGCGTGCCGGCGCTCATGGGCGCCGTCGCCGCGTGGGCAGAGGCGGAGGCGTCAGCGTCGGCGGCGTCGGCGTCGGCGTCGGCGTCGGCGTCGGCGTCGGCGTCCGTTTTGGCCTCTCGAAAAGAGGCGGCCGAGGCGCTGGACGCGCTGTGCGCGCCCCCCCTGCTGCCGGACGACGTGCTCGGCGGCGAGCGTTGGCTGGACCTGTGCGCGGCGCTCCCCGCGTGCCTGCTGAGCGGGGCGGAGGAGCAATACGAGCCCGGCGGCGGCGACGATGGCGGCGGCGGCGACGACAGCGCAGCGTCGTCGCCCTCTGCCGCCGCCGCCCGCCTGCTGCGCTTCCTGTCGCCCGCCCTGCTGGCCGGGTCCGGCGGCTGCGTCGACGCCCTGGCGACCGTGCTGGCGCCCTTGCTGCACTCATTCGCGCGGGCCGGCCCGCGCGCGCGGTTCTCGGTGCGGCGGCACGCCGAGGCGGCGGCGGCAGCGGCGGAAACGGCGGCGGAAACGGCGGCGGAAACGGCAGAGCCGCGGGCGGCGGCGGCGGCTGGCGCCGCCCCCTCCTCCTCCTGCTCCCCGTCTTTGGCCGAGGCCCCCGACGCCATCGCGCTCCAGTTTGCGCTCGTGGGCCTGCACCGCCTCGGGCGGCAGTGGCACCTGCTCGACCCGGGCCTCGGCCCCGAGCTCGCGCGCGGCGTCTGCGCGCTCTTGGCGTCGCCGCTGGCGGCGGCGGGCGGTTCCGCGGGGCCGGGCGGCGGCGGCGGCGGCGGTTGGGGAACGAGAGAGGACGACCCCGAGGGTCGGGATCTTCAGGCGACGGCCGCGGAGGCCCTGCTCGCGTGGGAGCCCAGCGCGGCCTGGTGGCACCGGCTGTGCGCCGTGACGGGGCCCTCGGTCGACTTGGCAGAGGCAGCCGCAGCAGGAGGGGCCACGGCTGCGGGCAGCGGCGCGGGGGGCGGCGACGACGGCCAGGGCGCGCGTCCGCCGCCGCCGCCGCTGCTGCTTCTGCCGGCGCTGGCGTGCTGGTCCCAGGCGGCCGGGGCAACGGGCGGAGAGCGGAGGACCTCCGTCGACGCCGTCGCCGCGCACGCGCTCGCCGGGGCGCTGGGCGCGCCGGCCCTGCGGAGGCGGGCGGTCGGCGATGACGGAGAGGGGGCGGCGGCGCTGCTTTGGGACGGGCTCTTGATGGCCGCTGCCGGCGACAGCGCCGCGGGGGAAGACGACGACGCGCTGGGCAGCGCGGCGCGAGAGGCCGCGCGCGCCACCCTGGCGAGGCTTGCGGGGCCGGAGGTGCCCTCGCCGGCGCCGCCCGCGCGCGTCGTCTCGCGCGTCGCCGGTTGCGAGCTGAGAGGGCGGACGGCGGCCTGCCGGTAGGTTACAAGGCAAGACCCTCCCTTTTTCGATCCGCCGTCACATCACCGAACGAGTCCATCAACCCCACCACCACCACCCCCTTATACGGAAGAAGGACGGCACAGAAAAGGAGCCCCCCTGAGGTCTCGTGAAAAACCCTCCGTTTTCCCGTAAGCTTCCGCTAACAAGCAGGCCCCCCATTGATCGGGTCCGATCGGCGCTGCGTTTCTCCACGTCGCCGATACCATGCTCCTCGGTGGCAGAGTCGCCGGCGCGCTCGCCCGGAGCGCCCGCCAGCCGAACAGAAGCCCTGCCCGTCCCGTGATCGCGCCCTTGCGCCCGGCCTCGACGCGGCGCGTCGTCGCGACCGCAGCAGCGCGGAGCCGCAAGGACGACATCGAAGCCTCGACCGAGCCGCGCCAGCAGCTGCACCACCACCGCCCGAGCAAGCGCCGCACCGCCAGCAGCGGCGTCGCCCGCCGCGCGAGCGCCGCGCCCGCCGAAGCCGCCGCGCCCGCGTCGTCGTCGGCCGACCCCTCGCGCGCCTCCCGCCGGCTCCTGCCCGACCCCGCGCCCTTCCCCTCCGCGCCGCCCCCCTTCTCCGCCACCTGCGCCGGCAGCCCCGAGCCCCTCGGGCCCAGCCCCACGTCCGCGGGCGTCAACTTCGCCGTCTACGCCCCCCGCGCGCGCGCGGTGACCCTCGTGCTGCACGGCGGAAAGGACGGCGCGGCCGACGGGCCCGCCGCCGACGTCGCGCTGCCGATGCGGCGCACGGGCGACGTCTGGCACCTGCACGTGGACGCCCTGCCGCGGCGCGGGGTGCGCTACGGCTACCGCGCCGAGGGCGAGGAGGGCACGGGAAAGGAGTCGACGGGCCATCGCTGGAGGCCCGACCGCGTGCTGCTCGATCCGTACGCGCCGCTCGTGTGGGGGCGCAAGGCGTGGGCCGAGCGCGACGAGGCGGAGCGCTTTGTCGCCGACGTGAGAGAGGGACGGGTTTTTTTTTCTTGCACCCTTTTTGGTTTTTTTTGGGGGGCTGTTCTGGCATTCCTCGGCGGTGTTTTGCAATTGCTTGTGAGGGGAAAGGGCTCGGGATCCGAGAGAGACCCGGGCGCCGAAGAAACATTGGGCCGCAAAAGAAAAGAGGCGTCCTTCCTCGCACGCAACCGAAGAAACGCGCGCGCGCTCGCGCTTTTCGGCCAATCGCAAAAAGCCCGACGCAAAAACCGACAAACACCAAAACCAAAACCAAAACCAAAACCAAAACCAAAATCAAAACCAAAAACACGCAAAGGACGGCTCCACCTGGTGGGGCGCCTTCGACTTTGCCTCCGAGCCTTTCGACTGGGGCGACGATGACAGCCAGCGACCGGCCCACAAGGCCGCAGACCTCGTCGTCTACGAGATGTCCGTCCGCTGCTTCACCGCCGACGCCTCGTCCGGCGTCCCCCCGGCGCGCCGCGGCGGCTTTCTGGGCGTCGCCGACCGCGCCGACCACCTCGCCGCGCTCGGGGTCACCGCCGTCGAGCTCCTGCCCGTTTTCGAGTACGACGAGCTTGAGTTCCGCCGCTGGCGCAACCCCCGCGAGCACATGGTCAACGTCTGGGGCTACAGCCACGTCTCCTTTTTCGCGCCGATGGCGCGATTCGGCTCGGCCGCCGCGCAAGGCGCCGGCGACCCGGCGGCGGCGGCGCGCGAGTTCAAGCAGATGGTCAAGGAGCTGCACGCGCGCGGGATCCAGGTGATCCTGGACGTGGTGTACAACCACACGGCGGAGCTGGACGACGCGAATCCCTACACGATCAGCTTCCGGTGAGCAGCGATCTCTCAGAGTTTACGAATGGAGGAGGAGGCCGAAACGACTACCGATTTTGCCTCGCGAAAACGCGCGTCTCGTCCCCGCGTCCCTTCCCTCGTGTCTCTTTTCCCTTCCCGGTCGCCCGCCCCTCTCCTTCTCCCTCCTCACCCCTCGCGCCCCGATCTCACCAACACGCACACACGACACCAGCCAACTCCCCCCTCCTCCTCGCTCTGATCGACACACAACCACGAGCGCTAAACCAAAAACTAAAAACCAAAACCGAAACCGAAACCAAAACCAAAAACTCAAAACCGAAACCAAAACCGAAAATCAAACCATCACCCCGGCAGCGGCCTCGACGCGCCCACCTACTACATGCTCGGCGAGCGCGACCCCTCCGACCTGGTCAACTACAGCGGGTGCGGCCACACGGTCAGCGCCAACAACCCCGTCACGCGCGACCTGATCGTCGCCTCCCTCGCGCGCTGGGTCGAGGAGTACCGCGTCGACGGCTTTCGCTTCGACCTGGCCTCTTGCCTTTGCCGCGACGCGCACGGCCGCCCGCTGCCCGCGCCGCCGCTCATAAAGGACTTGGCCCGCCACCCCGTGCTCTCGAAAGTCCACCTGACCGCCGAGCCGTGGGACATCGGCATGTACCAGGTCGGCAGCTTCCCGAATTGGGACGTGTGGGGCGAGTGGAACGGCCGGTACCGCGACGACGCGCGGCGGTTTGTGCGCGGCGACTCCGGTTGCAAGAAAGCGTTTGCCACGCGGATGGCCGGAAGCGCCGACCTCTACAAGACCGGCGGCCGCAGGTGGTGGCACGGCGTCAACTTTGTGACGGCGCACGACGGCTTCAGCCTGTACGACCTGGTCAGCTACGCGTCCAAGCGCAACGGCGACAACGGCGAGGGCAACCGCGACGGTTCGGACGACAACATCAGCTGGAACTGCGGGCACGAGGGAGGCAGCGACGTGTCGGCGGCGTTGTTGGGCGGCGGCGGCGGGCGGCACGGCGGCGGCGGCGGCGGCGGCGGCGACGTGCCGGCGGCCGTGGCGGCGCTGCGCCTGAGGCAGGCGCGCAACTTTTGGTGCGCCCTGATGCTGGCGCAGGGGGTGCCGATGGTGGTCATGGGCGACGAGCTGCTGCAGACGCACTGGGGCAACAACAACTGGTACGGCCACGACACGCGCCTGGCGCACATGCACTGGTCGGGCCCCCTGGGCGGGGGGGAGGAGGAGGGGGAGGTGGCCGGCGGCGGCGCCGGCGGCGGCGACGAGAACGCGCCGCCGGCGGCGACGGCGGCGACCTCGACGATGGCCGGCGGCGCCGGCAAAAAGGCCGCCGCCTCGGCCGCCGCCGCGCCCTCCGCCGCGTCCCTCGCCCTGACCGAGCCCGCCCGGCCGCCGACGCCCCCAGACGCCGCGCGCGCCGACCTCCTGCGCTTTGCCTCCGAGCTCGTCGGCTGGCGCCGCGGCCCCGCGCGGCATCTGTTTGCGGGGCGCGAGGCTTTCCTCGGCGACGGCGACGTGACGTGGCACGAGCGCGACTGGGGCAATGACGAGTCGCGCTTCCTTGCGTGGACCCTGCACGACACCACCGCGGGCGCGGCGCTCGGCTGCGGCGACGCCTACATCGCGTTCAACGCGCACCCGTTCCTGGTCGACGCGCCGCTGCCGGGCCCCGTCGGCCGCTGGGCGCGGCTGATTGACACCGCGCTGCCCGCGCCGCGGGACTTCACCCCGGGTGGCAACAAGGGCGGGGTCACGACGGGGTCGTACGGGGTGCAGGGGCACAGCTGCGTGGTGCTGATCAGCAATTGGCGGGAGGGAGGAGCAGGCGAGGGGCACTCGGCGGCGTCGGCGGCGTGAGCGGGGGGCGCCGCAAAGATGATATATAAAAGCAAAACATAAACCCTTTTTTGCAAATAATAACACAGATCCAACCCCATTTACGCACAGGGTGGCGAGCGCTACCTCCGCCGCGTGCGCACCTGCCGCTGCTGCTGCCGCTCCGCGCTGCGGGTAGCCGCGGCGTTTTCGCCCCCGACGGCCTCTGACGACGCCCCGCGCCGCTCGGCGCTGGCGGCGGCCGCGGCCGCGAGCGGCGGGGGCGCCTCGTTGCTGCCTCCTGCCGCCGCGTCGCCCAGGGGCGCCCGCCGCTGCCGCGGCCTGGAGTCCTCGGCCGCCGCGGCAGGCTCCGCCCGCGCCTTTTTGCCGCCGCCGCGCGGCTTCGGGGGGCCGCCGCGCCCCGCGGCCGCCGCCGCCGCCGCCGTCGCCGTCTCGGCCTCGGGCGCCGACCCGCCGCCGCCTCTCCTCCGCTTGCGCGGGTGCTGCTGCGACCCGTCCGCCGCGGCCGCGGGCCCAGACTTGCGCTGCCTCTTGCCGCCGCAGCCACCATCAGCGGCCGCCGACGCCGTCTCCCCCGCGTCCGACCGCATCCTGCCGCCGTTGACGCGGTAGACGGCCGCGGGCGCAGAGTGCCGCGCGGCGCCCGTCGCCGTCTCCGCTGCCACGCCGCCGTGCTCGCCCGCCTCCATCTCCTCCTCCGCCGCCCGCTCGTCCGCCGCCGCCGCCGCCGCCGCCTGCTCGTCATCGCCCCCTTGCTCGCTCTCCGCCGGCATGGCAGCAGCAGCAGCGGCACCAGCAGTAGCAGCGGCAGCGGTAGCAGCAGCAGCGGCGGCCCCCTCCTCGGCCCGCATCTGCCCCTCCACGGCGCGCAGCAGCTGCGCGCGCAGCGCCGCCGCCTCGGCGCGCGCCTGCGCCAGCGCCGCGCGCGCGCCCTCGCGCTCGACAGCCAGCCTCGCCTCGGCCTGCTCGGCCTGCTCCGCCTTCTCGATCTCGAGCTTGACGAGCTCCTCGCGCAGGAGCTCCACCTTGCGCTCGAGCACCTCGCAGTCGTACTCGAGGTCGGCCTTCTCGTCCAGCAGCTCCTCCACGCGCGCCGTGCCGTCGTCCGCCGCGCGCCGCGCCAGCGCCAGCGCCGCCTCGAGCTCGCCCGCACGCGCCTGCAGCAGGAGCTGCTGCTGCTGCTGCTGCTGATGCCCCTGCTGCTGCTGCCCCTGCTGCCCTTGCTGCTCCTGCTGCTGCCGCGGCACCAAGCGGCTGCCCGTGAAGGCGACCGCCGCCGCCGCCAGCGCGCCGTAGTGCAGCGCGCGGCGCGTCTCGTCGACCTCGTCGGCGGCGGGCGAGGCGTTGACGAGCATGGCGAGGCGCCCGTGGCCCGTCAAGGGTCCGCGGAAGAGGGTGGTGAGGCGGGACTCGCGGTAGGGCACGACCTTCAGGTTGGCCGGGGGGGGGAGGGGCGGGGCCTGCTGCGGGGGCTGGGCGACGTCGCCGGGCGCGGCCGCCGCCGTTGCCGCCCCCGGGCCACCGCGGCGTCCCCCTCCCGCAGCGGCGGCGGCGGCGGAAGCAGTACCAGCAGCAGCGGCACCAGCAGCGGCCGCCGCCCCTAGCGCGGCCGCCGCCGCCGCCTCCGCCTGCCGCTGCCGCTGCTGCAGGTTCCACCGCAGCACCTCCAGGCACCGCGCCAGCGTCAGCAGCGACGAGTTGATCGCCACCGACTCGCGCAGCCGCTGGCCCGCGTTGCCCGTCCGCTTGACGCGCTCGCAACCCGCTAGGTCGACGAAATGCAGCAGCGTGCGGCCGCGGCGGGCGGCGGCGGCGGCACCGGGGCCGGGGCCGGGCGCGAGGGGGGGCAGGAGAAGAGGGAGGGCGCCGCCGCCGTTTCCCCCGGCAGCCGCCGCGGCGACGACGGGTATCGGGGCGGCGGCGCCGTCGGCCCCGGCGCACGCCGCCGCCGCCGCAGCTGCGGGCGCGGGTTGCGGCGCCGGCGGGCGCACGAGCGCCACCGTGAAGACAACGTGCCCGCGGCTCGAGCCGGCGTTGGCGCCGGTGGGCGCGCAGCAGCGGGCGGCGGCCGCGCGCGCGTGCAGCGCGAGGGCCTCGGCGGCGGTGCGGGCCTCGACCTCGGCGGCGCCCTCGACGGCCATGTGCATGGGTCCCGCGGCCAGGTCCTCGCGCAGGCGGAGCTTCGGGCCCAAGGGGGCCGCTGCCGGCGGCGCGGGGCGCCCGTGGGCTGCCGCTGTGGCCGAGGCGGCGGCGGTGGCGGCGGCGGCCGCACCCCCGCCACCAGCACCCTCTGCCGCCGCCCCGCCGCCCGCGCCCCCTCCAGACAGCAGGTCGCGCATGGCCTCGTTGTAGATCTCGACGGCGCTCACGAGCACAAGCGGGCGCCCCCCGCCGCCGCCGCCGCCCAGGCCGCTGCCGCCGCCGAGGCCGCCGCCAAGGCCGCCGCCAAGGCCGCCGCCGCCGCCGCCGCCGCTTCTGCCATACTCGGCGTCCAGCCTCGCAAACAGGTCGACCAGCGCGCGCGGCACGATGCCCGCGCCCTCGCCCCCCTCCTCCCCGCCGTTCCCCTGCATGGTGTACGTCTTGCCCGCGGACGTCACGCCGTAGGCCATCACCACGGCCGACGGCTGCGCAAAGGCGGCCGCGCCAGCGACGAAGGGCGCGGCGACGGCGTTGTAGACCTCCTCCTGCCCGCAGGCCTCGCCGAAGACGCGGCTGAAGCGGTAGAGGGCCGTGCGGTTGCCGCCCCACGCGGCCCGCAGCATGGACGGGTGGGGCGGCGGCGGCGGCGGCGCGAGGGCGCCCGCGGCGGCGGCGGCGGCGGCGGCGGCGGGGTCGGCGGCCTCGGCGGCCGTGGCGAGGCGGACGGCGCGCGGCGCGCCCTGGGGCAGCGGCTTGAGGCGCGCGAAGACCTGCAGGAGGCCCGTGCGCACGGCGACGTCCTGCTCGGCAAACAGCTTGCTGTGGGGGGACGCGTGTTTGTTGGTTGGTTGGGGAAGGGGGGCGGCGTTTGTTAGTTGAGGGGTGAGCGGGG
>Ga0209491_10003925_pt1 | contig 23767 bp, 11 predicted proteins | sample BON02_FD_187213 | JGI IMG/M metagenome (GOLD analysis project Ga0209491, IMG submission 187213) | Freshwater microbial communities from Lake Bonney liftoff mats and glacier meltwater in Antarctica - BON-02 (SPAdes) (version 2) | ecosystem: Environmental > Aquatic > Freshwater > Ice > Glacier... | reverse complement strand
TCACCGAACTCCTGATGCGCCAGCCCGGCGTCAACTCGAAGGTCGTCCAAGAATCCCTCGGAGTGTCGCGGCCCGCGGCGCTGAACGCGATCGGCAAGCTCGAAGACGTCGGCGTGTTGGTCAAGGCGCGTGGACAGGAACGGAATCGGGCGTGGATCGCCGTCGACGTCGTCGCCGCCCTCGATCGGTTCGCGGACGCGGGTGGTCGTCGTGCGCGGCCACCTGTTCGCTGAAGGTTGGGTCGCTTGCGCCCAGGTCTCCCTGTCGAGAGTCTGATCGGCATTGCTACGTCGGTGCGGATCGCGAGCTGACAACCGGCGTCGGGTTCAATGCCATTGCCCAGCCCCACGTTTCGTCGAAGGTCCGGGCAGATAGCCGCCCGTTTGCATGAAATCTTCGGCTACACGGACATGAATGCTGGGATGGGGGCAGATCCATCAGCTCAAGAGCGACCCCTCGGTCGGAGTCACATCCGATTTACGTACCCCGATGCGTGCGATTGCTACGAACAGCGCCAGCACTCGCGCTCGATAGCCGACGGAAGGAACACCGTGCTCCGCTGCGGTGGGAAGTGGGCGCGCTTCTTGCCTGTTACATAACAGAGGATCGATAGACCTTTCGGCGTCATCGCGCATCCCGGGCAGAGCAGCTCGGCAGGCGTCGAGGAGTAGGGCGAGGTCGTCCCAGGTGTGCGTGGCGGCAATCCCCTGGGCCTGAGATTCTCAGCTGACCTCATGGTGGACAGCATCATCGCCTGGCCGTATCGGGATGTTTCCGGTCGCTATGGCATCCGCGAGTCTGGCCGCAGTCCATACGTCGTCGATGGCGACTACCAGTCGAGTCCGCTTGCGCGCGTTGCCGCCACCTTTCACGCCCGGAGCTCGGCCGGCCTTGCTCATCGATCGGAGTAGTGAACTGCGTAGGTCCTTGAGGTCGCTAACCGTGCCCAGATCGACCGGGTACCTCAATTCCCCGCCGGGGTCGAGGCGCCGGTCGGCAACGCTGAGGTTCACCGTTGAGCGAGTGTCGATGTAGGCGTCGGCGAGCTTGACACCGATCAAACTCAGCCGTTCGAGTACGACGTCGAAGCCCGCGACGTACTCGATGTTGCGGGCGTCCTTGGCGCCCGCAGTCCCGCCGGCCGACTCGATGACGATCGACGTCGGCGTGCCCCCAGTGGTCTCAACGACGAAGGTGGCGTCGATCTCCGTACCGTCTCGAAGCGGTCGACGTGATTCACCAACGCGCCGAGCCTTTTGACCGACGAGATATCGGTGGAGTCGGTACTCGGCAACTTCTTCGACCATCGAATCGAAAGCGGATCCGAATTCTGCCGGCACGTCGAAGGTCAGCGTCAATCGATCATCGTCGACGGAGAACCAGGCAGCGGCTCTGTTGTTGCTTGTCGTATAGGCGGCGATCGGATTTCGACGCCAGTACGACTCCCATTCGGCTGCCGTGGGCTGAGTCGCATCAGCGAATGCTGAGCTGGCGTCTGCGACGTCAGCAACGAGATCGCTGTCGCGGAAGATCATCCATCTCGACACGCGAGCTAATTCCGGTATCGGTGCGCCAGATCGAAGCTTGTCCAACTGGAGACACGACAGCAGGGTGATCAGCTTGTAGCTCTTGGTGTAGCTGCCGTGCTCGATCGACAACAGGAATTTGCCCGCTAGCTCGACCACCTGCTCTTCCTCAGGCGACAGAGCACCCAAGAGTTGCATCAGTCCGAACCACCCTCCTTGCTTCTTCAGGCTGAACGACTGGCCAGAGACCATCGCGAGTTCGAGAGCACTTGGTCGGCGGCCTTCGTGGTCATCGATCCATTGGCGGGCGAGCTCGACGAGGCGATCAGTCGCACTCGCCGCACCTACAAGCTCTCGAAGCAGGTCAACCACTTCAGGTTGGATGATGATCGAGCAACCCTCGGGCAGGTCCGTTGTCCAGTCGGCGGTGGTCTCCCCATCGCCAGCCAAGAGTTCGACAGCCTCTCGATCCGTGAGGTTCCGATACCCGGCCAGTTCAACGAGTAGCCGGGCTTTGAGCAGAAAGCTGCGGTGGTTACCGACGAGATCAATGACCTCGAGAACCTGCTTGCCTTCGCTCCTTCGCAGCCCACGACCAAGTTGCTGGAGAAACACCACAGCCGACTCGGTGGGCCGCAGCATCATCACCAGGTCGATGGACGGTACGTCAACGCCTTCGTTGAAGAGATCGACGGCAAAGAGAACCGAGATGGTGCCAGCTTCGAGGCGATCGATCGATTCGGCACGGGGTGATGAACTCCCTCCGGAATGAACGGAAACTGCGGCGACACCGTTGCGGCGGAAGAAGTCGGCCATGAAGTCGGCGTGGGCGATGGAGCAGCAGAACCCGAGCGCTCGCCGTGACGGACCATCGAGCGCGGCCCACTCGTCGAGTACCTGTTGGGCGCGTTGTTGTGTGGCGATCTGTGCGGTGAGTTCTTCAGCGTCGAAGCGGCCGTTTCGCCAAGGGATGTGTTCGTAGTCGGCGACGTCAGGGATCGCTCGGTATCGGAACGGGCTGAGAAGTTGGCGGTTGATGCCCTCGACTAAACCGCAGTCGTAGATCAGGTTGTCGCTGCAGAGGGCCAGGAGGTCGGCATTGTCTGCTCGCGACGGTGTCGCCGTGAGGCCGAGGAGGAACTGCGGTCGAAAGTGTGCGATCACCTTGCGGTACGTGTGCGCCGCAGCGTGATGGAACTCGTCGACCACGATGTAGTCGAAATCGCCTGGGTCGAAACGTCCAAGATTGCGGTGCAGCGACTGCACGCTGGCGAACACCACGTCGCCGCCGGCGTCGCGCTCTTCGCCGGTGAACAGCGTGAATTTTCCGCCTGGCCGAATCTGGCGGTAGACGTCGCGTGCTTGCTTGAGAATCTCGTCGCGATGCGCAACGAAGAGAACTCGTCGGAACTCTGGCCTCGTCGAGTCGAACGCGGCAAGCCAGGTCTTGCCGAGGCCGGTGGCCATCACGACGAGCCCGGCACCGTGCCCGTCAAGGCGAGTTGCGGTCAGCGCGCTGAGGGCCTCGACCTGGACGCTCCACGGCATGACGGGCTTCTCGGCTTCCGCCTCCATTTCCCCAACGGCCGGAAGGTCCTCCGCTGAGATCTGTGCGCCGTCTTCCAAGGCTTGCCGGCGCGCCGCCCTCGATTGTTCGTAGGCCGCCAACCAGTCAGCCGTGAGGGGAAGGGATCGATCGTCGGCCCAGAGCCGATCGAAGTTGTCGAGCAGAGTGTCAACCTCTCGAGTCTCAATGTTCCATTCGACGCCCGCGCTGATACCCGAGTAGCTGAGGTTGCTGCTGCCGACGAAGGCGACGCCTGAGTCCGATGACGAGGAGGAGAAAATGTATGCCTTCGGGTGGAAGCTCGTCGATGGATCGCTGAAGACCCGCGCTTCGAGCCGGCCCGGCCCATCAGAGTGCAGTCGGTCGAGGAAGAATCCGAGTGCACTCGTGTCGGTGACCTGCAAGTAGTCGGTCGTCAAGAGACGAATGTGAGCGCCTCGGGCCAGAGCGTCATCGAGCCGACCCTTGACCAGTTCGATGCCGGACCGCATAACAAAGCTCACCAGTAGGTCGATCCGGTCAAGGTCTTCCCGATTGAGATACTGGACGAGTTCCGCTCGGAGGCTGCCGCCGAGCTGCGTAATCAGCGACGAAGCCTCCGGTGCTGGCGGTGTGGTTGGCTCGAGGTAGTTGCCTCGTTCCGGGATGACGTGCCGTACGCCGCCGCGCGGGTCTTGCATGTCACCGTCAAACCGAGGGATGACGTGGACGTGGAAATGATCAACGGTTTGGCCGGCTGCAGTGCCGGAGTTGAACCCCACGTTGTACCCATTCGGTGCAAACTCAGCGTCGAGGCGTCGCTTGACGTCGTCAACGAGTTCGAACATCGCAAGTCGCAACGTTGGTGTGGCTTCCCACCATTCGGCAATGTTGCGCCGGGGAATGACCAGCGTGTGCCCAGGGCTGACGGGGAAACGGTCGCGAATCGCGAAGGCCAGTTCGTTGCTCTCAACCCAGTCATTGGAATCAACGTCGAGGAAGATTGACATGTCGGTTCGACAGTAGTGAGTACGCCAGTTGGCGCGCCAGCGCGAGAGCGTTCGGGTGGGCTGGTGACCGATCGGTGCGGGGTTAGGTGAGCAGCGAGAGGAGCTGGGGGTTCGGCGATCCGAAGCTGACAATGGCCACGTCGAGGTCTGCGCGAGCGTGGCGAGCCGCCGCCCGCCGAATTGCATCCACGATCCACTCGGTCCGATTGCCGAACACGCCGCCACCGACCAGTGTCAAAAACACGGAGCGGTTTCCGGTCGACTCGGCGTTGATCGCCGCAGCGGCCAGTGTCGCCTCATAGGTCGCGTCGAGAATGAGCCGGGCAAGTGGCTCCCAACGGCTCGCCGGCTGATCCGAATAGCCAACCGGGACCGCCGAGCAATACGCCTGGCTGACCAGGTGACCGGGTGACTGCGTCGTAGACCCGAACGTGACTTCCGTGTTCGACTGCAACCCGACCCGCAGGTGCCCAAGCAGATCGTCACGCTCGTCGTCCGAGCACCCGGACACCACGTCGGCGACTCGATCGAGGCCGTCAGCCGTAGCGAAGAGGTAACCGTTCTGCATCGTCCAGAGGTCGTGTCCGTCGAGCCCGCCAGCCAACGCAGCACCGAGATCGGTGGCGCAGTCGATCTGTCGATCGGCGGTCTGGCCAATCTGGTCACCAATCGGTGCGAACCAATTGCGCTGGATCGTCCCGGCACCGCACGCAATGGCACACGCGGGTCCCTGCGTACGGTCACTCCAGTAGCCGGTCACTCCGCGTTCCGGAGTCACCGATGGAGCTGCCATCTCGAGCAGGTTGAACTGCGAGGCGACCTGGAACATTGCACCTGCGTTTTCGGGGTCGAGGTGGAGCGCTCGTGCGTCAGCGACGACTTCTCCGATAGTCAGTGGTCCGTCGCGCTCGGGACGCGTGCTCCGCAGATCAAACAGCGACGGAGTGGTCAGCGTGCCGCATCGCATTTCGCGACCGTTCACACTCGATCGCAGCACCTCGCCGTCGACACTGAGATGCTCTCGCACCGCGGCCGGGTTCTCGACAAACCCGGTCACGTCTGCAAACCAGTCCATGTCGGGATCGTACGCGACGCGAGAGATCCTGGCCTGGACCCAGAACTCGCGCTGGATAGCCGACGCGAGGAACATCGTGCTCCTCTGCGTTGGGAAGTTGGGGCGCTTACCGCCTGTTACATAACAAGAGGAAAGAGGTTGGTTCTCAGCACGGAAGTCGAATGTAGGCAGGCGCGGGAAGCGACTGTACGCCTCGCTCGGGGCGGTCGCCTACGGTGGCCAACGTGAACGAGTCTGAATTGACACTGTTCGGTGAGCCAGAACCCGAGACTTCTTTTCCATTGACCATTGGCCACGCTCAGGTGGAGGATCGGCCGTCGCGCTCGATTCTCACCCGGGCGACCGGCTTCATGTCTGACTTCGACTTCACTCTGAATCCTTACTCAGGTTGCTCATTCGGCTGCACCTACTGCTACGCCGCATTCTTCTCACACGATGCCGAACTCCAGCGCACGTGGGGGGAGTGGGTGCACGTGAAGTCCAATGCCCTCCAAACGCTGAAGCGAATGCGCACGGACCTGCGCGGCAAGAAGGTCTACATGAGCAGCGTGACGGACCCGTACCAATCGGTCGAGCGACGACTGGAGCTGGTTCGCGAACTCCTCCCAGAACTGGCCAGTCGCGGTGTCAGGCTGGTCGTCCAAACCAGGAGCCCGCTCGTCACGCGCGACATCGATCTGTTCAAAGATTTCGACGCAGTCCGGGTGAATATGACCGTAACGACCGACTCCGACGATGTGCAGCGTGCCTTTGAGCCGCGGTGCCCGTCGAATCGCAAGCGCCTCGACGCAATCGCAGCCGTGGCCGCAGCGGGTATCGATTCTCGGGTAACGCTGACACCGCTGTTGCCGATCGTCGATCCGGTCGGGTTCGCCAAGCAGTTGCTGGAGACGGGCGTTCAGCATTTCGTAGTGCAGCCGTTCCACGCGACAAAGGGTCAATTCGTCGCCGGCACACGAGAGGAAGCGCTTGGCATCGTCGAGCGGATGAACTGGGACGACGAGGCATACCGCCGAGTCGTCGAGACGCTCCGCAGTGAGCTGCCGAACCTCGATGAGGGACGTGACGGGTTCAAGCCAGTATGAGCGTCAGCAAACGAGTCGGGGCGCTACTCGCGGGCTATCAGTCCGAGGTGGAAGCGGTCCTCACGAACACGTTGCGGTCGATTGCCCGAGAAGCCAGTGCAACTTGGCCCGTGTACGAGCGGGAAAGGTCGCTCGACCAGCTCTTGATGTTGAGCGATGGAAGGGACTGCAACTACGACCGGCCAACGTTGGGCGTCACGTACGCCTGCTGGTACCACGCTCAACGGACGGTTGACGGCTTGTGCTCGCTTGCATCGCCACTCTGCGACGGCGACGAATCGGAGGTCGAGATGCTTGACCTCGGATCTGGAACGGGTGCGACCTGGTGGGCAGTTCTACTGCTCGAGAGCGCGCGCCGAGAATTGGGGTTTGCCCCTCGACAAATCAGAATCCAGGCAGTCGACTCGTCGCCGACGATGAACCATGTGGCGTGGAGGCTTTGGACCGCTCTGTCGGCGGCGCGTCCGACTCCAGGTCTCACAGTGGATCTCAACCTCGGTTCATGGCTTGATCGGCCGCCCAGAGTCGACGGTGGATTGGCAACCGTTTCCTATGTCTTCGATCACAGCGATGCGACGAAGGCCGCTGAGGTCGGAAACGTCCTGGCGCGGACGTTGGACGCGTGCGGCGCGGACAGCGTGACCATCCTCGGGCCCGGCACCAAGAGCACGCTGATGACTGAGGCAATTCGCGGGCTGACCGCCGATGGCCGCTGGCGGTCACGTGATGCCCGAGCGGCGAGGATGCGGAGTCCGTTCAAAGGGTCAATCGCTTCGTTGTCAGACGTGCGAAAATCACTACTCGAAGGTTGTGAAGACGAGCGACTCATCAGGCTTGGAACCCGGTCGCCAACCTGGGAGAGTCCAGCAACGCAGTCGACGCTGCTCGAGCGACGCAGTGGTGGCCAACTTGAGCTTGATGTGGCCAAACCGGATCGTGTCCTTCTCGACCGCGCTCAGGAACGCGCTGCCTCGCCCCATCGGGTCATGACCGCTGTGCTGGGTGCGGCGGGAAGCGGCAAAAGTCGGGTCCTCGTTGAGCGCCTTGTGCGGATCGTGGAGGCCGCGCGGCCCACCGACGATCTACACATTCTCGTGACCAGTTTCAACAAATTCCTCATCGATCAGCTGCTCGATTGGTTCGAGGAGGCAGACCCGGACTGCCTTGTGAAGATCCGCAAACCTGCCAGCGGCGAGGGCGTCGCCGCCGGTGGTAGCTGGAACGTTGAGTTCTTGAACTGGGACAAGATTCCACCCCGTCTCTTCGACATCAAAATGGGGAGTCCGAGCTCCGACGAACAGGCCTTTATACAGCTCTGGTCGACTCTTCCTCATCAGCTTCGAGCCACTGCAGACGAACGAGGTTGGGACGCGGCTTTCGCCGCAGAGGAGTTCCGGCGAGTGGTCTACGGGTTGGAAGCAACAACCGAGGAGGAGTACCTCGCAGTGACTCGGCGCGGGCGGGGCAGCGGGTTGCAGGCATCCGATCGGAGGCGCCTGTTTCAGATCATGCAGCTTCGCCAGGTGAGGGCATGGATCGATCCGAGAGTCGATGCCCTTGCATCACTTCATTCAGGTCATCAACCGCGTCGGTTCGACTACTTGTTCATCGACGAATGCCAGGACTTTCTGCCTGCCGACTTCACGCTTGCGGCATCGTTGGTTAGCGATCCATCCGGATTTGTCGTGTTCGGCGATGGCGCCCAAGGTCTCCACGTGGGCTCGTCGCACTGGCTTCCCACCCGCCGCGAGCGCCGGTGGACGTATCACCGGCTGCATGGCTCGTACCGTCTCCCGATGCGAATCTGTGAGGCCGTTCTTCCGCTCGGTCGGCAGCTTCTTGCGTCGAGACGCAAGGGTGACCTCAACGTCGCCGACGACGACATCCTGCTGCCCGAGGCGGTGAAGTCGGCGACACTCGGCATCCGGCCTGTAGTGCTTGACGGCAGTTCACCATCGATCGAGTCCGACATCAAGGCAATCGCGAACTACTACGAAGGCCTCATCAATACGCAACGCCAAAATTCGTCTCCTTTTGCAACGATCCCGGAATCGGACGGGCGGTTGGCAGCGGTGATGCAAGCTGCATGGCCAGGTGCGTCGATTGAGGAAGCCTCGATGAGGAAGATTAAGGGATTGGAGCGGCCACTCGTCGTCTGGTCGACGCGGGCAGCGATCGATACGACATCGACGCTCGGGGAATGGATCTACACGATTCTCACACGGACGACCTGTGTCGTGGTGATCATACTGTCGAGCGAGACCACCCCGCCGGTCCGCGCCGTTGTTGGACGGTTGGACAAGTCTCGGTTGCTTTTCTGGGATCAACGGGCGGAAGACGTGTTTGCCGACTGGGAGCAACTCGTGGATTCTGAGTTCGACCCGATCGCGTGCTGAAGAGTTTCGTGGAGGTGATCGGCCGGACACCTACCGGAGCAGGCCGGTCAGCTTGTCGGCCTGTCCTTGGATCTGTATCCGCGGAGGCCCCGAAGGCTATGTTCAGGAGCATGGCCGGACGGTTCGGAAAGCAATGAGCTTGGTCTACCGAGCCATCTGGCAAGACGATCGTGCAGATCTTTTTGGCGCTGCTGAGGGTTCATTCATGCGTTGGACTGAAAGCAAGTACGGGAACGTGGTTGCTGTCGAAGCGGAGCCGGTGGCCGTGGAAGTCGACGGGACAGTCGTAACCACCGAGCGCCGCGAGGTCGTGGACGGTCACCTGGCTGCCCTCGAAATGTGGATGACCGAGGAGCGGAGTCAAGAACGGTGGATGACCCGCCTTCGTGTGCTTTGCGACGGCGATGGCAAGAGTTGGCTTTGGGTCGACCTTGAACGAGTTGCATCCGACATGTTTCGGCGACAAGACGTAGCTGCTCCGAACCTTGTGAAAAATCTTATCAAAGAGGGTTTCGACGGCGGTGGTCGCCCTCGAATCGGCCCAGCTCCATTGGCGCCGAATGTCGCAGCTGTGCGGACGGGCGAAGTCGACGAGAAGATCATTCGGTTGATGAACAACCCAGAGCGGACAACTCCACTCGTTGTCTTCTCCCACGACGAGACACTCGCCCCCAGAGAGACGATGGATAGGGCACAGGCGACGTCCGACATCCTCGCGGGAGTCGCAACTGTGGTCGCATTGCCGCCTGACGCGCAAGCAGAATTCCAGAGCACCGTCGGCCCAGACCTGTCCGTGTGGGGCGGCGGCGCCCGTGTCTATCTGCCGGGCGATCTCGATCCATCTCGGCACCGGTACCTTCCGAAGTTCGTTGTCGAACGTGGACGCAGGGAGGCGGGCCGCCGAATCGCGCACATGCTGTCCGGCCCGATTGCTGCTCGTCGTGCGCCCGACCTGTACGAGCGGATTCGGCCCGCTCTACGATCACGAACGAACCGGTCGGATTCCGAGATGCTCGCACTCGTTGAGTTGGAGCTCATCGATCGAAACGAAGCAATCGATGATCTTCGCGAACAAGCCGAGTTCGATCAAGAACGAATACTTGCGGACGCTGCGACGATCGAGGAACTCAACGTAGAACTGGACACACAGCGCGATCAGGTCCGCAAGCTGCAGTACCAATACAACCAGGACGACGCGTCCGTGGCGCGAACAGTCAGCCTGCCGAGCAGTGCGCTCTCGCTCACGGAAGCGGCCGAGTTCTGCCGCCGACATCTGGATGGAGTCATCTTGCACTCTGGAGCGTGCGTCGATCTGGAGGAGCTTGACACGGCTGTCGAATCTGAGGCATGGGGCCGCACGTCTTGGCGGGCGTTTCGTGCACTGCACGCGTACGCGAAAGATGCGGGCGACTTCGATGGCGGATTCTGGCAATGGTGTGACCGCTCAATGAACCTTGAAGCGTGGACAGCCTCGGCGAAGAAGCTTGCGATGAGTGAGTCTGAAACGGTGACGACCAGCCGAAAACTGATGGCACAACGCACACTCCCAATCGATTCGGAGGTGGACCAGTCTGGAAGGATCAAGATGGAGGCACATATGAAAATCGCCGAGGGAGGAGGACCGAACATTCCGCGCATCTACTTCTACGACGACACCGGCGGCGTCACTGGCAAGGTGCACGTCGGGTTCTTTGGGCCACACAGCTACATGTCGAATACGAAGACCTGACGTGGCGATCACTTTCGAACAGATCGGGTCGGGCCTGCGCCTCAGTGGTGTGCTCCCCGCCACGGTCGTGACCGTCGTCGCCATCGAACGACAAGGCGAATCATCGGCCACGCTCACCTACAAGACTGACGACGGCACGCTCGGGGCTTTGATTCTGTCGGCGGAGTCGCTCGGTGGGATCTCCGAGGTCGACGACCGACGCTGGACGTTCGACGCAGACCCTGAGATGTTCCGGCTCGCCTCAGAGGCCCGGCGAATGAAATGGGCTCACCTCTCTGATCCGTTTGCCGCGGTCGACACCTCGAACATCGAGCCCTATCCGCACCAGATCGAGGCCGTTTATCAACGATTCCTGGAACGCCAGCCGCTCAAGTTTCTGCTTGCCGACGACCCTGGCGCCGGCAAGACGATCATGTCGGGACTATTCATCCGAGAACTGATTCTTCGCGGCGACGTCGAGCGATGTCTCATCGTCGCGCCGGGCAGTCTCGTCGAGCAGTGGCAGGACGAGCTCGGGGAGAAGTTCGGCCTCGAATTCGGCATCATGTCTCGAGCCAAGATCGATGAATCGCGTACGGGCAACCCGTTCATCGAACACAACATGCTCGTCGCACGCATTGATCAGCTCTCGAGGTCGGAAGAACTCATCGAGAAGCTGAAGGTGAGTGAGTGGGATCTCGTCATCGTTGACGAGGCCCACAAGATGGCGGCCCGACGGTTTGGGGACAAGCTCAACAAGACAGGCCGCTTCGAACTCGGTGAGGTCTTACGTGATCGCACTCGTCACTTCCTCCTCCTGACCGCAACGCCTCATAACGGCAAAAACGACGACTTCGCGGCCTTCATGACATTACTCGCGCCGGATCGCTTCGGCGGTCGAATTCGGGAAGGAGAAATGCCCGACGTCGACGATCTCATGCGACGCCGGGTGAAGGAGAACCTGCGCAAGTTCGATGGCACACCTCTGTTCACGAAGCGGTACGCCCACACGCTGCCCTTCGAGTTGTCACCGCTCGAACGCGAGCTATACGAAGACGTGTCGGCCTATGTCCGAACCGGAATGAACCGAGCGATGGCGTTGCAGGAAGGTGGTGACAAGCGTCGCGGACTGATCGTCGGGTTCGCGCTCGCTGGACTGCAACGTCGTCTTGCTTCATCGCCAGCAGCCATCTTCCGCTCGCTTCGGCGAAGGCATGAACGGCTCACTCAGCAAGCCGGGGACCTGCGGGAGGCAGCGGCTTCTGGTGCACCGATTCCCGCGTCTCAGATTCCGAGGGCTCTGTTGCGTGACATCGAGGACTTCGACTTCGACGACTACGGCGACGTCGAATTGGAGGAACTCGAGAACATCTTCATCGACGCATCGACCGCATCAGCCACAGCGGCTGAGCTTGAAACAGAGCTTCTGGAACTGAAGGTGCTCGTCGATCTCGCCGAGGTCGTTCGGGACTCCGGGGAAGACACGAAGTGGGTCGAACTTCGTGGCCTGCTTCGGTCCCCCGAATTCAAGGCGCAAGACCCGCCCCGCAAGCTCATTATCTTCACCGAGCATCGCGACACACTCGACTACGTCGCGGCTCGGGTCGCGGCCGAACTGGGTCGGCCCGAGGCGGTCGTGACCATTCATGGATCGGTCAAGCGACATGATCGACGCGTGATCCAGGATCGCTTCCGGGTCGATCCGGTGGTGCGGGTGATGGTTGCAACTGACGCGGCTGGCGAAGGTGTCAATCTACAGGTTGCCAACTTGATGGTCAACTACGACCTTCCGTGGAATCCAAACCGCATCGAGCAGCGTTTCGGCCGTATCCACCGCATCGGGCAAGAGCTTCCTTGCCATCTCTGGAACCTGCTTGCCCAGAACACGCGCGAGGGCGATGTTTTCGAGCGACTGTTCCAGAAGATCGAGCAACAGAAGGGCGTGTATGGCGATCAGGTCTACGACGTCCTTGGTGCATCACAGTTGAACGCCTCGCTTCGGGATCTCCTGATCCGCGCAATTCGGGCCGATCAGGATCCTGCTCACGAGGCGTACATGAACGAGGTCATCGAGGTCGACATCGGTGGACACTTGAAGGAAGTGCTCGACCAACGTGTGCTTGTCGGCGGGCTCGGTGCCGAGGAACGCGACAGCACGATCAAGGATCTGATGGAGCAGGCAAGGGTAAGGCGTCTGCAACCAGGATTCGTCGGGTCGTTCTTCACCGCTGCGCTCCGGCTTTACGGCGGGCGGATCGCCGGCCGAGAACAGGACCGTCACGAGATCACACGTGTGCCTGCGTCGATTCGATCACACCGATCGCCAACGTCGCGCCCAGTGCACGACCGATATGCACGTGTCACCTTCGACAAACGATTCATCACAATCCCCGATGGCGAACGTGCTGAACTCATCGCTCCCGGAACGCCGCTCCTGGACGCAGTCGTGGCCCGCGTGCTCGAAGACCACAGCAGCACGCTCGACAGCGGTGCGGTGCTGGTTGCAACCGACGACACCCGCACAGAGCCTCGACTGCTCGTTTACCTCGACCACACGGTCACGGATGGACGAATTGTTCACGGTCATCGGCAGGTCGTCTCGCGACGGTTCCAGTACGTCGAGATCGATCAGCACGGCAATGTGACCGACCCGGGTCCCGAGCCGTACATCGGCTACGCCGCGCCGACGCCAAACCAGCAGACGCTGATTGACGAGCATGTGGACCCATCATGGGCGGGCAAGTCAGCAGAGAATACGGCGAAGGCGTGGGCAATCGAACACCTCGCTGGCCCCCATTTCGACGAACTGCGCACCATCACCAAGAAACGCGTCGGCAAGGTTCGCGAAGCGGTTCGCCAGCGGATGGTGACGGAGATCCGCTACTGGCAACAGAAGGCCGAAGAAACCAAGCGCAAGGAGCTGGCCGGCAAGAAGCCGTCGCCAAGTTCCGGCACAGCGATGCTGCGGTCGGAGGAGTTCGAGGACCGATGGGTGCGTCGGCGGCTGGAACTCGACATCGAAGAGAACTTGCAGAACAGTCCGCCGACAATTGTCGGGGCCGCGCTGATCATTCCGACCGGGCTGCTCGACACGTTCGCCGGGCACCCGCCCGACGCCGACCTCGTGGCGATCAAGGCCGAGACCGACCGTCGCGCAGTGGCTGCGGTGATGCAGGCCGAACTTGATCTGGGTCGCGTGCCGACAGAACAAGAGCACAGCAATCCCGGATTTGACATCGAGTCGGTTGACCCTGTGTCCGGCACCCACTTCTTCATCGAGGTGAAGGGTCACCTGCCGGGCACTACCGAGATCCATGTCAGCTCCACGCAGGTGCAGAAGGCGAAGTCGAACCCGGAACGGTGGCGTCTCGCCGTTGCGTCGGTTCCCATCGACCCGGCCGCCAACCCGATCGTCCGCTACCTCGTCGAACCCTTCGCCGACTACACCCTGCATTTCGCCCAAACCAGTCTGCCAATGAACGTCGCTGAACTCCTTTCGAGAGCCGGAACCCCACAATGACCACGTATAAGCCGAAGCTCATCGAGGTGGCCCTGCCGCTCCTCGAGATCAACAAGCAGGCAGCCCGCGAGAAGTCGATCCGTCACGGTCACCCGTCGACGCTGCATCTGTGGTGGGCCCGACGACCTCTCGCCGCCGCACGAGCCGTGATCTGGGCGTCGCTTGTCGACGACCCTTCAGGCGACGCTTCCCTCACCGTCGAGCAGCAGGAGACTGAACGTGCCCGCCTGTTTGCAATTCTCAAGCGACTGGTCCTATGGGAGAACTCAAACAATCCCGACGTTCTGGCAGAGGCGCAGGCCGAGATCAACCGATGCTTCGACGGCGACCCCCCGCCAATCCTTGATCCGTTCGGCGGTGGCGGCGCAATCCCGCTCGAAGCACAACGCCTCGGGCTGACTGCGCTGTCGGGAGACCTCAACCCCGTTGCGGTCCTGATTCAGAAGGCGATGCTCGAGATCCCTCCCCGTTTCGCCGGCAAGCCTCCTATCAACCCCGACGCAGAAGCCGACCTGAACTCCTGGACCCGCGCCGAGGGTCTCGCATCTGACGTCGTTTACTACGGCGAACGTATGCGCTCGAAGGCCATCGACAGGATCGGGCACCTGTATCCCGATGCCATAAGCCCCAGCGGCGAGAAGCTGACCCCCATCGCTTGGATCTGGGCTCGCAGCGTCGAATCACCGGACCCAACGTGGAGTGGTCACGTGCCACTGGTTGCGTCGTGGACGTTGGTCAACAAGCCAGGGAAGCCGAAAATCTGGATTGACCCAATCGTGGACAAGGAAAGCCAATCCATTCGGTACGAGATTCGCGAGGGAGGTGAACCAGGCCACAAGCGAACTGTGGAAAGGGGGGTTGGGACGTGTATCGCCACTGGAGCCACCATTCCCGGCGACGTTATAAAACAGGCCGGGCGGGACGGCGCGCTTGGACAGCAGTTAATGGCGGTCGTCGCCGAGGGATCCGATGGACGGCTGTACTGCTCACCGGCGAATCAAGACACGGCTGCCGCCGAGTCCGCCGTGCCACGCTGGAAGCCAGAGGGAAGTAACCCGGAGAAGCTGACAGGGGGCACGGTCTTCGTATACGGACTCAACGAGTGGTGGAAGCTGTTCACACCGCGGCAGCTAACGGCGCTGACGACATTCTCGGATCTGTTGGAGGATGCCGCCGCTGAAGTCCGGGCGGATGCAATCCGCTCCGATCTCACCGACGACGGGATCCGTCTTCGCGACGGCGGGTCCGGTGCAACTGCGTACGCCGACGCTGTCCTTACCTACCTTGCCTTCACAGTGGACCGAATGGCTGACCGCAACAGCTCGATCTGCTCCTGGGATTCGTCCAGAATGCACGCGCGAAATGTCTTCGCTCGTCAGGCGATAGCAATGACGTGGGATTTCGCTGAGAACAACCCGCTGGGTACTTCGTCAGGGAGCATGCACAACAGCGTCATCGGCATCGCTCATGCCCTCAGGCATCTTCCAGCGACCGGCGAAGGGGAGTCTTTGCAGATGGATGCTCGAGCGCGAGTCAACGCCGTCGGAGCGCCCGTTGTTATCTCGACGGATCCGCCCTACTACGACAACATCAGTTATGCGGATCTGTCCGATTTTTTCTACGTTTGGCTGAGGAGAAATCTCACTGACATATGGCCCGAGGAGTGCGCGACGATGGCCACCCCGAAGGCCGAAGAAATGATCGCAAATCGACACCGCGCTGGGTCCAAGCTCGCTGCAGAGAAACACTTCGAATCAGGCATGGCCGAGTTCATGCGGGAAGTTGTCGCTGCTCAGCACCCGTCGGCTCCGGCGACGATTTATTACGCATACAAGGCCACCGAGACCAAGGACGGCGAGGTTCGCTCGACCGGTTGGGACACGTTCCTTCAGGCCGTGCTTGATGCGGGTATGCAGGTCACTGCAACTTGGCCGCTGCGAACTGAGCTGAGCAACCGACTCATAGCTAGCGGTACAAACGCTCTCGCGTCGTCGATTGTGCTCGCATGCCGGCCGCGCGATTCGAACGCGCCGATGGCGAGCCGAGGGGAGTTCGTTGCGGCGCTCGCGGATGAGCTTCCCGAGGCGGTCCATCTCTTGATGTCGGGAAACATTGCTCCGGTGGACATCCCGCAGTCGACGATTGGGCCGGGGGTCAAGGTTTTCTCGCGCTACTCGAAGGTAGTGGAAGCCGACGGATCGGCAATGAGTGTCTCGGCGGCGTTGGCGATCATCAACGACCAGCTCAGCGAGATCCTCAACGGTGAGGAAGCGGAACTCGACCGAGACACACGTTTTGCTCTCGATTGGTATACGCAATTTGGCTACAACCCGGCCTCAACTGGTCTCGCTGACAGTGTCGCCCGGGCAAAGAACACATCGGTGGCAGGCATCGAGGCATCCGGAGTCGGCGAGACTCGCGGCGGCAAGTTCCGCCTGTACGAACGTGACGAACTCGACCCTGACTGGTCGCCCACCGACGACAACCGCCTCACAGTGTGGGAAGCAACACAACATCTCATTGCCCGGCTCGATCAATCCGAATCGAGTGCGGCCGAACTGCTGCGCTTGCTGGGCGGGTATGGCGACAGTGCTCGGTCGCTCGCGTATCTGATGTTCAAAAAGGCAACGGACAAGGGCTGGGCCGCCGAGGCGGGCTCCTACAACGCGCTCATCACCGCCTGGCCTGAGCTCAGGAGCATCTCAACGGCCCCGGTTCCGATACCAGCCGACGTCAATACCCCCACGCTGAATTACGACGAAGGAACGAACTGACATGGTGATGGCCAACCCCGAACGCGTCAGCAAGGCGCTCGACCTGTTGCGCGACGGCATCGTCCCGAACTGTGAAGCGACATGGAGCGGGTTCTTCGGTGACGCGTGGCTGAACGAGATCAACCAACGCATGCACCATCCCGAATCCGACCCGACGATGACCGACGTGGCGTTCGTCCTCAAGGGGATCAAGGCGACGTGGAATGACGTGTGGTCGCACAACTTCGCCAACGAGGTCCGGTCCCTCGTCTTCGAGGTTGCGACAGCGCGCAATCGTTGGGCTCACCAAGACTCGATGTCGTCAGACGACACGATGCGCGCCCTCGACTCGATGGAGCGGCTCCTCGAAGCATTCGGCAATGAAGAGGAACGCAAAGGTGTCCGCTCACTTCGCCGGGACCTTATGCGGCAGATGTTCGATGAGGAATCACGGTCTGAACGTCGCAAGACCGCTGCAAAGCCGACCGAAGGGCAACCCCAGGCTGGCCTCACACCGTGGCGGGAGATCATCACACCACATGCCGACGTCGCCTCGGGCCGGTTTAACCAGGCCGAGTTCGCCGCCGACCTCAACGAGGTCGCGAACGGCGATGCTGATTCCGAATATCAGGATCCGGTCGCCTTCTTCGGTCGGACGTTCCTGACTGAAGGGTTGAAGGATCTCCTGGTTGGAGCGGCCCGACGGCTCAGCGGAGATGGTGGCGAGCCGGTCATCGAACTCCAGACGAACTTCGGTGGTGGCAAGACGCACAGCATGATCGCTCTGTATCACCTAGCATCGGACGTCCACGCGTCCAAGCTGGCAGGTGTTGGCGAACTGCTCAGCGAAGCGGGAATTGAATTGCCCTCGTCGATCAGCCGGGCCGTGCTCGTTGGCCAGAAAATCTCGGTCTCGGCACCAATGGTGGTCGAGGACGGAGTTGCGCTCCACACGCTCTGGGGTCATCTCGCCTACCAGTTGGGTGGCAAGGCCGGCTACGAACTCGTGCGAACCGACGACGAGAACGGAACCAACCCTGGCGACCAACTGAAGGTGCTGTTCAAGAGTGCCGGTCCGACGGTCATCCTCATCGACGAATGGGTCGCCTACGCACGCCAGCTTCGCGACGGTATGGACAAGGAACGCCTCGCCGGTGGTGACTTCGATACGCAGTTCACGTTCGCCCAGCAGCTCACAGAGGCCGCTTCCAGCGTCGACAACGTCGTGCTGCTCGTGTCGATTCCAGCGTCGGACATAGAGGTCGGTGGCGATCGCGGAAAGATTGCGCTCGAAAAGCTCAAGAACGTCGTCACGCGCAAGGCCGCCCAATGGCAACCGGCGTCACCCGACGAGTCGTTCGAGATCGTTCGACGCCGGCTGTTCGATCCGATCTCGCCGGAGAACGCAAAGGTCCGCGATGGAGTGATCCGAGCGTTTGCCGAGATGTACCGCACACAGCTGGGGGAGTTCCCGTCTGGAACCTCGGAGGACGAGTACCGGCGCCGGATGGAACTCTCGTACCCGATTCACCCGGAGTTGTTCGATCGGCTCTTCGGCGACTGGTCAGCGCTCGACAAGTTCCAACGCACTCGTGGAGTGCTTCGATTGATGGCACTCGTCGTCTCGCAGCTGTGGCAGCGCGACGATCGGTCGCTCCTGATCATGCCTGGCACCCTGCCGATGGATTCGGGGCCGCTGGTCAGCGAGATGAAGAAGTACCTCGAAGAGGGGTGGGACCCGGTCATCAAGTCCGACGTCGACGGCGAAAACTCGCTGCCGCTTCGAATTGATACCGACAACCCGCACTTCGGTCGGGTATCCGCGACGCGCCGAGCGGCACGCACGGTGTACATGAGCTCGGCGCCGCGGCCCGACGGGACTCGCGGCGTCGACATCAAGTCGGTAGTGCTCGGCTGTGCCCAACCCGGCGAGTCGCCGGCCCAATTTGCGGACGCTCTCAAGCGGTTGAGCAATTCGGCAACGCACCTCTACTCCGCAGGCCAGCAGTACTGGTACTCCCTTCAACCAAACGTCAGCCGACTGGCCGCCGACCGTGCTGCGTCGAACTTCAGCGACCGCGATGCCGACGATGAGGCGAAGCGACGCATCGAGTCCGACCTGAAAACCGACCGCGGCAACTTCGCCACGTTCCAAGTGTTCGCCGAAGGTCCGGGCGACGTGCCCGACGACGACGGTGGCGTTCGGCTCGTAGTGCTCACGCCAGACGTTGTGCACGCGCCAAATGACAAGAACTCGTCAGCGACCACTCTCGCCGACGCGATCTTGTCGCAGCGAGAAGGTGGCCCGCGCCTCAACCGGAACCTGCTCGTCTTCGTCGCGGCCGCTGCGAGCCGCCTCGCAGAATTGCGCGCAGCAGGTCGCTTATACCTTGCGTGGCAATCGATCGTGAACGACTACAAGTCCGAGGTGCTCGACCTCGCGCTCAGCCAAAGTTCGCAAGCGACCGAGCGCCTCGACGAATCATCTCTACTGGTCAACAGCCTGATCGGCGAGACGTTCACGCAGATCCTCACTCCGGAACAGACGCCAGGCACACCGACCATCAACTGGCGTACGGCCAAAGCTGTCGCCAGCGGTGACTTCGGGACCCGCATCACGAAGAAGCTGTCGACCGAAGAGAAGCTGATCGCAACCTACGGCGGCGTTCGAGTGAAGATGGACATCGACAACCACACGTTGTGGAGTGACCGACACGACATCACAGTCAGCGACCTGTGGTCGTTCTATTGCTGCTACCCGTACTTGCCAAGACTCGCGTCCCGTTCGGTGCTCGAGCTTGCGATCAGCAACGGCACCTCGAATATGAACTGGGCGAAAGAGACCTACGCCTACGCCGAGGCCCACGACGGAACAACCTGGGTCGGGCTTCACACCGGCGAGCATGTTGCACCGGAACCGAGCGGATTCCTCGTGCACCCGGACTTCATCCCAGAACCGGAAGATGCTGGCGGATCGGCTGACGACGACACCGCCGCAGATGGCGACAACGGTGGCGGTGGAAACATCGAAGCCTTGGGTGGTCAGCCAGGGTCTGCGGCGCCAACCAACGGCGCGACAAGTTTCTACGCACTGTTCGATCTCGACAGCGTGAACGGAATCAAGCAACTTGGAAAGATTCTCGAACACGTCGTCGACCACCTCGGAGCCGACGTCGAGATCGCACTTGAGGTGAGAGCTAAGAACCCAGCCGGATTCACCGACGCCGCCAAGCGGTCGGTGTCAGAGAACGCGGCCAACCTTGGTGCTCAAGCATCTGAGTTCGAATGAACGTATCGAACACCGGATTTGGAGTCTGATTCATGGAAGCACGCAACCGCACACTTACCGACTGGTTTCCCCGTATCCGTACCGGTCAAGTTCTGCTTCCGCGGTTCCAGCGTCACGAGGCCTGGACTCATCGCGAGGTGGCCTCGCTGCTCGAAAGTGTTCTGAGGGGTTTACCGACCGGCGCAGCGCTAACGCTCGACATCGGCGACGTGCCACCGTTCCACGCGAGACCCATCGTTGGTGCTCCGGAACCAACAGAACGCGTGTCGGAGCACCTGCTCGATGGGCAACAACGTCTGACCGCCCTCTGGCGTGCGTTGCACGACGACTACGACGACCGGACCTATCTCATCGGGTTGGAGCACGACGAGGACGACAATGACCAGGTCGTCGTCCGCGGCGAACCCCGCTACTCCAAGAAAGGCGTGCGATACCCGCTTTGGGTTGATGAGCCCAAGGACTGCTGGACCAGAGGGTGGATCCCAATCAGGCTTTGCAGCCCTGATGCCGATCGTGCCGAGACCAAGCAATGGGCCAGCGCAGCGACCGATGAGTTCGACGCCACGTTGAATCTCATAGAAACGGTGAACAACTACTCATCAATCATCGGATCTTTCAATATTCCGTTTCTCGGCTTGCCTGTCGGCACGTCTCGCGACACCGCTCTCGATGTGTTCATCAAAATGAACACATCGTCCGTGAAGCTCTCATCGTTCGACATCGTCGTCGCACAATACGAGGCGGCCACAGGTAGGTCCTTGCACGACCAGTTATCCGACATGACTGCTGCGGTTCCGCGCGTGTCCGAATACCGCGACGCGGAGAACCTTCTTCTCGACGTCGCATCGCTTCGAGAAGACCGCGCGCCAAGCCAATCCTCGTATCGCCGGCTCGATCTTGAGCTTCTCGCTGATGACTTTGATGACATCAGCGAAGGCGTCAAGTTCGCGATCGACACCCTCGAGAATGAGGCGATCTTTGACTCGGACCGGTTGCCAACGGTCGCCGTACTGCCGATTCTCGGAGCATTGCACCATCACGTTCCGAAGTTCGGCGATGAACGTGGAAACGCGCTGGCGCTGATCCGTTCGTATCTTTGGCGAGCCTTCACGACGAGCCGATACGAAAGTTCTGCCGGCACGCGCGCACTCCAGGACCTCCGTGGTTTGGTCGCAGCCCTTAATGGACAGGCGAACAATGCACCGATCTTCGACGAGGACGAGTTCCGCCTTCCCGGCGTTGGCGAACTGACCCGAACTCGCTGGCCAAAAAGCCGTGAAATTCTCGCTCGGGCGGTGCTCTGCGCAACGTTACGTCGGGGCGCGATCGACCTTGCTGACGGGGCGCGGGCGGCGCCATCCAACATGAAGACGAGGGAGTACCACCACCTCTTCCCTGACGCATATCTGGAGAAAAACACCGACCTAGGTCGAGGGCAGATCTACACAGGGCTCAACTGTTCGCTGATCACTTGGGCAACTAATCGAAGGATCGGGGCGAAGCCGCCTCTCGTTTACCTCCAAGAACGAGTCGATCAAGCCAACCTTGGTGAGGGGGAGATCCGCAAGCGGCTGGAATCTCATCTCATTCCGTGGGATGAATTTGCTTCCCCGGGCCCGGACGTAGCAGCGTCGTACGCAGCATTTCTCGAGGCGCGGGCCGAGCTCGTGTCCGCGTATCTGTATGAGTTGTGTCACGGGCGTGAACCGAACGGATAACTCAAGGCACTGGACGCACGAAAACAGTGCGGAGTCGAACGCCTGCCGCCACGTCGCCCTACCAGCATCCGGGTCGGCCTGCATCAGCGCCAACTGATCGGACGAGGCGGCGCTTGAACGGGAAGCCGACGCAGACCGTTCTCAGTCCCCGACCACCACCCCCAGTGACATACTTTGCGGGTGACCGGATACGACATCATCGGCGATGTGCACGGCTGCGCCGACAAACTCACCACGCTGCTGAAGAAGCTTGGGTATACCCACAGCGACGGCGCCTACCGGCATCCTTAACAGCGACAGGTCGTGTTCGTTGGCGACCTGATCGATCGGGGTCCGTCCCAGCTCGAAGCGGTCGCGATCCCGCGTGCGATGGTCGAACGCGGCACCGCCCAGATGGTCATCGGTAACCACGAATTCAACGCCGTCGCCTTCGCCACACGCACTGCCGACGACACCGAGTGGTGTCGGCCGCACAACGACAAGAACCACGAGCAACACCAGGCCTTCCTCGATGCCATCGAGTTCGGGTCGGCAACACATCGCAGCACCCTCGACTGGTTCATGTCGCTGCCATTCTGGCTCGACCTCGGCGGTGTCCGAGTGGTCCACGCCTGCTGGAGCGTCAACGCCCAAGATCGAGATGCAGGGCACTGAAGCTCTCAACGTCGAGGGCTGCCTGGCCCGGTTCTGACCCGCGCCTCAGACCGCTGTCGGTGCTGGGTTGGCCCGCAGCTGTTCGCTCAGCCGATGTGCGATGGCATTTACTGCGTCCGCAGGGACCGGGCCTGGCGCCGCAACCTTCTCGGCCAGTGCCCTCGGCCAGATCACCCAGACACCGTCGATGACGAATGGCTTCGTGAACCGGGGCCACTGCGCGTTGGTGAAACAGACCGCTCGATGGATCGGCAGGTCCGCAAACCCCATCGGATCGAGTTGCTTCCGAACAGCCTCGGTCTGCCATCCCATCGAGCGCACAAGCTTGGTCTGATCGCGATTGTTGACGTACAGCCGAAGATCGGTCTTCGCCCATCCACCCTTGTCGCGCTCCTCGACGAGCCCGGTGTACTTCTTCGCATCGATGATCCAGGTTCCCGACGAGGCGATCGCGATGTGGTCGATGTTGCCTCTAGTGCCTGGCACCTTCCGGTCGTGCAACACGAATCCGTTGCCGGCAAGAACGTCATCGAGTCGACCACCAACGGTTCGCTCCCCGTCCGCTCCCTTGCTGTACGCGGAAGTCGACTGCGGCTCCGCGGCGACTCGTTTAACGAAGCGCCCAAGTCGGCCTTCGCCCCACTTCTCTTCGATCTGAGCATCGTGCTTTGCACGTCGTCGCTCGTACTCCTGCTGTGCCGCTGCACCCGCAGTGCCGATGTCGATCGGCTGTGGCGGGGCGAGCGGCTGTGCGGTCCCAGGCTGTTGACAGTCACAGCACGTCACCTTCTTGGCCACCGAGTCGTACCAGCCCTTCGACTTCGCAGCGACGGGTGCGTCGCAACGCACACACGTCCCGTCGTATCGGAGAGACATCAGCTTCATCGCCACGCACATGGCATCGGCCCCTCCGACCAAAACTTGAGGTTCCACTGCCTGGTCGGCCCGCATTCCTGAGCGCCTCGGCGGCGACCCCCCCCCTGTCCTGAGATCACACCAGTCATAACGGTCGCGAGTCGGCCACATCGGTTCGATCTACTCGAACAGATCATCGACCCCTGGGAGCAGCAATCGCTCGGCGTGTTCGAATCGGACGAAGCCGCGCTCAATTGGCAGCTGGCGCGGAGTTCGACATTCAGCGCTGAGCCGCGCTTCGTCAGCCTCCTGTGGCCGACTACCGGCCGACGCCGACCGTTCTCAGCCCGACCACGCCAATGACATACTTCGCCGACCTCCCCGCCGATCTCGCCAAACGCCGCAGCGCGAGGCACTACGCGACTGGCAGCCCAGGTTCAAGGACTCTGCCTCTCAACACCTGGCGCTCGTGACCGACCCGGAGGGCGCCACGAGATACGCCGTGTCGCCATCGTTGTTCCAGACGTTCTGCCGTTTCCAGATCACCTCGCCCGGCGATTCCACATTGTCTTCGCCGGTCAGGATCACCAGCCGCGCGCCAGCTGCGATCCAACCGAACTGGTTGAGCATGG
>Ga0209491_10003923_pt1 | contig 23779 bp, 22 predicted proteins | sample BON02_FD_187213 | JGI IMG/M metagenome (GOLD analysis project Ga0209491, IMG submission 187213) | Freshwater microbial communities from Lake Bonney liftoff mats and glacier meltwater in Antarctica - BON-02 (SPAdes) (version 2) | ecosystem: Environmental > Aquatic > Freshwater > Ice > Glacier... | reverse complement strand
ATGAACTCAAAACGCGTATTCTCAAAGGCGTTGATGAAATGAATCAACTTCCCGTCGTATTTCGGTGGAATAAATTTGATATCAGCACTGCCTAATATGTATTTGTTTTAATGAAACGAACTACTAGAAGCCCCTTAGCAAGCTCACACTACCCGTCCAAATTCACCATTACCCGGATCAGAAGTAGCGGTGTCAATTTCTTCTTCGGCCATCGAACAAATATATTTTAAATTCGACTCCGACACCAATAATTTTAAAAAAATAATCAATCACTTATGATTTTGTGGTCGCAAATTGCGACCTCAAGTTGGCCAACCCTGCGGGCGTCAACCGGTGTGCCAATCTCCGGTACCGGGCAATCAGAGCTCATGATATCATTATGATATCTTTTTATTGAATCCATTTTTGGAGCCGCACTCATGTCTGCCAAACAAAGTACATCCCGGAGCGCCCCGAAGGAAGTCACCTTGGGTGGCGCCCCGAAGGAAGTCACCTTGGGTGGCGCCCCGAAGGAAGCCCCCTTGGGTCGCGCCCGGAAGAAAGCCCCCTTGGGTGGCAAACCGGCGGCCACCGAGGGCATCCTGCTGCGCTACCGCGATGCCGATACGCCGTACGGTGTCACCCGCAAGACCGCAAGCCAGCTCGCCAAAACACTGGGGCTTACCGAAACCCAGGTCATCCACGCCGCGCTCGCGCATTTCGCGCGGCAGAACCTGCCGCGTTATGAAGCCGACGCCGGCCCGCTCACAAAGGCACAACAGGAAGCCATCCACGAATTGCAGCCTTCGGGGCGCATGACCGTCAAAGAAAGCCTGTTCTGATGGCGCCACCGGCGCCGCGCTGGTTTGCCGCCCCGCACCCTGGCGACATCGTATGGTGCCGGTTCCCGCAGCGGGGGCTGCCCGGCCCCGGCCCCAAGCCGCGCCCGGCCCTCGTCCTGCGCGTAGGCGAGCATGCAGGGCACACGGTAGTCGAGGTCTGTTACGGCACCAGCCAGAAAACGGATCAGCTCTACGCCGGAGAATTCGCCATCACCCCCGTCGATGATGCCGCATTCAGCGCCGCGGGCCTGAGCTACCCGACCAAATTCAACCTTGGCGAAACCTTCGAACTCGATTTCAACGATCAGTGGTTTGCAGTGGCGCCGGGGTCGCCACACGGCCAGAACCCGAAACTGGGACTCATGCACCCGAGCCTGATGCGCCGGGCCGCGGCCGCCGCCCGCGCGGCAAAAAAACGCTGAGTCATCGACAGGCGGCTGCCTCGTCTTCAAACCGGAGAACACGGCGCTCCGACACCACGCCGCGCTTGACCGCAGCGATGATTTTTTCCACCTGCTTCTTCTGCGTGTCGAGCACCCAGGGCCGGTTGTCGGCGTGCTCGTTGTGGATCTCAATCGTACGCGCCCCGAAGGAAGTCCCCTTGGGGGACGCCCCGAAGGAAGTCACCTTGGGTGGCGGCGGGATGAGTTTTTTGCGGCTGGCCTTGCGAGCTTTCTTTTTGACGGCCTTGGCGCGTGGCGCGGCGGCTTTCCTGCTGCGTTTTGATTTTGACTTCTTAGCGCGTGCCATCACGACCTCGGTGAGTGGAATAACAAACTACCACTCGTGGAATCATTATAAGTATTTGTTTTTATTTGATTTTTACCCCAACCGCGTATTAACCAAACCCGACGACATGATTATCATCGTCGCCGGCCCGAGCGCTGAAATGGGTGGATAGGGAGTTTGTAAATTCGGTGCCGGAATTGAAGCGGGGATAGAACTGGGGCGGCAAACGAGAGATATTAGTTACGAACCGAACATGCGCGATTGGGCAGCCAATGCTCCGGTCCGTATCCATCCCTCATCGGCCAAACGCTTCCAAGCGATTTCCACATGCGCAGGCTGCATCAATGTGCGTTTCCGCTCGTTCCAATTCTGAACAGCCTGCAGTGCCTCGGCAGAATCTTTCGCATGAGGTTCATTGTGTGCAACCCAATAAACAGTTGCCAACAGTTCCATACCGTATGGCGATTGAAATCCATCAATAAGTTGCTCAACATTCGCAACGCGTTCACATAATTCATCGCCCTTGTTACGATCAATAAAATCATCAGCTTCGGCAAGAGCGTTGGGCATTGGCTCTATTTCCGCATCAACCACACCATCGCCAACACCACGGATATAGTGCCCTTCCATATTATTGAGCGCATGGCGTAGCTCGTCGGAGTAAGGACCATATTCGTTTCGCGAGAAATTCATTTTCAGATCTTGGCCAGCCTCCTGAAGGAAGTAAGCAAGCTTCTGCACTTCAATCTTCGACAGCCCATACCCCAACGTACGATAGGTATCCAAGAGTTTCAGAATTGCTGCGCGGCCGGCGGTCATTCTCGGTTTCTTCGTTCTGACTTCCATGGCCTTGGCTGCGGGCGCCCCGACAGGCTCAAACAAACGCACCTCTACGTCAGGCAATTGTTTGAAAGCACCGGTAATTTCAGGACGAACATCATCCCAATGCAGCCCGCCATTACCGCAACCTAACGGCGGAATAGCAACGGACTTTATACTTAATCTATTGATTTGATTTATCAAATCCAGCAAACCCTCGCGAATGGACTCAAGCTCAGATTTGCCCCGCCAGTGATCTTTGGTCGGAAAGTTGATGATGAAGTTAGGCTTAACCAATCCGCCAGAATCGAAGACAAACATACGCCCCAGCTTTACATCACCAGCCTTACAAGCAGCCTCGTAGGCTTTGTTGTTGGCAGGCCATTTATTCTTAAATTGCAAGGCAATGCCTTTGCCCATCACACCAACGCAATTAACCGTGTTGACGATGGCATCAACATCGTCCTGCTTGAGCAGGTCGCCTTGCATTAATCGGATAGTCATAGTTATTGCCCCAAGAAATACCAGTTGCGCATGACCTGCACTGGTAGCTTCACACGGTTTCTCGCAAAAATAGCGATCACCTCTACTGCGCGTTGCTCATCGATAACGCCAACCCTAGTGAATTGCTCCAAGGGTACCACGTCTTTGACCAGAAATTCCGCTTGTCGCTTTTCCATCCGATCCGCGTGTTTGGGTACGCTGGGCCGGTCAAAGAAATACTTACAGTAACCATCCAGACTAGGACTATCCATCAAGAGATCCCAGGCAATAACGTCGAGTCGCGCCAGATCCGTGTATGGCTCACTATATGGCAAGGTGGCGTTCCGGTCATAGAACACAAATTCCCGCCCATCAGAACAAATATTGGAGACAGTGGTCTCGAAATGAACAATATCCGCCTGGCGCCAGTGGCAATCCTTAACCTTGCCGTTTTCGATCGCGCTGAGCATCGGCGAACGCGGTGCAAAATAGAATGGCACATAGTCATGGATCACACCGCCCGGCGGATCGGGTAGCGCACGAATTGCCCTCGCGCCTTGTGCGCCTCTGTGTGCAATATTTTGGTAATCAATCCCGACTTCGGCGCAGAGGTTCTTTGAAACCAGCGAGCCCGCCTCACAAATCTTATCCAGATTCTCGACTGCCGTGATATGAAACAACCTGACTGGATTTGGCACTGGCATAGAAGTACCGCTTCACTCTTCCTGCGTCATGGAATACACCATATCCGTCACAAACCGCCGGAACGAATCGTTCTGGAAAAACTGCTTGAAGAGTTCCGTGTCGTCTTTCAGCAAGGACACCACCACGCGCTCCAGCGCCTTATCGTGCTCGATACGCGCAGTGTTCGGCGTGTTTTTCTTGGCATTCTGATACGCCTGGTCCGCAGCAACCTTTGGTGCAATGTCGTCCTTGATCTTCTGCCTGACGCGGTCGCCGTCAGTAAACAACGTGCCGAACTGATCGTTGAACTTCTTGAGAATGCTGCTCAAGCGATCCAGATCGGGCTTCGATTTACCACCTCCGCCCCCCATCGGCACCGGTTCAATTTCCGCATCCTGATCAGGTAGCGCGATTTTCATCGCCGCTTTCTTCTCGGGGCGGTAGCTGTCCATATCGATGGTTTCGAGGATGCCTTTCGCTAAATCCTCTTCCTTCGGTGCTGGCAGCTTGGGGATCAGGAAATTCAGAAAGATCGACAGCTTCTCCCATTCGGCGTTGTTGTACGGCAGCAGCGATCCAAGGAATTCATAAGTGCGGGTAAAGACCTTGGCTTTCCCCTTGAACTCCACCTGTCCGTCTTCATCGAGCTGTGTTTTATACACATCAACGCAAACATCAAGGATGGGATCGAGCTTATCCCGGTCAGCACCTTCCAGATACTGAGAAACCAACGTATCTATTTGATTTTGTTTATATATTTGTTTGTCGTCGAGCGCCGCCTTCAAATCATGCAGCTTATTGGGATCGGTCTCTTCACTGAGGATCGTCGTGCGGTAATAGTCAGAGAACGCCGTCTTGATGGTCTCGGTATCGTTCATGAAATCCAGCACGAACACATCATGCTTCTGCGGATGCGCACGGTTCAGGCGCGACAACGTCTGCACCGCCTTGATACCCGCCAGTTGCTTGTCCACATACATCGTATGCAGCAGCGGCTCGTCGTATCCCGTCTGGAATTTCTCGGCGCAAATCAGAAAGCGATATGGGTCTTCCTGAATCTTGTCCGCAATCTCCCCGCTCGGGAATCCGTTCAGCGATGTCTCCGTCACCTTCGTTCCGTTGTATTCCGGCTGCCCGGAAAACGCGACGATGGCTTGGTGCGGGCTCTTGCACTCCTCCAGATAGCCCTTGATCGCAAAGTAATACTGGATCGCCCGCTCGATGCTGCCGGTGACCACCATCGCCCGCGCCTGCCCGCCAATCTTCCTGAACGCCAGCACCTGCTCCAGAAAATGATCGATCATGATCTCCGCCTTCATGCGGATGGCGTGATCATGGCTTTCCACGTACTTACGCAGTTTCTTGTGCGCCTTACGCGTATCGAACAGCGGATCGGCCGGCACCGTCTTGATCAGCTTGTAGTAGCTGTTGACCGGCGTATAGCTCTTCAGCACATCGAGAATGAAGCCCTCCTGAATCGCCTGCTTCATGGTGTAGCTGTGAAATGGTCGGTGCGCCACCTTGCCCTCGGCGCCGGGGACAGGCTCACCAAAAATCTCCAGCGTCTTGTTCTTGGGCGTCGCGGTAAAAGCAAAATAGCTCGCATTCGCCAGCATCTTGCGTGCCTGCATGCGCGTCACCAGCGCATCGTTGACGGTGTCTTCTGGGTCGGCCAGCGCCTCGCTCACCGCTGCAGAGGTCTTACCACCCTGACTCGAATGCGCTTCGTCAATGACGATCGCAAACCTGCGGTCGCGGTGCTGGTCACCGATTTCATCCAGGATGAACGGGAACTTCTGCACCGTGCTGATGATGATTTTCTTGCCTTCCTCGATGAACTTGCGCAGGTCGCCGGAATTCTCCGCGTGCCCCACGGTTGAACCGACCTGCGCAAACTGCTTGACAGTGTCGCGGATTTGCTTGTCCAGTATCCGGCGGTCCGTCACCACAATAATCGAGTCAAATACGTTTTTATCGGCATTGCGCACGCCCATCAACTGATGCGCAAGCCAGGCAATGGAATTCGATTTGCCGCTGCCGGCCGAATGCTGGATCAGATAGCGCTTGCCCGCGCCATGCTCGGCTACGTTTGCCAGCAGCTTCCGCACCACATCCAACTGGTGGTAGCGCGGGAATATCTGCACGCGCTTGACCCGGTTGGTCCGCGGGTTCTTTTCCTCGACGACCTGCGCGTAGTTTTCCAGGATGTTGGTCAGGCCTTGCGGCGTCAGCAGCTTCAGCCACAGGTAATCTGTCTTGATGCCGTGCGGATTCGTCGGATTGCCAGCGCCGTCATTCCAGCCCTGATTCAGCGGCAAAAACCATGAAGCCTTGCCCTTGAGTTCCGTACACATCCGCACTTCGCTGTCATCCACCGCCAAATGCACCACGCAACGGCCGAATGCGAACAGGCGCTCGCGCGGATCGCGGTCGCGGCGGTATTGCTCGACCGCGTCTTCCACCGTCTGCTTGGTCAGGCTGTTCTTCAGTTCGAAGGTCGCGACCGGCAGCCCGTTGATGAACAGCCCCAAGTCCAGCGCGCGGCGCGTTTCGTCATTGCTGTAGCGCAACTGGCGCGTCACGCTGAAGCGGTTCTTTGCGAACAACTCTGCCGCCTTCGGGTTGCCGGGGGATGGTGTGCCATAGAACAGCGTTACATCGTGGGCACCGTGCTTGATACCTTTGCGCAGCACATCGATCACACCGCGCTTGGCAATCTCTTTCTCCACCCGAGCCAGAAACGCACGCCGCGTCGGGCCATCGCTCTTGAGATCCAGCGCTTTCGCCAGCTCGGGCTGCGTGTCGAACAGGTAAAACGAAAGCTGCCTTAAATCAACACAGTAGTCGCGGTCATAGTGCTTGGCATCACCCAGCAGCCAGCCGCCGTAGGAAGGCGAGGGGCGGTTGAGCGTATCGTCGGCCACTGGGTCGGGAAACTCCCGCCCAGTCATCGCCTTGACGATCAGGCTCTCCAAACCCTTTTCGCTGGTGTCGGTGGTCATGCTTCGCTTTCGGTGACTTCTTCTTCGGATTCTGCAGCGTCGACATCTTCGGCATCCACGTCGGATTCATTTATCGGCACTACGTCGTCGGGCAGATTACGGGCAGCTTCGCGTACGTCGAGTTTGCCGGTAACGACGTCGGCAACGAGGCGCGTGCGGTATTCGCGCAGGAATTCGATTTCGCGTTCGAGACGGGAGATGGCGATATTTACCGGATGCAACTCTTTCCCAAGGCTAGTCAGAATCTCGCCCTGCCCCACCACTTTCGGAAACAGTACTTTGAACATCCCGATTTTGGTTTTGTTAGTCGCAGCAAGATTCGTGGTTTGCTTGGCTGTCGACTGAAAGTAGGCACGTGCATAATTTGTGCCCATGATTGCCGAGAGAAAATGTGGCAACAATCGCGATTGATTTGGTCGCACTGCAAACACGTGATTCTGATGCAAGCAGAACGCGATTTGCCCATCCCACACGCACCCGCGACCGAGTTTATCAACGTCGCCCCCCTCAGTCATAAGCACATCGCCTTTCTGAAGCATGCATCGCTCAGCTTCGGCCTTTGTGACGCGAATCGTCTTTACTACTGACAGATTTACGTGGCCAGCTTGTACATTTGCAACACGTAGATACGGATACTCGCTAACTGTATGATCTGCGTAGTCTTTCCCGAGAGTAATGCCCGACTGAATAGTGCAGATGCTTTTTAACGGCGACACCTCCCAATGCTGCGGAATATCGCCGAGCCATGGAACGCCAGATGGTTTGAGCGGCACGGAAGGATCAAGCCCGCGCGTAACTGCACGGTGAATGATGGCCTGCTTCTGCTCATTGAGCAGCGCGATCACCTTCCGCTTCGCCCGGATCGTCCGCTCCAGCCGCCCGTTCGCCCAATCCAGAAACCTCACAATCGCCGTCTGCTCTTCGGGTGGCGGAACCAACGCCTCCAGTCGCCCTAGATCGTCAGAGTAGAGTCGCAATCGGCTTTCAACGACGCCCGTGGACATTGCTTTTATTCGCGTCTTGTAACTTGGCGAACGAAGCAACTGATGGAAATACCAAGGTAAGAACCCTTCTTTAAAACGGTAAACACAGTAAGCTGGACTTGCAATTCCGGAATATCGAGAGACCCCCATGCTCCCGTTCCAGGCAAGCATAATGTTAATAACAAGGTCGCTCTCCTCAACGCGTTTGTAGTTAATCAGTGAATCGGCGCGGGAATCATGCCCTTCAAATCCATCTAATCTTTGCCGTTGAGTGACGCCTGTATATTGCGATACCCGGAGGAGTTGCTCTTTACCTGTGGTCGAACGCGCGTCGATTTCTCGCAGAACATACTTCATGCGACGAACACCCCAATTCGCAGGAACCTTGCCAAGCCATTTACCTTCGGCTTGGCGATACTCCGGATAGGACTTCAAATTCATGCCGCAACCCCACTTTCGGTCAGAAGCCGCTGCGGATTCCAGACATGCTCCGCCAGCTTCAGATACAGCAACCCACGCTCATCAATATCCGCCTTCTTGAACTGCCCATACGCGCGAAACGTCAGCCCGGACTGCTCGATAAAGCGCTTCAGCCCCGGATTGTGCTCATAGGCTTTTTCATGAAGCGTCTGCGCCAGTACGTTCTGCGTCAGGTAATGCTCGCGCTTCTCGGCATAAGGCGAATCGCCGTAGCTGGCGTTGAAGCTCTTTGGCAGCAGCAGCAAACCACCGATACGATTGCGGAATTCCTGAAAATCGCTAGGGTGCGCAAATTCGTCCTTGTGCCGTTCCGGATGATTGGCCCAGATGTGTTCGATTTCATAGCCGTTCTTGCCACGGCGTTGCACGTACTCTGCATAACGCGACGCAAGCCCGCTGCCTGTTTCCAGCGCTACCGTGAACCGTGCCAACAGTCGGTGGATCTGCTTGCCGTTCATGCCGTGCAGGTGAAAGCGGTCGTTGTCCTTGAACGCCGGTTCGTCGGCCAGTTTCTGATGCAGTATCGCGGCCACGTCCGCTGCTGATTTGCCACGAATTTCCTTCATCACCAGAAACATCGCGTACTGCATGGTCGAATAGTCGATGGCCTTGAAGTTCCAGGTGCGCCGTGCGATCAGGATATCCAGATAAGTGGAGACTATGCGCAGCTTGCGGGTGATTTCACCTTCCCCATCGTCCATTTTCAGCGGCGCCAGCAACACGGCATATTGCAGCGTGAAATTGCTCTGTGCGTTGTAATGCACGCTTTCCAGCCCCTCGGTCAGCGTGTCAGCCGCTGCGCGCAGCCGGTGATACTGCCGGGTGTAGAAAGCAAAATCTTTCTCGATGAATCGGGCAAAGTCACCGCTGGACTGCAATTTAAGTGTCTTTTCATGATCCCGGACCCAGCGATGAAACTCCGTCCCGATCAGGTCGAAATCCAGCGGCGTGGCATTTGCCTTGCGCTCCCGGATGGAATCCGCGAACTGGCTGCGCAGCCACGTTTTGATCGCATCAGCCTCCTCCTCCTTGCCCAGCGCCTGCAGTTCGGCAATGCGGTCGCGCCATACCGTGTTGGCCCGGTTGCGTAGCGCCGAATCCTGAATATTGGCCAACAAATAACCCTTGAGCATGTCCGTGGGCGTCAGGGATAGCCCGCGGTCGTTCATGGTCTCGAAGATGGTGTAGGCATCTTCGTCGGAATAGGCGGTGATCTCGACCAAATGAACGTTTTCGATCAACCAGTCGGTGAAAAACGGCAGCGCATCACCGCTCAGATTGTCAGGAAAGTGCTCTTCAATATCCTGGTAGCGGCCGATGATGTTGACCACCGACTCCGGCTGGCTGGCATCGTCAAATGCCTGCCCGCTGTAGAGCGCATCCATGCAGGCAACGCGCTCATCCACATTGAGGTTGAAGGACCGTTTGCCGAACCGTGACGAGAAAATCAGGTCGGCCAACTGGCTTTTCTGCTCCGCATCCGTAAGCTGGTGATGGAGGTATATCAGCAGCAGCGTCAACGACGTGAGACGCTGCTGCCCGTCGATCAGGAATTTCTGACCGTCACGGTCGCTGATGATGATGGAACCGAGAAAGTAATGTCCGTATTTCTCGACCGCGCTGCGCTCGTGGCCCGCCACATAGCTGTCGCGGAACTTGTCGCCCAGATCATCCAGTAGCTCCGCGATCTGCTTGGTCTGCCAGCGATACTCACGCTGGTAATAGTCGATGGCGTACTTGGCGCCGCTCAGCAGCACACGGATATTCTTGGCATCACCCCGAATTTCGCGCATGGCTAGCTCCCCTGCGTTTCCAGCAAATCGCTCAGTAAGCCCTCTGCTTCCTTCTCCACCGCCAGTATGTCGGCGCGGATTTCATCAAGGGTGCGTAACGGCTGCGGCTTGTAGAAATGCCGGGGAAAGCTGATCTCGTAGCCGATCTTGGTCGCGGACTCGTTGATCCACGCGTCCGGCGCATAAGGCAGGACTTCGCGGCGGAAGAACGCCTCTATACCGCCGGGTTCGAGCAACGGCACCTGCTCAGTGTCGCGCAGATCACTGTCGGTCTCGTACTCGACCACTATTTTCTTTTTGCCGGCTTCGATTTCGTAAATACCGTGCAAGGGGTCAGCGACCGCCTTGCCGGGCTTATGCGTTTTGGCGATGACCGGCGGGGCCGTTTCCGCGCGCCAGCTTACCGCGCGCAGGATGAGCTTCAGTTCAGCAGCGCCGACCTTCCGACCCAGTTTATCCAGCGCAGCGTAAACCTGATCGCGAAACACGTTGTGATCTTCGAACAGGTCGCCGCCCAGGGCCTGTCGCAAAGCGGTAGTTGTTTCGACCAGCCTCGCATCGCGCACCCAGGTTTTGGAATCCAGCAGTTTCTTGCGCTTTTTCTCGGGCAAGTTTTTGCGCGAGATCGCACCTTCTTCTTCGTCCTCCTCGGTGTCATCGTTACCCCACTCTGCCAAACGCTTGGTCAGCCCTTTTTCGACGCTCGTAAAGTTCTCGAACAGAGCATCGCCGAACTCGTCATAGAGTTGTGCTCGGATGTCTTCATCGCCGGAAGCAAAACGCAGCGTCTCGATGGCCTTGCGCGTGAGTTGGCTATGCAACCGTAACGGACGCTCGACCGTGACTTTCCAGTAGCCAAATGCCTGATTCTCAAATACTTTTGATTGCTCGCTTTCTTCCAGCTTGAGGTAGGCGTCACAGATGCGCTTGATGTCGTCGTCCGAGAACTCGCAGTTCTTTTTACCCAGATTCTTGCGCAAGGGCTTGAACCATTGTGTGGCGTCAATCAGTTGCACTTTTCCCTGCCGCTGCTTGGTCTTGCGGTTGGTGAGCACCCAGATGTAGGTGGCAATGCCAGTGTTGTAGAACAGGTTGAGCGGCAACGCGACGATGGCATCAAGCCAGTCGTTTTCGATGATCCAGCGCCGGATGTTGCTTTCGCCCTGCCCGGCATCGCCGGTAAACAGCGATGAGCCGTTGTGAACCTCCGCGATGCGGCTGCCGAGCTTGGTTTTGTGGTTCATCTTCGCAGCCATGTTGGCCAGGAAGAGCATCTGCCCGTCGCTGGAGCGCGTTACCAGCGAATAATCCGGGTCATCGGCATGATTGATCTTGAACCGCGGATCGCGCATCTCATCCTTGCCGCCCATCGCCTCAAGGTCTTTTTTCCAGCTCTTACCATAAGGCGGGTTGGAGAACATGAAATCAAACTCCATCGCCGGGAAAGCATCATTCGACAACGTCGAGTGTTCTGCTCCACCAACAATGTGATCCGCGTTACCGCCCTCGCCCTTCAGCAACATGTCTGCCTTGCAGATGGCGTAGGTTTCGGGATTAATCTCCTGACCATAAAGGTGGGTGATGACCTGTTTGCCTTGCGCGGCAGCCAGTCCCCGCAACGTCTCCTCTGCCACAGTGAGCATCCCGCCCGTACCTGCTGCGCCGTCGTAAATCAGATAAGAGCCAGACTGGACCTCGTCTGCGACCGGCAGGAGGATCAGATTGGCCATTAACTTGACGGCGTCGCGCGGCGTCCAGTGTTCGCCCGCCTCTTCGTTGTTGTCTTCATTGAACTTGCGCACCAGCTCTTCGAAGATAGTCCCCATTGAATGGTTATCCATCGCAGGATGCTTAATGGATTTATCGCCATTGAGCACTGGATCCGGACTGAGGTTGATATCGGGATCGAGAAACTTGTTGATCAGCGTACCAAGCGCATCTGCTTTCGAGAGCCGCGGAATGGTGTTGCGAAACTCGAAATTCAGCAGGATATCCTGCACATTCTGCGAAAAGCCATCGAGATAAGCCTCGAAGTCTTGTCTGAGGCTCTGCTCACTGCCGCGTGACTTGAGATCACGAAGCGTGAATGCCGAGGTGTTGTAGAACGCCTGTCCCGCAGCATCGCGCAAGGCGGCTTGCTGCTCCGTGATGCCCTGCTCGTCGAGCATTTTCTTGGTTTCGAGTACGGCTTTCTTGGTCGGCTCCAGTACGGCATCAAGCCGGCGCAGCACGCACATGGGGAGAATGACGTCACGGTATTTGCCGCGTACGAATACATCGCGCAGTACGTCGTCGGCAATACCCCATATGAAAGAAACAATTTTGTTATGAGTAGCTTGATCCATTGCGATTGTCGTTATTCTTGCGTGAGAAAGGCGGTTTTCCGAGACAGGAAACACCGGGCGCATTTTGCGTCGATTGTAGCGACTGAGTGTGATGACGCAATCAAAATGTCCTCATGAATTTGCCAATATGCGAACGCCATCAGCATGCAACACGAACACTAAAGTGTTTCCACAGAGACACACGATGTGGAACTACATAAGTAATTGATTTTATTGATATTTTTATATAAAATCAGAATGAGGGCGCTGCAATCGCAGCGTCGCTCTCAGCGCAACCATCAACCCGCAGCAACGGTGCAGCCGCCCACGCGACTGCACCGCCCCTTACTACCGCGCCAGCGGATCAGGCCTTAACTGAAACTGCACCACGCGCGGCTTGTTCTGCGTGCCGCCTTCGCTGTGGAACACGGTGCGTGTTGAGTTCGTCGCCCACAGTGAGCGCCCCTTCCAGCCCGCATCCGGATTGTCGATGTGGCCTTCCGCCCACTTCGCAAAGAATCCCATCGGATAGGGCACGCGGATGGTGACGAACTTGCCGTCGACCAGCGCGAAGTACGAATCGCTCATGTTGCCGGTGGCGATCGGCACGTCCTTGCCCAGGCCAAAGGTATTGAATTGATCCACCCAGGTGTAATAACTCGCCTCGGCGCTGCCGCTCTCCTGCACGTCGCGAAACTGCGGCCCGGGGAACGGGTACAGCGTCCAGCCCTCGGGGCCGTGCTTGCCCGTGGCTTTGGGGCCGTTCAACGGGCCCTTGCACAGCTTGCGATCGAATTTGCCGAGGTGCCCGCTGGCGAGTGACGACCAGTAGACGCCGTCGTGCCCGATTGCCCGGATCGTCATCGCACCGGGCCGACATTCCGCGAAAAGGCGGGCTACTGCATGGCGCCAGCGAAGCCGACCTGATCGAATGCGTGCTGGGCCTCGGCCCCAATCTCTTTTACAACTCGCCGATGGAAGCCTGCGTGATGATCTGCCGCAGCGCCAAACCCAAAGTCCGGCGCGACAAGATCCTGTTCATCAACGCGGTGAACGAGGTCACGCGCGCGCGCAGAGCTTCCTCACCGACGATCACCTCGAACGCATCGTCAAAGCCTACAAGAGCTTCAAAGACGAACCCGGCTTCACCCGCGTCGCCACTTTGGAAGACATCCGCGCCAAGGACGGCAATCTGAGCATCCCGCTGTATGTCGCGCCAGCAACCGAAGCGCGCCAGGACCGCGCCGGCTATGCCGTCGGCGGCGAAGGCGGGTTAGAAAAAGCGCTCGCAGATTGGCTGGAGAGTTCGGGCAAGGTACGGCAGGCCCTGACAGTGCTGCTGGCGAATTCTGATTAGCCTTTTTCGTTAACTGGTTAATGACCGGATAATGGGGTTCATCACGTATTAACCCGATGTTTGCTTGGGGACGCTGGTGATTCCGCCTATTCAAAGCCTTGATTTGTCAGAAAAATAGGGGTATTTTCCTGACACCATGGTCGCCAAGAAACAACCGCAATCCATTGATATGAAAACACTTTCTCGCATATACGGGAGGGGTAGGGGTTGCGTGTTCACCCCCAATGACTTTGCCGACCTGGGCAGCCAAGACGCCGTGCATCAGGCCCTGTCCCGGCATGCCCGCGCCGGCACCATCCGCAAGCTGGCACGCGGCCTGTACGACTATCCCCGCCAGCACCCGAAACTGGGGCTGATTCCGCCCTCCGACGAGAACATCGCCAAGGCCCTGAACAGTCGGCATTCCACGCGCATCCAGCTTTCCGGGGCGCACGCCGCCAACATGCTGGGGCTTTCCACGCAGGTCCCCATGCGCACAGTGTTCCTCACCGACGGCGATTCGCGCAAGGTACAGCTCGGGCGCCGGCAGATCGTGCTCAAGAAAACCACACCCCGCCAGATGGCCACCGCCGGGCGAGCCAGCGGCATGGTCATCCAGGCGCTGCGCTGGCTGGGTGCTGCCAATGTCGATGACAAGGCCATCGCCACACTCAAGCGGCGTTTGGGCCCTGACGAGAAAAAGCAATTGCTCGCCGATGTACGCCACGCCCCCGCCTGGGTGGCCCAGGTCATGCGCCAGGTGGCGGCGACCTGAGCATGGATGCCTTCCTCACCCTGGTGCCTGAAGAGCGGCGGCAAATCTACGAGGCGGTAGCCGTCGACTTGAGCCTGAGCCCGGCCAGCGTGGAAAAAGACTTCTGGGTGTGCTGGACGCTGCGCGAACTCTTCACCCTGCCTGGCATTGGCGAGCATCTCACCTTCAAGGGCGGCACGTCGCTTTCCAAGGGCTGGCGACTGATCCAGCGCTTTTCCGAGGACATCGACGTGGTCATCGACCGGCAGACCCTGGGCTTCGAGGGCGAACGCTCACCCGAGGCGGCAACCGGCAGCAATGAATGCCGGCGCCGCCTTGAAGCCTTGCGTGCCGCCTGCCAGGCACACATCCGCGACGCGCTGCAGCTCGCCCTTGAGCGACGCTGGCGCGAGCGCCTCGGCGGCATGGGCGCGTGGACGCTTGCCGACGACCCCAATGACCCGGACCAGCAGACGCTGCTGTTCAGTTATCCGGCAAGCATAGCGGTGCCGCGCTATCTGCGGCCGGACGTCAAAATCGAACTGGGCGCACGTTCGGACATCGACCCCTCTGCCCAACCGGTCATCCAGCCCTATATTTCGGATGCGCGGCCCGACCTGCTGGGGCCCAGCGCGTTTGCCGTGCGCACCCTTGATCCCCGCCGCACCTTTCTGGAGAAGGCCTGTCTGCTGCATGAGGAAAGCTATCGCGCCGAGGGCAAGGCCCTGGCTGACCGCCTGTCACGCCATTACTACGACCTTTACTGCCTGATCCGCTCAGGCACAGCGGGCGAAGCGCTGGCCGACCCCGATTTGTTCAACCGCGTGGTGGCGCACCGCGAAGTGTTCTTCCGCCGCTCGGCCGAAGCGCAGGCCAGTCTGAAGCGTGGCACCCTGCGACTCTTGCCCTCTACGGAGCGCGAACCAGCATGGCGACGCGATTACGAAGCCATGCAGGAAACCATGTTCTTTGGAGAGTCGCCACAGTGGATGCAGATTCTTCAGGTGGTGGGCGAGTTCGAACAACACTTCAATGCGGCGGCATCATGACGACCACGATGATGATGATCACCACCACCACCATGACCAGCATGATGGCCACCATTATTGCCACCAGCATGGTGTTCGTCACACATCATCCGATATCAGCGACAGGGGCTGCAGACGGTAATTAATAAAAATATAAATAAAATCAATAAGTTATAAAATAAAACCTAGACAATAACCCAATTGCCTATTTTATTAGGCCTTAAGCTACTTAACGCCTATTAAATTAGGCAAATTGCTTGACCGTCTTATATAGAACGCCTAATATTTTAGGCGTTAACTCAGTTAAGGCCTAACAAAATGGGCGATTTCTCCATTCTTCCGGAAAGTGTCACGCAATACGTCAAAGAGCTGGGCCGCCGCATCCGGCTGGCCCGGACTCGCCGCAAGCTTTCCATCATCGAACTGGCCACCAAAGCAGGCATCGATCGCAACACGCTGGGCGCCCTGGAGCTGGGCAAACCCGGTGTGTCCATCAGCGCTTACGCCATGACCTTGTGGGCTTTGGGTCTGGAGCACACGCTGGATGCCGTAGCAGATCCAAATGCCGACAGCCATGGGAAAACGCTGGAAGCCTCACGCCGACCCAAACGCGTCCGCAAGCCACGCGTCGCGAAAAAAGAATATGACTTCTAAACACGAAACCTACGTCTACATCCAGTTGCCCGGCACACTGGAAACCGTGCCTGCCGCGCTGCTCAAGGTCGAGCAACTGCGCGACGGCACCCACGTCGGCCGGTTTCGTTACGGCGACCGCTACCTCGCGCGCGCGGATGCCGTCGCACTCGATCCCTTCGAGCTACCGCTCGGTAATACCGTATACGAATTCACCAAACTCAAGGGCATCCCCGGCGCCGTGCGTGACGCCGGGCCCGACGCCTGGGGACGCCGTGTCATCGAGCACAAACTCGACCGCGCACCTGCCGATCTCACAGAAATCGACTATCTGCTAAACGGCCCGCAGGACGGCGCCGGCAACCTGAGCTTCGGTCTTAAAGTGGAACCGCCGGCGCCGGTGCGCCGCTATAACCGCACCCACCAACTCGCAGAATTGATCACCACCGCCGCCGCCATCGAGGAAGGCAAACACGTGCCGCAGCATCTGCTCGAACAACTCGACCCCGGCACGTCGATGGGTGGCGCGCGCCCCAAGGCCACCATCGAGGACGGCAACGCTCTGTGGCTCGCCAAATTTCCGGCTAAGGGCGACCAATACAACCAGCAGCGCGTCGAATATGCCACGCTGGAACTCGCGCGCGCATGCAGACTGCACGTTTGCGTCGCCCGTCTCGAAACCATCAGCGACCAGGATGTACTGATGCTGCAGCGCTTCGACCGCCAGCACACGGACGAAGGCAAAGGCGGTTATCTGCGCTACGGTCTGGCCAGCGGACTGACCATGCTCGGTGCAGACGACGACGTGACCGACCGCTCGAAGTGGTCCTACCCGCTGATTGCCGACCAGTTGCGGCGCTGGTCGGACAAGCCCGACCGCGACTGCGCCGAACTGTTCCGCCGCATGGTGTTCAATGCCGCGGTGACCAACGACGACGATCATCCGCGCAACCACGCCGCACTGCGCAGCGGACGCGGCTGGCACCTGTCGCCGGCTTACGATCTGGTGCCCAAACCCATGGTCGCCATCGACAAGCGTTCACTGGCGCTGGTCGTCGGGCAATATGGCCGCACTGCCAGCATTTACAACCTGCTGTCGCAATGCACGCGTTTCGGCCTGAAACCCGCAGCCGCCCGCAGCGAAATCGAATCCATCGTCGCCATAGTCAAGGAATGGCGGGAACATTTTCATCAATGCGGCGTATCCGCAGAGGATATCGAAACCATGGCAACGGCCTTCCTGCCGCCGTGTTTCTTTTACGAAAACCCTGTGGTCGACGTGTAATCCCATGCGCACCGATGCAGCAGCAGCAGCAACAGCAGCAACATGATGATGATGATCACCACCACCATGACCAGCATGATGGCCGCCATCATCGCCACCACCAGCATGGTGTTCGTCACACATCATCCGTTATCAGCGGCCAGGGCCGCAGACGGCAATGAATAAAAATATAAATAAAATCAATAAGTTACAAAACATCGCCGTCAATCCCGATGGGGCGAAGCTGCCGCTGTTCGACCGCTCGAAATGGCAGCGGGTGAAGTTCGGCGCATTCGCGGAGAGCGTCAACGAGCGCGTTGATCCGAGCGCGGCTTCCGCCCACTTCGCAAAGAATCCCATCGGATACGGCACGCGGATGGTGAAGAAGCGTGCGCGCTACCGCACCACCAGCACGAGCTTCCCGCGCAAGTGCCGCCCCTCGCTCACCCGATGCGCAGCCGCGGCATCGGCTAACGCATACGTGGTGATCTGCGGCAGCTTCACGGCACCGGATGTCACCAGTGAAACAATGCGATCAAGGTGGGCACGCTTGCGACTCGCGTCCGGCTTGAGCGATGTCATGTCTGCGCTGGGCGGTGTGGGTGCCGGGCCGTTAATGAATGCCGCGCGGCCGCCACGGCGCAGCACGGCAAAGGCGCGCTTCGCCACATCTCCGCCCACGGTGTCGAACACGGCATCGCAGTCCTTCACTACGGTGGTGAAATCCTGCTGGTTGTAATCAATCACCTGATCAGCACCCAGGCTGCGCACATAGTCGGCGTTGGCCGCACTGCACGTGGTGATGACCCGCGCGCCCAGGTGTTTGGCCAGTTGCAGGCCAAAGCTCGCCACACCACCCGCCCCGCCCTGCACGAGGACGGTTTGGCCGGCCTTGACCTGGAGCGCGTTTTCAATCGAGACGATGGCGGTGAGTCCGATCAACCCCACTGCGGCCGCCTCGATATGGCTCCATTGCGCAGGCTTTTTGGTGACGATGGCGGCGTTGATCGCCACCTTTTCGGCATAACAGCCTTCGTCGGTATGTAGCGCCACGCCAAACACGGCATCACCCACTTTGAATTCCGTCACGCCACGCCCGACCGCACTGACGACGCCGGAAAAATCCCGCCCCGGGATGTGCGGAAAATGTTGCGTCGGTGCGTTGTAGCCCGAGCGCGTTTTCCAGTCGGCGCCATTGACACTGGCGGCGTGGATGTCGACCACGACTTGGCCTTCGGCTGCGACGGGATCGGGCTGCTCGCCGTACTGCAATACCTCGGGGCCTCCGTTCTGCATGAAAAAAACGGCTTTCATTTTTTTATTCCTTGCTTCAGGTTAAAGAGGCCACGGCGGTACGCAGGTCTGCGGCGCGAGGCCCAATGTACTGGAGTCGAATTGTTTTTTTGCATCTCCATCTCTGCTATTGGCTCATCCAACTTCGTGTCGCCAGAAAGAAATCGACTCCGGCAGCTTTGATTGTTCAACTTTCCCGAGATTCGAACGACATCAGCAACTGATACTAACGCTATAGCGCAGCCGCTGTGACGCACGATGTAGAATTACATAAGTAATTGATTTTATTGTTATTTTTATAATTCCCGAGAATGGGAATTCTCTACACACAGCACGACCTTAGCCGCATCAACGCCACACTGACGTTCACATCTCGGATTTAAATTAAATCTCCGCGCAGGACGCGCGGAGGTTCACACATAAACGCTGTGATGCCCTACCGCGCCAGCGGATCCGGCCTTAACTGGAACTGCACCACGCGCGGCTTGTTCTGCGTGCCGCCTTCGTTGTGGAACACGGTGCGCGTCGAGTTCGTCGCCCACAGTGAGCGCCCCTTCCAGCCCGCATCCGGATTGTCGATGCGGCCTTCCGCCCACTTCGCAAAGAATCCCATCGGATAGGGCACGCGGATGGTGACGAACTTGCTGTCGACCAGCGCGAAGTACGAATCACTCATGTTGCCGGTGGCGATCGGCACATCGCGGCCCAGGCCAAAGGTGTTGAACTGGTCCACCCAGGTGTAATAACTCGCCTCGACGCTGCCGCTCTCCTGCACGTCGCGAAACTGCGGCCCGGGGAACGGGTACAGCGTCCAGCCCTCGGGGCAGTGCTTGCCCGTGGCTTTGGGGCCGTTCAACGGGCCCTTGCACAGCTTGCGATCGAATTTGCCCAAGTGCCCGCTGGCGAGTGACGACCAGGGAAGGACGATTATAAATTGTTGATTTTATTGATATTTTATCATCGCGCTGATTCCCAGCCCGGCGCGCATGACCGCCGCCTTCAGCACTACCGTCCATTCCCGGTGCAGCGGAGTTCCGGTTTGACAGCCGGTGCCACGAAGATGGAACATCGTTGCCGTAGTGGCATGACGGTGTGAGTGACGCGGCTTGTAGTGAACAACTGCTTAACTTGCCGGACTGCGCATAAACCCCAGGCGGCTGGCACTTTAGTGCCGGGCTGATCATACGGGTAACGCGTACGGGTCCGGTGCTGGAGGGGATGGGGTATGAACAAGTCTGTGCGCCATGCACGCTCCCGGCTGGAGGCAGCCGCCCTTTATGCCTGCGCCGCATTCTTTACCCTCTTCTGCGCCAATGTGATCCTGCGCCGCGCCGCGCGCGCCTTCGAGTGGGATGCCACCTGGCTGCTCGATCGCGTGCCCGAATTCCTGCTGCTGTTTGCCTCGGCCGTCCTGTTCGCCGTGGCCTCGCTCGCCGCCGAGCGACGCGACCAGGCGCGCAACGCTGACGCACCACCACCATCATGAACAGCACTTACATCTACATCACTTACATCATTGTTTCCCGGCGCGACGATTTACGTAGCGCTCACTCAGCGTTACCCCCAGCCCAAGGAGAGTAGAAATGAAATTCACCAAGAAGCCCGCCTCTGAACTCGCCGAGCAAACGCTGATCGAGCGCCGGCGCTTCCTGACCGCCAGCAGCGCGTTCGGTTTCACCGTGGCCGTGGCTGCCGCCGCGGGCGGCACCCTGTTCAGCAAGGAAGCACTCGCGCAGACCGCCGCCGAGGAGCAGCAGCGCCAGAAGGCCGCGAAAGAGACGATGACCATCGCCACCGAATACCGCATCGGAGCCTCGCGCTGGTATCCGCTGATGCAGCTGAACCTGAAAGAAAACATCCAGAACGCGACCAACGGCTACATTTACGTGAAGCTCGCCCCCGCCGGCCAGCTCGGCATGGGCTCGGCCCTCGCGCAGGGCGTGCAGGCCAACACCTTCCAGGCGGCGCAGCACTCGATCTCGAACTTCTCGCCGTTCGCGCCCGAGGTCGATCTGATCAACATTCCGTACTGGTGTGGCCTGAATCAGGAGTTCGCCAACCTGGTGGTGTCGAACGCCTGGAAATCCATCGTCCACAAAAAAGCCGAAGAGCGCGGCTTCAAGGTGCTGCTCTATCTGGTGCTCGATCCGCGCACGGTGGCCGCGCGCAAGGGTCTCGCCAATGCGCCGCTGAAAACGCCGGCGGATCTGAAAGGCATCAAGTTCCGCGTGCCGGGTTCGGCGATCCTGCAGCAGTTCTACCGCTTGGCCGGCGCCAACCCGACGCCTGTGGCCTGGGGCGAGACGCCTTCCGCCATCCAGCAGGGCGTGGCCGATGCGCTGGACCCGGCCGTGGTCGCGCTCTACTCCAACGGCTTCAAGGACATCCTGTCGTGGGTGACCTTCAACAAGTCGGTGCCCGATTCGCAGGTCTATTCGTGCAACGCCGCGTGGTTCCGCAAGCTGCCGGCCAAAGTGCGCGAAGGCATCGAGTTCGCCAGCGACATCACCTTCCACCAGAACCTGGCGCAGGTGCCGGCCGCGCGTGCCTACGCCATGGCCGAAATGGCCGCTGCGGGGGTCAAGTTCTACGTGCCCACCGCTGCGGAAATCAAGCAGTGGGTGGATGCCTGCGGCTACCAGCGCACGGAATGGAACGAGACCAAGACCAAGCTCGCGGGTTCGCTCGACAATTTCGAGCGCATGCGCGAAGCGGCCCGCACCCGCACCAACTACTACGTGCACGACGTCTGACCGCGCACGCAGCAGACACCCGGCATTGCGCAGGCCCGCGGATCGCTGATCCGCGGGCCTGGCGCGTGTCTGGTTACACTCCGCAAAACATTGCCTCCACCACAGGACGAACAGCACGCAATGAAAAAATGGCTGACCCAGCTCGATGAAAATGGCGAGCGCTGGATGCTGCTGGCGCTCTACGGCTATATCGTCACGGTGATTTTTGTCGAGGTGGTGCGCCGCTTCGTGCTGAGCTATTCGTCGATCTGGGGTGAGGAGACCGCGCGCTACACCTTCATTTACCTGGTGTGGATCGGTGCTGCGGCCGCGGTGCGCGACCGCGCCCACATCCGCATCGACGTGCTGCTGACTTTTTTGCCGCCGCGGTGGTGTGCGGCAGTGCTGCTGCTGGGCGATCTGCTGATGGCCTGCTTCGCGGCAGTGGTGTTTTATTTCTCGATGAAATTCTTCATGACTTCGCTGCAATACAGTTCCGCCATCGAAGGCCTGCGCATTTCGCGCGCCTGGGTGCTGTTCGCGGTGCCGCTGGGTTTCGCGCTGGTGCTGCTGCGGGTCGCGCAGTCCATCATGCGCGATGTCACTGATCTCAAAGCCGGGCGCGCAACCGGCGCCGGCAAGCGTTTGTTCGACTGAGCCATGTATATCCCTGAGGCGTTTGCGACAGCGCAGTTGGGTTGGGGCGTATTGGGCCCACTGCTGTTGATGCTGGTGCTGCTGGCACTGGCGGTGCCGGTGTGGATTGCGCTGGGTGTGACCGCGCTGCTGATCCTGTGGACCACCGGCGCGCTGCCGCTGTCGCTGATCGGTGAGTCGGTATTTCACGGGCTGGATTCATTTGCGCTGATCGCGATCCCGCTTTATGTGCTGACCGGGGACCTGCTGGTGCGCACCGGCCTGTCGGTCAAACTGCTCAACATCGCGGATGCCACGATGGGCAGCGTGCGTTCGGGCATGGGCACCTCCAGCGTGCTGGGCTGCGGATTTTTTGCCTGCATTTCGGGTTCGGATGCGGCGGGTGCGGCGGCGGTAGGCCGCATCACGATCTCAAGGCTGATCAAGGAGGGCTACCCGCCCGCCTACGCCTGCGCGCTGGTGGCTGCGGGAGCCTGCACCGGCATCCTGATTCCGCCGTCGATCGCCTACATCATCATCGGCATGGTGCTGGGCATATCAACCTCCACGCTGTTCCTCGCCGCCGCGGTGCCCGGCGTGCTGATCATGGTGTCGATCATGCTGACCAACGCGGTGATGAACCGCATCCACGGTTATGAACGCTCCAGCGGCCGCTTCAAACTGCGCGCGTGGCTGGCCAGCGTGTGGGACGGCCGCTACGCGCTGCTGATCCCGGCGATCATTTTTGGCGGCATCTACTCCGGCGTGTTCACACCTACCGAGGCCGCCGCCGTCGCCGTGGTCACCACCATTGCGGTCGGCGTGTTCCAGGGCACGCTGCAGTTGAAGGATTTTCCAGGTTCGCTGGAGGGTTCGGCCAAGGTCTGCGGCGTCATCGTGCCCATCATCGCGGTGGCGCTGCCGCTGGCGCAGGTGCTGGCCATCACCGAAGTGCCGCAGAGCCTGGTCGGCGCGGTGAACGCATACACCAAGGATCCGACGCTGACCATCCTGCTGATGCTGGGCATCTTCATGATCGCCGGCTGCATCATGGAGAGCACACCGAACATCGTGATCCTCGGGCCCATCATGCTGCCGCTCGCCCAGTCCATCGGCATGAACGATGTCCACTTCTGCATTTTCATGGTGACGTCGCTGGGCATCGGTTTCATCACCCCACCGCTGGGCTTGAACCTGTTCGTGATCTCGGGTCTTACTGGTCAACCAGTGCTGTCCATCGCCGCCAAAGCCGTGCCCTTTGTACTGGCCATGCTCTGCGTCGCGCTGCTGCTGGCGTTTGTGCCGCAATTGTCGCTGTTTCTGGTGCGGTGAGTTGTACGGTAAAGGGCAGCGGGCGCGCCGGACTGGTTAGCGTTCCCACACGCCGTCGCCAGTTTTTTTAGTACGACGGGGCTGTCGAATCGTTCGGCAGATAGTTGCGTCAGTGCGCTGATAACGGTCACAAACTGTGCAGGTCACCGATGACATGCATAGAAAATTGGATTATTTATGCACTACATACCTGTCGTGGACAGAGAATCAGGTTTTCTATGCACATAGTAGGCGGGCATGGCACGCTTAAGGCGGCTGATTCGCGGCAGGAATCAGATTACGCGGCTAGTGTCGCGTCATGTCTAAAATGACGGATAACTCGTAGGGCGTGCGTAGAGCTTTTGCCCCGGCACCGGCCCAAAAAACATAGGGGCGGGCACCCGAATGAGGCCGCAGGCCGTTATCCGCCGTATGAAATGAGGCCACATCCGGCGGAAGGCGCTACGCTTTTCCGCCCTACTATGCAGCATGTCATGCGTGACACGACACTAGAAACAACATAAATTGTTTATTTTATTGATATTTAGTGTCTATTCAGCCAAGGGCAGGCGAGATGGGCTGACCGATGAAGGCCAAGCGAAGCGCCTCGAAGACATTATGCCCTTGCTTGAGCATGGTATCGAGGTAGGCGCGGATGACACAGAAGTCCTGTG
>Ga0209491_10003916_pt1:0-22500 | contig 23807 bp, 10 predicted proteins | sample BON02_FD_187213 | JGI IMG/M metagenome (GOLD analysis project Ga0209491, IMG submission 187213) | Freshwater microbial communities from Lake Bonney liftoff mats and glacier meltwater in Antarctica - BON-02 (SPAdes) (version 2) | ecosystem: Environmental > Aquatic > Freshwater > Ice >... | reverse complement strand
GCTCGCTCAGGAGTACGGCCTCGTGTCGCGCGCCCTGCTGGCCGCCGTGTGCGTCTGCCTGCTGATCGAGGCGACCCTGACCGTCGAGGGCGCGCGCGGCGCCCCTTTGGAGGTGTCCAAGCGGCGGCGCGCGGCCGGCTGGCTCAAGGCGCGCCTGTATGCGGGCACGGCCGAGACGCTGCTCGCGGCCGTCGCGAGCCTGCTGCTGTGGCGGGACGCCCCCCAGGCGGCGCCGGCGGCGGGCGACCCGGCGGCGGCGGCGGTGGCGGCGGTCCCGGCGGCCTGCGTCGACCCGCGCACGGGCCTGCCGTGGCACCCGTGGTCGGTGCTGCGCTGGGCCGTTCCCGTCTCGTGGGGCGTGCTTGCGCTCAGCTCGCTCGTCGCGCTGTTTGCGCTGTCGGCGTTTCCCTCCGCGGGGTTTGGCGGCGGCGGCGCGAACGGGCGCGGCGGCGACGCGCTCGCTCGGCTGTGGGAGGCGCGCGTGCGGTGCCTGGCGGCGGCGCTGTGTTGCGGCGGGGGCCGGTGGCTGCGCGGCGGCGCCAATAAGGGGGGCGCGATGGCGGCGGCGGCGGGGGCGACGGCGACCGGAACGGCAGAAGCGGCCACCACCATGGTCGACGCCGAGCGCGCCGACGAGGTCGAGGCGGCGCGGCACACGCTCCGGCGCCTGGCGCGCGTCCTGTCGCGGCTGACGGCGGCGCTCGACTTCACGGCCTCGGACGCGACGGCGGCGGTGCTGCTGCTGGCGGCGGCGCAGCGCGAGCGGCGGCGGGCGGCGCTGCTGGCGGCGGTCGGCGGCGCGGCTGGCGGCGGGGGCGGTGCTGCTGCTGCTGCTGCTGCTGCCGGGACCGGTGCGGGCGGGGGCGGGGGCGGCGGCGGCGCGTCGCTGGCGCGGCTGGCGGCGCAGCGGGCGCGCGAGGAGCGGCGGAGGCAGAGGCAGAGGCGCGAGCAGCAGCAGCAGGCGGGCGCGGCGGGCGGCGCCGCGACGGCGGCGCAGAATCAGCATCTGTTGCGTCGACGGCAGTTGAGGGAGGCCTTTCCCGCAGCGGCGACGGCGACGGCGATGGCGGTCGCCAGGCAGCCCCCGTCCTTGCCGCTCGGCAGATTAGAGGACGAGGAGGAGGAGGACGACGACCGCGACGGCGACGACGACGACGAGGACGACGCCGGGCCGCGGCGGCGGCCGTCCGGCTTGCTGGCCGCGGCTGCCTCCTCGGCCCACCGGCCCATGCGCCCGCCCGACCCGGTCTTGCCCCCGTCGTTGCGCCGGCCGCCATCTGCCCGGAGCCTCCTCCTCCTCCGTGAGCAGGGGGGGCAAGGAGGCTCGACGGCGGCGGCGGCGGCGCCCGACGGCAGCGGCGGCGGCGACGGCGCGTCTGCCGCCTCGTCGCCGTCGGCGGCGGCGTCCAGCTCCTCGGCCGACTCGTGGCTGCTGGAGCCGCTGAGCTTCTGCGCGCTGGCCTCGGACGAGCGGCACCGCCTGCGGAAGGAAGAGGCCGCGGCGGACGTCGTGGTGGAGGCGGCGGCCGAGGCTGCGACGGCGGCGGAAGCGACGGCGGCTGCTGCCGCCGCTGCCGCTTGCGCCGCCGCCTCTGCCGACAACAGCGACGGGCGGCCGCCCGCTCCTCCTCCTCCTGCGCTTGCCTCCTCGTCGAGCGCGGCTCTGCTGCTGTCGGCGGGCGGGCGCGCGACGCTGGCCGTGGCCGCCGGCCTGCGCGGGGCCAGCACTGCCTTTGCCTCCGGCGCCTCGGGGGTCGTGTCGGCGCTCGGCGGGCGGCTGCTGCCCACTAGCAGCAAGGCGGCGACAACGGCCGAGGAGGAGCAGCGGCAAGGGCGGGGCGCGACGGCCGCCACCGGCCAACAAACGCCGCCGGCCACAGCGCCCGGCGTGGAGGAGGAGACCCCCGAAGCCCCGCGCCCGCCGCTCCCGCCGCCGGCCCCGCCGCCGGAGCGTCGCCCTGACGCACAACCACATCCGCAACGGCAGCAGCAGCAGCAGCACCTCCTGACGCCCACAGCCCTGATAGAGCAGACCGACCTCGCCTCCGCCCTCGGCGCCGAGGCCGCCGCCGCCCAGCGCCTGCTCGGCGAGCGCCCGCGGCCGGGCGCCGCCGCCCTGGCCGCCGCCGAGCGCGCCGCCCGCCACGCCGCCGCTCCCTACGCCACCCTGCCGTTCCTGCGCGAGCTCGTGTGCCCGGCCGCTTTCTCGGCGGCCGCGGGCGGCGGTGCCGGCGCCGGCGCCGGCGCGGGCGGGGCCGACGGCGAGCCCGCGCTGGCCGCGGTGGTGCGGCGCGCGAGCGCCCAGGTCGACGCTTTGCGGCGCGCGCGCCGCAGGGCCTGGTCCGAGGCGCAGCGGCGGCTGTGGCGGCGGGCGGCGCGGCCGGGCGGCGCCGGCGACGGGTCCGAGGAGCGTTCTTCTCCGGCCGACGTCGAGGCCCCCCTCCCCGCGCGCGCGCCTGGCCCGGCCAACGCCGACGCCGTTGCCAACGCCGCCGCCGTGCCCGCGCCCGCGCCCAACGCTCCCGCCGCTCCCGCAGCCGGCCGGCCGCGCGCCCCTCCCATTCCCCTGCCTCCGAGCGACCCCTGGGCCTTCTGCCCCGTCACCGCCGCGCGCCTCGGCCTCTCCAACTCCCGCGCTGACTGGCTCGTGCTGCGCCGGCTGGCCGCCGTCGCGCGCCTGAGCCGAGGGCCCCGCGACGTCGCCTACCTGAGCCGCGCCAACGCCGCCTCGGGCGCCCTGCCCTTTGTCGTGAGCGTCGACCGAGAGGCCAGGGAGGTGGTCGTGGCCGTGCGCGGCACGCTGAGCGTCGAGGACCTGGTCACGGACGCGCTGTGCGAGCCCATGGACGCGAGCGCGTGGCTTCCCGAGTGGCTGGTGCGGCGGGCGCGGCGCGTCGCCGCCGCCGAGCAAGAGCGACAGAAACAACGGCAAGAGGGCGAGGCAGAGGAGCAGGAAGCGGCCGAAGAGGCTCTCCCCGGCGCTCCCCCCGCCGACGCCCCCTTGCTGGTCCACGCTGGCATCCTCGCCGCCGCCCACGCCGTCCTCGCCGACTTGATCCAGACCAACGTGCTCGGCGCCCTGCTGCGCGGCGAGCCGCCCTCGGGCCGCCTGCAGGCCAACCTCTGGCGCGCGCGCGAGGTGGCCGAGGCCGCCGCGCTCGCCGGGCGCCGCGTTCCGACGTCGTCCTCTGCGCTGTGCGAGCCGCTGCTAATGGCGTCCCGCTCGCCCGCAGCCGCGGGCGCGGGGGCCGGCGGGCCGCCGCCGCGGCCGCCGCATGCGTACGTGTCGGCGGCCGCCGCCGCCGCCGCGGCCGACGCGCTCGGGGCGGCGTCGCTGCCGCCGCTGCCGCGCGAGGACGAGACGGATTTGCCGCCCGGCCGCCGCCGCCGCCCCCGCCGCTGGCGCCTCGTCATCTGCGGACACTCGCTCGGCGCCGGCGCCGCCGCGCTCCTGAGCCCGCACCTGGCCGCCGCCTTTCCCGATTTCCGCCCCTCTTGCTGGTGCCTTTGCCCGCCCGGCGGCCTGCTGTCGCCCGAGCTCTCAGAGGCGCTCCGGGGCGGAGGAGGGGCCGACGCGCGCGGCGGCGGGGGCGCCGACGGCGGCGGCGCCGAGGCCCGCCGCCGCCGCCCGCCGCTCGTCGTCGTCAGCGTCGTCGTGGGCAAGGACCTCGTCTCGCGCATGTCGCTCCGCAACCTCGACCGCCTGTCGGAAGATCTGGTCCTCGCGCTCGCGCGCTGCCGACTGCCCAAGTGGCGCCTGCTCCTCGGGTCGCTGTCGCGCCGCGCCCGGCTCGCGCGCGCCGACGACGGCACGGCGCTGCTGCCGGCATCCGGCGAGGGCGCTTTTTCAGGCGAGCCCCGGTTTTTGTGGGAGGCCTACGCCGGCCGCCAGACGCGGCGCGGTGGGGGGAGCCAGGCGGCGCCCCTGATGCTCCCGCCCGGGGAAGTCTTGTTCCTGGCGCCCGTGAAGCGGCCCGTGGTGTTTGCGGGCGCGGGAGGAGGAGGGGGAGGAGGAGGGGGGGGGGGCGCCTCTTGGCGCGGCGGCGGCTGGTGGCGGGGCGGCGCGCCCGGCCCGGCGCCGCGATTCGTCCCCTCGCACCGCTACTTCGCGCCGAGCTGGTGCCTGCCGCGCGAGGTGATGGAGGAGGGCATCTTGGTGTCGCGGTTCATGCTGGCCGACCACTCGATCGGCGGGCTCCTGCTGAGCCTCGAGGGGCTGCGGGTGGTGGCGGCGCTGCGGGAGCGGCAGCAAGAGGAGGCGAGGGCCGCCGCCGCCGCCGCCGGGACGTGAGGCGGCGACCGGCGGGGGCGGCGGCGGGGGCGGCGGCGGTGTTGGACGAGATCGGCGGTGGTGAATATGCAGAGAATCGCTCTCTCTCGGTGTCGCCCGAGACGTACCTCCAAACATTGTTATGGCCAAGGCGGCGACGCGGCGCCTTCGAATCGCGTCTCTCGCTCGCTCGCCGCCGGCGCCGACGCCGCCTACGCCGGCGCCGCCCTTTGTGTCTTCAACTTGCCCGCCTCTCCTCTGCTCTCACAACCGATCGATTCCAGCGGAGGAGATCTCATCATCACCACATCACAAAACCACATGTCGGCCGCGTTCGGAGGAGGGGCGGGAGGATGGTTCGGCGGACTTCCCCGTCGCCGGAGGGACAGCAACGGGAAGAATCGCCGCGATGGTCCCGGCCCCCCGTCGCGCGGCGACCTGTGCCGGCGCGCGGCGTCGGCGGCCGCGGCGTCGTCCTCCTACTTTCAGCGCGTCAAGGTGAGACTCGGCTGGTGGGCGGCCTCACTCTCGGAACAGGGAAAAGCGCCGTAGTTTCGATCGCCGCCGTCGCCGTCGCCAACGGTTGCCGTCGGCGCCCCTCCTCCCCCCTCTTGCGCAACCAACAAAAACGCGAACAGGGCTGGAGCGGCCCCCTCAAGGCCGCCGTCACGTCCGGGTCCCTGTGTTCCGTAGGCGACGTTCTCGCGCAGTCGATCGCCGGGTGGTACGCCTCGCCCAACGGCGAGGACCAAGCACGGGCGGCGGCGGCCGCGGGGACGAAAGCGGGAAGAGGCGCCCCCGCGGCCGGGCAAAAGCCGTACGACCCGCGCCGCACGCTGCGCATGGCCGGCTTTGGCCTGCTCTTCTACGGGCCCTACCAGTACTACTGGTACAGCCTCCTCGAGCACCTGGCGCCCGCGCGCACCGCGGCCAACTTTGTCGCCAAGGTCGCCGCCAACCAGCTGCTGCTGGCGCCCGTCACCCTGACCGTCGCCTTTGCCTGGCACCTCGCTTTTTCGGGGCAGGCGGGGCAGGCGCAGGCCGCCTCGGGTGCCGCCGCCACCGCCGCCGCCGCGCCCGCGCCTCCGCCGGTGCGCGCGGGGAGGGCGGGCCGGAAGCGGCAGCAGCGGCCGGCGGGCGACGCGGGCGCGCCGGCAGAGGCGGGCGCGCCAGGCAGCGGCGGCGGCGGCAGCAAGACAGCAACCGGCCTGGCCGCCCGCCTGGCGCCGCTGCCGGCCAAGCTGCGCGCCGACTTTGCGCCCGCGCTGCTCGACGGGTGGAAGTTCTGGGTGCCCGCGGCCTCGGTCAACTTCTGCTACGTGCCGCTGCGCCGGCAGGTGCTCTACATGTCGTGCTGCGGGGTGCTGTGGACGGCGTACCTGTCGCACGTGTCGGGCACGGGGAGCGGCGGGCGGGTTGGTGCGGCGGCGGCCCCAGCGGCCAAGCGGGCGTAAAAGGCGCGAAAAAACGCCGGTCGAAAACGTTTTTTCGTCCTTGAACGGATTTGCGCCCCCCTCTTTTGCATTTCTTCGCATCTTCTCTCGACCCCCTGATCGAAACACAACCACGACGACGACCAAGCAGACCCTCGACCTGCCGAACAACCTAGACCCTCTTTTTTTTCTGCACGAGACGGAGTTGACAACGACGACGACGGCGACGACGGCGACGAAAACACAAACGAACAAATCAAGGCCTATCGGTCCTCTCTCTTCGTCGCGCAGCGCTCAGCGCTGCCCCCGCCGGCGCTCCTCCGCCTCGCGCTGCCGCTCGCGCTCGCGCCGCCGGCCCCGCTGCTCCATCGCAAACGCGGCGGCGGCCGTGGCCGCGCGAAGCGCGGCGCCCGCCAGCGGCACCGCCGCGCGCGCGGCGCGCTCGGCCCCCTGTGCCGCGAGCCTGGCCGCGGCCGCCGCGGCCCTCGCCGCCGCCTGCCCCACGGGCCCGCGGGACAGGGCGTACACGGCCACCTGCGCCGCGGGCGGGTCGGCCTCGAGCGCGTCGAGCGAGGCGTCCGCGCGCGCGAGCGCCCAGGCGACGGCGCCGCCGCCGCCGCTTGAGCCCCGTCCGTCGCCTCCGTCGCCTCCTCCTCCTCCCAGTCCCGGCCGATGATGTGATGCCGCCGCCGCCGCTGCCGACGCTGCTGCTCCGCCGCCTGCCGCCGCCGTCGCGGGCGGAAACCAAGGGCGCGCGGCCCCTGGGGCGCTCGCAGCCTCTGCGGCCGCCGACGGCCCCGCCGGAGCGCCCCCTCGCGCGGCCGCGGCCGCCGCCGCCGCCTCGGCGCGCTCCCGCCGCGCGCGCTCTTGGCTGATGTAGACGAGCGAGTGCACCACCCCCGGCGCCTGGGGTGCGTGCGGGGCGGGAGGCGGATCGGGCGCCGCCGCCGCCGCGTGGCGGACCCAGGCCGAGGACGAGAAGGATGAAGCGTGCGCGTCGTCTGGCGGCGGCGGCGGCGGGGGGGGGAGGGGCGCGCCCGTTTCGCTCACGGCGGGCAGGGGGCGCGCCGACGGCGGGACGGGAACGCCTGCGGATGATGATGCTGCTGCTGATGCTGATGCTGATGCGGACGCTGGCGGAGAGAGGCGCCGGCGCTTGGGAGGATTGGCGAGGGCGGGCGCGAGGAGGACGAGGGGCCGTGAGGGTGCGAATGCCCCTGCTCCCGCGGCCCTCCTTGCTCCCGGTGCTGCGCCGAGCGCGCCGCCGCGCGCCGAGCCGGGCAAGGCGGCGCGCATAGTCAGATGCGGGGCGGAGGCGGCGCCTGGAGGAGGAGGGAGGCTTGGATTGGAGAGGAAAGCTTTTCTGTGTATCTTGACGCGTGAGAAGGAGAGGTCTGCGTGCGTTTATGAGGCGCCGGGAAATGTAGATAGGGAGACGAGGGCCGAGATGCGGCTCGATTGGTCTGTGTTGGTTGGGCTCTCCGCGAGGGAGGAGCAAAAGAGAGATGGAGAGCGCCCAAAGCGCCGCCGACCGACCGACCGACCGCCGACCGACCTGCGTCGCTGGCGCCTTTGTTCGCGGCGTCGGCGAGCACCGCCTCGATCCGATTTTGATCAACGATCATGAAATCCAATCGTCCCTGACATGACCCCGCCGCGATCTCTCCACGAACTCGTGGTCGGGCCCGGCCACGAGCCCGCGCGACGCGCCCTCGCCCCGTTCTACCGCCTCAGGCGAACCGCCGCGTTGTCCCGCATCCCCCCGCCCGTGGCCGAGCGGTACGGACTCGCCGGGCAGGAGCAGCACGTCATCACCGTGACCGACCGCCTGCTGTTCCGACAGACGTGCTGGAACCCGCAACGCGACCAAAAGCCGCAAAACTTTGGGCCTGCTGCGCCGAGCGTCGCCGGGCACCGAACGCTCGACCCTCTGCTCTCCGCCCTCGGTTGTGATTTTTGCCGGCCGCTTGAGCGCACGGCCGAAGATACGTTTGGCCGCGTGAGCGTGCGGGGTCTCGCCGTGTCCGCCAGCAACCTGTTCAAGTGCGCCGCCCCCTACCACGGCGTGATCGTGCTGACGCGCTCGCACGACCCGCTCGCCTTTGGCCGCCGGGACGTCGCCGCGCTGCTAGATTGCGCAGAGGGGTGGTTCCGAGAGGCCGATGCTGCCGCCGACGGCGACGGCGACGGCGACGGCGCCGACGGCGACGGTGACGGCAACGGCAACGGCGACGGCGCCCCCCCGCGCCTGCACCCCTTCCTGCTGTGGAACGCCCTGCCGCGCGCGGGCGCGTCGCAGTACCACGGCCACGCGCAGGTGGCGCTCACGGAGGACCCCGTGCCCGAGCAGGGGGCGCTCTGGCGGGCGGAGCGGGCGTTTGCGGGCGGCGGCGGCGGCGGCGGGGACGAGCGAGGCGACGGCGGCGGCGACGGCGACGGAAGCACGAGTCGGCGGCGGCGGTGCTACTACTCGTCGCTGCTGCGCGCCATGGGGGCGGCGGGGCTGCTGCGCGTGCTAAAAACGGGCGGCGGCGGGCACGAGGGCGACGCGGCGGCCGCCGCCGCAGACGCCGCCGTCGCCCCTCCTCGTTCTTCCGTGGCGTACGTGTACGCGTCGCTGGCGCCCGTCAAGGACGCCGAGCTGGTGGTGGTGGTGGCGCCGTCCGGGCCGGCGGCGGCGGCGGCGGCGGAGGGCGGCGGCGGCGGCCTGGACGCGCTGCGCTCGCCCGCCCTGGGCCGCGCGCTGCATGCCGCCCTGCGCGCGGTGGTGGACGGCGTGGGCGGGGGCGGCGGCGCCTTCAACGCGGGCGTGCACAACCTCGAGGTGCGGGCGGGAGGTTGGTCTCGGGCGCGGGAGGGAGGGGAACGGGATCGGGGCGGCGACGACGACGACGACGAGGCGCCGCCGCCGTGGCAAGGAGGCGGCAGCTGCGGGGGCGACGACGATCCGCCGTCGCTGTTCCCCGGGGGGCGGCCGGTCGTCGCGCGCGTCGTGTCGCGCGGCCCCCCGTCCGCGGTGGCGAGCGACTTTGGCGCGCTCGAGGTGATGGGCGGCGCGTCGATCGGGCGCACGGACCCGTACGACCTCATGGCCCTGTTTGACGCGGCGCTCGAGGCGGCCGACGGCGAGGAGGCGGCGGCGGCGGCGCAGGCGCGAGTGGCGGGGACGGCGGAGACAGCGGTGGGCGCGGCGACGGCGGCGGCAGCAGCAGCAGAAGCGGACGAGGAGGGAGGACGAGAGACTTTTGCTCTACCCTAGTCGTGCTCTGGTTTTTTAATTCAGTCCGCGCGCGAGAGACGTTGGACCCGGGCGACGAGCTCGTCCCCGTCCTTGTCTACGAGTACACGCCAAGTTCAAAGGAAATCCTGGAGAAGCGGGCCAACGCGGCGGCGGCGTGGGAACGAGGGGCGCTCGCTCGAGCGGCAGGGGCGACGGTGGGTCGACGGGCAAAAACAGCGCAAGCGGCGATGCGCGTCGCCGCCGTGCGGCGCAAAGCTCTCGAGGAGTACCAACAGGCCGGCGCGGCGGGACCGCCCCAACCCAGGAAGGTCAAGGATGGCGGCATCGAGGTCAACGACGGGCGCGTGCGTCTGCAGGGGGACGTGTGCCTCTTGGCCGACGAGCGGAGAAGCACGGAGCAACTGCTCTCCGAGTTTTCGGCCCTCTTTCAGAACGAGCTACCGAACGCAACTGCGGACGACCGGGGGGGGCACGTCCACCGCATCGTCCTCGAGGCCAACCAGTACCCCGGAGTCGTGCCGGTGCGACGGCACGCTCCGGGGGACGCCGAGTCGTTCCAAAACATCACGGACGGGCTTTTGGAGAAGGGCCTCATTTCCCGCTCGTACTCCAAGGTCGCGGCCCCCGGCATGCTGGTCAGGAAGAAAGACGGGTCGCACCGCCTGGTCGTTGACTACCGCAAGCTCAACGCTGTCACCGTCGGCGACGCGTTCCCCATGCCGCGGGCCGACGCCATCTTCGCGCGCCTGTACGGCAAGCGATTCTTCTCAGTCATGGACACGACCAGCGGCTTCTATCAGGTCCCGCTGGAGAGAGCAAGCAGGTGGCTGTCTGCTTTTCGCACGCCGTGGGGACTCTTTCAATGGAACGTGATGCCCATGGGCCTGCGTAACGCGCCAGACACCTTCCAACGGCTCATGAACGACATCCTGGCCGAGCACGCGGACTACTGCATTGCGTTCCTGGACGATTTGGTTATTTCGTCGCGGACAAAGGAGGAGCACGCGAGACATTTGCGCACTGTGCTGGGTACACTCTGAAATGCCCGCCGCCGCCGCCGCCGCCGCCGCCGCGCGCCACCCACCGCCCGTCGCCGGCGCCGGTCGGCGGCGGCGACCAAACCAGGTTTCCGCGCCGCCGGCCGTTCTCGTCGTCGGACAGAAGGCCGCGCCTGACGCGCGCGCAGGCGGCCTCGCCCAAGAGCGCGCAGTCGGCCACGCGCACGACGACGCCGCCGCCGCCGCCAGCCCTCAGGCCCCTCCCGCTCGCGTCGCCGCTGCCGCCCCCACAGCCCTCCACGCCTCCCCGGTCAGGCGCCGCCGCCGCTGCCGCCGCCGCCGCCGCCGCCGCCGCCATGTACACAAAGGACAGGCCGTGCTCGGAGACGCGCGGGCACCGCACGAGCTCGAGTTCTCGGAGCGGCAGGCCCGCGGGCGAAGCAGCGGCGGCGGCGGCGGCGGCGGCGGCGGCGGCAGCGGCGAGGCGGCGCAGCCCGCCGTCCGTGGCGAGGCGGCTTCCCTCGAGCCTTAAGCGGACAAGGCCCGGCAGCAGGCGCGGCAGGGCCGCCAGGGTGCCGTCCGAGGCGGCGCCGGCGATCTCGAGCTCGTGCACGCGGGGCAGGGCCGCGGCGGCGTGCGGGGGCCGCCACTGCCGCAGTTCGGACGCGAGGTGGCAGGCCAGCCGTAGGCGCCGGAGGGCCGGCAGCGAAAAGGGAGGGGGGCCAGGCAGGGCGCCGGAGCCGCCGCCGCCGCCGCCGCCGCCGCCGCCGCCGCCGCCGCCGCCGCCGACCCAGGAGCCCGCGGCGGCCGCGGCCGGCAGCACGGGCGCCAGCGCCGCGTTCAGGTCCCAGTGCGGGGACGCCGCCTCGAGCTCGAGCGACCGCAGGCTCGGGTGGCCCGACAGCGACCACAGGTCGGGCGGCGCGGGCGCCGAGGCCGAGCGCAGCCGGAGACAGAGCAGCGCGGGGAAGAGGTCTGAGCAGGACGGGGGAGGGAGCGGCGGCGGCGCCGGGGCGGCAGCGGCGGCGGCGGCTGCGTCGTCGTCGCGCTCCCGGCCTCGCCCGACCTCGAAGCACCCGCCGCGCACCTCGAGGTAGGCCAGGGCGGCGCAGCGCAGGTGGGCGTAGGCGGGGGATGCGGCGACGGCCGGGGCGGCGGCGGCAGCGGCGGCCGGGGCGGCGGCGGCGGCGGCGGCGGCGGCGAGGGCGAGCGCGGCGGGGGGCGCTCCGGTCACGCTGACGCCTCGGCACTTGAGGCTGCGCAGCGCGGGCAGGCGCGCCAAGGCGGCGACGCATCCGTCGGTCAGCACGACGCCGCCCACAGAGACGGCAGACAGGGCGCGCAGGAAGGCCAGCGGCCGCAGGTCGAGGGTGTCGGGCGTAAGCGCCAGGGGCGGGTGGCCGCCCGCCGCCGCCGCCGCCGCCGCCGCCGTCGCGCCTGCCGCCGCGGCTGCCGCGGCGACGACCGCGGAGGACGGAACGGCGTCTTCGCTGTCTGCGTCGTTGTGGTCGCCGGCGCCGCGCAGCAGCAGCGCGCGCGAGCCGGGACGCCGACCCGCCGCCCTTTCCTCGAGCGGCGGGGCGACGACGCCCATCCTCCCCCTCCTCCCCCCGCCGGCCTCGCCTCGCTGCTCGTCCTCCTCGTCGCCCTCTTGGTCGTCATCCTCCTCGTCGAGCCACAGCAGCTTGAGGTGGCGCAGGCGGGCGAGGGGCGCCAGAGCGGCGACGGCGGCGTTCACCTCGGAGGCGGGCCAGGTGCCGCCGCCGCCGCCGCCGCCATAGCCGCCGCCGTTGCCGCCATTGCTGCCGTGATCGCCGCCGCTGTCGCCCCCGCCTCCGAGCGCCCTCCGTGCCACCGTCGCCCCCGACCTCCCCTCGTGCTGCCGCCGGGCCCGGAAGGGGGCCGGAAGCGGCGCCACCGTCAGGCTTCGGATGTTGGGCGCGAGCACGAGGGCGGCGGCCGCTGCCGCCGCCGCGGCTGCCGCCACCGTCGCCGCTGCCTCGTCGGGCGGCTGTTGCTCCTGTTGCTGCTGGTGCTGGTGCTGTTGCTCCTGTTGCTGCTGGTGCTGGTGCTGGTGCTGGTGCTGGTGCTGGTGCTGGTGCTGGTGCTGGTGCTGGTGCTGGTGCTGGTGCTGGTGCTGCTGCTCGTCGACGCCGTCCTCCGTCCCTCCCTCGACCCAAGGCGGCGGGGGCAGCGCCGCCGCCGCGGTCGACAAGACCGACCTGACCTCCTCCGACATCCGCGCCGTCCCGCCGCCGCCCAGCCTCAGGCACCGCAGCCGCCGCCGCAGCCGCGGGAGCGAGGCCAGCAGGCAAAAGCGGGCCAGCGGCTCCCCCCCGGCCCCTCGGGCGCAGGCGGCGGCCGCCGCCGCAGGGTCCCCCAACCCCAGGTCAAGCGCGGCCAGGGCCGGCAGCGCGTCGAGGCGCGCGAGCACGAGCGCGTCGCGCAGGGGCCACCACCCCCGGGGCGCGCGTAGGCGGGTGAGGCGCGGCAGGCGGGCCAGGTGCGCCAGGACGGCGGCCTGCTCCCGGGCGACGACGCGGGCGGGGGCCCCGGCCGGCAGCGCCGGCGGGAGCGCGAGCGCGTCGAGGCCGGGAAAAAGGTCGGCGACGGCCCGGGCGAGGGCGGACGCGGCGCCCGGGGTGGACAGGTGCGCTACCGCGAGCGAGAGGTCGAGCTCGCGGAGGCGGCCCTGCCAAGGCGGGGCGCGGCGGGCGGGGCCGGCGCTGGGGCCGCCGGCGCCGGGGCCGCCGCCGTCGCCACCGTCGCTGCCGTCGGCCGCCGCTCCCTCTTCCCCTGTGGCGACGGCGGCAAAAAAGCGGAGGAGCCGCCGCTCGGCCGAGGCGCCGTCGTCGCCGGCGCCCCCGAGGGACGGCGGCGGGCCCCCTCCGGCCAGGACGCGCAGCGCCCGCAGGCGCGGGTGCCGGCGCTCGGCCGCAAACACGTCGTCTCCGCCGCCGCCGCCGCCGCCGCCCGCGGGCCGGACCGCGGCGGCGCCGAAGGCGGCGTCTGCGAGCGCGCAGGCGCCGGAGGAGCAGCACCTCAGGGCGCGCAGCGAGGCGCCGTCGAGCGACGCGAGGATGCGGGAGAGGGCGCAGGCGGGCAGGCGCGTGAGGGACTGGCCGGGAGGCATCATCGCGACGCGAGTGAGTGGCACTCGGGTGACGCAACTCTCACCAAGGGGAGAGCGACGTGTTTTGGTCGCGGCGCGAACTAATCAATTACCGGGAGGCCGCAATGGCGGCGCCCCGCGCTCGCAGGATTCGAGGATGAAAAAGTGATCCGATGTGATGTCGCCACGGAGGTGCCCGGTCTCGCGCATATCATGGCGGCGCGGCGCGGCGAGCGGGCGCTCGAGACGACGCCACTTTGGCGGCGGCCCGTCCTCCTCCTCCTTCCGCCCCCGCTCGAGCGACGAGAAAAATACGTCACACGCGTCCGAGAGAAACGGGCTGGCTCTCCTCAAATACGACTACATCCTGTGCTCCCACTTCAAGAGGCGGATCTGGTCCTGCAGCTGCGACAGCCAGGGCGGGCGCGAGACGCCGTCGCCGCCCGTGCCGCCGCCCGCGCCGCCGCCGGCCGCCGCCGCCGCCTTAGCGCCGCCGCCGCCGCCGCCCTTGCCGCCGCCGCCGTGCGCGCCCTTGCCGTGCGCCTCAAACTCGGGCTGCACGATGATGTACTTGCTGCCAAACGCGGCGCCCCAGCCCCACCCGATCCCCGCGCCCACGCCGCAGCCGCCGCCCACGCCCAGGCCGCCAAAACCGATGCCGCCGCCGCCGAATCCCCAGCCGATGCCAAAGCCGCAACCGGTGCCGGCGCCTTAATTTGTTTGTTTGTTTTTTTAAGGTTTGTTTTGCGTTTTTGATGCAGTGAGCAGGGAGGTGCGAGGTCTGAGTCTTGTCGGCGCATCCCGCCAGGCTAAACGTCGGAGGGGCGGACTTTGATCGATCCCGTCCCCCCCGCACAGCGAGCGGGCGACTTGACCGTCGCGTGGCGTCGCGCGCGCCGACCGGCCGGCGCGCGGCCGCGGCACCGACACGGCGGCGGAACGCCCAGATCGTACGACGACGTACCGAACCCGACGCCCGGTCCGACGAACGGCTTGCCGCCCATAGGGGCGCCTCGGCAGGAAGCGCTCTTTGTCTCTGCGCGCGCGCCCGAGACAAGGGACTCGAGAGAGGAAGGGAGGGGGGGAAGAACGGCTTCTGTTGCGCGCGCCGTCTGGGGTTTTTAGTGTGTGTCTGGGTATCGGAGGGATGCTCGGCAGGCACGCTTGATCAAGGGGGCTGAGGGAGGGTTTCGGGGAATGACCTCGACTTTTGAAGCCGAGTGTCGGTTTCGTTTTTGAGTCGAGGAGAGAGCGGGCGGCGGCAACGGCGGCGGCAACGGCGGCGGCGCTCTCGCCTCGAGGGGGCACCCGCCGCGGCGTGCAAGCGCGGAAAAGAGCACAAGAAGCGGGTGTCGCTCTTCCTCCACGGGATCACACACGCACACACACCGGAGCAGAAGAGGCGGTCGCAGTCGTCGCTCTCATCTCTTTGCAGCAAAGGTCCCAAGCGCGCGTGCATTGCACAGCTCCCTCCACGCGCAGTCGAGACCCAAAAAAAGCCTGCTATTTTTATTTCGCCCCGCCAAAGCCCCACCATGGCACCAGGGCGCGCGCGCGCCGGTGAGTTCCGACCGTATATGACTTGATAGATACCGCGCGCAGCCGTTCAGTGGGTCGGCGTCACACGTCGCGCGCAGGAAAGAGGAGGCACACTTCGGGCGGAGGCGCTCTCTTTTTACACGATATCCTCCCCTCTCGCGCGCGTCTCTAACCTCTCCGCTCACGCCCCTTGTCCCCCCCTCAAACCCGCCGCACGCCCTGCTCACCCCCCAAACACCCAAAGGCGCCGCTCGCGCCGGCGCGCAGCGGGCCCAGACAGCGGCTCCTCAGGCCGGCGCTGGCGCCGCCGCCGCCGCCGGCCTGCCTCGTCCTCGTCGCCGCCGGCCAGGCCGCGGCGGCCTCGCGCTGCTCGCCACGGTCGTCGCCGCGCTCGCCGTCGGCGCTACGGCCCCCGGCCTCGCCTCGGCGACTGACGTCGTCGTGCCGCGCCCGACCACCTCCTCCTCCGCCTCCTTGGCCCCGCAGCACCACCAGGCCCTCGACCCGTCCACGCGCAGCCGGCCGCCCCTGCACCGCCGCTTGATCGAGGCGATCAAGCCCGCGTTTTCGGGCGGCGGCGCCGTTTCGTTCTCCGCAACGGCCGGCGGCGGCGGCGGCCCGAAAAAGGCCCGGCGCGAGGCCGGCGGCGGCGACCCGAAAAAGGCGCGGCGCGAGGCCGGCGGCGGCGGCAGCGGCGGCTCGTCCAAGCTGCGGTGCGAGGACTCGGTCGTGCTGTCCGCCTCGGTCGCGCACCACGGCCGCTCGGCCGACGGCGCCGTGTGCGTCGTGCGCGGCACGGTCACCGTGTACAACCTGCACCCGACGGCCGCGCTGCCCATCGCCGGCGGCGGCGGCCGGGCGGGGCAAGCGCTCGCCCCCCGCCTTTTGACCGCCGTGCTCTACGCCGCCGACGGCTCGGCGACGGCGGCGCTGCCGGCGACGTGCAAGCAGCTGGCCGTCCCTCCGCCCCGCGGCGGCTCGTCCTCCCCGCCCGCGGGCGTCTCGTGCACCGTGGACGCGTCCGTGCTGACCACGACCCGGGGCGACTGCGCGGGGGTGTGGCCCGTCGCGCAGGCGGTGCTGGACACGGGCGCGGGGACAGCGACGAGCAGCAGCGGCGGCTTGAGCGGCGGCAGCGGCGCGCCCGTCTGCCGCGGCCCCGCCGCCGCCGTGTCGACGGCGAGCGCCAAGCCGCAGCAGCCGCAGCAGCAGCAGCCCGCCTCGCCGTCCCGCCCGTCCTTCGCCCTGCTCCCCAGGTCCGGCGGCGGGCCGGGACTCGTCAAGGGCTACGCCGGCTCGGGCTACGGCGGCGTGCCCGTCCCCCAGGGCGCCGCGCTGCTGCCCGCGCCCCGCGGCAACACCGTCGGCAACGGCGGCGCCGGCTTCGGCGGCGGCGGCGGCTACAGCGGCGCCGGCTACGCCGGCGACGGCGGCGGCGGCGGCGGCATGTACGCCCCGCCGCCCGGGACCGCCTGCCCGGCGCCCATGCAGCTCTACGCCCAGGTGCTCACGGCCCCCAGCGCGCAGGGCGGCGGCCCGCGCGCCGAGATCCTGGGCGACGCCCTGCTGTTCAACCCGACGTCGCGGCCCATGCCTATCCAGTCCTTCTATTGGGAGGTCGACGAAACGGCCGCGGGCGGCGGCCTGCGCGCGGGCAGCGTCTGGTGCCAGGCCGGGAGCGTGATCCCGCCCGCCCGCCCGGCCCCGGGCGTCTCGCTGGCGGCGGCGGCCCTGAGCGGCGGCAACCTGGCCGCGTTCGCCGCCGACTCGGGCTTTGCGTGCAGCTTCCGCGTGCCGCTGGCCGCGCCGCGCGGAGCCCGGTTCGCCGACGCGGCGGCCGCCGTGGCCGTGCGCGTGGTGGCGGTGCTGCCGCACACGGGGGTGCGGTGCGCGTCCAACGCCTACTACGCGCGCGTGCCGCAGGACTACTGGAACCCGCGGCCGGGGGGGCCGCCCGCGCCGCGGCCGCCCGCGCCAAGGCCGACGACGCGCATCGTCGTCATCCAGCAGCAGTCGCAGCACGGGGCGCCGGCGCCGGCGCTGCCGCCGCCGTCGGCGCCGACGGCGCCGGCGGCGCCGATGCCGTGGCGCGGCGGGCCCGTGGCCATGGGACCCGTTGCCTACCCGCTCACTCGCCCGCCCGCCCCCCTGGGCATGAGCTCGGGCTTCATCTCCATTCCCGGGGGCGGGGGTGGAGGGCAAGACCGCTACCCGCGCATCCCTCGCGACGGCCGCGACGGCCGCGACGGCCGCGACGGCCGCGACGCGCCGTTGCCCCCGTCCGCGCCGCCGCCGCCGCCGAGCCCCTTGCCGTCGCCGTCGCCGCCGCCGTCGCCGCCGCCGCCCGAGCCCCCGGCCCCCGCGCCTATGCCGCCGCCGCCGCCGGGGTCCGGCACCTCCGCGCCGCCGCTGCCCGGGTCCCTCGAGCCGCCGATGGTCCCCGAGCAGCAGCCGCAGCCGCAGCCGTTCATGCCGCCGCCGGCCAGCCCCGAGGAGGAGACGTCGCCGTCGCCGTCGCCGTCGCCGTCGCCGTCGCCGTCGCCGTCAGACTCGTCGCCGCCGGTGACGACCGGGGGCGAGCAGCCGGCGACGCCTGCCGCGCCCGCGCCGCCGACGGGGGAGGCGCCCGCCGCGCCCGCCGCGCCCGCCGCGCCCGCCGCGCCCGCCGCGCCGCCCGCGCAGGTGGAGGAGAGCACGACAACAACAGGGACGCCAGCGCCGGCGACGACAGGGGCGCCGGCGGCACCGACAGAGGAGCAGCAGCAGCAGCAGCAGCCGGCGACGGAGGCGTCGCCGCAGCCGGCGACGGAAGAGCAGCAGCAGCAGCCGCAGGCGCCCGCGCCGGCGACGGAGGAGCAGCAGCAGCCTGCGCCATCCGCCTCGGCGGCGCCCGGGGAGGCGCCGCAGGATCCCCCCACGTCGGCGCCCGCGCAGCCGCTCGAGGAGCTCGCGCCGTCGCCCGAGGGCGAGCAGCTGGCGACGGCGCGGGCGCAGCAGCAGGCGCCGCTGGAGGAGCAGCTGCAGCCGCAGGAGCAGACGCCGGAGCTGCAGCCGCAGGAGCAGCAGGCGCAGGAGCAGCAATTGCGGGAGCAGCAGGCGCAGGAGCAGCAGGCGCAGCAGGAGCCGCAGGCGCAGCAGGAGCCGCAGGCGCAGCAGGAGCCGCAGGCGCAGCAGGAGCCGCAGGCGCAGCAGGAGCAGCAGGCGCAGGAGCAGCAGGCGCAGGAGCAGCAGACGCAGGCGCCGGAGCAGCAGGCGCAGGAGCAGCAGGCGCAGCAGGACCAGCAGGCGCAGCAGGACCAGCAGGCGCAGGAGCAGCAGCCGGCGCCGCAAGAGGGGCTGCGGCAGCAGCAGCAGCCGTGGGCCGACGACGCGCCCGAGCAGGTGCCGTCGGTCGAGCAGCCCGCCACGGGCGAGGCGGCCGCGCCGCCGCCGTATGGCGAGGCGCCCGATGACGGGTCGTACGCGGGCGTGGTATGAGAGGCAGAGAAAGAGTGCGTGCACGTTCACTTAAACACTTAACACAACAGAAACAAGCCATTGTAACATCCTTTTGGAAGCAAAGATTTTGAACCGACCGAAACAAACGGCCCGCGCGGAGAGAAGGCCACGGCCACAGGGGGACAACGCGCCCGGCGTCCTCGCCCTCTCTCTCGCCCCGCCGACGCCGCCGGCCCTTCCTCTCTTCGCCCCGCCTGCCTACCTCCTCCCTCGCGGCCGGTGCCCCGGCTCGTGGTACTGCACGATCGCCCCGCGCCCCGGGTCCTCGCGCCGCACGCGCCGCTCCGCCGCGTCCAGCAGCAGCAGCGCGCGCCGAGAGAAGGCGTTGTCGCCGCGCAGGTCGAGCTCCGCAAGGCGCGGGTGCAGCAGCCACGCCTCTGCGAGTGCTCCCGCCGCGCGGTCGCCCAACCCCGCTTGCCAGGCGGACAGGACGCGCAGCGAGCGGTTGCGCCGCAGGGCCGCCGCCAGTAAGAGGCCGCCGGCCTCCCCCAGGGGGTTGCTGTCGAGCACGAGCTCGCGGAGGTGGCGGGCGGCGCCGAGCGCGTCCGGCAGATAGGCTAGGCCGCGGGCGTCGACGGCGTTGCGGTCTAGAAAGAGGCGGCGGAGGGGGGGCACGCGGGGGCTGAGGGCCTGGAGCACGCGCGGGGGGATGGGGAAGCCAGAGGGGGTGGCGAGGGCGAGGAGGGGGGCGGGGGGGGCGGCGGAGGGCGGCGGGGGGCGGGGCTCGGCGGCAATGACGGCGTCGGCGGCGTCGGCGGCGGGGTTCGGCGACGGCGGCGCTGGCGGCGGCGGCGCTGGCGAGGAGGGCAGAGGGCGCTTGGCTCCGGTCCTCCGGGTTGGCCGCTGCTGTTGCTCCTCCTGTGCCTCCTGCTCCTCCGCTGTCTCCTCCTCCTCCTCCTCCTCCTGCTCCTCCTCCTCCTCGCCTCCTCGCCCTTGCTCCTCCTCCTCTCGCCGCCACCGCTGCTGCGCGCGCCGCTGCCGCGCGTGCTCCTCGGCCTTGGCCCGCGCCAGCGCCTCGCGCGACTGCCCGTGCCGCCCGAGCATCCATAGCAAGACGCGCTGCACCCCGGCGTTGCCCAGGTGGTTGGCGCTCCAGTAGAGGGTCCTCACGGTCGTACCCCCGCCCGCCGCCGCCCCCGCCCCCGCGCCCTCGGCGGCGGCAGGACCGCTCGCGCCGGCGCCGCCGCCGCCGCCGTTCTCGCCGCCGTCGCGGACCGCCAGCGCCCCCGGTCCCTTTTGCTGCGAGATCGAGCCGCCGCCCTCGCGTCGTCCTCTCCTGCCGCCGCCGGCCTCGCCCGGGTGCTCCTCGTCCTTGCGGCCGCCGCCCCTCTCGTCGTCCCCCTCGCCGCCGCCGCCGCCGCCCTCGTCCCCGTCGCCCTCGTCGCCCCCCTGCGCCGCCCCCCTGCGCCTGCGCCGCTGCTGCTGCGCGTCCATCCCGCCCAGCAGGGCCTCCACCATCCCTGTGCCCGCCTCCCCCAGGCGGCAGCGCGCCATGTAGAGGGTGTGCCACGAGACCGAATCGGTCGCCAAAAGGCGCGCCGCCCGCCGCACGACGGCGCGCTCGAGGCGCAGGCCCGCGAGGTCGAGGGCGGGCTTGCGGGCCTGGAGCTCGACGAGCTCGGCGGGCGGGGGCAGGGTGTAGAGCTCGGGCGGGGGGCGGCGCGGCGCCGGCGGTTGGGGTTGGTGTTGGGTCGGCTCATGCGGCGGAGGCGCGGCCCGGGGCGGAGGCGGGGGCGCGCGCGGGCGGGGCGGCAGGGGTCCCGCTGGTGCCGGCGCCGGTGCCGGTGCGGGCGCCTCCTGCTCTGCTTGCTCCTGCTGCTCCTCCGCCACTTGATCCTCGTCTTGCGGCTGCTCTACGTCCGCGACTTTGGCCGCGCCGCGCGTGCTGCGCCGTCGCGTCGTCGGCATTAAGTCCAGCCTGCTTTCTCTTCTCTCACAAATCAATCGCCCGGAGAACGCGCGCGCGCCGGGGGGGCAATGGGCCAAGTGTGAATCGGTTGCTGTCAAAATCAGAAGGCGTGATGAGCGAATCGTCGAGACACTCTGTGCGCCGCCGGGCGACCGCCCCCTAAGACGCGGCAAATTCGCGCGCGTCGGACGGCGCGCGCCGACCCGTCTCTTCGCTCGCGCGTCGGCGCCCATTCTCTCCTCCTCATTTCCTCGCACAATCACACACATCCCCCTCTCTCAAACGAGCAGCGACAACACCGTCTGATCGATCGACGTTGACCCCAACCCATGGCGCGCGCCACCACAAAAACAGCAGCAGCGGCGTAAGAGAGAGAGGAAGGGACCAAAAGCGACGACCCCAAACAATCTCTCTCCCTCTCTTTCAGACACGATGGAGCAGCTGAAGAGGCTGCAGCACCTGTCGCTGGTGTCGCGGGTGACGACGGGTGCGTCGAGGAGCTGGTTGTGTTGTTGGGCGCGCGCGTCAGAGAGAGAGAGAGAGAGAGCGACGAGAAAGACTCTCGTTCCGCGCGCCCTCCCTCTTCCAATCCAATCCCATCCGCCGCCCTCGTTGGGACGGCGCCAGTCGACGGCACCGCCACATATGCACAAGTACTCACGCATCCCTCTGTCACGCCTCTCACACGAACACCAAAAACAGAGCTCGAGCGCCTCGTCGGCATCGGCGACCGCACGCTCGCCGAGTTCATCATCGAGCTGGCGCAGGGCGCGCGCACGGTCGACGACTTCAAGACGTCCCTGCGCGACTTTGACGCGTCCATGGCCGACTCGGTGGTCGAGCGCCTCTGGGGCATTATCCAGCACATCGGCGGCGCGGGCAACGGCAGCGGCAACGGCGGCGGCAACGGCGCGTCGACGTCGGCGGCGGCGGCAGGAGCAGCCCCGCGCCCGTCCTCCTCCTCGGCAGCAGCAGCAGCAGCAGCTGCGGCGCCATCTTCCTCGTCCAAGCCGCACCCCGCGCCGCGCGCGGGCGCGGCCATCCCGGGCCTCGCGCTCGAGAACACGCGCGGTTACGCGCGCCGCCTGGACGAGGAGCTGGTCGAGGAGGGGCGGCGGCAGCAGGAGCAGCAGCCGCAGCAGCGGCAGCGCTCGCGCTCGCCGGGCGGCGCCGACGGCCGCGGCGCCAAGCGCGCCGCGCGCAGCCGCAGCCGCAGCCGCAGCCCCCCGCGCGACTCGGTCCCCCGCATGGGCGGCGTCTACCGCGGCCGCGTGTCGGGCGTCATGGACTTTGGCTGCTTCATCGAGCTCGAGCCGTCGCAGTTTGCTTCTTCTGCCGGCGGCGGCGGCGGCAGCGGCGGCGGTTATGGCGGCGGCGGCGTCAGCAACGGCGCCCACGGCAACGGCGGCGGCCGCGCGCCGCGGTTCGAGGGCATGTGCCACGTCAGCAACATCTCCACCGCGCGCCTGCAGTCGGCGCGCGGCGCGGTAGAGCGCGACCAGGCCGTGTGGGTCAAGGTGGTGTCGGTCGCGGGCGGCGCGGGAGGCGGCGGCGGCGGGCGCGGCGGCGGCGGCGGCGGCGGCGGCGGCGCAAGCGGCGGCGGCGGCGCGCGGCTCGGCCTCTCCATGCGGGACGTCGACCAGAGGACGGGCCGCGACCTGCTGGCCGTCGGCGCGGGCGCGCCCGAGGCGGGCGAGTTCGCCCCGGGCCAGTCGCAGCGCTCGACCCTCGCGGGCCTGAGCGGCGTGCGACTCAACCCTGCCGACGACCGCGGCGGCGCCTTTGCGGCCGGCGGCGGCGGCGGCGGATTGCTCCCGCCCGGCGTCCTCCCCTCTGCCGCCGCCGCCGCCGCCGCCGCCGCCGCGCTCGCCGCCGCCTCCTCCCTCGGCGCCCGCGCCGCCCCCGCGCCGCCGCCCAAGCGCACCGCGGCCCCCATGAGCGAGATCGAGCGCTGGGAGGCCAAGCAGCTCGCGGCCAGCGGCGTGCTCGACGCCTCGGAGCTCCCCTCGTTCGACGACCCGGCGTCCGGCGGCCGCGGCGCCTTGCCGTCGGCGGCCGACCTCGAGCCCGAGGAGGAGTTTGAAGTCGATCTGAACGACGCCGAGCCCGAATTCCTGCGCGGTTTTTCTTCCCGCGGAGCAGGAGGCGGGGGGATGTCGCCCGTGCGCGTGGTCAAGAACCCCGAGGGCAGCCTGCAGCGGGCGGCCATGACGGCGTCGGCGCTCGCGAAGGAGAGGCGGGAGTTGCAGGTGGAGCAGCAGCGGGCGCTCGAGGCGGCGGTCCCGCGCGACTTGTCGCGCCCTTGGGAGGACCCGATGCCCGAGGAGGGGGAGCGGCACCTGGCCATGGAGCTGCGCGGGCTCAACATGGTGGGCGGGCACCAGGTGCCCGAGTGGAAGGAGAAGGCGCTCGGTGAGTCTTTTGCTTGTTCTTCTTTTTGGTTTTTCCATCGTTCCGTCGACGCCCGAGCGAAGCGCGCGCCCCGTTTCGCCTGCCGCGC
>Ga0209491_10003914_pt1 | contig 23813 bp, 10 predicted proteins | sample BON02_FD_187213 | JGI IMG/M metagenome (GOLD analysis project Ga0209491, IMG submission 187213) | Freshwater microbial communities from Lake Bonney liftoff mats and glacier meltwater in Antarctica - BON-02 (SPAdes) (version 2) | ecosystem: Environmental > Aquatic > Freshwater > Ice > Glacier... | reverse complement strand
CATAGTATGGTCTGATCCAACAACATATTTCCAATGTTGACGAGCAACCATTAGCGGAGCATATATCTCAAAGGTCATAAAGGCATGCCTGAATGGTGACATGTGGTTTTCTCTGGCTAAGAAATCTATAAGTCTTGCATCTCCGGTGGAGAGCTCTAGGGACTCTTTGTGGAAAGATGCTCTAGCTGCATTGACTACGGATAAATCAGTACCCATTATGTCTACTAACCTTACATATCCCTTGTCTAAAACTTTCAGCGTATCCTGATCAGTCTCCGTTGTCTTCATCCTCATCACCCTCATCTTCATCTATTATAAAAAAATATCCAAGATCATCTTCATCTAAGTTTATCATATAATTATTAAACTCTTTTGCTTTTGAGTAGATACTTTCCAACATTAAAATAATTTCTTCAGGTATAGAAAATGGTTCATCACTTGGATCTATAAGATTAATAATAATTAAATTTATTTCCTGAACAGCCGTTATCAGTTCGGCCATAAACAAAGAATAATCTCTAGCAGAACTTAATGAAATTGCTTTTGCAGCTTCAGACATTACTCCTAAATTTTCTGGAGATGTTATTTCAGAAAATATTTTATCAAAACTTTCTTCATTAGACATTTTACTTTGCATTTTCCTTCACGAACTTAACCTCACATGAGTCTGTAGTGCAATAATTTTCACCAATGGCATCAGCCGCCATACCGGCATATACTCCAGTTAAATCAATCGCGAATAAAGTTTTAGTTGCCTCTATATATTCTTCTTCGCTTATTTGCGTATATGGCATCTGGGGATACGTATCATTGCCGCTGGGCAGAAAAGATACCGTCTTAAGCTGACCATCGTACATATGTAAAACCGTTCCAACATGTTGAGACTCTGTTTCGGCGTTAAACGATATGGTCACAGATACGGAATTGTCAGACCAATACCTTTGTGCTGTGGCCGCAAGTGACATCTTTTCAAAGATTGTTACATCTTTTTCCGCACGACTTGCTTGTGACTTAATGGGAAAATAAACAACCGATGTTGTATCAGGCGATTCCGATGCGGGTTCTACCTTATAATTCGCCATTCTGAAAAGTGGTAACATGGGATCATCATTGGAGAATCTAATCGTACGATTAAAATATTTCCCACCTGGAGTCCAATGAACACCAGGTGACTCACCAGCAAGTATAGAAACAGTCCCACTTGGTTTAATCGTGGTCATCTTAACGGACTCTCTTATGCCTAGCCATTCTGAATATATATTATCGTAACGCTGTATAGTTTTGTAGCCTTGATCCATCCACTCCTTTAATATTGGGATTCCTACTCTGTCTGCGAAATTAGCCACACCGGACATAGAAGCCCCAATACGCCTATTTCTTTGCATGATTGCATTAGTCTCTTCCCAGTGGGTGGGAAGCAACGTGACGGTCTTAGCGTACAGGTAGGCGAATTTAAGAGTGCGTTTATAGTCTTCTAGTGAATCGTGGCGGTTAAGATATGTTTCCACAAGCGTGCAGCACTCATAGCTTTCAAGACTTTGTTCAGCACAGTTACCAGTAATACAATGGTCTATTTGGAAAGCATGAGTATCGTCAAATACAGATACGTCCCACACATCAGCAGTGCCCCCATCAGTTATAGAAACTACCTCGATATAGTTAGTTTTATCTGAAGTAAAATGCTTTCTAGAACAAATTTCATTAATCTTGTCCTGCTTGTCCTTATGCGACAATGTAAATAATTTTGAAAAGTTCTTTATATTATCGATGGACCCTATATGAAGTACATGTCTAGTGAATGTAGAGCCATCATCAGCATATGAATTAGGGAATGCTTCTGATCTAGGTCTTGTTATAGTCCCTTTGTTTGTCTTTATTCCGAAAAACCCTAATAGGGAAGATAATTCATCTACCATAATTTTACTAGCCTGAGAAAAACAAATACGACTCGTATCAACAGTCCCATCAGATGAGTATAAAGCATCGATTAGGCCCTTTCTAAATTCGTCAGATACATCCGACTCCCACACTTCTTTTGGTAGGCCTATGGTTTTATGCTGAACGCTAAAACTATCAAACAGATCCCTAATTCCATGGTGGCTTACATTAATCTCTTCTTTTGTATCCATTTCAGTAGATACCCCCAAAGAAGTTAATGTAGATACTAGTTTTTTATGTATCCCACTTTTTCTATCATTATCCGATACAATAAATCCGTATTGGCGTCTGCCATCTTTTCTGTCGGTTTGCCACCCATCCCCAAGATTCCATCCAATAAGGAAACCCTCATCATATGTACCCCTGGTTCCATCTGGGAACATACTGCCCTGAACAAGGTTTGGCAATAAGTCTCCATGCTGTAATTCTAGTGTAGATTTTTTTACCCATGCTTCACCATTCCATACGGGCCACTTATGCTCCTTAGTGGCTCCATAAGAGTGACCACCAGCAAGATTGACCGTGTGAACAGAAACATTAGTGCCAGACTTCCAGCACTTAGCTTCGCTAAGTTTCCCATCAAGGTTTTTTACAACAAAAGACTTTCCTTCCAACGATTCAATATTTCGTATACCTTCTGTGGTGTACACCTTCGTCCCTGTTATTAATGATGGGTTAAAGCCTGCCACTCTCCAGTCTTTATTATTAGGAGGGTCAGCAAGTCGGCCATATTTACGAGCAAGATCCATCCAGATAACACCTGGTTCACCATTAAGGGCAATACCGTCAATAATCCCAGATAAGTCTGACCCTACAACCGTCTCAACTGAATTATTCGACATCCAACCCCAACCTGGTGCCACAGGATCATACGAGTTTCTTTCTGGAAAAATATCTTTATTCTTTAGATCTAAAAAATTGTTATCGTCTAAACGACCAATTAAAAGTTCCGCAGAACGACGAACATTACCGGATACTACACAAACTCCGATAAGATTACCTACATCGGCTATATCAATACGTGTAAGCTTCTCTCCAGCTCTGCCTAAAAACAGTTTATGAATATGTGCATGGAGTTTTATCAACGGTTCTGGACCAGAAGCTGTTCCCCCGAACGTTTTAATTTGAGCGCCTAATGGTCTGATTTGCGAATAGTCAAATTCGTAAGATGGTTGGTTCTCTTTTAGGTATGAGTTTAATACCATTGCTACAGACTCTACCCAACCTTCACGAGTGTCCGGTATGGCTATTATAACTTTTTCTTTTGGTTCATAAATAATAAAATCTTTATCCGCACCTTTATCATCAAATCCAACGCCGACACCAAGCATTGATGCTTCCATCAGAAAGGCAAATGGTTTAGCTGGGTTAAATTTATTCATTTCTAGCGTGGAAACAAAGGCGCAATTTTGAAGTGCAGCTGAATTTTTTTGGACATTAACTATATCCGTACCCATGACCCAAAGACCGCGACCAGGAGGTGTCCACTTGAGGTTGAATAAACGATCAAATGCTTCTTTCGCGCTTGCTTGTGCACGCGCGTCGTTCCACGGAAGACGCTGACTCTTACAGTGGTCTTTCTGAATTGAGTACATTCCATTAATGACTCTTTCGCAGACGCCAACCCAAGTCTCTTTAGTTCCATCCTTTTTAAGCCTAGAATATGTACGGAGAAATGTAATCTCACCAACAGAATTGCCACCAGCATCTTTATATCCAAACGCTACCGTCTTACCTTTGTATGAATTTACGAAATCATCACTTAGTTTAAAGGCAAACATGCCACTATTATTAGTTATTGCCGTAACTAATGAGAGATTATTGTTATCGATTTCTTCCAGCACTTAGGAATCTCCTTATCCTTGATTATTTAAGATTAATGTTTTTACATACTTTGGATTTAATTTTTCTATTTCAGTTTTCTTTATTTTTTTTATTTGATCAAAAGAATATATATTATATATTTCCCTCTCGAAAAAGTATCCACTGCGCCAATTATGGATTTTTCCTAGTATATGTTTATGGTTTTGAAATATATTAGAGATAACTGCCCCTCCATATATCCTAACTAGGTTCTGCATTTTTTTAGATACAACAACTCCGTTACTCCCTATGTCTCCATTTTGTTCCGATTGTGCATAAAGCCAGTTAAATGACTGTCTTGTCAAGGGAGAATAATCTATAGGGTCTATTATACCAAGAGATAGTAGTTCGCTATGATTTTTTTGTATCATTAAATCTTTTTTAATTACGTCAGACAATAACAAAAACCAATCCCTCTCTTTATATTGAGTCCAAGTTGGGCACCAAAATAATATTAAGTGGACTGGATCTGGGATATTTGTTTTTTCAAGGGTAGGCAAAAGTACGGCGCAGGCTATTGCTCTTTTAATATTCTCTCTACTTATCTCAGCGTTTTTATTTTTGTTCTCTAAATTTAACCACAACTTTGATATATGGGCTGTCCAATTAGCTTCACCTATATATAGGTTCAAGTATTTTTCCGCAACCTCTACTGGCAGAGTCCCCTCCTCTATAACCTTATTTAGTTGCTCTAAAAACATTATATAATTCCTATCAATCTTGAAAAAGCTATATAGGAATCCCTAGAAAAAGTAATCCCGCCTTTTTAGGGGCGGGATAACTTCTGATCTCTCATGGAGAGCGTCGGTTTCCGTTCTGATATTATACCAGTTCGGATCGCGCTATGTAATGCTTACCGTAATTTAGTTATATATTATTTAGAGCGCCTTTGCTGAAGCTACACCGTTGTATTCCCCCACTTTATTGCGACCATACTCGGAGGTTGTATTTGCTTGACCATAACCAGATGGCATTACAACTGCAGAAGCTACTCCATCAAATATATCATTATTGTAAAGGCTATACGCAGTTGTGCGCTTTGCATGCCCCGCATTAGCAGTTGCATCCGCAGAAGCTACTCCATCAAATATATAATTACTATAAACGCTATAGTCAGTAACTCTTTTAGCATGGCCGAAACCAACAGTAAATGCCTTTGAAGAATCGACCGAACGGTTAAGTCCTGGAGAGAATCTCTGACCTATTCCATTTTGGAATGTTCCAGAGAGTGGGTGGATATATAGTTCTGATCCAGTGAATATTTGTGACAAAAACAAATTTCCTGGATAACGTCCTGAACCAGGGACATGATGATTGTCAGGGGCACCATCGAGAACAGAGCTTGTACTATAATTCGGATAATAGGAGTATGTCCCCACTACACCTTTTGGTCCAACCATCCCTGCCGTTGTGCGACCTTTTAATACCGGCCTTGGGCCCACGTAAAAAGTTGTCATTTATAGTCTCCTTAAAAAATACTGTGCCTATATAGTAAAATGAGTTAAGGTTTTATCAACTATTAAAATTAAGTATAATTTACTATTAAATCAGAAAGTACAGGCGCAGTACCGTCATGAAGCTGGTTTAAGGTCACTTCAATCCAAATGGCGGTAGAGCTACCCGGATTTATAAGGGTGTAGATACCACTATTCTTATAAATTATTCTATAACTAAAAGCTGTAGAGATTAATTCCACTGGGATATTATAGATTTTAGGGATTACTTCTTCTACGTTAAAGATCAAGGTATCATTAGGGGCTTCAAACTTAAATATCGTTCTTCCGGTATCTAAGAATTTTTGAGACTTAACCTCTAGGTCAGAAAGGCCATATGTATAAACGGTTTTACCGTTTTCGGAGAAGTAGCTTCTTTGCCTCATATTTATTCTGATAGCAGTTATATTAATTGGAGAAAAATAAAAACCTATTGGCCCGCAATTCAGAATTGCATCTGATCCCACCGTCGACCAAGCACCGGGCGCTACTCTGCCAATAGCTTCAGTCTCATTGTTGTATAATCTACTAGAGTTTAAGGGAATCCAATTATCAGCACTACTTAATGTTGGCTTTTGACTACTCGTATATTCTATCGAGAGAATATCCACACTAAAAAGTGGGTATGGAACTAAGGATATAAAGTTACAGCTATCGGATCCAGAGTATATGTTTGGTATTTTAACATAGAAATACATTTGTGCGCCAGCTGGAGATGGGTTATCGACTATAACATTTCTTTTCCAAAACTTATCAGGTTTGTCCAAAAAGGCATACGAGATAGGGGTTGTATCTATTAGGACACCAGGTGTATCAGCGCTAACAAAATTATTCTCAATTTTAGTTTCTAAAAAATCTGGTATAACCTGTTTAGAAGTTGTGTTAAAAAATTTTAATTTAGAGTAAGATGATCCATCCACCTTTGGCAGAGAAACCGTATTGTATACATGGTCAAAGCTAAGCACCTCGGTGCTATTAAATGCGAACTCAGAATTCCCAGAAAAACTACCAATATCTATCTGTGAATAACTATATATAGACAATTGCTTATAGAACGAATTAGACGTATACTCGATAGCCTTAACTCTATCTTCCAGATCCGATACAGCCATAGAGATAGACAGATGATCTTTCAGCACTCTCTCAAATGCTTCATTTAGTTTTTGGTCTAGAACCCCAGATCTATTATATAAGTGGACAAGATCATTATAATTTTGTTCAGCCCTTAGATTATAGTTAGCACTGCTAACCGGTCCGTCATATTGAACTGTTTTAATTTCTGTATTTATATAGTCTGGCATTGTGTGTCCAATTCTCTTAGTTTTGTTTTTCTAATTTATTGATCTTGTAGTATAGCATTGATAGTCTGCCCCCAATGGAATCCATAGTAGGCAGATTTACTATGTTCTGTTGAGATATCTCGTCATAGAATGAAATTGAATCTTGCTGTAGATCATAATATGCTCCGATAATTCTGAAGATCGGTATATTCTTTAAATTTACCATATCCACCAGTGATATGGGTATCCTCAGATCCTTTCGCAAAAAATATCTGAACCTTATTAACAATGGCCGTATTGAGTATTTCTAATGCTAGATATACCCTATTGATGTCGATAGACATTTGCTGGGCATAGAGATTTTCGGTTATGCTTTTTCTATGTTATCTATATAGGGCTCTGACCTTTTTTAGAAGTGGTTCTTTTAAGATTTTTCCTGCGGAAGGGTTAGTATAGGTTATCGGCATCTGTTTCTCCTGTGGGATAGATAGTAAACTCTATAGTATGTCTATTGAAGCATCAGAAAACTTTTCTGAGTTTTTAAATTTTATTTTAAAAGAATCAATTGAAGGTGAGCCTAGAGGGTTTTGCCCTCTCACTAAATCAGCCCTAAATCTGACCTTTGATACAGGTTCTGGGTTATTGGTATAGTAAAAAAATCTTGAATTTGATCTAATATTATCCCTACAAAATATTTCTTTATTACCAAAAAAATTTTCCAGAGTGAAGACTAGATCAGTTAATGAATTATTATTTTTGAATTCCAGAGGGTCGACATAACTGTAGTACTTGTTATAAACTAGCCCATATTCTAGTAGGGATTTAGAGTCCATAAGAGTTATGGAACCATTTGAACTTTCCGGCATGTCTATAGCTATTCTGATAACATTTATCCCTGCCTTAAAATTCCATTGAATCATCTCTGAATTTTTTCCAACCGGTATAATAGATGATCTTCCATTGAGGTATATCGCAACGTCCCAGGTTTTCGAAACCGTATCATTTTTTATAAAATTATTTCTTACGGTTATATCGTTAGGACAATAAATCTTAACATCTAAAAGCACACTTATCTTAGATAGATTTGGCCCAGTAAAAAAGATAGAACTATTTGTCAACTCATATGACGGCATAGTGAAAAACTGTCTTATACTAGATTTACCATTAAGTATATTCCCCCAGGTAAATAGTTCATCTTTTTCGTTAAAGATGCTACCGATATAATTAATATAATTTCCGTTAACTAGATTAACACCCTCTAGTAGATATGGCCTTATGGGTTGGTCTAGTTTATCTATCTTACCTATTCTATAAATTTTTTGACCTGGATACATGTCCAATAAGGGATTCTGATCATTTAAATTTTTTGAAGAACTTTTTGTTGCTAGCGGAATCTTTTTTATTTGACCAGAATTTGGGATTATATTAGCATTTATCTGTTTTGAGGCTAAGGTAGATCCATTAAAATTTATAGAATTTGAAAATTCATTTAATTCTAGATTAGAATTTCCGGTAGGCAGGATGGGTATCCAGGCAAAATCGGAGAGAACTTGCGCAGATGGGTTGTCTTCTGCTAAATAATAAATTATCGACCCACCACCAGTTGTGGAATAATCAACATCTAAAGAGACAGAATCTATAACTAGCGATGGGTTGTCTTTGGAGCTGACAGAGATTGGCATAGAGACATACGTAGCGGATCTATCATAATACTGACCGCTTATTGCTATATCCCTAATACCAAATCTGTAACCATTCTTATCAACCCTATTCGGTTCTATAAAATCTGGTTCCGTTTTTACCATAAACAAATCTATCGAGCCTATATTGCCTGGCTCAAAACTAAATGAAAACCTATCAAAATCTTTTGTTGATTTCTTAGAATAAACCTGACTATTTTTATTTGTATCTACATAATTAACCTTAACGTAAACATCCGTCGGCGATATTGTACTTAATCGCCCTTCTATCTTAGACAGGATAACATTCTTGGCTATCGGTAGATTTATAGATAGAGTCACTAAACCTATTTTGTCAAAATAGCGTATTGTTTGCCATTCTGTATTTTCTAAACCATCAAAAACCGCAGAGAAAAAAGAATCATCAGAAAAAGCTTTGTTCAAATCTATTTGGGTTTTATTAAAACTTAGAGAGTAAGTTGGACTATTTGAGGTAATGGAATTAGTAGATACCATATCAAATACAGATGATTTCAATGTCGGAAGAGAAACTTTTCCATTAATTATATCAACGAATGCCGTAGTATAACCTAAGTCTGTTCCATCTATCTTGGAAAACAATTCAGAATATGCTGCGTAAAACCCGTCTGAGTTTTGATTAGCGAAAATCAGATCATCAACTTTTGATTCAAGAAAAATTCTCTTGGCTCTTAAATTCTGAAGTCTTTTATTTAAAGCCGTAGCAACCTCTAGCATTTGATCTGAATTTTCAAACATAGAATCATATAAAGTTTCTATATTAAATATAGAATAAAGCATTTTCTGATTAAGTAGGTCGACTTCTCCAAACTGAACCTGCCTAAAAATTTGAGAGTCTATTGGAAGAGGTTGTCCTGGTTGAAATTTAGAAAAGTATTTGGAAAAAAAATCTAAGATCTCAGATTCTTTGGGCTTATTTCCTGCTGCATAGAGATTCTTATACAAGGTGCTTAAGAATTTTTCTTTTTGTATATTACTTATGGTCATGATTGTTCCACTCTCCCTGATATTTGATATGAATATAATATTGGAGAAATGTTTTCATACCTTGGTTTTTCTAGTTCTATTTTAACCCTAACACTAGTCACTATTTCTGGTATCTCTGGATAGTTTAAGTATTTTATTCCCCTTAATTGGCCAATCCCCTGAACGTTCTCGTTCAAAGAAAGTATTTCCGGTATCCCGTTAAATGGATTTTCAATTGGGGAAATTTTTATCCACTTATTCCCATCATCTAAAGATACATAGTATTTTATATAACTTTTACTAGAACTAGCCCCAGTATACATTTCGGAAGTATCTGCAGAGATGGATAAATTTTTTATTTGGTATGGAAAAATAAATGGCTTGGATATAATTTCGGCTTTTTCTCCAAATGTATTATTATTGAACTCTATTGATCTCAAAGATATTGATGCCCTTTTTGCATTGTAGTACTCAAACATCTTTTTTAAAAGGATACTGGCTGGAATGGTTTTTGGTTTAAGGTCTGACTTTATTGGTTCTATCTTCAAATCTTGGAAATTATTAACACTCCATGCTCCATCGCTAATTTTTTTATTGATAAAATCTAAACCAATTTTAGCGGCTTCTACAGAATCATATGACCATCTAATTGCAGTATCGGTAGTATAACTTTTTTCCTGTTGGATAGCAGGAGTCTGAAAATCGGTAAATGCGTTTGTAAAAAAGTACCTAGCAGTTGGTAGCGACGTCCTTGAAAAAGATATCACAGCTCTATCAACCTGATTAGTTATCTTGAATGTAACAGGTATTTTTTTTGTGACCATAGAAGATGAATCTTTATTCGTATTAGGACGCAAAATTGATGGGATAATATCGTCCAAATCATATTGGAGATCAGAAAACCCTAAAGAGACTAATGAGCTAGGATCAAATCTAGACTGGGATTCCAACCTAGAAAGGACTCCAGTCCCGCCAGTAGGCTGCCAATACATATGTTTGATCTTTGTTTCTGTATAATTTTCCTGCTTTATATATACATTAAACTCATCTGTATTTATTTCTGGAAAAAAGATATTAGCTTTATTATAGTAATATTTACCAGAAGACTCTATACTCTGTGGTACGAATGTAGAACCAATATATATTGGCTCATTTAATAGTTCCACCAATTGATTAGTCGCTCGTGAAATAGCTGTAATTCTTACTATTTTTAACTCTGAATAAACGTTTTGCGATGCTCCAAAATAAGGAATTATAGTAACAGAATTAGCTTTACCAGGTCGTGAAGATTTTATCTTCAATGATAGATTAAGACTTTCGTCTGCAGAATGACGAATCCAAGGTTTATATTTTGTAGTTTTTTCACCGTTAACTATAGACTCATCTGTATATAAAAATTCAAACTCTTTTGCACCAGACATTTGAGTTTGTTTTTTATCAACCACAATAGCTTCGTATTCAAAGTATTTCATCGGATTGCCATCAATTATGTTTGCTATTAAACCAATAGAATTATTATCCTGATATATATACCTGTAATTTGATTCAACATCATTGGTCATATAAACAGCATGGTTATTGCCGATAAACCCATTCGAATCATCATTGATAATAGCTATCGAGGAGGGGTTCCATCTGTAGGATTCGGAGGTCGAGAGACTTGCCACTCCATCTCTGACAAGTGGTATGTTTTCTTTAGGAATTTTCAATAAATCTATAAAATCCATATTATCAAAATAGTCACCAAAAAAATATATGTCGTTTCCAGGGCTTTGAGAATAAGCCTGGAGAACTCGTACTTTTGATTTCATTCTATCTGTAAATTGATTTTCCTTTTCAACTTCAGAGTTAAAAAGATTATAAAGAGATACTATCTGTGCACTCTGGTAATCTAATTGTTTTGCTATTATATTTAGATCATCCGCAACATTGGAAATGAATCTATTAAACTTTTTGGACGACGGCGGTTCACCTTTTATTACTTGCTCATAGGTAGATATCGGCATCGTAGAAAATTTATTCACATCCGTAAGCAGTTGGTTATACTCTTCTGCCATTTGCTCATAAGAGGCAATGTCGTTCTTTGAATATTTCAAAAGAAATTTTTGTATTCTCTTAATTAACTGATCATAGAATACTGTGTTTACAGATAGTTGAGCCATAATATTATCCTAGTTTCGACAATTTATTTGATCGCATATTTTTTGTTTTTAACTTTAAGACTACATTATCTATATAGCCAGCCGAAAAAATATTATCCATGTTATTTCTGACTATTAATCTAAACCTGATAAAGTTGTTTAGGTAACTATACATAATATTAAATGATAGATTAATCGATTTATTAAAAATAATATTCTTTCCATTTTGAAAGAATAAGATTTCATTCGTTTCATAGAAAGAAGCTTTTTCAAAATTGTTATCTATATAGTTAGTCAGGTTTATAGCATACGTTCCGTCGGAAAATTTAATAGCGACTGGGCTATATCCGAGATAGTTACTAGTGCTAATGGTGCCATTTCTCAGACTATATATTGCGCTGTTCAATTTTTCTGGATCTATATATGGTTCATTTTTAAGTAGAACCATATTCCCAGAATACGTTCTTTCAAAGAACTCTCCATTATTACCAATCCCACTTCCGGAATTAAGCATTTTGTCCTTTGGACTGATTAGAGATGCATCGATATAGTTTTGGGTAAAATTAACCGTATCTGCAGTGTAAGAAACAATATATACGCTTTTAGGGTCAAAGGATTTAAACGTGATAGTCTTTTCAAATTTATTGACTATATAGAAACTATTATTTAATATAGATTGGTTACGATATACCTTGATAGATGGTTCATCTGGGTAGAATCGTAGCGATGCTGTTTGATTTATCTTGTCTACGAATAGTATTTCAGATTCTATTTCGCTAGAATTGAATGGAATAATTGGATACCAGTCACCCTCGGAAATTGGATTCTCCTTAAGGGAAATAGATAGCTCATAAGAAATTGGTTCCTTCAAGTCTAGATTGGAAAAATTTTTCTTCTTGTCAATTTCTTCAAGATTTACCTTTGCCTTTATCCCAAGAACTGTACCGGCAATCGATATCCTAGCACTTATGTAAGATGCTTTATTTTCGCTAAATGAATTGGTAGAATATTTAGCAATATTTGTTTTTCCAAATTGAATATTCTTTAAAGAAAAATTATATTGATAAGAATTTGTGTCATGCACTGCGCTAGTCATTGAACCATTTATAGCAAAGTTGGAACCGGGTATGATGTGCATATCGTCGTGACCAAAGATATCTTGCCCCAACATATTCGCATTTTTATCTATCCCCGTTGGTGGGCTAGTTACCCTACCTAGAGAACCACCCCTATAAACGCTATTGGTATCATTGAACATGGTGTTTTTGAATAATTTAAACTTCATTCCCAATGTTTGGGATACTATATTCTGGACCATATTTGTTAGAGGACTTCTATCAAAAAGAAGATTTGATTCATCAAGGATTGTTAAATTATTTTCTTCGTGTCTGAATTTATTATGCTGTTTATCATCAATGGGATTATTTTCAATTGGATATTTATATGTATAATAATCCGTATGGACATTTATATTTTTTTTAAATTCATCTATAGAAACAGATTTTCTAAAATATTCCAAGACTATATCTTGTAAAGTACTGTGTGTATTTTTTTTATTCTTTCTTATCTTTTTTAATATTTCATAAATTATTTTTGAATTTAGTTCATCTGAAGATGATGGAGCTGTTGCCTTAGTATAGAGTGGCTGATTTAATATCAAAATTATTCTTTTTACTTTATCCATTGGGAAGGTTATATCCAAAGTAGACTTGAAACCAATTGGCGCGTTCAGCAATTGCTTAAGTTGATAGCCGGAGCTTGGAACATTAGAATCTGAGGAAAAAAGCCTCTCTGCTATATTTGAAGACTCTATTAATACTTGCATTAACTGCAGTCCATTGATTTCATTGGGATTTATTCTTATAAAATCCATCTCTATTTCTTTGATGAAATCAATCTCTAAGATTGTTTTAGCGCCTACCATGTGGGAATAATCGTAGTCCATATAGACTGATAGAGAGTCCGGAAAAGAAGTTAGTATCGTTGGAGATTTAATAGAGACATTCCAAACATTGGAATGTCTTTCCGTAAAAAGATTATCTGAATCAGAAATTGACGATATATATTGGGTGTAATTACTGTCAATTTTAACTGATTTTATAAAACCAATAGGATTAATAAAATCGACTCCAGCACCTATCTTAAACTTCGAGACGATACTGTCTACATAACCATTGCCATTTTCACCGAATGGTGAGCCACCCCTATCTGTGTAGGGTACTTTTTCTACTTCATGCTCATTTGAGTTTAGGTTATTATCAAAATTTTCTAAATATGAAAAATTATAAAGATCATCTTTTCCTGAAATAAACTCATAGTTATTAATATAATTTTCTAAATATTCTACATTCTTTTCTATCTTAGCAATTTGAGATAACATTATATCTACCATGGAATTTGTCGATACGCTAACTGCGTTAGAGGCATTGAAGTATCTCTCAAAGCGTATTTGCATATCCCTGAATGTATCAACAAATGATTCTGATTCAATTATTGATCCAATTCTATACGCGACTGGGGCGTAGTCGGCACCGACGGAAAACGTAGAAAGATTTTTTACTAACTCTGCGACCTGTGCCTTATCAGCTTTAACATTTTTCATTAAAGATCCAACAGTTTGTTGTGATTTATCAGAAAATGTTTTTATTATATCTGGAAGAAAATTTATCATCTAATTCTTGCCCAATCTTTTCCATCCATATCCTGGATTTTATAAGCTACACCAGCGGTTATATTTTTATCTATTATACTATATATTTCTTCTTCGTTATTGAAATTTTCCAAAACAGACCTAGGTATCTGTATTATAACATAACCACCCTTTGGATAGGATTCTTGATCTGAAGGGTATATATCCCAAAAAGATATAGCCTCAGGAATATCCACTAAAACCTTATCAAGATCCAATGCGCCATATGATTTTACATTAATGGTTTTACCCAGAGTTGCTTTTAGTCCGCCACCCTTTAGCCTTAGATCTTCCAACCTAACATCTTTTATGTCTACGGAATTCAAGACATGGATAAGAGCTATTTGCATAGCAAATGGGTCATACTCTGTACTGTTATAGTAGTCAAAAATATTCGTATCATAAGTAAAATCTATAACCGGTCCATAAGGATGCTCGGATACGTAATCCCACGTGTAGGCATTGTTTTCTGAACTTCTAACCTCTATCCTAGATGGGTTGATATATATATGTAGTGCTTTTTCTGTGTCGACTAAATCTCTATTCAAAAATGGATTGATCGGTATTGGCGCTCCAGAAACTTGTTTAATCGGTATGCCAGTTGCTTTTGCGGTATATGATACTCTAATTAAATTTGGATCATCAGACAATGGTGTTACGAAATCCACTATTCCGGTATTGCAATTTATATTTCTGATTAAATTACTTTCTACCAGTTCCCACTTACTGTTTATATTGTCCCTTTTTTCAAAGGAAACCCAATTTTTTATTACACCAACTACAGTATTCGATGGTTCACGAAAGGTGGCAATTGGCGTTTGACTTAACTGTACCCTTCTATTAGAAAGCACAGTTGGGACCTCGTCCAACACATCGATATATGGACGACCTGCTATCTGAGACCAAATTGCACTATCTATGTCTAGGGTTGAATATGTAGCCCTTAATGTTTTCCCAACATATTTGCTTAACCAAGAAGTCCAACCATAAACTGGATTTATATAGATATCCTTGGTAAAAGATCCTGCCGTAAAATACAATGGCCACTGCTGTGTTTTCTTAAGATTAGGGGGTATTGATGATAACCCTATTCTTGACGAAGAGTTATATTCCAAGTTGTAGATGGGACATGCTATCTTCACCGGAACATTAGATGGGATAAATCTACTAGAAGTCTTTGGCCCAAAAAAATCAATATTACTAGACGTATTACCATCTGCATCAATCGCCAAAACCCCTATGTAAATATTATCCGGACCTCTAGATATATAGTCTATATAATATAGATTAGTTCCCAAAAATTCTTTTTTGTTTTTGTCATAAAAACCGTATACAAAACCACCATTATCTGGTACGTTATTAATAAGTATGATAGAACCGTAATCTACGTTGAACTCTTCGGTATCTAAAAGAGACATGGCAAAGTTTTTTATCTCTATACCATATGGCTTCCCAATTTTAGATGGGTCGCTACTAGGCTGACATAATAATGTTAATCCATCCAAAACGGTGACTGTATTTTTTGATTGCTTTATCACAGATCCGTCTGCTTTAAGCAGCCAAAAAGTATCTAATAATTTTTCTGTGCTCTTTAATACTTTCGAGACTTTCGAGTTAGCATATATCAGGGTTGAAGTCCCGAATGTTATTATGTTATTTATTGCTCTTACGGAGATAGAAGAAGAGCTTACTGGATTATTAGTAGAACCAAAAACATCGCTCACTAATAATGATGCTTCTAAAAGATCTATTTCCCTAGATGAAGTTAAGTCTATTGTGATCGACTCATCTTTAAATTGAGGCGAACTATTCGCTACCCCAGATTGCGAAATAGTAGCTACATTACCACCTATAAATGGTGTAAATGCTGGACTATATTTAATGTCACTAAAATCTATTTTAGTGGCAGTCAGATCCAAGCTCATTTCCCCAGACCAAGTTGGGTATAACATAGAGATTGGTGTGGTCGCAAATTTCACAGACTTGATACCACTAATATCAATAATCTCACCTTTATTTGGTGAAATGTTTTCTACTTTACCTTGGATAACATATTTTATAATAACATCTTTTGTTTGTGTTTCTGGCTTATATCCAAAAATATCATAAGCAGAAGAACCGAGAGTCAACTTCTGTCTTATGGCATTGTAGCCCATGTTAAAGGCAATTCTTTGGATTGAATAACCCTCCGTATAACTACCAAAAGATCCACCTAAAAGTGCTCCAGAAAATCTTATTGAGAACACGGCACATTCGGCTATGGGCTTATCTACTACTACTTTTATAACCCCTGTTGTATAGTTAAGTATACCTTGTACTACGGTGCCCGTACTTGACCCAGCTGGATAACATTTTATTTCTTTTATACTTATACCTTTATAGGATGTAGCACCTGCGAAAGCTCCTGTGGTAATGCTTAGATCGAGAACCTTCACATTTGTTGCAACACCTAATTGATCAGATGGCGCAGCAACCCAGATTGTATCGATTAGAGTAGACGGACCGGTAAGCCCTGTAAATGTTACTTTCCTATAGTTCCAATCTCTAGATGGGAGCTCATGTAGCTCTATAGCATCTGCTGCCGCTATTATAAATTTCACCACATCAGGTTTGTTTACTTTAACCCTAGCGAGTATTGCCTGATAACGGACTGGGTCGGAGCTCTTTATTTTTTTCCAAACATGTATAGCTAATAAAGATTTTGTTTCACTATCGACAGTACCATTTTCGAATCTAGCATCTTCCTGCACCTGAAACGCCTTAACTGCATTAAAAGTAGCTGCGTTATAACCAACTCCCGATCCGGTAAGTGGGCAATTAAAAATATTTGTTCCATCTCCATATTCACGTAAAGAAATTTGTATATAGTTAATGTAGTTAAGAGGTTTTGACATCCCCTGTACAAATTGCTTAGTTGTATTTCCAGCTTGTATATCTCCAGTGTACAGATAGCTGTTAGCTGGGTCTGTTGAGTTAACTATATTCGTTCTTCTGTCTGCCCCAGAATAGACAGCATTTGAATTTTGAGTTGGTTCATAAATTTGTGTGTGTGGAGGGTCAATAACTGGTACAAGTTCGTCTGGAGTAGCTTCAACGTGTTCTTTATAAAAAGCCTCACGCGAAAGAGTTGCAGAATATCTTGCCTCTACATTCGCTGTCCAACTTGCACTAAAAGAATTAGAAGATTCTTTTGAGCTTACATAAGAATTGAATATAGAAAAATTGAACGGATAAGCCTTATAAGTATTGATGGTGGAAATTGATTTATTTAAAAAATCATTTACTTCTTTATTAGAAGATTTATACATTCTATCTCTTATGACATAAGGGCCAAAACCTCCAGGGATAACAAACTGTGGAGAAGGAGAATTAGTGTAGGCGTAGAGAGTTGAATCTATAGTATCCGCATCTAGCTTATATAACGTATAAGATGTCGGTATTTCCTCAACATCTTCAGATGTATAGTCCTTCTCTACTCTAACCGCATTAGCTATGATCGCATCTGGATTAGTAATCTCTACATAAAAAGTGATATTACTTAAGTCTATCTCTTGTGTAGAAAGACTGTATTGGTCTGGGAGATAGTCATATATAGATGATCTATAGTAATCTATTATCGAATTATTTTTTGGAATTAAACTTTTACAATATTTTACCGTCCCTATTGAATCAATATTGTTTAGCTTTATGAGGCTATAGATTTCTTTTTTCTCGTCTTCTAAAAGTGCATTACCGTTTATGACAAACGATGAATCCCATTTTGAAACATGGTAGTACATAGATGATCTAACATCTTTTGTTTTTGTCGAAAAGATTCTAGCTAACAAAGCTACCGAAACAGCGTTATAGAGTAGCTTAAACGGACCCTCTATTGCCGCCACAACATTAAATGGATTCTCCTCAATGGAAGCTACTCCACTATTTGCAGTGCTTATATCGAAAAAGGAAGAAGGTTGATACAGATCATTGCAATATTTGAGGAATTGAGCAGTAGAAGCTAGTATCGATCCTTTCGCTAAGGCATCTGTATAAGGAGCAAATTCCAGACTAACAAATATTGGGTTACCTCTAGAGTTTTTTAAAACTATATTACTAGGAGACAAAGACCCAGTAAATTCTTTGCAGATTTTTTTAGTAGATATATCTGACAGATTACTTCTACCAAATATAGAATAGACTCTATGATTAACTCCGTCAACGGTTAGAGTTTCAAAAACAGTCTCATCAATTTTCCAAGCATTATGTTTATTCTCATCGATAAAAATATTTGTTGGATTGTAAGTCCAGGAGTCCAAAGCATATTCTAGAGAGCTAACAGATAAACTAGGATCTATACTTTCTGCTCCACTTGGTATTCTAGAAAGATCTAAGATCAGCGTGCCCTGGCTTATCTCTGTATATCTCTTTATTTTTGCGCCTTGCTCTGTCGTTAGAGTAGCTGTAGGGGACCAAGCCAAGACATCATACTGATCTAAATCTGTTGCAGAAACCTCATCTATATTCAACAACCAATACAAAGCGTTCTGCTTTGGTGTTCCTATCATTTTTGGATTTTGAAAAAGATAACCAGAAAGATTAAATGGAGACTGTTCGAGCCTATAGAACACATATGGATTAGCAGAAGAATAATCTCTTCCGGCTTCCATTATCGGGAATGCACTAGCCGATGATAGCACTGCGCAATTAACAACTTTCTGTTTTATATTTGATTCCGAATCTAGTTCTTCTCCATTGTTAACGCTTGAAACATCTACTGATTTTTTTATTTTAGCTATTAGTCTCCAGTTAAAAGACTCATAAGTTCTGCTATCCGAAAGACCTTTTTTGGGTACAAAAATTTCAAATCCATCTGCGTTAGTGTTCGTGCTAGCTATCATATTATTTTTTGATGATAAAGATTTTCTTGCAAATATTTTTTTCTTCCTAGAAGAATTGTCTACTACAAAAGATTCCTCAGCTACTCTACTGAACAGGCTAACTGTATTGATATTCTCCCTATACTGTGGCACTACTGAGCTTATCGAAGAGGTCGAGGAAAGAGAAACTTTATCATATACCAATCTCAGGTCTACTGGGTTTGGGCTATCGAATAAAACCACTACTTTTGATGGCACTGCTGTGCGGTCAGAATAAAGACTAAGTGGCATTTGCTCTATTAAAATTCTATACTTCTTATCACCAGTGTTTGGATCTAGATAGTCGTATCCGTTTTGATCTAATACTTTTATGGAAAAAGGAATTTTTGACATTTCGACAAAATCATCTAGACTATTAAAGCCATAAGAATTTCTTGGAAGAAGTGTATAATATCTAGATATATAATAAGAATGAATAAAATTATTTTTCTTAATATCGTTTATGTGATATCTTTTATCGAATGCCTGATCCGACAAAAATATATCACTAACACTGATATCGTCAGAGTCGAATACTGTATTACCATCAGAATCTTCTAGCATGCCGAGCTCATTAGCAAATACTAATTTATTTTTAGCCCTATTGTTTGATGCCCCTATATCAGAAGAATAGGAATTTTCTGGAGTAAAATTAGAAAGATCAGTTATCGAGATATTATTAGATGGAGTAACCTGCTTTGAGGAGAACCAGGCTAAAGCCATACTAGAATCATCTAAGGGTAGATTGTTTACCTTTCTTACTTTCCCCTGTATACTCCCATCTATTTTATGGTCAAATTTTTTCACAATTAATCCTCATAATCTTTTATAAGCCCAGAATAGTTACCGATTTGATATGGTGTTGAACCCAGATACCCAGCCTGATATTGTTCATATCTAGACACAGGCAACCACACTGGTGGCTTCCATCTAGGTGTAGAGCCAGTTAGATCCACTAAGTCTTCATTATAGTAACTAATGCTAAAGCTTGGAGTCGCATATAAATCTAAAGATTTATCTGGATCGAAATTAATAATATCAGGGATCCTTAAGCCATCAACATAATTTATGTCTATGTTATCATAAGTCTCATTCCAATAAACTATATCCCCAATCATTGGTGTTGCGCTATCTCTAGCGGTTGACTCCAATTCTGATTCCACCACCATAAACCAATAACCCGGAGTGGCCCTATCCTGAGACTGTATAGGACCTATCTGGAATCTGCCATTTTCATCAGAATAAACTATACCTGCAGTAGTTTGGGACGTTGGGGCTGTAGTATCTATTGAGTACAAGGAAGATTGTAGTATCGGATAAATTTCTCTATCTTTTCTCCAATATATAACTTTGTTAGATTGTGGGATATTGCTTGTTGTTATAATGCCGGACACTATAACTGAAGAAATCCCGTCTGCGTTTATGGAAATTGGGTTAGACAAAGCTGATAGATCTGAGCTAAATGATTTATTCGAATAGATTTCAAAATTTTTCTCTGTAAGAAAATTACTAGAGTCACTATCTACATGCGCCTCTAAATCTTGTGGATAGGAAATACCAGTCACCAATAATGAGGATGATAGCTGCATTGACACAGCTGATAGACCGGCAAATCTTGCATTTGTAGAAGCGAAGCCTTCATCATCTGTTGTCAGTATTTCTTTATCAAAAATTAAATCTGGATTTGATAATCTAAAACTTTGGTTTGGTTTAGGATTTTTTTCAATATCCGAAGAATAAATAGATATAGTCATATAGTCTTGTTTGTCGTCCATTACATAAGAAGGGGATAATGTAACGGCTGCTGTATTAAATACATAAAGTTCACTAGATACCATTATGTATCCTTCATCTAAAAATGAAGTTGTGTCACCAAAGTCTAATGAGACTGGAGTGGAGCTTCCATCAATTGAGGATTCGTAAACAATTTCGTAATCTAAATCAGAATTTGGTGTTGCATCAAAGACAATTCTTGAATAATAATCTAAATCATTTAATACGTTATCTAAAAAGTATGAATTTTTTACCCTATATCTTACTTTATAATTTCTATCTCTAGATATAGTATATGGTGAATTTGGAGTTGCGGTAAAATAAGAATCTGGTGATTCAAAATCGGTTATTATTATCTCTCCGGTCAAGCCATCTACAACGGAAATATCATAAATGTTTTTATATCCAAGATTAAATAGATATGAATTATCGATTGAGTTATACCTTGGTTTAATATCTTCGGTATTATAAAAGCCAAATTCTCTAGGGGTGGCCTCATCTGGAAAAGCTGTTTCCACAAAGTGTACGGGTGTTGAATCATTATAGACATTCAAAGATACAGGTGCACCCTGCCTAGGGACCGATGGTAATTCTACTTGCTTTAACATCCCACTGAAAACAGATCTTTGAGGTTTTGCGTATATGTAATAGTCATTATTATCCAAGTTTATCCAACCGGTATTTATTCTTACTTCTAGTTTTGAATCATAGAGTTTACCCTTAACGATAAAGTTGGTAAATGTAGTTGTATTTCTTGATAAGTCGTAAGATTCTATTACTGAATTTCTTGGATAATTAATTTTCTTAGTAGTGTATATATCATTGTTAATTATAGAATCTATATTATCTTTTTCTAAAACATAAGATCTATTTAAGAATGGATTTATTATTTTTTGTTCCGACCAAATAGATACGTCTAATTCAGCAGGGTCGATTACGCGCATGCTTTCAAAAAAGTATTCGAATTTATCCACTCCAGAAAGTCCAAAACTTTCTCTGGTTAATTCTGGGACCAAAATTGAATCATCATTTTTCCCTGGAATATATTCACCGTATATTGGATTATAGCGAACAACTCCATCTTCATTTATGTAACCAGAAATACTAGGAGATGCTGGTAGAGTAAAAGGTTCCCATTCTATGGTAGTGAATGGATATGCGCCAGCATCAACTGTCTCAAGCTCTAACTTATTTGGCGTAGATCCATATAGGTATTCGACATTCGTGAAATAGTAGTTTGCCGTTGCTGCTCCATCTACTATAGAAGTACTCCCAATTTGAGCAGTTGATGTTGGAGTAGATAGATCTGAGCCATAATACCTAAGTGTTATATTAGGAGATGACGGCACAAAGATATCTTCATCTGCCTCTAGATAATGTGCATACCCGCCAAAGCCAGTATATTGGTTATTCTCTGATACGGAATCTCCGCTTAAACCTTGCGTTGGTTTAATGTTGTTAACATAAATATATTTTGGCGTTGCGCCCTCTGGCATTATTATATTTTGCATCATTGTATCATGGTCTAACTCAAACGTAGATGGAGGTGTAGCGACATCGTTAAGCATACTTTCTAGAGAATGCACTGGCGTATATCCGATTCTTTGAATTGGATCATACAACTTAGATTGTACTTGTAAAAACGTACTCTGTGAAAAGTTCGGAGTTGCAGAAAGTCCAGATCCTAAATATTCTATTGAATTATTTCTATGGGAAAATTTAGCTATAAAGTCGTCGTTCAGGTTTGGCGTTGCATAAATGGAACCATTCCACAAGCCATTTTTTATAGTTATATTTAAAATATTTTTTATATCTAAACGTGAACTGGTAATACCATTTATAGTATTTGAATATGGAATAGTATCTTGTCCTATAACTGGATAAATAGTAGAAACAAAACCTTCTGTATCAAAAATTTCTCTAGAAAAATATTCAGGGCTTGCAGGATGACCAGGACTAAAATTGTTTTTAGGATTAATTATAAATGGAGCAACAAATATAGTAGGGGAAGTATAGATACCATGTGGGGTAGCACTAAACTCTAATGTTAGATTAACAGTTGCTGCTTGGTTTTCCCAAGCTGTTTTTTCATAAGATGCATAATATTCATACGCAACTTTTACTGGATCATATTTTATAGCGGTTCCGATCTTTTTCTTTCCGCTAGCTACAATTTCCGTATTGAAATATTTTGGGGTAGCATCAAAATTAACTATCGAAATCTTAGCGTCTGAGAGATCTCCAACTCCAGGCTGATAATATGGTATTTGGATATCGTCATCATAGTATCTTGAACGTAATCTATTTATGCCACCAGCTTCCGATCCTGCATAATCCCAAATACTATCGTCAAAAGTAAAGTATCCCCAATTAGTTGGATATCTAATGTTTAAATCTTTTACAAAATTTTTGAATGAAGTCGTTGGGTTACCATTGATATCAAAATATGATAAAGAATTTTCTATATCTGACATCTCTAAGACTTCCGGCGTTGCACCAGGGTTTTCATATGGAGGCGTTGCCCCAAAAGCTTTCCAAAGATTTAACTCTCTTCTAAGGGTTTTTTTGAATGAGTCTACACTAGAGCCAATCGGATTCTTAAATACATCTAGAATTCTTGCTTTAAAAGAAATGTTAGATTCTAAGTACAGTCTGCCTAACCCTACTCTAAATCCAAATTCATCAAACCAATTAAATTTTTGTATTGGAGTTTGGGCTAAGGTTTCATTATTGGAATATTCGCTCTTCACATATATGCTTTGGAATTTCTTTAATGTTAGTATTTCTCTATTAAGTGGATTGTGATAAAAGATATAATCAGTCGGCCTAGACCTGTAGAAGTCGACAAGATTATCTACACGAGCTAATTCAACACCATTGCCAATAATTTTATTAAATGTATTTTTTACATTAGTTGATAGATAGATCCAGTCTAATTGATTTTCATCTGCCCTGTCTATAAAAGAGTTTATTCTGTAGATGTCTATTTCTCTGTCAAAGTTATCTAGAGTTTCACCAACAACAGCATTTAAGAATTTACCAGCAGTAGACTTAGGC
>Ga0209491_10003911_pt1 | contig 23820 bp, 38 predicted proteins | sample BON02_FD_187213 | JGI IMG/M metagenome (GOLD analysis project Ga0209491, IMG submission 187213) | Freshwater microbial communities from Lake Bonney liftoff mats and glacier meltwater in Antarctica - BON-02 (SPAdes) (version 2) | ecosystem: Environmental > Aquatic > Freshwater > Ice > Glacier... | reverse complement strand
AGCGCGCGCGCGACGGTGCTGGTCGAGATCTATTTCAGTTTGCGCCGCAATCCGTTCTTCGCGGGCCTGTACCCCAGCTTGCTGGGCTTGCCCTGGCTGCGCGCGCGTTGGGCCGGCTGGTTGTTCGAAGTCTACAAATGGCTGCACCGGCGCGGCACCCCATCCTGGATTCCGATCGAAGCGCCGGGGCTAGACGCGCGCGAAAAGCAGGCGTTGCGCAAACGTGTCGGCTAAACCAGTACCTGGCCGCTGGGCCTTCGGATCCCAACGGGGTGCTGGTCTGCAAGAATGAAAAAATGCGCTCCTTGGCACGGCCTTTTTCCTCATCTCGCCGGGCACCACCAAAAACTACGTCAAATCCGTACGCATCCAGCGCCTGTTTGAGGGCCGCACGCCATGCTCTGCCACCACCCGGTCGCGGTGGGTAAGCATGGTACGCGATTAACTGAGGAACTCGGGAGGTCAACAGCATGATTGGCAATCAACCGGATAGGCAAGCTTCTTTCCTTAAAGATGCTTGCCTTTAGTCCAACCATCAGTGGCCAAATATTTTTCACCATCTTGGATTGCCGGATCTTCCAGGGTGGTGCCCATGGAATCATTCCAGCGATTTAGATAGCCGAAGAGTGATACAACACCTAGTATTTCTACGATCTCACCATCGTCCCAATGTTTATTCAGTTGCTCTGAAATTTCGTCATCTACAGCATTAGGAATACTAGAGGATGCGATAGCAAACTCTAGCGCGGCTCGTTCTGCTTCATTAAATAATGGGCTGGTACGAAATTCCCAGATAGCTTCTATACGATCATCTTCACTACCGTAGCGCTTCGCTGCCCTGATGGTATGCGCCTGACAATAGCGGCATCCGGCGATCCGGCTCGTCATGTAGCCAATGAGTCTTTTTAGCTCACTCGTTACCCGTCCATTATTTTCCATCACGGCTTTATTTAAATTGATAAAGGCGGTAGCAATTGCGGGACGTCGTTGCATGGTAAGAACACTGTTTGGACAATAACCCAGTGTTTCATTAAAAAATTCAGCTAACTTTTTTACTTCATCATTTTCATCTGCAGCAAGGGGTTGGACTAGTGGCATGCTTATTTACCTCGGTAAGAAATAATGTGACTCATAAAACCAATTAACTAATATTTTCCAAACCCTTTTAGCAATATCATCTCTAGGTGCGTATTCCGCTGATCGTGACCGGTCATTCCGGGGATGGTGACCGGTATCGTTGACGAGTGGGTCACAGCGCGGTTTGGATTGTAGGGTTTTGGTTGTTTGGGCCGGTTTTTATTTGCCTTTTCGAAGAGCTGGGTAGGGCAAGCGTAATGGGGTCGGTACTAAACCGAAGCCAACAATTTGGCGCCATGCACTTTGGCTGCCGCACGGTCAAAAGTCCACAATGGGCTTTGACCGGCTACATGGGCCAGCGCGATGTGCATGCAGTCTGCAAAGTCAGCCGAATTTTTCTTGTACTGGGCGAGCGCTATCTCGATGGCGAGCTCTGACTCAAACGACAACTCCACGGCAGCCAGTAAAGCTGCAAGGTACGCGGTGACCTGCTCTTTGGGCAGGCCAAAGATGGAGCGCAAAACCCACTCCAGTTCCAGCGTCACGGTGATGGGCACGTAGAGCGCTCTGCCCCCACGAATTGCAGAACGGATGAGTTTGGCAGCCAAGGCTTGTTGGGCTGCATCGTCGCCCACGAGGTAGCGGACCAGCACATTGGTGTCTAGAGCGGCCACGGTGTCAGCGCCAGGCGTTCATGTCTTGCACGCTCACGCGTTTGCCCTTGGGCACCTTGACCATGCCGGCCATGTCCAGGATGGACTTGTTTTTGGCGCGGACCACAATGGTGCCGTCAGGCAGCACGTTCCAGGTTAGGCGCGTTCCGGGCTGGGCCTGCAGGGCCTCACGGATCGGCTGGGGCACGGTGGTCTGGCCCTTGGTGGTGATGGTGGATTCAGGCATTTTAATTCCTTACTAAATGCCATATTGTAATTTAGGCGCAGTGTCTTGCAAGGCGGGTGTCCAGCCTCCCGGGCAGCCGGTGATGGCTGGCAGAAGCGCATTCATCTTATAATTCTCCCAAAATGGGATAGGATGGCCTGCATGCGAGTTATTGCCAAAAGCACACTCAAAAATTATTGGGGAATGCCTCAGTACGCTGAGGCCAAGGGTCCACTGGAGAGCTGGCATGAAGAGACTGTCAAGGGCAACTGGGCATCACCGCAAGACGTGAAAGAGCAGTACGGTAATGCAAGCATCTGCGGAAAAAACCGCGTGGTATTCAACATGGGAGGCAACAAATACCGCCTTGTGGTTGAAATCCAGTACCAGGCAGGCATCGTCTGGGTCAAGTTCATCGGCACGCATGCCCAGTACAACCTCATCGACGTGGAGAGTATCAATGCATATTAAGCCCATCCGTAACGACGACGATCTGCACGCTGCCTTCACACAGTTGGAGAACGTTTTTCAAGCCAAAGCCGGTACGCCCGAGGCCGATGAGATGGAAATTCTTGTCGCCATGATCGAGGCCTACGAAAACAGGCATTACCCCATCAGCCCCGCCGACCCGGTGGAGGCCATTAAATTCCGCATGGAACAGCAAGGCCTGACCCCCCGTGATCTTGAGCCCTTTATTGGCCCTAGCGGTCGAGTGTCTGAAGTGCTTAACCGCAAGCGCACGCTCAGCCTGCGCATGATCAAGCGCTTGCATGATGGCTTGCGCATACCCTACGAAAGCCTGCTCTCCGAGGTCGCCTGATCTGAGAATAATATTCTCAAGCGCGACCATGACAATGAATGAGTTTCGACAAGGAGAAAAGCATGGGACAACTCAATCGCATCACCCGACAGCCCGAAGTCATGGGCGGCAAGGCGTGCATCCGTGGGATGCGCGTCATCCGGTTGTCCGGAAAAGATGCCAGGCGGGGATTTTGCCGATGGCGTGATTGCTTTACGTTATCCCCGGGGAGCCGTGCCGCATCCCCAGAATGCGGGCCTGTATCACCTGGCCACCGGCGGAGCAACCGAATGCTGGAAGAGATTCTGGCCGCTGCCAAACCTTGAGCTAGATGTTCTTCGCAACCTACAATTCATCCATGCGCCTCCCGCTATCGGCCCGTATTTCACGCGCCATGTACGGTCGAAAGGTTGACGTTGTAGTGAAGGCGCCCAACCTGATGCATTTGCCTATCCACACCATTGCCCTGCAGGAAGGCATAAGACTTTGAAACTGCTCCCAGCACTGATCGCACGGCTCGAGTTTTTGTCGCGTGTGACGCAAAAGGAGTGTGCCTATTTGCTCGACACAGACCGCCGACTGTTCAGCAACCTGTTCACGATCGAAGAAGTCCATAAAATCAAGAAAAGGCAGGCCCCGCCATTGACAACCTGGACCGAGCGGGAAAATTTGGTTTCATCGAATCTACCGATACTTGGATGGAAATGCGCAAGCTCAGAAACCAGATGGTGCATGAGTACATCGAAGACCTGGCTGTCCTGACCAGCGCCCTGAGCGGTGGCCACGCATTTGTGCCTGCATTAGTAGCCACCGCTAACCGCATGGTGAAAGACGTCACGCGTATCCTGCACAGCCAGTCAATTTCCGTGAGTCAATTTCCGTGAGTTAGTTAGTTTTGCCAACGCCTGGTCCATCTGTTAAATTAGCGTCGTCAGTCAAAAAACACATTCAGTAGGAGATTTCAAATGAAGATGAAGCAATTAGCCGTTTTGGCGGTCTCATTGGTGTTTGGTGCTGTGTCCTTCGCGCAAACGCCTACGGGTGGTGTAGCCCCGGGTGCCGGTGGGGCAACTGGTGCTGCGGTCGGTACCGTTGCCGCATCGACCATCGTGATTGGTGTGGTTGTGGCTGGCGTAGTCGTGGGCGCTGCTTCCGGCGGCGGAAACAACCCGACCAGCGGAACTGGCGGAACCACGGGTACCACCGGAACGACACCGTAAACATCCTGTGTCGGTAGATCGGCGCCTTCGGGCGCTTTTCTTTTTGGGCTCTGCGTTCTCCAGCGTCAACTGGTTCTTGCGCGGTGCACTCGCGGGCCTGACGCTGGCGTTGGTCGGATGCGCGTCCGGTACGAACCTGCTGTCGGACGTGGTCGCGGGCGTGGTCGCCGATCGCTTCGACTCCGGTGCAGACCCGACACGCGACGTCAAGCTCAATCCGGACTATCGCTATCTGCGCGTCGAGGTGGACGGGCGACCGCCGGCCTTGCTGGTACTGGGATACGTCGATGCCGATCCCGACGGCCCGATCGAAACCTGGTATTCGGCCGGTCGGGAAGTCATCAAGACGCAGAATGGCCGCATCGTGGCCACGGTCGGGCTGGAAACCGATTGGCGTTCGGTGCGTTTTCAGCCGAGGTCGCCGCCGGCATGGACTCCCCATGCCGGCGGCCAACCGACGTTTTTTGATCGACTGCGCGATGAGAAGCCCGGTTACCGTTATTCGGTGCAGGACCAGATTGAACACCGTGCCTGGGACCGCGCCCCCCCGGGCGGCGTGTCGCCTGCGCTTGCCGCGGCGGGCATGGCGCATCTGGTGTGGTTTCGCGAGAACACCGTTCGCAGCACGGGCGACGTACTGCCGCCGGCCTGGTTTGCCATCGATGCACGCAACGACAGTGCGATCGTGGTTTATTCGGAGCAATGTCTGACGCCGGTGTTCTGTTTGAAGTTGCTGCGCTGGCCGTTGCAGGGCAGGGCCGGATGAACCGGCGTTCGCTGTCCACGGCGCGCGTGATTGCGCTGCACTTGGCGTGCCTGGTGTGGGTGCCGGTGGCGTTTGCTGCGCAGCCGCTGAGCGCCGAGGCCCGCATCGTGCCAGGGGAGCGATTGAGCGACTGGTTGTTGCGCAATGCCGGCGCCAATGCTGATCTGACTTCCGTGCATTGGCGCGTGCAGGCCGAGCGCCTGGCGCAAGGGCAGCTGCGCGAAGCGGTAGTGCAACGGCTCGGCAACGACGCCGCGATCGGTCTGACGCCGCAAGCGCGTCTGCAACTGACCGACTGGCTGCAGCGGTTGCCGCTCACCGGGCGGCTGCCGCTGGCCCAGGAAGACGCGCGCTGGCTGCAGGGCACGCCGTCGCAGGATCCCATCTTGCGCGACGGACATGAGGTTGTGCTGCAGGCACGACCCAGCACCGTGACCGTTGTGACGGAGCGCGGCGAGCCTTGCCTGGCGACCCATCGTGCTGCGGCATTAACCGGGGACTATCTGCGGGCCTGCCTTGGCGAAGACGGGGCCGCACGTGTCGACTGGGTCTGGATTGCGCAGCCCGATGGTCGCACTGCCCGTTATGGCGTGGCGCCCTGGAGCATCGAATCCCAGGACGAGCCTGGTCCCGGCGCCTGGATCTGGGCACCCGGCGCAGCCGTGGCCATTCCCGAAGGCGTTTCGGATAATCTGGTGCGATTTCTGGCCACACAATTGCCGGCGCAGTCGCAGGGGCCGCTGGCGACGCCCAGGGCCTTGGTGGCGCAATTGGACGGGTCCACTGCCAGGCCGCGCGGGCCCCAGCTGACCGCCAGCGACTGGGGCGAGATCGGGTTGTTGCAGACCCCGACCGCCCGCATGTCACCGGTCGGCACGGCGCGACTGCACATCAGCCGTGTGGCTCCCTACACCCGCGGCACGGTCATGCTGCAGCCGCTGGACTGGCTCGAAGGCGGGTTTCGCTACAGCGACATCGGCAACCGCCTGTATGGGCCGTCCATTGCCGGCAGCCAGTCGTACAAGGACAAGTCGATCGACCTCAAGATCCGGCTGCGCGAGGAATCGGCCGATTGGCCGCAGCTGGCACTGGGCGTGCGTGACGTTGGCGGCACCGGCTTGTTTGCCGGTGAATACGTGGTGGCGAGCAAGCGCTGGGGAAACTGGGACACCAGTGTGGGCCTGGGCTGGGGTTACCTCGGGGCGCGCGGCAATATCCGCAATCCGCTGTCCATTTTCGGCAAGCGATTCAACTCCCGGACCGGTAACCAAACGGCGACCGGCGGCACCGCCAACCTGGGTTCGTTGTTCCGGGGGCCAACAGCACTGATTGGCGGCGTGCAATGGCATTCGCCCTACGATCCGTTTGTCGTGAAACTCGAGCTCGACGGCAACGATTACCAAAGCGAGCCGTTCAGCAACAACCAGCGCACGCGCAGCCCGTTCAACCTAGGCGTGGTCTATCGTTATTCGCCGAACATCGATTTCACGCTGGCGCTGGAGCGTGGTAACCGCCTGGCCCTGGGACTGACGGTTCACGGTAGCCTGGACAACATCTATTCGCCCAAGCTGCTCGATCCAAAGTTCCCTGAGCCCCTGGCGCAGCAGCAGCTGCGCTCTACCGGGTTGGCAGGTACGGCGGAGTCAATTGCGCTGTATACCGGCTGGACCGTGCGGTCTGTCACGCACAGCCACGTGACGACGACGGTTGTGGCCGACACCGACGGCGCCCTGCATCTCCAGGACCGGATCGAGCGCGTGATCAGGGTTCTGCAGCGTGACGCGCCCACCACGGTCACCCGGTTCGTGCTGCAATTGCAAGACCATGGCCTGGCCCTGTCACAGGTGGAGGTGGACCGCGCAGAATGGGTGGCGCGCAATACCCGCGCAGAGCCCCCGTCACTGCAACTGGTGACCGAGCAGGTCGTGCCGGGCCAGAAAGCGCTGACAACGGCACATGGCACGGGTGATGCGATCGACACCCGGTGGAGAAGCCCGGAGCCGGGCCTGCAGGTGAATTGGGGTCCGAGCTACAGCCAGATCCTGGGCGGACCCGACGGGTTCCTGCTATACCAGATCGGGGCGCAGGCCTGGGTGGAGCAGCCGATCACCGACAACACCTGGCTCAATGCCGGTTTCAACCTGAGAGTGCTGGACAACTACGACAAGTTCAGCTATACCGCGCCCAGTGACCTGCCGCGGGTACGTACCTTCCAGCGCGAATATGTGACCAGTTCGCGATTGACCATGCCGGTGCTGCAACTGACCCATGTGCGCTCGTTGGGAGGAGGGCACTACCTCAGCGCCTACGGGGGCATGCTCGAGAGCATGTACGGGGGCGTGGGCGCGGAATGGCTGTACCGGCCGTGGCGTGGGCGTCTTGCCTGGGGTGTCGATATCAATCATGTGCGCCAGCGCGATTTCAAGCAGGGGCTGGCGTTCAGAGACTACTCAGTCAATACCGGCCATGCGACGGCGTACTGGGACACCGGCTGGAACGACATCCAGGTCAATCTCAGTGTTGGCCGCTACCTTGCCGGAGATGTCGGTGCCACGCTGGAGGTCAGGCGCACGTTTGGCAATGGCGTGTCCCTCGGGGCCTGGGCCACGAAGACCAACGTGTCTGCAGCGCGCTTTGGCGAAGGCAGTTTCGACAAGGGCATCTATGTGACCGTGCCGTTCGATGCGATGTTGCCCAAGTCGAGCCCGGGCCTGGGCGCCGTGGTGTGGAACCCGCTCACGCGTGACGGCGGCGCCCGTTTGCGACGCCAGTTTCCGTTGTACGAACTCACGCGCCAGCGCGACCGACGTGCGTTCGAATGGGGTCCTGCCGGCCCCACCGTGCGTTCGTCAGGCGATATGACCAGTTATATCGTGTCCGAACCGGGCGCCGGATTGCTGGAGACGGCCGCTCCGTCGGCGGCAATGCTGGGGCGCCAGGTTGCCGACGTGCCGACCTCCACCTGGCTGTGGGCCGGTGGTGCGGTGCTGGCGAGCAGCCTGCTGGACAAACGCGTCGATCGTTGGGCCGTGGCGCATCAGGGTGGCAGCAGCAAGCGCATCGGCGACCTGGCTAATGTCATGCCGTATGCGCTGGCGCTGGGGGCAGGCTTGTTGTACACCGGCATCGCCGGCGAACCCGCAGCCGATACCGCACAAACAGCGATCAAGGCGGCGACCTTCACGCTGGGTGCCAGCTTTGCGACACGGTTCATCGTGGGCCGTGCGCGTCCCTACGAAGGCAGGGGTCACACCTCGTTCAGTGGCCTGAACAGCGGCGCATTCAACTCCGGTTTCCCGTCGACCCATACCGCGGTCGCGTTTGCGCTGGCCACACCCTTCGCCCAGCAACACGACATGCCCTGGTTGTATGGTGTTGCTGCGGCCACGGCCTTCGGCCGTGTACAGAAACGTGAGCACTGGTTGTCGGACACCGTAGCCGGCGCGTTCCTGGGGTACGCCATCGGCTCGATGGTGTCGGATCAGCAGACCGGCAGGAGCGGTATGCGGCTGAGTATCACGCCGCAGTCGGTGGTGGCGAGTTGGGAGTTCGACTGACGCGGCTGGCGCAGGACCGCGTGGCCTGCCGTGTGCGTGCGCCGCATCAGCGCAAGCGGAGGCAATGCGTTTCCTTGAACGCGAAGCGCGTTGAAGCGTCCGACGCTGGCACGCAGACCGAGCCGCTCCAAGGCCGACACACAGGTGATCCCTCGCTCCCCCGATCTGCAGATTGCCGATTAGGCGAGGGCTCAAACCAACGTAATAGGGCCGGGATATTGGCTGACAAGCGTGTCTGCGGTCAGGCCGCCCATAACAGCAAGTGGGTATCGAGTAAATGTTTCACCGAGCCTGTTTGCCAGCGAACATGGCTTCAATTAGGGAAATTGGTGTTTTATGCTGTTTACTCACGGATTCAGGCGTTTGATTAAGAAAATGCGCAAAATGGGTACCTTGCTCACGATGCTGCCGGGCGAGGCCATTGCTTTTGTGGAGAACTGGTATGAGAACTGAATCCGAAATTCGCATGCAGGGCATGCAAGCCCTCTTCGGCTCCCTTGGTTTGATAGAAGCTGAGCGGTTTTTGATCGCCGTAAACCAAGACAAGTTTGATTACACCGAATGGCGGCGAACAGGTCTGCCAAACATGAGCTTAGAACAAATTGCGGCAGCGGCCGATCAGTTCGCCAACGAGATAACCCAGATCAATGCCACGTAACCAATCGGCCTAGCAGCGCATCTCTAAAGAATAATTGTCACCTAGCCCCCGTGGAATAGGCGTAAGACGCTATCAAATAAAGAGCAATTTTCGGTAATGCCACAATCTATCTACGTCACCCAACCCCATGCGTCCGCAGCTCACTCTCGACGCCATCGAGCGCATCAAGCGCTACACGCGGAAAATCAATGTCCGTGTTTGCAGAGGACCAGCAATTACAGGACGCAGTGATACGAAACATTGAGATCATCGGTGAGGCGGCAAAAAACATCGAAACCCACGCACCCGAGTTCACCCGGCAACATGGCGACATTCCTTGGACTGCGCTGTACGCCATGCGAAATCGCGTTGCTCATGGTTATTGGGCTGTTGATCTCGCAATCGTCTGGCAAGTCATTCAGAGTGACCTACCAGTCCTTGAAGCACAACTCCAAACCCTTGAAGACGGCAGCGCCGACCTGCAATACGTACTAGCCGCCGCCCGCAACATCGGCCGCCACATGACCGACAACAAAGTAGTAGTAGACAAATCCACCGTCCCCGTAGGCACCGCCGACAAAGTAACCGCCGCCATCCGTGCCGAACTGGCCCAGCGCGAGATCAATACAAGCACCAATACGATTACCCCCTCTCCCCTCGGGGGAGGGTTGGGGAGGGGGACGAGCTTCGACTGGGACGGCACCTTCTCCGTAGTCTCCAACCCCGAGTTCCTCAAAGAAGGCGCCGCCGTAGAAGACTTCACCCGCCCCGCCCGCATCAGCTTCATGAACGAGCTGGCCAACTTGGCCGAACAGGTCGGGGCCGACATCGAGCTGGTGCGCCAAGGCATAGGCTCCATGAAAAAGCTTCGCGTGAGTTACGCTACCGTTACACCGAGCTGCGCGCCGAGATCAAAGCGCTGCAACAAGAGGCCAATCAGCCAGACAAATAACCAGCCCTATTTTTGACCATGCGAATCTCACCCCAGCAAATTGCCATCATCATCCAGACCACCCGCAGCATTGCCGGGCAAGATGCCAATGTGTGGCTGTACGGCTCGCGGGTGGACGACACCCGTCGGGGGGGCGACGTTGACTTGCTTATCGAGTCTGCGCCCGCAGCGGGATTTTTGGACCGTGCGCGGATCAAAAACCGGCTTGAGCAACTATTGCAATTACCTGTGGATGTGCTGACCACGAGCTTGGACGGTCAAGACAGCCCTTTTGTATCCATCGCCCGTGCGAACGCCATTAACCTCAGTTAACTTCAGTTAACCTCAATGCCCCCAGCACACAGGCCATCATGAATAACGCCGATTTGTTACATGCCCAAAAGCAGCACCTTGCTGGCCTATTAGAGGCCATACAGCGCTGCGTCTATTTTTTGAATGCCTCCGATTCGACTATTGAGTGGCCTTTGACGGGCGAATATTTGTCTGCCAGAAAAAAAGACAACGACCTTTTTGAAGCGCTTGCTGCCATCAATGAGCGCTTCTCCAAGCTGCAAGACACCATTGGTTCTGCCATGCGTCACAGCCTTCAGTTGTCTGGTGAACAGGCCGACAGCTTCATTAAGGTATTGGCTATTTTTGAGAAAAACGGTGTTGTGCTGTCGATAGAGGACTGGCAGGTGGCCCGTGCAGCGCGCAATTTAGCGGCGCATGACTACGAGACTGACTACAACGAAGTTGCCCAGCACTTTAATGCGCTACACACGCTCAAGCCTGCTCTCTACCAGACGGCCAATCGTTTTGTCCAGTATGTAAGCCAAGATTTGGCAATCGAACCGGCAAGTGCTGACTTCGCCAGCGAGTTTGCGGCGATAACCGCTAAATGAACATAACAATAATCGGCACCGGCTACGTAGGCCTAGTCACCGGCTGCCTGGCCGACCTGGGCAACCACGTGTTTTGCCTGGACGTTGATCAGGCCAAGATTGATCTGCTCAACAGCCCGACAGCGGCGGTGTGCCCATTTATGAGCCCGGCCTGAAAAAAGTGATTGAGCGAAACGTCGAAGCCGGCCGCCTGACCTTCTCCACCGACGTAGCCGCCAGCGTAGCGCATGGCAGCGTGCAGTTCATCGCTGTAGGTATCCTGACGACCAACCATTTCCCAGTGTTTTGCTGCTAGGATTTCAGGAGAACCAACCAGTGCATGTCGTTGTTGCACACGATGCGGGCACGGGCAATTGCCTTGTGGTCACGGTTTACCGGCCCGACCCCGCCCTTTGGGACAAAGCGTACAAGACAAGGAGAAAGTCATGAAATGCGTGATCTGCAAAACTGGCCCTACCCACGCCGGCGCAACGACTGTAACGCTGCAACGGGAGAGAACCGTTGTGGTCATCCGCGACGGACGTACCCGCTGATATCTGCGAGGACTGCGGTGAATATTACCTGGCCGATGCGATCGCCCGCCGCGTATACGGCGACGCCGAACGAAGCTTCCAGCGTCATGTTGAAGTGGAAATTCAGCGGGGCTGCGATGCAACCCAGTCCCAACGCCATACGCGGCAACAAGCGTTGCAAGCATGGTGCCGCGTAAGCGCGGTTACAGGTGCGTGCTCTGGACGGAAAATCAGCGTCTTGCCCCCGAAGCCTTGCTCACTCAAAGCCACTCCGCCCGAGCAACGCACCGATGTGCCACCTGCGCCCAAGGAGAAAACCGCTCCGTTGGATCAAATCGTCAAACTGGAGAAAGAAATGAGCCTGGTGCAGGCAAGCTATAAAGACGCCGAAAGCACCTACGGCTCTGAGTTGCTCAACCTGGTGGTGGCCAAAGGGTACTTAACCAAGCTGCTGGCCAATGCGGCCGTCAAAAGCTATATCGAGCGCCGCGAACCAGAAATCTTGAGCCACCGGGAGCTGGTGGCCAACACCGTCAGCATGGAAGAGGCAATGCAGCAGCAGGGCGAAGAAAACGCAACCCATTAATTTATACTTGTTTGATAGTAAAACAAAGCGAGTTATCGGCCAAACTACTGTCACACGCCCATTTGTGCGCCTACTGCTGCGGTAGCAATTCCAGATCCAAACTCGGCTTTTTCCAACACTCAGCACCGGTAGCCTCGCACTGATCCGATGACCACACGCCGCCAGACTGCCAACGACGACACTCTATTTTGGACACTAAAGCTGCTCCAGGACAAACCTGGCATGACCCAGCGCTCATTGGCCAAAGAAGTCGGCATCAATGTCAGCAGCATCAATTTTTGTCTCCAAGCATTGCTCGAAAAAGGCTGGGTCAAGATGGGCAACTTCAGCAGAAACCCCGACAAACTGAGCTATGCCTACCTGCTCACGCCTACCGGCGCGGCTGAGAAGGCTGCGCTAACCAAGCGCTTCTTGCACCGCAAGATGGCTGAGTATGAAAAATTGCGTGAAGAAATTGCGGCGCTTCAATTGGAAACCACAAACCAGAAGGTAAATCACTGACCATGGCGCCGCAAGCCCATCCAGCCAAAATCTACATCGCTGGCCACCGTGGCATGGTGGGTAGTGCCATCGTGCGTCAGTTGCTCGCAGCCGGCCATGCGCCTGAGTGCGTCATCACCCGAACCCATGCCGAGCTCGATTTAACCCAGCAAGCCGCCGTGCGCGCTTTCTTTGCCGCTGAAAAACCCAGCCAGGTCTACCTGGCCGCAGCCAAGGTAGGCGGCATTCATGCCAACAACACCTACCCGGCAGAGTTCATCTACCAAAACCTGATGGTGCAGGCCAATGTGATTGAGGCTGCCTTCCAGAACGGGGTGCAAAAGCTGCTGTTCCTGGGCTCCAGTTGCATCTACCCCCGCGCGGCGTCCCAGCCCATGGCCGAATCGGCACTGCTCACAGGCCCCCTGGAGCCCACCAACGAGCCCTACGCCATTGCCAAGATTGCCGGCATCAAACTCTGCGAGAGCTACAACCGCCAGTATGGCGCAAGCCATGGCACCGACTACAGAAGTGTCATGCCCACCAACCTGTACGGCCGGGCGACAACTACCATCCGCAAAACAGCCACGTCATTCCGGCGCTGATTCGCCGCTTCTCTGAAGCCAAGGCCAGCCAGGCACCCAAGGTCACGATCTGGGGCAGCGGCACGCCGTCCAGAGAGTTTCTGTATGTGGACGACATGGCGGCAGCCAGCGTGCACGTCATGAACCTGCCCAAAGCCACCTACGACCAGCACACCAGCCCGATGCAAAGCCACATCAACGTGGGCTATCTCTTCCTGTCCGTATCGTTGGGCCACGCCCGCTGTCTGTGCTGCACTATGAGCGGGATCGCGAGCAGGGTAATGTCACGCGGTGCTGGACGTGATTCGAGACTCTGCGCGCTTACACCGTATGAAGGCAGTTGCACTGGCAGATAGCAATCGTTACACGCTGGAAAATATGGTCGAACGGTTGCGGATGGCATTGAACGGTGTTTGGCGTTGCCAAAGAAGTAACCATTTTGTTATACTCCTGTAAAACTTTGGAGAACACCATGCTGCACGCTTCCCTGCGCCGTTCCGGCGGCTCTTACATCATGACAGTGCCCCTGTCTTACGTGGAACAAAACCATTTGGATGCCGGTTCGCGGCTTGCGCTGGAGATCGTGGGTGATGAACTCAAGATCAAGCCCGTGCGCAACCGGCCCAGCCTGGCAGAGCTGCTCAAGGCCACGCCAAAGGGCTTGTGCCGCGCCGATGGCTGGGACGAGCTTGGTGCAGTCGGGGCCGAGCTGTGACGCCTGAGCGTGGCGACATTTTGCACCTGGCGTTTGACCCCGCCAGCGGGCGCGAGATGAGGGGCAAGCACTTTTGTCTGGTGGTGTCTCCCCGCGCTTTCAATGCCCGCTTCAAGCTGGCCATGGTGTGCCCTATTTCGGGTGGTGTGGCTGAGGTTGCCCGCAGCGCTGGTTTTTTGGTGTCGCTCATGGGGCAAGGGCTGCGTACCGATGGACAGGTGCATGCGCACCAGGTCAAGTCGCTGGACTGGGCTTCACGTAAAGCTAGCTTGGTAGAGCGCGCACCCAGTGTGGTGGTGGATGAAGTGCTCGCCTGCTTGCAAAGCGTTTTCTCATAAAAATATCTAAACCACTCACTACTCATGGCCACTAACTCCAACAGCATTCTCCTCACCGGCGGCGCTGGCTATATCGGCAGCAGATGCCTTGCACAGCACCACCCGGCTGGATGTGGCGGGCATGAAGGCGCTGTTGCTCAAACCAATGAACATTCGCTACGATCTGCGCATGTTCATCAAGCTCACTCGATCCGGCGGCCACAGCTACGTCCAGCTCGTCGAGTCGTATCGCAACGAGGAAGGTTAGGCCCCGCCAGCGCAGCGTCGCCACGCTCGGTCGGGTCGATGAATCCGGCGTTGGCGTCGATTCGCTGCTCAATGGCTTGCTGCGCGCCAAGGGCTTGCCGGCTGCCGCCGCCGCGCAGCCTCAGGTAGCGTTCGAATCGGCGCTGGCGCTGGGCGATGTCTGGGCGCTTGATCAGTTGTGGAAAGAGTTGGGCTTTGACGCCCTTGCCGGCGTATTGCGCAAGGCACGCTACACCACACCGATCGAGCACGCCATTCGCGTGATGGTCTTCAACCGCTTGTACGTTCCGGAGTCCAAGCTCGGGGCTGCTGCGCTGGCTCGAGACGGTGAGCATTCCCGATGTCGACGTGCAAAGTCTCACCCATCAGCACCTGCTGCGCAGCATGGATGCGCTGATGGCGCATCCGGACGGTGTCGACGACGTGATCACGGGCTGTTGTGCCCGTTGGTCGATCAGGACCTGTCGCTGGACAACATGGAGGCGCTGGCGAAGATCAAGCTTCCCGGGGGGCAGGCCCTGGAGTTCATCTTGGCGGTGCCGGGGCGGCGCTACGGTGAATTTGCCGAAGTGCTGCAATCGTTCCAGACCAAGGTCGGTACGGCCACCGAAGAAGTCATCGACGAGACGCACTGGCAGGGCTTGCGCCTGGTGGTGGCGCACCATCCCGAGAGGGCTCGCGAGCAAACCGTACTACGGCGCGAGCGCATCGCCACACTGCAGGACAAGGCCAACCAATGGGCCGGCAAGCTCGACGGACAAGAGGCCGGCGTCAAGGTGCAGACCAAGTTGATGGATGGCAAGCTGCTGCTGGTGACCAACGTGACGGCCCTGACGCCCACCGAGGTCGTGCAACGCTACAAGGCGCTGGCCGACATCGAGCGTGGGTTCCGGGTGCTGAAGTCCGAAATCGAGATCGCCCCAGTGTTCCACCGACTGAAATTGAAATTTATCAAACAGACCACTTAAGTGGTCCTTTTTTGGTAATATGCGCCAATACCTATTAAACACAGGACCACTAACTTGCAAGCAATACTCGCCGAAACTTCAATTGGCATCACTGAACTCAAAAAAAATCCTTCAGCCGTCATCCGTGATGCTGGAGACCAGACCATCGTGGTCTTGCACCACAACAAGCCTTCGGCCTATTTGGTGCCTGCGCACAGCTACGAGGCGCTGATGGATGTTCTGGACGATTTGCAGTTGCTGCCCGTGGTTCAACAGCGCATCGCTTCCTGGCAGGCTGATCCAGGCAACGTGAGCGAAGTCAGTCGTGACGAGTTGATGCAAATCGCTCGCGGTACAACTCGAAAGGCGGCCAAGTCCAGCGTCACCACAGCCAAGAAGTAATGCTGTGACCAGTTACCGATTGCAATTTGTACCGCAGGCCAAGCTGGAGTGGGACAAACTCGACGGCAGCATTCGCTCGCAATTCGCCAAAGTTTTACTTCGCAGACTGGACGGTCCAAGAGTTCCTGCTGCGGCACTCACCTCGATGCCGGACTGCTACAAAATCAAATTGCGCAGCGCAGGATTTCGATTGGTTTACCGCGTTCAAGACACTGAATTGATACTGCTCACGATTGCGGTGGGCAAACGCGACAAGAGTGCGGTGTATGACGCAGCTCAAATACGCCTGTCGGTTGACGCCGAACAAGCTCAACACAAATCTCCAACCTCTTCAGCGGTCAAGACACCCGCCAGATCAAGGCCGCGCAAATAGCGATCAGTCCTGCCAATTTTGCCGCCATGATGCGGTGGCTCCCCTACAAAAAATATTGATCACCAGCGCCAACGAGGTGTTTGATCGCCAGCGGCCGGATACTTTTGCTTGTGCACTGTGAACGGGGTAACATTCTTTCGGTTTAATCGTAACTTGATAAGGAGCCAAGATGCCGTCTACCGCTGAGCGCTTATGGGAAACCGCCGCTACCTTGCCTGATTCTTTGCTTGCCGAGGTACTGGACTTTGCTGAATTCCTTCGCGCCAAGCAAATTGGCGAGCGAAAGGATGCCGGGGATTTGAGCCTGACGGCCCTTTGCGGCGGACTGGAGCAGTCGGCTACTTTTGTCGATTCGCCATTGACAATCCAACAGCGTTTGCGTGATGAGTGGCGTTGAGTTTCTGTTGGACACCAATTTCATTTTGGGGATGCTGAAGTCGACTCCAGAGATTTTGGATATTTTGGCAAGTAAGCAACTTAGATCGAGTTAATGTGCTTTCAGTGCGATCACTCGGATGGAGTTGCTTGGATTTCCTGGCATCAAGAAAGACGAGGACGCGTTGATTCGTGCTCGGCTTGCTCAGTTTGTTTACATCGGGATCAGTCCTGCCGTTGAAGACAGGGCTATTGAACTGCGCCGCATACGCCGTGTGAAATTGCCAGACGCTGTGATTGCAGCCACTGCGTTGTGTCATGGATTGGAACTACTCACGCTTGATAGCGATCTTCAATCTGTATTACACAGCGCTGGGCGACACCAATAGTTGCCTGGCAGTGATTCCGGCCAAGCGGCGCAAGATTCCGATCTTTCACATGGAGGCAGGCAACCGCTGCTTTGACCAGCGCGTGCCTGAGGAAATCAACAGCCGCATCGTGGACCACACGGCCGATGTGAACCTGCCTTACAGCACCATCGCGCGCGACTACCTGCTGCGCGAGGGCTTGCCGCCGGATCTGGTCATCAAGACTGGCAGCCCGATGTTTGAGGTGCTGACGCATTACCGCCCACGCATTGATGCGTCTGACGTGCTGGCGCGGCTGGGGCTGAACGAGGGCGGCTATTTCGTGGTGAGCGCCCATCGTGAGGAAAACATCGAGTCGCCGCAATCCTTTGCCAAGCTGGTGGCCGTGCTGAACGCGGTGGCGCAAGACCACGGCCTGCCGGTGATTGTGTCCACCCACCCACCCACCCACGCACGCAAAAGCGCATTGACGCCACGGGCGCCAAATTTCACCCACTGGTGCGTTTGCTCAAGCCGCTGGGCTTTCATGACTATGTCAAGTTGCAGCTTTCGGCCCGTGCGGTGCTGTCAGACAGCGGCACCATCAATGAAGAATCGTCCATCCTGAACTTTACGGCGCTGAACCTGCGCGAGGCGCACGAGCGGCCCGAGGGCATGGAAGAGGCCGCCGTGTCTGACAAGGTGCTGCGCATCATCCACAGCTATACAGACTATGTGAATCGTGTGGTGTGGAAGAAATACTGACTGACTAACCGTTTTTGGTAAAAGCCATAATTTTTATGGGTGCTAAACTGTCAATCCACGGCATGACAAACGCTGAGCTGCAGAATCGGATTCGGCTGCTGGCGAAGGACACCTCCAAGGTGTTCTTTACCGACCATGTTCAGGGCCGAATGCTGCTGCGCAGGGTTTCCGATATTGAGGTATTGGATTGCCTTCGGACGGGGGTAATACAAAGACCGCCGCAGCTGGACCGAGAAACAGGTGATTTGAAATGTCGAATGGAGAGTTTTGGCTCGAACCGTAATTTGGCCGTCATGGTGGCCTTGAGTGATCAGGACTCCGACCTGCTGGTGGTTACGGTGATGACCCTGGCACGCTGATGCATAAGGAGTATTCAATGGCTGCGTATCACTACACCCTGTGCGGACTGGATAACGTCTGGCTCGAAAACGGCTATTCCACCAAGACCACGCGGCACGGCAAAGCAGTGTCAGTGCAGGATGTGGACGGTCTGCACACGCTGCTGGCCGCCAAGTTGGTTGAAAAAACCTCTGCCCTTACGGGCAAGGAATTTCGTTTTTTGCGTGTTCAGTTGGGCTTGACACAAGAAGGCCTTGCGAAATTGATGGACATGACGGAGGGGGCGGTCAGCCTCTGGGAACGCAAAGACGTGGTGCCGCGTGCAAACGATCAATTGATCCGGCTGATGACGCTTGCCAAACTGGATGGCCATGCCAGAGTGCGTGAGGCCATTGAGCGCGTGCAAACGGTGCAGAAGCTGGTGAACCAGAAATACGTGGTGCGAGAGTTGGATCACAAGCGCGAAGTGGTGGTTGTGCCCGTGCATGCCGCTACCAGGCGACGCGCTCGGCACGCTGCGGCTGCCTAGGCATGGGCAAGGCATTGCGCATCGCATTGATCGCCGACGTGTTTCCACCGCTTCGTTCGTCGGGGGCGGTTCAGCTCCGTGATTTGTCGCTTGAGTTTGTCAAGCAGGGGCATGAAGTGACCGTCATGATCGCCTCGCCAGAGCTGAAGGGCGACTGGCACATTGAAAGTTGGCAAGGCGTTCAGATCGTTCGCCTTAAAGCGCCAAAGACGAAGGACATTGACTACGTGCGGCGCACCATTGGCGAATTCCTGATGCCTTTTGCGATGCTGCGCAACTTGCGCAAAAGCCCATTGGCGGATCAACGCTGGGATGGCGTGGTCTGGTATTCGCCTACGATATTTTTTGGCCCCATTGCCAATGCGCTCAAGAAGGCGAGCGGCTGCCGCAGCTACCTGATCATTCGGGATATCTTGCCTGAATGGGCGGTTGACATGGGCTTGATGGGGCGCGGGCTTCCTTATCGTTTCTTCAAGGCCATTGAAAAGTTTCAATTTTTGATTACTCGGTGGCCGATGGTTGGCATTGGGTGGTTATCATTGGTGACTATCAATTTACGGGGCTAAACATGGACACCGCACGCCTTTTCCAATCGGGTCGCAGCCAAGCCGTTCGGCTGCCCAAGGAGTACCGTTTTGCCGGCACTGAGGTGGTGGTGAAACACTTTGGCAACGGCGTGCTCTTGCTGCCGGTAGATGACCCCTGGCAAACGCTGGAGGCCGCCCTAGCCGCCTTCGAGCCCGGCTTTGTATTGACACGCCAGCAACCTGACGAGCAGATTCGTGCCGAGATAGCCCCGTGATACTGCTCGACACCAATATCTGCATCTACATCATCAACGCCAAACCCCCTGCCGTGTTGGCGCGCTTTCAGCAATACCGGCTGGGCGACATCGGGGTGTGCAGCGTGGTGGCCGCAGAGTTGGCATTTGGTGTGGCCAAAAGTGGCTCGCTGCGCAACCGCCAAGCGCTGGAAATGTTTCTGGCCCCCCTGGCCATTCTGCCGTTCGATGACGCAGCCGTGTGGGCTTATGGAGATTTGCGCGCAGAACTGGAGCGCCGTGGCACGCCCATCGGGTCGCTCGACACCATGATTGCCGCCCACGCGCTCAGCCTGCAGGCCCGGCTGGTCACCAACAACACCCGCGAGTTTGCCAAGGTGCCTGGCTTGCAACTGGACAACTGGGTCGCCGCTGCGTAAGTTATCGCTGCGAACACCAGGGTCAGGTCTAACATTCCAAGAATTTCTACTGGAGTTGGCGCGTTATGTGGCTGGATGCATGTGTTGGTGATGGGAAATTGGGTGGTGCGGCGAGGGTGATGATTTTGATTGATACATCTATAATTACGTCGTTTTGTACATTTGGAGATTGTGATGCGACAAGCCACCTTTACCGAGGTTCGTAACCAGGCCAAGCAATATTTCGATATCGTGGAAGCGGGCGAGTCGGTCCGGGTGCTGCGCAATGGCAAGCCCATCGCAGACATCGTGCCCATCTGTCCCGATCTACCGTCCTGGAAGCGGCGCCAGCCGCAACCCTTGGTGCTGGATGGCGTGTCGCTCAGCAGCATGATTTTGGAAGAGCGCCCAGCCGGGCGGTGACGGGAACTGTGCAATGCGTGTATTTTTCGACACATCGGCCTTTGTCAAACGGTACGTCCGCGAACCCGGAACCGATGAAGTGATGGCATGGTGTGACCGGGCAACCGAAATTGGCTTGTCCGGCATTGCGCTGGCAGAGATTGTTTCGGCATTTTGCCGCTTGCGCCGCGAAGGCAAGGTTGACGACGTGCAGTATAGGCACCTTAAAACATGTTTGCTGGCTGATATCGAAGATGCTGCCATTTGCGATTTGACTCCCGCAGTACTGGCACAGGCGATTGTTTGCCTGGAAACCAATGTCCTGCGCGGCATGGACGCCATTCACATCGGCAGTGCGGTCGCTTTGAAGGCCGATGTGTTTGTTACCGCCGACCAGCGTCAGCTCGCCGCAGCCACCGCTGCCGGGCTGCGCGCCGAGGGCGTGTAGGTAACGGACGAGTATTTTGGTTATTCATTGAAAATTTTTGTCGTCACCGCCACCTGGAACTGCGCTGCCACTCTCGGGCATGTGGCCGAGGCTTTTGCACGCTTTACATCTTCATTGGGCAAAGACAAAACCAAATTTTTCTGATTGGTTCTGCCTTAATTGCGAGATTATGCTTCTCATTATTGACATTAATGGCAATTTGAAAATAATGAGAAACACTATGCCAGCCCGCAATCCTGCTATCGCAACCATGGCCGCCGACAAGCTTATTGCACTGGGTGAGCAGATTCGTGCGCATCGCAAGGCGCTGGGCATCAGCGCCACCACGGTGGCCGAAGCGGCGGGCATGTCGCGGGTGACCTTGCACCGGATCGAAAAGGGTGAGCCCGCGGTCACCATGGGCGCCTACCTCAATGCCATGGCGGCCCTGGGCCTGGGCTTCGGACTCACCAACCCAGACGACCAAGCCACCAAGACCGCAGATGACAACCGGCAAGGCTGGATTCCGGCTCGCATCCGTCTTGCTGACTACCCGCAACTCAAGCAACTCGCCTGGCAAGTGCACGGCACCGATGCGTTGACTCCGGCGGAAGCGCTCAGCATCTACGAGCGCAATTGGCGACATGTAGATGTACAAGCACTGGCGCAGCGAGAGCGACAACTGGTCGATGCACTGCGATTAGGCTTTGCGGGTCGTGGTGGCGATGTTTGAGAGAATTCCGTGAGTCGGTCGATGTTGATTTTCTGGTGTCGGATGTGGCCAGTTACCGCAACCTGCGTCAGTTGCTCACGGGTGCAGATGGCATCGCAGCTATCGTCCGCGAAGGTGCTGATCCATTGACGCAAGCCCGCGAGGTGCGGGCTGATCAATACGGCATCCGGACGATGCTGGGGGTGGCCGATCAGCATTCGCTGACGGGTGTCTTTCACGTTAACCCACAGGTTCTACCGACGAAGCCAATTAGTGAGTATGGCGACACGGGTTTTCGCAGTGCTGATGCCCCACCTGAATTGCGTCAGCCGCGCATAAGAGGCCGAGTACAGCAAGGCGCACACGGCCAGCCCCAGCACCAGGGCTGCGGTATCGGTAGGCCAGTGCACGGCAATGACGGCAGGCAGCAGGGCTGCCAACCACATGATGGCGCCGGTGGCGGAGTTGCGCACCAGATTGCTGGCGCGGGGCAGGAGCTTGGGAATCAGACGGCGCCTGACCAGGCTGTGCAGGTGCAGGCGGTCGGGATGGCCAGGGCTCAGGTTGCGCCGCAGGCGGCGCACGATGCTGAATACCACCTCCAGGATGGGGAAGCCGCACACCAGCAAGGGCGCCCAGGCCGACACTTGGGGGTGGCGCGCCAGCATTAACACCGCCAACCATGCCATGGCAAAGCCCACAAAATAGGCACCGCCGTCACCCAGAAATATCTTGCCCAGCGGCCAGTTGACCAAGCCAAAGCCCAGTACGGCACCGGCCAGAATCAGGCTGGTGTACGCCAGGTCCGTGTCGCCGAGCGCTGTGGCCATAAAGCCGAAGCTGGTCAGAACGACGATGACGGTGCCGGCGGCCAAACCGTTGAAGCCGTCGATGATGTTGATGGCGTTAGCCATCCCGCTCACAGCAAAGGCGGTGAAGGCAACCGAGATGATGGTAACGCCCAGCAGCCAGTCGAGCCCGGGCATGTTGGCATCGGTGATGGAATGGCCGGTGATGGCCCAGCCCAGTCCGCCGCAAGACATGGTGGCCAGCAGGCGGGCGCGCACGCTCACGCGCTTGGTGATGTCTTCCAGCAAGCCAAAAACAAAGGCCGGGACGCCAGCCAGGATGATCGGCCCCAGCAGGGCTTTGCGGCCAGGATGGGCGAGCAGGTAGGCCACCAGGACGCCCGCCACGATGGCGATGCCGCCGACGCGGGTTGTGGGATGGGTGTGAAACTTTTGCACGCCCAGGGCGATGTCCATGCTGAGGTGGCCATGCCAGTGCTGGGTGCGTACCAGCAGCAGCGCCACGACAAAGGACACAGCCCCCGCCCAAAGGGCCGCCATGGGGAAAGTGGTCAAGAAGTTTTGCATGACTCAGGGCAATTAGTGTGGTGTTGCAGGCTGACTGGCGGCCAGCACAAAGCAGACACTGGCCAGCAGCCTAACGGAGAAGACGAGAAACAGGGCAACATGAAATGCTCCCGGGGGTTTAGGCGCGACCGAGTGCCCTGGACCATGCACGGCGGAGATGGGACAGTTTCTCTGCAGATTTCTCGTCTTGCGCGGCACCCCGCAGGGCACTGCGCACAAAGACAAAGAGCAGCAGCGCAAAGCCCACCGCCAGCGTGGTGACGACGGCGATCATGGCTTTCTTGGGTTTGCTCTTGCGCTCGGGTGCTTGGGCCACGTCCACCACCTGAATGACGGCACCTTCGCGGCTTTCGTCCACGCGGGCGATCTCGTACTGCTTGGCAAACAACTCGAACAGGGTTTCGCTGTATTTGAAGTCGCGAAACTTGGCGATGTAGTCGCTCTGGCTGCCGTTGCTGGCGGGCTCTTCTTTCTCAGTGCGGGTCACCTGGCTGCGCAGGGCTGCCAGCTCGATCTGGGCCTGTTTGAAATCAGGTGCCGATTCCGTCAGGTACCCGCGCATACTGGCTAGCTTGACCTCTTGCGCGGTGATGGTGGCCCGGAGCTTGGCCAAGCCTTCTACTGCGACTTGCGGGTCGACTTTGAGATCGCTGGTGTTGACGCCGCTGGCCTTGAGGGCTTGTTCGGCTTTGACCAGATTTTCTTTGGCAGTGGTCAATTGGTTTTCAAAGAAGACGCGGCGTTGCTGCGCCTCGGTAACCGCCAGGCGGCTGAGTAGTTTTTGCAGTTCTTCAACATGGGCATTCGCCAGTTGCGCTGCAAACCGGGGGTCTTCGTCGTCTGCCTCTATGGTGATGATGCCATCTTTGCCGCTCCTGATGGTGGCATTTCCCTCTAGCGCCGTGCGGGCGTCTTGGCGGAACTTAACGTCATAACGCTCGATTAGCTTGAAGCGGTCGATCAGTGCGTCTTGCACACTGCGGCTTTGCACAAAGGCCACGTATTGGTCGGCCGGGTTTTTCAGGCCGGTGGCAGCGCCGGCCAGCCCGCCCAAAGCACCCAAAGATTGCAGCAGGCTGGCGGCACCGCTGGCCTGCTGCTGCGGTGGCAAAAACTTGGTGGTGGCGGTAAAGGTGGGGGCAATGGTAAAGCTGTAGCCCAGGGCCAGCAGCCCTGCGGCGAGTGGCCCCAGCACCAGCAGGCGCAAGTTGTCTGCCACCACCTGCAGCAGGTCGAGCAGGTTGATTTCGTCGTCTTCATCGGCCAGCATTTGCGAGGCGTCTAGGTCGGTGTGGGTTGGTTCAGTCATGGCGTGCTTCATTTGCGCAAGGTTTTGATGGCGGCAGCGCCCAGGCCGAAGTTGGCCAGGATGCTGGTCCAGTCTTTGGCCGCACGGATGATGAAGTTGTAGCGGC
>Ga0209491_10003906_pt1 | contig 23828 bp, 20 predicted proteins | sample BON02_FD_187213 | JGI IMG/M metagenome (GOLD analysis project Ga0209491, IMG submission 187213) | Freshwater microbial communities from Lake Bonney liftoff mats and glacier meltwater in Antarctica - BON-02 (SPAdes) (version 2) | ecosystem: Environmental > Aquatic > Freshwater > Ice > Glacier... | reverse complement strand
ATTCCGGAGCTGATGCCCGACAGGATCGTGGTGGCGGGGCCGGTCTCGGCCTGCTGTGCGATCTTCTTCACCGGGCCGTAGCCGTCGGAGGTGTAGTACTCGGCGGTCTTGCCGAGCGCCCATCCGATGATGAGGCCGCCGATCACGGAGATGGCCAGGCCGATGGGATTCTCGAAATTCGGGTTGTCCGAGAACAGCCAGTAGGCGACGCCAACGGTACCGACAGCGGTGATGCCCATCGCGACGTTGGTTCCCATGTGGAGCGCCTTGGCCAGGTGGTGGCTGTCGGTGGAGTCGCCGCCCTTCACGAAGAACGAGCCGATGATCGAGGCGATCATGCCGATGAACGCGATCGCCATCGGGAACACCAGCAGACTGATCGTGCCGACGTCGCCGGCCTCGTCGGCGGTGATGGCCAGCGCGAATGCGGTGAGCGAGATGGGGGCGATGATCGCGCCGACGTACGACTCGAACAGGTCGGCGCCCATACCGGCGACGTCTCCGACGTTGTCGCCCACGTTGTCGGCAATGGTGGCCGGGTTGCGGGGATCGTCCTCGGGGATGCCGGCTTCGACCTTGCCGACGAGGTCGGCGCCGACGTCAGCGGCCTTGGTGTAGATGCCACCGCCGACCCGGGAGAACAGTGCGATCGTCGAGGCGCCGAGGCCGTAGGCGGTGACGATCTCGAAGGGCTTGTCGACGTCGAACCACACCACGAACACGAGGTAGGTGATCATCAAGCCGAGCAAGGCGAGACCGGCAACCGAGAAGCCCATGACGGCGCCACCGCGGAACGCGACGGGAAGCGCCTTGCCCGGGCCGGACTTGGCAGCCTCGGTGGTGCGGGCGTTGGCCATCGTGGCCACGGTCATGCCGGCGTATCCGGCGGCGGCCGACAACGAGGCGCCGAGCAGATAGGTCACGGCGGCCCACGGTGCGATCACCACGGCGAGCAGCACCATCATCACGAGCACGAAGACCGACACCCACTGGTACTCCTTCTTCAGGAACGCCTTGGCCCCCTTCTGGATCTCTTCCATCAAGAAGACCATGCGCTCGTCGCCGGGCGACTCCTTCTCGACTGACTTGTAGTAGTAGAACGCGAGCACGAGTGCGGCGAGTGCCGATACTGCTGCGAGATAAGGAACGACGTCCACGGGCTTCTTGCCTCCTGAGGGCGGTACGAGAGTAATCCTGCTCGGGTTGATCCGAGGGACCGGACCATGATGGTCGGCGGGCAGGCTAGGAACCAAGCCGACGAAAACAACCCTTGTTTTGTGACCGATGGGACATCGACTTGTCGCGACGACGATTGAGCGTTGGCTCACTCCTTCGGAGTAACTTCGGCGGAATGGCACAAACGTTGAACCGCGGTCCGGTCTCGGGCACCGCAGTCAAGCCGCCGTCGAAGAAGAAGAAGCCGTTCCTGGTCGACTTCTACTCCACGGCCGTCGGCAAGAAGTACGTGATGGCGATCACCGGCATCATCGGGATCGGCTTCGTGATCGGCCACATGGTCGGCAACCTCAAGATGTACCTCGGCGTCGTCACCAAGGGCGGCGCGCAGGTCTATGACATCGACGTCTACGGCGAGTTCCTCCGCGAGATGTTCGTGCCGCTGCTGCCCGAAGTCGCCTTCCTCTGGATCGTCCGGATCGTGCTGGTCGGTGCGATCGCCCTGCACATCCACGCGGCGTACACCCTCACGATCTTGAACCGTCACGCCCGCCCGGTGAAGTACCAGAGCGCCCGCGACTACCAGGTCGCCAACTTCGCCAGTCGCACCATGCGCTGGACCGGCGTCATCGTGCTGCTGTTCATCGCCTGGCACCTCGCCGACCTCACCTGGGGTTGGACGAACCCGGACTTCGTGAAGGGTGCTGTGTACCGCAATCTCGACGCCTCGCTCTCGCGGCTCCCGGTGGCGGCGCTCTACATCGTTGCCAACATCGCGCTGGGCATCCACCTGTTCCACGGCACCTGGTCGCTGTTCCAGTCGATGGGCTGGAGCAGCCCCCGTTTCAACAACTGGCGTCGCCATCTGGCGACCGGTGTCGCCACGATCGTCGTGGTCGGCAACGTGTCGTTCCCGATCGCAGTGCTCGCCGGCATCGTCGAGTACGACCCTGACGCCGTGACCGTTCCCATGGAGGAGGCAGCCCCATGAGTATGAACCTGGATTCCAAGGTCCCCGACGGACCAATGGCCGACAAGTGGCAGAACTACATCGCCAACCAGAAGCTGGTGAACCCGTCCAACAAACGCAAGTTCAAGATCATCGTCGTCGGCACGGGCCTGGCCGGGGCGTCGGCCGCTGCCACGTTCGGTGAACTCGGCTACCAGGTCGAGGCGTTCACGTTCCACGACTCGCCGCGCCGCGCCCACTCGATCGCGGCCCAGGGCGGCATCAACGCAGCGAAGAACTACCAGGGCGACGGCGACTCGGTTCATCGTTTGTTCTACGACACGGTCAAGGGTGGCGACTTCCGCTCTCGCGAGGCCAACGTCCACCGCCTCGCCGAGGTGTCGGTCGACATCATCGACCAGATGGTCGCCCAGGGTGTGCCGTTCGCTCGCGAATACGGTGGCCTGCTCGACAACCGCAGCTTCGGTGGCGCTCAGGTGAGCCGCACGTTCTACGCCCGTGGCCAGACCGGCCAGCAGCTCCTGCTCGGCGCATACCAGCAGCTCGCACGCCAGATCGGGCTCGGCAACGTCAAGTTGTGGAACCGCATGGAGATGGTCGACGTCGTCAACATCGAGGGTCGCTGTGCCGGCATCGTCACCCGTGACCTGATGACCGGTGAGTTCTCGTCGCATTCGGCACATGCAGTCGTGCTCGCCACCGGTGGATACGGCAACGTGTTCTACCTGTCGACCAATGCCATGGCCTGCAACGTCACCGGAGCGTGGCGCGCACACCGCCGTGGCGCAGCGTTCGCCAACCCGAGCTTCACGCAGATCCACCCCACCTGCATCCCGCAGGCCGACGACTTCCAGTCGAAGCTCACGTTGATGTCCGAGTCGTTGCGTAACGACGGGCGCATCTGGGTTCCCAAGAGTGCCGACGAGACCCGCTCGCCCGACCAGATCCCCGAGGCCGACCGCGATTACTACCTCGAGCGGATCTATCCGAGCTTCGGCAACCTCGCGCCACGCGACGTGTCGTCGCGGGCGGCCAAGCGCCTGGTCGATGCCGGCCAAGGTGTCGGCCCGCTCAAGAACGGCGTGTACCTCGACTTCGCCGACTCGATGGAACGTCTCGGCAGCGACGTCATCGAAGAGCGCTACAGCAACTTGTTCGACATGTACGAGCGCATCACCGGCGAAGACCCTCGCAAGGTGCCGATGCGCATCTACCCGGCGAGCCATTACACGATGGGTGGGCTGTGGGTCGACTACGAACTGCAGACCACGATTCCCGGACTGTTCGCTGCCGGTGAAGCCAACTTCTCCGACCACGGCGCCAACCGCCTGGGCGCCTCGGCGCTGATGCAGGGCCTCTCCGACGGTTACTTCGTGTTGCCGTACACGATTGCGCCGTACCTGTCCGACCTGCTCAACAAGCCGGTGCCAGATACGAGCCACCCCGAGTTCGCCAGGATCCAGGCCGAAGCGACCGATCGCTTCAAGCAGTACATGGCGATCGGCGGCACCAAGACCCCCGACCACTTCCACCGCGAACTCGGCCAGATCATCTGGGACTACTGCGGCATGGACCGCAACGCCAACGGCCTCGAAAAGGCGTTGTCGGAGATCCCTGCGCTGCACGAGGAATTCAAGAAGGACCTCCGGGTCACCGGGTCCGACACGAGCATCAACCAGACGCTCGAGAAGGCCGGCCGCGTCGACGACTTCTTCGAACTCGGCATCTTGATGTGCAAGGACGCACTGAACCGCGAGGAGAGCTGCGGCGGCCACTTCCGCTCGGAGTATCAGACCGACGACGGTGAAGCCGTCCGCAACGACGACGACTTCGCCTACGTCAGCGCCTGGGAGTGGACCGGCGACCCGTCGAACCCCATCGAGAACAAAGAGCAACTCGACTACGAAGTCGTCAAGCTGGCAACCCGGAGCTACAAGTGAGCACACTGACCAACCTCAGCCTCAAGATCTGGCGCCAGGACGGCCCCGACGCCCAAGGGCGCTTCGAGACCCACCAGATCCCCGAGATCAGCGACGAAGCCTCGTTCCTCGAACTGCTCGACATCCTCAACGAGCGCCTGATCGAGGAAGGCAAGGAAGCCATCGTCTTCGACCACGACTGTCGCGAAGGCATCTGTGGAACGTGCTCGCTGATGATCGACGGCGTCGCCCACGGGCCGCAGAAGGGCACCGCGACCTGTCAGGTGCACATGCGGGTGTTCGACAGCGGCGACGAGATCGTGATCGAACCGTGGCGAGCCGCTGCGTTCCCGATCATCAAGGACCTGATGGTCGACCGCTCTGCCTTCGACCGGATCATCGAGGTGGGCGGCTACATCACCTCGCCCACCGGTGGTGCTCCCGACGCCAACCTGATTCCCATCCCGAAGCCGGTGTCCGATGCGTCGATGGACGCCGCGGCGTGCATCGGCTGCGGTGCCTGTGTGGCGGCGTGTCCGAACGGTGCGGCCAGCCTGTTCACCTCGGCCAAGCTCGCCCACCTCAACCTGCTGCCGCAGGGACAGGCCGAGCGGTACAAGCGCGCCGAGGCAATGGTCGAGAAGATGGACGAGTACTTCGGATCGTGCACCAACCACGGCGAATGCCAGGCGGCGTGTCCGAAGGAGATCTCGATCGACAACATCGCCACGATGAACGTCGACTATCTGAAGTCGAAGTTCAAGAACCGCAAGTCACTGTCTCGATAGTGCGCCGGACCCTCCTACGGGTTGGCGGTGATCATCGAGGAATAGCGGTTGTGGCTGTCGACGTCGCCGCTGGTGAGCTGCAGGTCGAGGGTGATCGGGCCCTGTGCGTCGGGGACGTCGAGGCGGATGCGACCGACCTTGACGACGTCGTCGGCGGGGATCGGGCCGCCGAATCGCCATCGTTGTTCTCCGCCACTCCATGACGCGATCGCGTCGACCACCGCGAAATCGAGTGCCTCGCGCAGATCGCTGACGACATGTACGTCGATGGCGAGTTGGTCGCCGGGCGCCAGCACTCCGAGGAACTGGTCGGCAACGATCAACACAGGTGCGCACGCAGCGACGACTGCCGCTACGGCCGGTTTGGGGCGCCGCTGATGGTCGAGGATGCTCGACGAGATCGCCGGAGCCGGGTCGTTCAGCGACGAGAAGCAGAACCCGCCGGTCGGGCGATACTTCAGGCGCCGCAGCGTCTCGATCTGCACCTTCAGCACATGGGCTTGGTAGCACTGCAGTGCGTCACGCCACTCGTTGAAGCTGTCGAACTCGGCTGGGGGGAATCGGTGCTCGGTGGCGGCGCGTTGGTAGCCGGTGGCGAGCTGCATCTGATCCCAGTCGAGGCCCGGCCACTCGTACGACTCGAGCTGCTCGTCGATGAACAGTGCGTCGACTGGTGGCGAATCCGAACCGAACTCGCTGACGAAACGCACCATCCTTGGGATGCGTGCAGCGAAGTCGGCGAGGTCTTCGGCTTCGCCGTGGCGCCAGCCGAACCACAGGTGGCTGTCGGTGCCATCGAGCTGCGGCAGGTGGGGGACGACGCCCGAGTGGGCAACGACATGACGGGTCGAATCGGCCCGCTCGAACGCCCGCTTGACCCAACGGTCGAGCACCGACTTGTTCCACGATGGCAACTGCGTTGCGACCAGCGTCCGCGCCGTGCCACGCCAGCCGGTCGCGGTCACACCCGCGTCGGTGGCGGACGGGTCGTGGTGTGCGGTCCACATCGCGATCGACGGATGGTGGCCGAGCGAATCGACAGCAGCTCTGGCCTGCTCGACGGCCTGATGCCGCACGGAGCGGGCGTGTCCCCACTGCAGAGGGAAGTCCTGGAGGAGCAGGATGCCCGCCTCGTCCGCGGCGTCGTAGAGCCCTCGGTCGGCGATGTGTCCGTGCACGCGCAACGCATCGAGGCCCAGATTGACGGCGGATTGCAGATCGGCCCGGATCATCGTGCTGGTTGCGTTCGCGGGCCCCGCCGCGGTGGGCAGCAGGTTGGCGCCCTTCAGGAAGAGCCGCTCGCCGTTCACCGAGCAGAGCCAGTCATCCCACACGATCTGACGCAGGCCCGTTCGTCGCAGCCGACGGTCGCTGATCTCTCCATCGACGACGACCTCGACCTCGACATCGACGAGCGGCTGGTCGCCGAGGGCTCTGGGCCACCACAGCGCTGGATCGGTGATGTCGATCGTCCACTCGAAGTCGTTCGACCCGGCTGCGATCGACTGCTGCTGTTCGTCGACCTGGTCGCCGTCGATGTAGGTGCGCATCGTCACCGGCGTCAGTCGATCGCTGTCGATGCGCGTGGCGATGCGTAGATGCGCGCGGCTCGCGTCGGCATCGCGACACAGCACCCGGAGACGATCGATCTGTGCTGGGCCGGTCTCGTACATCGACACCGGCCGCCAGAGCCCACCTGGGTTGCGGCTCGAGCCGACACCCGTAGGCGCCTGGAACACGCCGGTGATGTTGCGACGCCCTGCCGTGGAGGACTGGGGCGAGCATGTCACCTCGACGGCCAGCACGTGATCGTCGCCGAATCGCGACAGCGAGGTGATGTCGAAGCTGTGGCCGAAGAAGTAACCCTCGGGATCACCGAGGTACGCGCCGTCGAGCCAGACGTCGGCCTGGTAGAAGATGCCGTCGAGTGTGACCCACCGACGACGACCTTCGCCGGGCGCCTCTGCGCTGAACGCGTAGCGGTACATCAGCGGACCGTCGCTGGCGGCGAACTCGGGTGTGTCCTGCCAGTGGCCCGGCACGGCGATGGGCGACCAATCGGAGTCGTCGGTATCGAGGCCGATGCCGTTGCGCCGAACTTCGTCGTCGGCCTCGGCCGCCAACCAGACGCCGGACAATTGCATGCGGGCGAGCGTACGCCGGGAGCCGTCGCTCTGGTACCCCTGCGAGTGCAGCGCTCGCATGCTCACCATCGGCCAGCTCGGGGTAGGTTCGTCACATGGCTGACACGGACCGACCGCAGGCGACGACGTTGGGGGAGCTTCGAGCTTCGGGGTGGGTGTCGCGACCCGTCAAGCAGGAGGTGCGCGAGCACGCCATCGAGAAGGTGGCAGCCGGCGAACCGCTCTTCGAAGGGGTGTCCGGCTACGAAGACACCGTGATGCCGCAGCTCGAGAACGCGCTGCTCGCGGGTCACGACGTGATCTTCCTCGGCGAGCGCGGCCAGGCGAAAACTCGCATGATCCGTTCGCTCACCGGCCTGCTCGACGAGTGGATGCCGATCGTCGCAGGCAGCGAGATCAACGACGATCCGTACAACCCCGTGTCGAAGCACGCTCGCGATCTGGTCGAGGAACTCGGCGACGACTCGCCGATCCACTGGGTGCATCGCAGCGAACGGTTCGGCGAGAAGCTGGCCACGCCCGACACGTCGATCGCCGACCTGATCGGCGAGGTCGACCCGATCAAGGTGGCCGAGGGTCGCTACCTGTCCGACGAACTCACGCTCCACTACGGCCTCGTGCCGCGCACCAACCGCGGCATCTTCGCGATCAACGAGCTGCCCGACCTCGCCGAACGCATCCAGGTCGGCATGCTCAACGTGCTCGAAGAACGCGACATCCAGATCCGTGGCTACAAGATCCGCCTGCCACTCGACGTGATGTTGTTGGCCTCCGCCAACCCCGAGGACTACACCAACCGCGGCCGCATCATCACGCCGTTGAAGGACCGCTTCGGCAGCCAGATCCGCACGCACTACCCGCTCGAGGTGCACACCGAAGTGGCGATCATGCGGCAGGAAGCCGTGTCGCTCGACATCACCACGGCAAACGGCCGTGTCACCGTCGACGTGCCCGACTACCTCGCCGATGTCGTTGCCACGTTCAGCCATCTGGCCCGGGCGAGCAACCACATCAACCAGCGTTCGGGCGTCAGCGTGCGTCTGAGCGTGGCCAACTACGAGGCCCTCGCCGCCAACGCGCTGCGTCGTGGGCTGCGCTCGGGAGAACGCCATATCGTTGCCCGTGTCGACGATCTCAATGCACTCGCCGCCAGCTCGATGGGCAAGATCGAGATCGAGTCGATCGAGGACGGTCGCGAGGGCGCGATCATGGAGAACCTCATCAAGGGTGCGGTGCTCACCGTGTTCAAGGACACCGTGCCACCAGAGCAGACCCGAGCGGTCGTCGACGCCTTCGAGGCCGGCGCAGTTGCCCACACCGGCGAGGGCGTGACCAGTGAAGAGCTCGCTCGTCTGGTCAACGACGTCGAGGCGCTGCGGGCCCCGGTGGCGGCGCTCACCGGTGGCGACGAGTCGCCTGGCGCTGTCGGCAGTGCCGTCGAGTTCGTGCTCGAGGGCCTGCACCTCAGCAAGCGTCTGAACAAGGACGCTTCCGGCCCGAGCGCCACCTACCGCGGCCGCACCTGACCGTCAATTGTCGAGAAAGGCGTCGCTCGACGGAGTGGGAGCGCGGTCGGCGTCGAGGATGCCGGGTGACGAGTCGGGGCCGGCGATGCCTGGATCGATGAAGGCGACCTCGATCGGGACGCCGTCGGCCACCGCGTCGTCGAGCACCGAACGCCATTCGGCGACGATCTCGCCGGCGACGTCCGGGTCGTGATGATCGGCGTCGAAGCCGGCGATCACCAACGCGTTGTCGACGGCGTCGGCGGCCTCTCGGATCTCGCCACCCCAGCGATCTACGCAACGAGCGAGCCGTGCTGCATCGAATGATGCGTCAGTTGCGGCGGCGGCATCGCTGTCGCCGCCGCTGTCCTTGTCGACCCAGTCACCGGCGAGCACCAAGCCCAGTAGATCCATCGAGCCCGCATACCGATCGACGGTGCTGGCCTGGTTGCGCACATCGACGGCCGCCACGACCGGGGGGCCACCGGCGAGGATGCCCCACGTGTCGATCCATGGCTGCGCTGGAGCGCCCGCCGGGATGCAGGCGAACGGCACCCAACCGCCCACGAGATCGCCGAAGCGGTCGGCGGCGCGTTCGACCCAGCGCGGCCACCATGTGGTGAAGTTCTCGTCGTCGCCGAAGCCGCCCTCGTTGTCGAACCACTTCGGGATCGACCCGTCGTGGAGACATGCCCACGGACGGACACCGATCGCATCAGCGGCCTGCACGATCTGTTCGAGCCGTTCGGCCCAGTCGGAGTCGAACACACCGGGCCTGGGTTGTAGCCGTGCCCAGTCGAGCGTGAAGCGGACGTCGGTGATTCCGAGCTCCTGCAACGCAGCGAGGTCGTCGGGCCATCGGGTTCGGAATCCGTTGCCGGCGGTGGGTCCGAGGTCGGCGGTATCTGCGTAGGCCGAGCGTGGCGGCGGTGGTGAGCGAAGCGCCCCGTCGAAATGTCATGTCTGCGATGTGGAGGTGAGAACGAGCAAGGGGCCGGTGTCAGATGAACGGTGCAGATGAACGGTGTCAGATGAACGGAGTTCGCGTCCAGAGCTCGGAAGCGTCGAGGCTCGCCGACTGTGGCATGCCCGACAGGCTGACCACGTCGATGGGCCCGGGGAACCCTCGGAGCTCGACCTCACCGAAGGGCTCGGCGACGACACCCTCGGGGAGCCGTTCGAGCTGCATCGTGGGCATCAGTACCTGGACGCCGCGGGCGTAGTCGCAGAGGCGGGCCGCCATGTTGACCGCCGAGCCGATGTAGTCGTCGCCTTCGAAGAGCAGCGCATGGCCCGTCGCCAGCCCGGCGCGAACGGTCAGAGGAGTACAGACGTCGGTGGCCTGCTGTTCGAGGTCGAGGACGAACTCGATGGAATCGTGCTGGTCGACAGCGACGATCATGCAGCCGTCACCGAGCCACTTGGCGATACGCACCCCTCGGTCGGACGCAACGGTGCGAACGATTCCCCGGAATGTACTGAGGACGCGACCAGCTGCATCGTCGCCGAATGCTGCGGTGTAGTTCGTGAATCCGGACAGGTCGACGAATACGAACGTGCGGGGAACACGCATGTTCACGATGTTACGTGCTCCGAGCAGCGAAGCGGAGGAGGACCCGTTAGGTTCCATCCATGGCGAAGCGGTTCGAGTACTCCCGCTGGGATGGCACCCAGACCGGTTTCGAGTTCGACGCCGACGCAGCGTTCGACGAACTCACCGACGAACTGCTGTATCACGGCGACGTCAACGCGGCGTTGCGTCGGATGATGCAGGAGGGCATGACCGACCGCAACGGCGAGCAGTTGCAGGGTCTTCGCGAGCTCCTCGAGCAACTCCGAGCCGAACGCCAGAAGCGCCTGGAGAACTCGGATCTCGGCGGCGTCTACGACGAGATCAAGGACCAGCTCGACGACATCATCGACGAAGAGCGCCACGCCATCGACAACGCCCGTCGCGACGCCGAGAACTCGGGCGACGAGCGCCGAGCCCAGAACGCCCAGGCAGCCGCGGAGGAACGCAACATGCGTCTCGACCTCATGCCCGACGACCTAGCGGGCAAGGTGCGTGAACTCAGCGCCTACAACTTCGAGTCGAAGGACGCCAAGCAGCGCTTCGATCAGCTGATGGAGAAGCTCAAGGACCAGCTGATGCAGCAGATGGTCGACCAGATGTCCGGCGCGATGGAAGGCATGACGCCCGAGGACATGGCGCGTATGAAGGACATGATGGCGGCGCTCAACGAGATGCTCGAGAAGCATCAGCGGGGCGACGACCCGGGTTTCGAGGAGTTCATGGAGGAGTACGGCGACTTCTTCCCCGAGAACCCTGAAACCGTCGAGGAACTGCTGGAACAGATGGCCAAGCGCATGGCGGCCATGCAGGCGATGATGAATTCGATGTCGCCCGAACAGCGGGCCCAACTCCAGCAGCTGTCCGATCAACTCATGGAGGACATGGATCTGCAGTGGCAGATGCAGCAGCTGTCGGGGAACCTCCAGCAAATGTTCCCGCAGCTCAACTGGAACGAGAGCTACGACTTCGAGGGCCAGGACCCCATGGGGTTCCAGCAGGCGATGCAGGCCATGCAGGACATGGGCGACCTCGATCAGCTGGAGAATCTCCTGCGCAACGCGGCGAGCCCCGGGGCCCTGGCCGAGGCCGACATGGACCGGGTGCGTGATCTGATGGGCGACGACGCGGCCAAGTCGCTCGAACGTCTCGCGCAGCTCACCAAGCAGCTGGAGGAAGCCGGTCTGATCGAGCAGAAGGAAGGCCGGCTCGAGATGACGCCGAAGGGCCTCCGCAAGATCGGTGCCAACGCGCTACGCGACCTGTTCTCGAAGCTGGCCAAGGACACGCTCGGCCAGCACGACACCAGCAACCTCGGCCAGGGTCACGAGCGCACCTACGACACCAAGCCCTACGAGTACGGCGACCCGTTCCAGCTCGATTTGAACCGCACGATCCGCAACGCGCTACGACGCAGCGGCGGTGGCACCCCGATCCAGCTCGACCCGTCCGACTTCGAGATCGAGCGCACCGAACACCTGACCAGATCGTCGACGGTCTTGATGATCGACCTGTCGTTGTCGATGCCGATGCGCGACAACTTCCTGCCGGCCAAGAAGGTGACCATGGCGTTGCACAGCTTGATCTCGTCACAGTTCCCCCGCGACTATCTCGGCATCGTCGGCTTCTCCGAAACTGCCCGCGTCCTCACCGCCGAGCAACTGCCGGAGGTGTCGTGGGACTTCGTGTACGGCACCAACATGCACCACGGTTTCACGCTGGCTCGCAAGCTGTTGGCCCGCGAGTCCGGCACGAAGCAGATCATCATGATCACCGATGGCGAGCCGACGGCGCACATCATGGACAACGGCATGCCGTTCTTCAACTACCCACCCGTCCGCGAGACCGTCGAGGCCACGCTGCGTGAGGTGGTGCGGTGCACGAAGGAACAGATTCGCATCAACACCTTCGCCTTGGGTGCCGACGGATCGTTGCGCCACTTCATCGAGCAGCTCACGCAGATCAACCGGGGTCGGGCGTTCTTCACCACGCCCGAGAACCTGGGCGACTACGTGCTCGTGGACTTCATGCAGGGTAAGCGCGAGCTCGCCCGCCGCGGCCGTCGCGCCAGTTGAATCGCGCGCACCGCGCGATTCGTTTGAAATCCGCCCTTGCGAAATCAGTCTGTGCTATGGCAGAATGACGTCACTGTAATTACGCCGCTGTCGAACCTTCATCGGGGGCAGGTGATCGCAGAAAGTATCGTCGCCTCCGGGCCCGCAGGGAGATCCTCCACATGCAGTTCATCACCACATCCAGCATCACGGTCAGCGCCGTTCCGGTCGAACCCGATCCCGATTGGCACGACTACGCGAACTGTCTCGGCGTCGATCCCGATCTGTTCTTCCCCGAGCGTGGGGCGTCAACGCGCGAGGCCAAAGAAGTGTGTCGCGGCTGCGAAGTGCGCCACGACTGCCTCGAGTTCGCCTTGCAGAACGGTGAGAAGTTCGGTATCTGGGGTGGATTGTCCGAGCGCGAACGGCGCCGCATCCGCCGCCAGCGGGCTCAGGTCGCACGCAGCACCATCACCGCCTGAACTCTCGGGGGCCGCGGCGCCGCACCACAAACCTTGCCGCACCACAAACCTTGGGGGTCGCGTCCCGGTCAGGGGTGCGGGTGGGGTAGCGTGTGGTCCATGCCAGGTGGTCCCGAATGGATAATCATATTGGTCGTGGTGCTCGTGCTCTTCGGCGGCTCGCAACTGCCCAAGCTCGCCAAGAATCTCGGCAAGGCCCAGAAGGAATTCAAGGACGGGATGGTTGACGCCGACAAGCCCGGCGATGCTCCTTCGAGTGCGTCGACCGCTGCTTCCGACGACACCAAGTAGGACGCCAGCGCCTCAGCGCTGCAGCCGCCCGGCGCGTCAGGCCGACGCTTCGATGCGGCGACGCTTGAGGATGCGGCGACGCTCGCGTTCGCTGCATCCGCCCCATACTCCGTGATCGATTCGCTCGTCGAGCGAGAATTCCAGACATGTCGAGAGCACGGGGCAGTCTCTGCAGATCTTGCGGGCACGGTCGACGCCGACGCCGTCACTGGGGAAGAACGTGGCAGGCGGATGCAACCGGCAGTTGCCGTCGGCCATCCAGGCCGTGGTGGAATCGGGGTCGTGGGGGACGTGTGCGGTCTCGACGGGGATCGGCTGCGAGCGGGTGGTGAGCTTGGTCATTGGTGACCCTTCCTGCGGGAGAAGTTCGGTGCGAGGAGTTCGGTGTCGTACTGTTTGGACGCTCGGCACGTCAATCCGGTTCCAGAGGTCTGGATGCGCCAGCGTGGTTGACCCGGTAATCAGTGTGGACGGTCGAGGTAAGAGGACGTTGGGTATCGATTGTTGCGTGCTTGGCGCGAAACCGTAACACATCCGTAATGTGAATGCGAGGACCCGTGCAAGGTTCATCCATCGACCCAATAGCGCTGGGGCCGATAGAGTCGGCCCTCATGACCAACCTCGCCGAGAACCAGGCCCCACGGGCCCATGCCCGTATCGTGTATCACGGTCCGGTGGCGCCGCACTGGGAGGTCTACGGCGACTGGGGCGACCGTCAGGTACTCGACGAGTTCCGGGCCCGAGTGCTGGCTCGGCTCGTGCTGCTCCAGCGCGACGATCCGCAGTTCCGTCGCAACCGAGAACGCATCGTGCGCGACGCCGAGCGTGAGCTGATCACCATCGAATGGGACCTCGGTTACGCCGAGGACGACAGCTGACCGAGCTGTCCGACACGCGACCGACCGAGGGACTGCGGCGATGACCGACAAGCGGTTCACGAACCGGGAACTGAGCTGGATCCAGTTCAACGAACGCGTCGTGCAACTCGCCAGCGAACCCGGTATCCCCCTGCTCGAGCGGGCGAAGTTCTGCGCGATCGCCGCCACCAACCTCGACGAGTTCTTCCAGGTCCGCGTCGCCGCGCTCAAGGACCAGATCATTGCCGGCATCGACCGGCCCTCGCCTGATGGGCGAACGCCCGCCCAGACTCTCGCCGAGGTCGGTCACCGGGTCCTCGAATTCGTCGATCGGGTCGATGGGGCATTCGTCGATCTACTCGTACCCGAACTACGCGAGTCCGGCATCGACATCATCTCGTGGACCGATGTCACGAACGACGAGCGCATCGAACTCGACGAATGGTTCGACGAGCGCGTCTTTCCGGTGCTCACCCCACTGGCTGTCGACCCCGGGCATCCGTTCCCCTACATCTCCGACCTGGCGCTGTCGTTGGCGGTCAACGTGGCCGACCCGGAAACCGGTGATCGGCGCTTCGCCCGGCTGAAGGTGCCCAGGCTCTTCCCCCGACTCGTTCCGGTTGGTCCCGGGCGGTACCTGCCGGTCGAGGAGCTCATCGCCGCCAAACTCGACCGGTTGTTCGTCGGCATGATCATCGAGGACTGGGCGCCGTTCCGAGTGAGCCGCAACGCCGACCTCACGCTCGAAGAGGACGAGGCCGACGATCTGCTCGAAGCTGTCGAGATGGAGCTGCGGCGTCGGCGGTTCAACAAGGCCGTGCGTCTGGAGGTCTCCCACGACATCGGCGCCGAGGTGCTCGACCTGCTCGTGCGCGAACTGGAACTCACGATGGACGATGTCACCTTCCATCGGGCGCCCCTCGACTTGAGCTTCCTCTGGCAACTGCTCGAGCTCGACCGTCCTGACCTCAAAGACGAGCCGTGGCCAGCAGTCACCTCGGGTCGGATCATGGCCGCCGACGAGACCGATCGCCCGATCTTCGACGTGATGCGTCATCGCGCCGTGATGCTGCATCATCCCTACGAGAGCTTCGCGACGAGTGTCGAGGCGTTCATCTCGCAGGCGGCTGACGACGCAAAGGTGCAGTCGATCAAGATGACCTTGTATCGCGCCGGTGGCGACAGCGCCATCATCCGCAGCCTGATCCGTGCGGCCGAACGTGGCGTGCAGGTGGCGGTGCTGGTCGAGTTGAAGGCGCGGTTCGACGAGGCGAACAACGTGCAGTGGGCCCGTCAGCTCGAACGCGCCGGTGTGCACGTGGTGTACGGCATGGCGGGTCTGAAGACCCACAGCAAGGTGGCGCTCGTCGTGCGCGACGACGGTGACGGCTTGCGCCGGTACGTCCACATCGGCACCGGCAACTACAACGCCAAGACCGCCAAGGTCTACGAGGACATCGGCGTGCTCACCTGCTCGCCCGCTATCGGCGACGACGTCACGCAGTTGTTCAATCACCTCACCGGCTACAGCCGATCGGAGGACTACCGCGAACTCCTCGTGGCGCCGCGCGATCTACGTCGACAACTCGTCGATCTGATCGAACACGAAGCGTCGTTCGGTCCGGACGGCCACATCGTGCTGAAGTGCAACTCGATCGCCGACGACGACCTGATCGAGACGCTCTACGCTGCGAGTGCTGCCGGAACCCGGATCGACATGCTCGTGCGCGGGATCTGCTGTCTGCGCGCCGGCGTTCCCGGGCTGTCCGAGACCATCCGTGTACGCAGCGTCCTCGGTCGATATCTCGAACACAGCCGGATCTACCGGTTCGCCCACGGCAACGTGGTGCACGGCGAACGGTTGCCATCTGCCACGACGGACGCGGTGTATCTGATCGGGTCTGCCGATTTGATGCCTCGCAACCTGAACCGTCGCGTCGAGGTGATGGTGCCGATCGAACATCCCCGTCACACCGCTGCGCTCGACCAGGCAATCGCCTTCGCGCTTGCTGATGACGTGGTTGCCTGGGAACTGCGATCAGACGACACATGGGAACGCATCGGGCCGACCAATGCCTTCGAGCCACACAGCCAGGAGCGGATGTACCGCTGGATGGTGCAGCAGCTCGCCAGCAGGGCTTGAGCGGTTCGGCCCACAGTTGGCCGGGAATCTGCGCGTTGTTCACCTCTCGTTCACCTGACCAGGGGTCCCAGTTCACCTGGGGTGTCTACGGTGCCCTCTGGAGTCGGCGACCGTCGGTTCCACGTGAACACATGATGACTACACAACATCCCCCTACGAACGGAGTTGGAAACGTGAACTCTCCCAAGCGCCGCATCTTTGCAGGTGCAATCGCACTCACTTTCGTCGCCGCTGCCTGTGGCAGCGACGACGCCACCACGAACGACACGTCGGCCCCCGCCGACACCTCGGCCACCACCGAGGGCGGAATGACCGAGACCACCGACGGCGCAATGACCGAGACCACCGACGGTGGCGAGGCCATGGCTGCGGTGTCCGGAACGCTCATCGGCGCCGGCGCCTCGTCACAGGCCGCTGCCATGCAGGGCTGGCAGGCCGGGTTCCAGGGCATCAACCCCGACGCCACCGTCGAGTACGACCCGATCGGCTCCGGCGGAGGTCGTGAGACCTTCCTCGCCGGCGGTTCCGACTTCGCCGGCTCCGACGCTGCCTTGAAGGACGACGAGTTCCAGCAGTCGATCGAGCGTTGCGCCGGCGACCTCGGTGCGATCAACCTGCCGCACTACATCTCGCCGATCGCGATCCCCTACAACCTCCCGTCGCTCGAGGGGGAAACCCTCAACTTGAGCGCCGATGTGATCGCTGGCATCTTCGCCAATGAGATCACGGTGTGGAACGATCCGGCAATCGCCGCCGACAACCCCGACCTGGAGCTGCCGGACACCACGATCAACCCGGTCCACCGCTCGGATGAGTCGGGTACCACCGAGAACTTCACCGACTACATGGCGCAGGCCGCCCCCGACGTGTGGACCTTCGGTGCCCTCGAGATCTGGGATGAAGGCCCGGGTGGTGGCGAAGGTGCCCCGCAGACGAGCGGCGTCGTTGCTGCTGTCGGTGCCGGCGAAGGTTCGATCGGCTACGCCGACGCCAGCCAGATCGGTGACCTCCCAGCCGCCGCTGTCGGCGTCGCCGGCGAGTTCGTCGAGTTCTCGCCGGAAGCGGCCGGTCGGATCGTCGATTCGTCGGAGCGCACCGGTGGCCAGAGCGAGTTCGACTTCGCCATCGAGGTCAACCGCACGCCCGACTCGGCCGACACGTACCCGATCGCGCTGGTGTCGTACCACATCGTCTGCTTGCAATACGACAGCCAGGAGACGGTCGATCTGGTGAAGGCGTTCATGAGCTACGTCGGCTCCGACGAGGGACAGGCCGCGTCGGCCGAGTCTGCCGGTTCGGCGCCGATCTCATCTGAAGTGCAGGCTGAGATCCAGAACTCGATCGACCAGATCTCGGTCGCATCCTGATCACCGTCGGTGCAGCATCACGCTGCACCGATTCGATTCCTCCTGAGATGACCGCCTGAGCAGGGCAAGGGCCCGGGTCCACTACGGTGGACCCGGGTCCATGGCCCCGACCTGTCGTAAAACCCGTGCACGCCCGGCGTGCTGGAGATCCACTACGTGACCATCACCAACACACCGCCCGACGCCCCACCTTCGCCCAGACCAACCGAGCAGACGAGCAAGCTCGGCGACCGCATCTTCAGCGGTCTTTCGCTCGGAGCCGGCATCCTCATCCTCGTCACACTCTTTGCGGTGGCATTGTTCCTCATTACCGAGGCGTGGCCCACGTTCGGCGCCGACGCCTCGGAATTCGATGGCGACGACAACTTCCTCCAGTACGTCGGCCCAGTGTTGTTCGGCACCATCTGGGCAGCGTTTCTGGCGCTGTTGATCGCGCTCCCGATGGCCGTCGCGGTTGCGCTGTTCATCAGTCACTACGCCCCGAAGCGGCTGGCGGTCACGTTCGGCTACTTCGTCGATCTGCTCGCAGCGATCCCCTCGGTGGTGTTCGGCATCTGGGGCATCGCAGTGCTCGCCCCGATCCTGTCTCGAAGCGTGTACCCCTGGCTCGAGGACAACCTCGGCTTCGTGCCGTTCTTCGCCGGTCCGGCATCCACCAGCGGTCGCACGATGATGACTGCGGCGGTGGTGCTCGCGGTCATGATCCTGCCGATCATCACGGCCATCTCCCGTGAGGTGTTCCTGCAGACACCGCGGCTCCACGAAGAAGCCTCACTCGCGCTGGGCGCCACGAAGTGGGAAATGATCCGCCAGGCGGTCATCCCGTACGGCCGCTCGGGTGTGATCAGCGGTGCCATGCTCGGCCTCGGCCGAGCACTCGGCGAGACGATGGCCGTGGCCATCATCCTGTCGCCGGCCGACTTGTACAGTTTCAACATCATCAGCAATCAGAACCCGAACACGATCGCCTCGAACATCGCCCTCAAGTTCCCTGAATCGTCGGGCCTCGAGGTCAACCGGTTGATCGCCACCGGACTGGTGCTGTTCGCCATCACGTTCCTCGTCAATTCACTCGCCCGCAGGGTGTCGAGCGCCGGATTCTCGGGAGCTGCAGGATGACCATCACCGAGCAACGCCCAGCACCGAGCGAGTACCAGTCGTCGATCACTGCAGGCAGGCTCGGCACACCTCGACACCTTGCTGTGGTCGCTGGCGCTGTCGTGCTCGGCGTGGTCACCTGGTTGCCCACGGGTTCGGTCAACTGGGCGCGCTGGATCATCGTGACGCTGGTTGCTTACTGCGTCGGCATCTACCTGGTGTCACGCATCGTCGAAGGGCGCCGTCAAGCCCTCGATCGACTGATGCTGGCCGTGGTCACGAGCTGCTTCCTGGTCGTTGTGTTTCCGTTGGTGTCGCTGGTGTGGACGGTCGTCGAGCGTGGATCGAACCGCTTCGACACCACCTTCTTCACCGAGACGATGCGCGGTGTGGTCGGCGAAGGTGGTGGCGCCTATCACGCCATCATCGGCACCCTGATCGTCACCGGCCTCGCCACGCTGATGTCGGTGCCGTTCGGGCTCTTCACGGCGATCTACCTCGCCGAGTACGGCCACGGCACCAAGCTCGCCAGGGCGATCCAGTCGATGGTCGACGTGATGACCGGCATCCCCTCGATCGTCGCAGGCCTGTTCGCCTATGCGCTCTTCGAGCTGCTCTTCGGGCCGGGCACCCGTTCGGGCATCGCCGGCGCGGTGGCCCTCACGGTGCTGATGACCCCGGTTGTCGTTCGCTCTGCCGAGGAGATGTTGCGGCTCGTGCCCGACGAACTTCGTGAAGCCGCGTATGCGCTCGGGGTCCCGAAGTGGAAGGTGATCGTGAAGATCGTCGTTCCAACCGCCATTGCCGGCATCATCACTGGTGTGGTGCTCGCCATTGCCCGAGTGATCGGCGAGACCGCACCGTTGCTGGTCACTGTTGGTTTGGCGCAAGGAGTGAACTGGAATCCGTTCGACGGTCGGATGACCACCCTGCCCGTGTTCACCTACTACCAGTACGTCCAGCCGGGGCTGCCGCCCGAGGCTGGCCAGGATCGTGCATGGGCTGCCGCGTTCACCTTGGTGATCATTGTGATGGTGCTGTTCTCGATCGCTCGTATTCTGTCCACTGTGCTCAAACCGAAGGGCCTGTAATGACCATGTCCGACCAACAGGCCGCCATCCGATCGACCGGTGAGGAACTTCCCGACATGACCAACCGTCTCGACACCCCCACCGATACTGGCGCCATGGTGTCGCCGACTGCACGCCCCACGGGGCCCGACAACCGCATCGTCGTCGAGAACTTGAACATCTACTACAGCGAGTTCCTGGCGGTGCAGGACGTCAACATGGTCATCGAACCCCGTTCGGTCACCGCGCTGATCGGGCCGTCCGGCTGTGGCAAGTCCACGTTCATCCGTTCGCTGAACCGAATGCACGAGGTGATCGACGGCGCCCACGTGAAGGGCTCGGTGTACGTCGACGGCGAAGACCTGTACGGCCCGGGCGTCGATCCTGTCGCGGTGCGCCGCAAGGTGGGAATGGTGTTCCAGCGCCCCAATCCGTTTCCCACCATGTCGATCGCCGAGAACGTGCTCGCCGGCAAGCGACTCAACAGTAAGCGGATCGCGAAAACTGACGCCGAGGATCTCGTCGAGGCGTCGCTACGCGGTGCCAATCTGTGGAACGAGGTGAAGGATCGCCTCGATCGCCCCGGCTCGAGCCTGTCGGGAGGGCAGCAGCAGCGGCTCTGCATCGCACGGGCAATCGCTGTCGAGCCCGAGATCTTGTTGATGGACGAACCGTGTTCGGCGCTCGACCCGATCTCGACGCTGGCGATCGAGCAGTTGATGAACGAACTCAAGTCGAGCTACACGATCGTGATCGTCACCCACAACATGCAACAGGCCGGCCGGGTGTCCGACCGCACGGCGTTCTTCTCGATCGACGGCACGGGCATGCCGGGCCACGTGATCGAGATGGACGACACCGACGTCATGTTCTCGAACCCGAAACAGCAGGCCACGATCGACTACGTGACGGGACGGTTCGGCTGATGAACGAGCTGCGCTCGGCGTTCCACCAGGAACTCGGCGAGATCCAGACGGGCATTGCATCGTTGTCGGCTGGTGTCACCGAGTTGATCCCGCGAGCCACCGACGTGCTGCTGTCGATGGACCTCGAAGCAGCCGAGTACATCATCCTCGGCGACGACGAGTACGACCAGCGAAGTATCGATCTCGAAGAGCGCTGCTTCCGCGTGATCGCGTTGCAGTCGCCCGTGGCCACCGATCTGCGCGCCGTGGTGTCGGCGATCAAGATCATCGCCGACGTCGAACGGTCGGCCGACCTCTGTGTGAACGTCTGCAAGGCCGCACGCCGGATCTACGGTCACGATCTCGATCCTGGCCTCCGCAACGTGATCCAGAAGATCGGCGATCAGGCCCAGGTGCTGTTCAAAGAGGCCACCGAGGCATACCTCAACCTCGATGGGGTTCGTGCTGCCGCGCTCCATGACATGGATGCGTATCTCGACGACCTGCACCGTCAATTCATCCAGGTGATCTTCGAGAGCCACGCTGCTGGCACCATCGATCTCCAGGTTGCCGTGCAGTTGGCCGTGGTCGCCCGGTTCTACGAGCGCATCGGCGATCATGCCGTCAACGTCGGCGATCGCACCCGCTACATCGTGAACGGCTGGTTGCCCGAGCGCCCGTACCCCGAGAGCGACAACGACCCGCCAGCCGCATCGACGGTGCCCGAGACCGACGGCTGAGCCAATGACCATCGCCATCGCGGTCACGATCGCAGCAGTACTCGGCGTCATGGCCGGTGTCGTGGTGACCCGGCGGTCGACCGGGCGCAGCGCCGAGCGCCGATCGACGGTCGACGTTGCCCGACGTGAGCCGGATGCGGAGGTGTCGGGCTCGCTGCGCGAGGCGGTCGAACAGCTCGAGATCGGCGTGCTCGTCGCAGCTGCCTCGGGAGGTGTTCACTATCGCAACGCGGCTGCCGAGTCGTTCCGGGGGACCCATGTCGGCATCTTGATCGACAACCATGTGGCCGACGTGATCGCGGCGTCGCAGGCCGGAGCACCGACGGTGCGGGTCGTCGACCTCCAGGGTCCACCCAAGGTGTGGCTCGAGATCTCATCGCACGGGGTACCTGGCGGAGGCGCTGTCGTAACCATTCGCGACGTCAGCGAACGGGTGCGCATCGACGCGATGCGAACCGACTTCGTCACGAACATCTCCCACGAACTGAAGACGCCCGTCGGGGCGGTCGCAGTACTGGCCGAGGCGCTGATCGACGAGCCCGATCCCGCTGTGGTGCATCGGCTGTCGGACCATCTGGTCGAAGAAGCGCACCGGGCTGTGCGAACGATCGACGACCTGTTGAGACTGTCCGAGATCGAGTCGACTCGACCCGACGACGACATCGTCGACCTCGACAGCGTCGTGCAGCGCGCCATCGGTCGGGGTCGAGCGGTCGACGGCGGACGTGGTATCGAGATCACGTCGCTCGACGTGTGTGGCCCGCTGCTGGTGCGCGGCGACGAGCGACAGCTGGTGTCGGCGGTGGGCAACCTCGTGGAGAATGCCGTCAAGTACAGTCGGCCGGGCGACGTCGTGCAGATTCGAACGAGGCTCGATGCCGGCGCCGTCGAGGTGATGGTGGCCGACCAGGGGATCGGGATCCCCCGGCGCGATCTCGATCGGGTCTTCGAGCGGTTCTACCGGGTCGATCGAGCTCGCAGCCGCGACACGGGTGGCACCGGGCTCGGCTTGGCGATCGTTCGTCACGTTGCCACCAATCACGGCGGCGATGTGTTGGTGTCGTCGCAGGAAGGCGAGGGCTCGACGTTCGTGTTGCGACTTCCTGCTTCGCTGGTGGTGTCGAACCCCGCACCTGCGCCACTGTCGTCGCCAGATGGAGCAACGCCTGCGGGCACGACACCTGCAGGATCGACGCCTGAGGGAGCGACGCCATGAGTGAGGGAACCATCCTCGTCGTCGAGGACGAGGCGAGCTTCGTCGAAGCGCTCACGATCGGGCTGCGACGTGAAGGATTCGACGTGGTGGTCGCCACCGACGGCGCGCAAGCGCTCGACATGTTCGACGAGGTCCAGCCCGACCTCGTGCTGCTCGACGTGATGTTGCCCAAGATCAGCGGGATCGACGTGTGCCGGCAGCTCCGTAAGAAGACCCAGATCCCGATCATCATGGTGACCGCCAAGGGCGCCGAGATCGACACGGTGGTCGGTCTGGAGGTCGGTGCCGACGACTACGTCACCAAGCCGTATCGGCTGCGCGAGTTGGTGGCGCGCATGCGTGCGGTGCTGCGTCGGACCGAATTGAACGGTGTCACCGCTGTGGTCCTGGCGCCGGGGATCGTGCAGATCGGTGACGTATCGCTCGACCCCGAAGAACACCGGGTATCGGTGCGCGACAAGGAGCTGACCCTGCCGCTGAAGGAGTTCGAGCTGCTGCACATCCTGCTCGCCAACGCAGGCCGGGTGCTACCACGCGAAACATTGATCGACCGGGTCTGGGGAAACGACTACGTCGGTGACACCAAGACCCTCGACGTGCACGTCAAGCGGCTACGCGGCAAGATCGAGGACGACCCCGCCATGCCGAACCGGATCGTCACGATCCGGGGGCTCGGCTACAAGTACGAACGCTCCTGAGCGCCAGCGGCTCCGGCCGGTCCCGTAAGCTCGGCCCGGTGGACCAGGTGAGCGCTGCGCAGCGACCGCCGGCATCGAAATTTCGTCGGCTCGCCATCACCCACGCCCTGATGATGGGCGGCGATGCCGCGATGATCGTGGCGCTGGCCGACTCGCTGTTCTTCGACATCGATCTCGACGCGGCCCGCTCTCGGGTGTTGCTGTTCCTCGTGATCGGCTTCGCCCCGTTCCTGGTGGTCGCTCCCCTGATCGGACCGTTGATCGACCGGGTGGCCGGCGGACGCAGGTTCGTGATCCAGGTCGTTGCGCTGGCGCGGGTGGTGTTGACACTGCTGATGGCGCAGTACCTCGACGCACTCGCGTTGTTCCCGCTCGTCTTCGCGTCGCTCGTGCTCCAGAAGACCTATGCGGTGTCGAAATCGGCAATCGTGCCATCGACCGTGCGTTCCGAGGAAGAACTCGTCGAAGCCAACTCGAAGCTCGGCCTGATCGCGGGTATCACCGGAGCCGTTGCCGTGCTGCCGGCGGGCATCTTGCTGCAGGTCGTCGGATCGTCGGCAACGCTCGTCTACGGAGCGATCATCTTCGCCTGCGCCCTCGTGGCAGCGACACGGCTGTCGCACGACGTCGTTGCTTCCGAAGCGGTCGATGCCACCGAGACCCGCGAGCTGCATTCGTCGAACATCCAGCTCGGTGCGATCGCGATGACCGTGCTGCGCGGGCTCGTCGGGTTCACGTTCTTCCACCTCGCCTTCTGGCTGCGGTCGCAGGACCAAGGCACGATCTGGTTCGCGGCGGTGGTCGGCGTGTCGGCGATTGCGTCGATGGTCGGCAA
>Ga0209491_10003905_pt1 | contig 23844 bp, 24 predicted proteins | sample BON02_FD_187213 | JGI IMG/M metagenome (GOLD analysis project Ga0209491, IMG submission 187213) | Freshwater microbial communities from Lake Bonney liftoff mats and glacier meltwater in Antarctica - BON-02 (SPAdes) (version 2) | ecosystem: Environmental > Aquatic > Freshwater > Ice > Glacier... | reverse complement strand
ATCCGCCAAAGAGGGTGGAAAAATTGCTGGCAATGCCCGCAAGGCACTGGAGGCCAAGACCGGCAAACCCGTGGTGAGCCGGTCTAATTATTTGGCAATTCCGGGGGCGGAGGCACGTTCGGATGATGGTTCTGCCACTGCCAAAACCCCTGCCCTTGCCAAGCCCAAGAAGAAGTGACCCGTTCGCCACGACCACCGCTCACTCGCCGATGAAAATCAGACCACGCGACAATTCCAACTCTCAAAGCCTTGATCCGCCTGTCGGTATTGATGGGGGTACACTTTTCTTTATGGGGGTAAGAATGGGGGGAACAGAAAAAAATGCCTCTGTAACCCGCATGGATGCTAGCGATACGAAGGACACCGCTTCCGCCAATCGCCCGTATTACGGGCTTTTTTTTCGCCTCAGTCCCCCCATAGATTTTCAATTTTCCCTGTATAGTTCGAATCAGGCCGTATCAAACTGTTTTACCCAAGCACAAAACCCGATGGGGGGGACGACAGGCGCTGCCAAGTCAATCAAAATGACGACGAGGACCGCCAACGAAGCTGACTTGCCCTCAGTGCGGCATGAAACCCAGCGGCGACATCACGAGGGGCGTGCTGCCATCGCGCTAGGTATGGTGGCCCCAAGGGATAGGGGCGTCAGTAGCCGAGGCGCTTCTCCACCACATTGCGCAGCGTCTCGCCACTCAGGAACCGCTCTAGGTTCGCGGTGAAAAAGTGCATGGCATCGTCGATCCAGGTCTGCGTGTGGTCGGCACAGTGGGGCGACAGCAGCAGGTTGTCCAGCCCATACATCGGGTGGCCGGCGGGCAGGGGCTCCTGGGCATACACATCCAGCGCTGCGCCGCGGATGCGCTTTTGGCGCAGGGCGTCGATCAGGGCCGGCTCGTCGATAACCGCGCCGCGCCCAACGTTGATCATCACGCCCGAAGGCTTCATCGCGGCAATAGCATCTGCGCTGACCAGCCCGCGGGTGTCGGGCGTCAGGGGCGCAGCCACGACAACGTAGTCCGAGCGGGCCATCAGCTCCAGCAGGCGGTCGGTGCCCAGCGCCTCGTCGACCAAAGGGTCCCCCTGCGATTGCTCGGGGCGACGGCGCAGCGCGATGACGCGCATGCCCAGGGCCTTGGCCAGGTGCGCCGCGGACCGGCCGATATCGCCGTAACCGACGATGCCCATGGTCTTCTCGTGGACCATTTCCACATCGAACTGCTCCCACCGGCCGGCGGCCTGGTTGCGTTGCATGCGGTGCAGATCCTTGGCAAAGAACAGCACACCCGCCGCCACGAACTCGCCCAGGGCACGGCTGTAGACGCCGCTGCTGTTGGTCAGCGGCACGGGGCTGTCGACCAGCGCGGGAAACAGTAGCGTGTCCAGCCCGGCCGAGCGGGAGTGCACCCAGCGCGCCCGGGGCGTCAGCGCAAACACCTGCTGCAGCAGCTCGCGGCTGGCGGTCCAGAGCAGGATGGCATCGGCCGAGGGCGCGGCATCCGCCACTGCCGCCAAGGTCGGGCCGACGACGATGCGCACGCGGTCGCGAAAGGGTTCGAGCATGCGTAGCTGCGGCTCGGAAGGGTCGGCCAGTACCAGCAGGGTGGGAAGATTGCTTGCCATGGGTCAGGGCTCCAAAGTGTCAGGACTAGGTGCGAGTATGCACCACTCACCACGTTCAGATGCTGGCGAAGGGCACGCGGGAATAGGATTTTGGAACGGCATGTTCTCGGGCCCGTTGGCTAGCGGCAGGCTTATCGCCTGACCTGAAAGCCATACAGATCAAGGTGATCGGCACTGCACCATCGATATTCGTGGCTGAGTCGGTGGATCTCAGCATGAGCCAAGCAGCAGCAGCTGAACGATGCCGAATAGGGCGCCGGGTTGGCGTCAAGAGCAAAGGTGTAGGAGTAGGTGTCAATGCCGCTTTGATCGAGCCGAAAATCAGTGACCACCAAAGAAGGTGCGTAGCCCGCTGCCCGCATGAGTCTCGCGACACTGCTCGCTTGGCCACACCTTACTGCTCCTGCCTTTTACGTCGTCACGACTCTTACTGCGCCACCCAGCCGCCATCCATGAGGATGTCGGTGCCGGTCATGAACGAGGTTGCGTCGGTGCAGATATAGCGCGCCAGCGCGCCGATCTCGTCGGGTCTGCCCCAGCGTGCGGCCGGTGTCGCGGCCATCACCGCGGCGTTCTTCTGCGCATCGGCACGCAGCGGCGTGGTCAGGTCGGTTTCGTAGAAACCGGGGCTGATGGCCACGACCGTGATGCCGTCGCCGACCAGTTCCAGCGCAAGGCATTTGGTCAGACCCAGCAATCCCGCCTTGGAGGCGCAGTATGCCCCGCGGCCCGCGCTACCGATGTGTGCCATGACCGAAGTCATGTTGATGATGCGGCCCCACTTTGCCTTCTTCAGGTGCGGAATGAAGGCGCGCGACACCAGGAACACGCTGGTCAGGTTGGTGTCCGTTACCAGCTTCCACTCGTCGAGCGAAAAATCGACGACGTTCTTGCGGATCGCGGTGCCGGCGTTGTTGATGAGGATGTGCACCCCGCCGAAACGGGCGATGACGTCTTTCTCGAGTTTGCCGACCTGGGCTTCGTCGCGCACGTCGGTAATGAAGATTTCACTCTCCACGCCGATGTCCGCCGCGAGCTTGCGGGTCTCCGCGAGCTTGTCACGATTGCGGCCAACCAGAGCCAGCCTCGCGCCCGACTCGCCAAGCGCCAGCGCCATTGCCCTACCCAGCCCGCGGCTCGCGCCGGTGATGACAGCCACTTTACCTTGCAGGAACCTGTCTTCCATGATTTTTCTCCGGTATCTTTATCTTGAGAGCGGTGGGCAGTATAGTCTGCACCGGTGACGGTTTTTTCGATTGTCAGGGCTCGAGCGGTTCGCACACCACAACCGCGCCAGAGTTATGCAGAGGGTCCCTAGGGCAGAAACGAGCAATCCCCAGCGTAGGTCCAAAACCTTTCACTCATCAACGACAGCACATCACGCGGTGGTAGTTTCAAAATCAGCTTTCTTTAAAATCTCTGAAGTACGTTTCCCTAATCGGCGGTGGGCGGTGGGCAGCTTTGGTACTACGCCATCTTGAACGCATCACCGAGCTTGTCTGATGAGCGCTTGGTCAAACCCCCGCTGACGCGTTGAACCTAGCCATAACCACGGGCCGCGAGGCTCAGCGTTTGCGCAAGCCCAGTAGCATGACGGCCCCCACCACGAGCAAAGCCCCGATCACCTGAACCGGCGCAATCGTCTGGCCCAGAATCAGCCAGGCCAGCACCAGCGCAAACACCGGCTCCACATTCATGATGGCCGAGTTGCCGACCACGCCGAGCTTGGGCAACACGGTGAACATGATGGTGAAAGCCGTGCCGTATAAAAAAGTCAGTGCCACCAGCCCCCACCAGCCCACCGGTGCCTGCGGCAGATGAAAGCCGCCCTGCATAGCCACGCCAGCCAGCGCGAACAGGCCGACCATGGTCATGGTGGTCAGGGTGCGCACGCGGCCATCGATGTCGCCGGCTTCATGTTGCGTGAGCACCAGGGCCACGCCAAAGGTGGCGGCGGCCGCGAGCCCGAAAGCAACGCCGGTGCCAATGCGGCCCCACTGCCCGGCCGCGCCCAGACCCGAGGCAGCGCCCAGCACGTCAAGCGCCAGCGCCAGCCCGAACAAAATCACCGGCATGGCGATCAACAGGGCGCGCTCGGGCGAACGGCGGTACAGCAGCCAGTCCCACAGCGCGGTCCAGATCGGGTAGGTGTTGAAGGCCAGCAAAGCCAGCGCCACCGGCAGCCGCGCGACGGCTGAATACAGGCACAAGCTTTGAACCGCGATCAGCAGGCCAATGACCGGCAATATGCGCTTGTGGCGCGCGCTGAAGCTGACCCGCACCTGCTGCACAGCCAGCAACGCAGCCACGGCCAGCGCGGTGACCACACTGCGGACGGCCACGGCGGTAGCCACATCCACGCCATTGTTGAAGGCCAGCCGCGCCGCCACATGGTTGGCGCCCATCATCAGTGCGATCAGGAGCAGCGTTGCGAAGGCGGTTCCGCTGATGGCTTTGCTGGTTGTCATTGGACAGGCGGCAGAGGCGAAGCGTCTCGCGAGGCGCGGCCTGCAAGGCCTCGCGCAGTATACAAAGTGACAAGCATGGGGGTCATTGATAGAGGCTGTGAACACGCGCGTGCAGGCGCGACAGGCCGAGCAAGGCGTCGGTAAAGGGCGTGGGTACCTTGGTCAGTTCGCCCAATTCTTTGACCACGGTCACCAGCGCATCGAGCTCGACCGCCTTGCCGGCTTCCACGTCCTGCAACATCGATGTCTTGAAGGCGCCGAGCTTGAGCGTCACCGCATGCCGGTCTTGCGGCTGCTGGTCTATGGCTATCCCTATGCGTGCGCCTATCTCCTTGGCTTCAAGCATGACCTTCGAGATGAAATCGCGCACCAGCTCGTCGCCCAGAATCAGGTCGGTGGTCGCGCCAGTGAAGGCGCTGATCGGGTTGACCGTCATGTTGCCCCAAAGTTTGTACCAGGCGTCTTTTTGAATCTGCCCGGACACGCTGGCAGCGAAGCCGGCGCGGACCAGTAGTTCGACCAGCGCCTGCACGCGTTCGCTCTGATGGCCCGAGGGCTCGCCGATGATCAGTCCGTTGCCGAAATGGTGGCGAATCACACCCGGTTCATCGACCGAGCAGCTGGCATGCACAACGCAGCCGATGATGCTGCCCGCCGGAATGGCCGCGGCAATCTCGCCGGTCGCATCAACGGCTCGCAGTTGCGTGCCGGCATAGGCGCCGCCAAAGCCCTGAAAAAACCACCAGGGTACGCCGTTCATCGCGGTCAGCACGATGGTGTCGGGGCCGATCAGCGGGGCAATCTGCCTGGCGACATTGAGCAGCGCTGGCGCTTTCACCGCGATCACCACCAGGTCCTGCACGCCAAGCTTTGCCGGGCTGGCGCTGGCACGCACGGCGGCCGAGCGGGTGCCGGTGTTGGACAACACACGCAGGCCGTGTTGGTTCAATGCCTCCAGCGTGGGGCCGCGCGCCACCACGCTGACGCTGCAACCCGCGGCCGCCAGCCCGGCCCCTATCCAGCCGCCAATGGCGCCAGCACCATAAATACATGCTTTTTGGATTGTTTTATGAGTCATTTTGGCTTTTAGCTCTTTAAATACGGGCGCAAGCAGCTCTAGTTTTGATAGCTAACGTCGATCGTGTCGACCTGCCGCACCAGCGCGTCAAAAACATCTTGGCCGGCGCCATAGACGGGTTGGAACTACAGCGCACCGAAGGATAAGGACATTTAATCGCATGAGGCCAAGTATGGCAGCGAAAAGCGTCCTCAAGAGTCGTGCTTTTCTTGATGTGGTGATCTAAATTTCGAAGTTTTTCCGCCCACCGGCACAAACGACATGCAAAGCTTAAGCTGCGGGCACGGCCCTACCCCGGCCCAGTCTTCGCTTTTTAGGTCAGCAGGTTCACCACACTGGCGGATTATCACCGTGGGCCTTGAAACCATGAAGATCATGCGGGCGCTGCCAAGGCTGGCTATTGTTGTCGGCGGAAAGTCGTAGCCCGACCATGAAAAAAGCCCTTGTGTGCCCATCCACCATCTCAGACTAAACGTGTAATCTGATTCGATTTCCTTTGTGGGAATTGGTTGATCCATGCAACAACGCCGCCACGGTCGGAACCAGAGTGATCGTTGAGGGCAATACCCTACAGCCCAGCCGCCGGTAAGCCGATAGTGGCACCTTGCTTTTCGTCCCACGATCGCCCGCGCCTCAAGGACTCATGCGCGACCGTGACGATGCGCCAGGGCAAGCCGCTGAGCCAGCATCAACGCGCCCACGCCGACCAAACTGAGGACCAGCAAGAGCCACACGCCGTGGGCATAGCCCGACAATGGCGTCCACAGCAAACCCAGCAAGAGCGGCGCTGCAGCGCGCGCCAGGGCCAGCGGCACACCCAGCGCCCCGTTGAGGGTCGCCACATGGTCACGGTTCACGTACTGCGCCATCGCTGTGCCTTTGACAATCGTGAGCATGCCGTTGCCCATGCCGTACAGCAACACAAACAGCAGCACCGCCCAGACTTGCCCTTCAACCGACAGGGGCGCCACCAGCAAGGCGACCAAGCCAAGGGGAATCAGGCAAGGGATCAGCCGGTTGGACAGATGGAGATCAACGCGGTGCTCAAAGAAGTACAACAACAGCCGTCCCAGCACCTGAATGACACCGATGCTGGCCGGAACGGCGATAGCCCAGGTCTCGCTCATGCCGTTTTCGCGCAGCAGACTCACCATGTGCACGGGCAGTGCCACCGTCACCGCCATCATCAGAATGACGAACGCCCCAATCAGCATGAAGGGAACGCTACGCATATGACGGCCCGCACCCCTTGGCGCCGCCTTGTCCTCCGACGGACCGCGCGGCAAGGGGCGAGGCGCGCCTCGCAGCGTCAGCGCGTGCAGGGGCGCGCACACCAGCAGATGAAGCACGGCCAAGCCGATGAATGCATGCCGCCAGCCCCAGGCTGCAATAGCGAACGCCGTGAGCGGAATGAACACCGTGCTAGCCAGTCCACCCAGAAAAGTCATGGTGATGATGGCTCGGCGAAAGTCATTCGGGAAACGGCGGGTCACCACGGCAAACGCCGGCGTGTACAAAATGGCGGCCATCGCGGCGCCCAATCCCGCCCAGACAGCATAAAACCCGATCACGCCGCTCACGCTGCCATGCAACGCAAGGCAAACACCGGCCAGTACAGAACCCCCCGTCATGACCACGCGTTCATGACCCCTGTCGATCCAGCGCCCCACCGGATAGGCCAGCAGGCCTTCGGCCAGCAATGCGATGCTGAACGCCAGCGATGACTGGGCCCGGCTGAAACCGAGTTCGCGCTCGACTGGCTCCATCACCAGCGCGAATGTGTAGAAGACGCTGCCCCAGCTGATCAGCTGCGCAAGCGACAGCCAGCCCACGAGGCGACGGTCATGCTGAACAGGGCTAGACATGGGGCATGGTAAGCGATCAGGTCAAAAAATCCTCACGGATAGGCATTTCGACCGCCAAGTATCGCAGCGTAAACCGTCCCAAGAAAACGGACTTTTCCTGAGGTGAAAATTTACACGGTCCCGAGTTTTCGCTCCACAAAATCGAGCCGATCCTGGCCCCAGAAAATTTCTCCGTCGATCACGTAACTGGGGGCGCCAAACACCCCGGTGGCTATCGCCTGCCGGGTATTGGCCTCGTAGCGCTCCTGCACCGCCTGACTGTAGGACTGCTCCAGGCGTGCGGCGTCCAAGCTGCATTCGGCCAGCAGGGCGGCCAGCACTTGTTCATCGGCAATATTGCGCTGTTGCACCCACACGGCCGTGAACACTGCGCCAGCGATACGCATCGCAGCGTCGGGGCCGTCGCGCTGGTCCACGGCAATGATCAGGCGCGAGGCGTCGTCGCCGGCCACCGGGAAATAGCGCGGCTGGACAGTCAGCGGCACGTTCAGGTGCTCACTGTAACGGCGCAGTTCCACCAGCCGGTAGGCCTGGCGCTGCGGTGCCCGTTTGGCCAGTGGCAGACCGCCGGAAACGGGAAACACCTGGCCGCCCAGATCGACAGGCAGTACACGCACGGCCGCACCGACGGCGCGGGCGATCTGCGTAAAACGCTGGTGGCCCAGGTAAGCCCACGGGCTTTGCGGTGTGAAGTAATAGTCGATGGGGGTGCTCAAGGTGTCTCCAATCTAGAATGAGTTCTGCGTGGCCCTGCCCGGTTGATGTACATTGATCTGGGCCAACCCGGTTTGTACCCGGAAATGCTTTTTTTTGCTGGAGACTGATTTTGACCCAAGTTGTTTTGATCACCGGAGGCTCACGCGGCATTGGCGCGGCCACGGCCTTGCAGGCAGCCCGCGCCGGTTATGCCGTGGCCGTCAATTACAGCACCAACGCACTGGCCGCCGAGGCGGTGGTGCGGCAAATTCACGACAGCGGCGGCAACGCCATCACGGTGCAGGCCGACGTGGCCGAGGAAAGCCAGGTGCTGGCGATGTTTGAACAAGTCGATGCCCAGCTCGGCCGCTTGAGCGCGCTGGTCAACAACGCCGGTGTGGTTGACCAGCAGTCACGCGTCGATGGCATGAGCGTGGCACGCTTGAAGCGCATGTTCGACATCAACGTGATCGGCACCATGGTCTGCGCGCGCGAAGCGGTCAAACGCATGAGCACGCGTTACGGCGGTACGGGCGGCGCCATTGTCAATGTCTCCAGCATGGCTGCGCGTCTGGGTGCGCCTGGCCAGTATGTGGACTATGCGGCATCCAAGGGCGCCATTGATACATTCACCATCGGCCTGGCCAAAGAAGTTGCGCTAGAGGGCATTCGTGTCAACGCGGTGCGCCCCGGCATCATCGAGACGGAAATCCACGCCTCGGGCGGCCTGCCCGATCGCGCGCGCGACCTCGCGCCGCAAGTGCCCATGCAGCGCGCCGGCACGGCCGACGAAGTGGCACAGGCCATTGTCTGGCTGCTGTCGGAAAACTCCAGCTACACCACGGGAGCTATGCTGGATGTGGCGGGTGGCAGGTAGACAAGCGTTTATGGGGCAGCAAGCGACGGCTATAGTCGCATGGCGTTTCTGCACTGACTGGTGAGGATAAGAAAATTTAACCACATGAGTCAAAGCATCGCGCCGAAAATAAGCCCAAAAAAACCTATACACGCTCAGTCCACCGCTATAGCTCCAGGATATTGTCGATGTCTGCGCTGACGGCCAGCAGGATGATGCTTGAAGTTTCCATGAAGAGTTTTGAAAATCGCTAACTGCCGCTACAAAAACAGCGACTGCAAATCGTTTAAAAAATCAAAGCCGCGCACGGTGGGTTTGACGCGCGCAAAGTCGCGTTCAATCAGCCCCTTGCGCTCGGCTTCTTCAAGTCCCTTTTGAATCGCCGTTAAAGGTAGCCCGGTTTTGTCAAGAAAATTCTGCAGCTTGAAGCCCTCTTTCAGGCGCAGGGCATTGAGCATGAATTCAAACGGCAGTTCGGCCCGTGTGACTTCGGTCTCAGTCGTCACCGCATCGCCCGCCATGGCTTTTTCCATGTAGAGTTTTGGCTCGCGATAACGCACCTGCCGCACCACGCGGTGTGCAAAACTCAGCTTGCTGTGAGCGCCCGCACCAATGCCGAGGTAGTCGCCAAACTTCCAGTAGTTGAGGTTGTGAAAGCACTGGTGCCCCTTGCGGGCGTAGGCCGAGACTTCGTAGCGCTGCAAGCCTGCTAGCTCGGTCAGCTCGGTGATTTTGTCGAGCATGGCGTAGGCCGTGTCGTCTTCTGGCAGCGCGGGCGGAAACTTGGCGAAATAGGTATTGGCTTCAATCGTGAGGTGGTAGATCGAGATGTGCGGCGGGTTTAACGCCAGGGCTTGGCGCATGTCGGCCTCCAGGCTCGCCATCGTCTGGCCGGGCAGCGCGTACATGATGTCGAGGTTGAAGGTATCAAAGCTTTGCGCGGCCTCTTCTACCGCTGCGATGGCTTGAGCCCGATCATGCACGCGACCCAGCGCCTTGAGGTGCGCATCGTTAAAGCTTTGCACACCAACCGACAGCCGCGTGACACCAGCACTGCGAAAAGCCTTGAAGCGGTCTTTTTCAAACGTGCCGGGATTGGCTTCCAGCGTGATCTCGCAATCAGCCTCCAGCCGCAGCCGCGCGCGAATGTCACCGAGCAGCTTATCAATCGCCTGCGGTGAAAACAGGCTGGGAGTGCCACCGCCTATGAAGATGCTGTGAACGGTACGGCCCCAGATGAGTGGCAGCGCGGACTCAAGATCAGCGATCAGGGCATCCACGTAGGCCTGCTCGGGCATGACACTGGCGACCTCATGCGAATTGAAATCGCAGTACGGGCACTTTTTGATGCACCAGGGCAAATGCACGTACAGCGACAGCGGCGGCAAGGCGGCAAGCTGCAGCGTGCCGCTGCGCATGTAGTGCTGGATGTCCTTGCGAAAGCCAGAGGCCGCCAGCGCCGGGCCGCCCCAAGCCAGGCCAGCCCCCTCGGGGGGCAGTGAAGTACGCGAAGCGACAAGCGTGGGGGCCAGCGTGCGCCGCGTAGGGCCGCCCCAAGCAAGCACAGCCCCCTCGGGGGGCAGCGTAGTACGCGAAGCGACAAGCGTGGGGGTCATATTAACCAGCATTCGCGCATGAGTTCAATCATCTGCCGCGTTGCTTTACCACGATGACTATTGGCGTTTTTGATTTCTACTGGCAATTGCGCAAAAGTTTTACCGAACTCGGGGATGAACATCACCGGGTCAAAACCAAAGCCGTTGCTGCCCAGCGGCTCGCGCGTGATCTCACCGACCACGCGGCCTGCTGCAATCAGTGGCTCGGGGTCGTCGGCAGAGCGTACCGCCACCAGCGTGCTGACCAGCGCGGCGCGGCGGTTGGGGATAGCAGCCATTTGCTCCAGCAGGGCCTTGACGTTGTTAGCGTCACCTTTTGAGTAACCAAACTGCGTGGCGTAAAAAGCGGTGTCAACACCGGGCAATCCACCGAAAGCATCGACACACAAACCGGCATCGTCGGCCAGTGCAGGCAGGCCGCTGATGCGCGACGCATGGCGGGCTTTGGTAAGGGCGTTTTCAACAAAGGTGCGATATGGCTCATCAGTTTCAGAAATGCCCAGGTCAGACTGGCGCAGCAACTCAACGCCCAGCGGGACCAACATGGCTTGTAATTCAGACAATTTGCCCTGATTGTTCGATGCGAGGACGATTTTCATGCTGTAAAAGTGACTAGCCAATAAAAACGAACGTGACCAGCTACTATTTTGATAGTGACTGCTGTTGCAGGACAACCAATTCTTTGATGCCTTTTTCAGCCAGCACCAGCAACGCGTCCATCTCTTTGCGCGAAAAAGCCGCGCCTTCTGCGGTGCCCTGCACTTCAACGTAATTACCCGCGCCTGTCATCACCACGTTCATGTCGGTATCACAGGCGGAGTCCTCAAGGTATTCCAGATCGAGCAACGGCGTGCCCTGCACGATACCGACGGAGATGGCGGCTACGTGGTCAAGGATCGGGGTCTGTTTCAATTTGCCATCGGCCAGCAGACGGTTGACAGCATCCTGCGCGGCTACAAATGCGCCGGTGATGCTGGCGGTGCGCGTGCCACCATCGGCCTGGATCACGTCGCAGTCAAGGTAGATGGTGCGCTCACCGAGTTTTTTCAGATCGAACACACTGCGCATCGAGCGACCAATGAGGCGCTGGATTTCCTGCGTCCGGCCGCTCTGCTTGCCGCGTGCGGCTTCGCGGTCGCTACGGGTGTGCGTGGCGCGCGGCAGCATGCCGTATTCAGCCGTGACCCAGCCCTCGCCGCTGCCTTTTTTATGGCCGGGTACCTTCTCTTCAACCGAGGCGGTACACAGCACTTTCGTGCCGCCAAATTCAATCAGCACCGAACCTTCAGCGTAGGCGGTGTAGTGGCGGGTGATGCGCACGGCACGCAATGCGTCTGGGGCGCGTGCGTCGTTTCTGGCGAATGAGGTCATGGGGAAAGAAGCTTTCTGGCGAATAACACCGGACTAGTGAAGAAACAGGAGCTGCTGGGGTACGCAGAGGATGAATCAGGCTTTTTGGGCAACCGAGCGGTATATGGCCTCGTTGATTTCGGCGATGGATCTTTCAATCGAGGCTTCATCAAGACCGTCAAGGTCATCAACGTCCAACCCGCCAGCCTGAATGGTGGAGGCAAAAACCCCATCCATGATGCTGCCGGTGGAAATGCCGCGAGTGGACTCAAACGCATCGGGGGTTTCCCACTCCATCGCCAGCACGGTGACGTTGTCACTGCGCTCACCACCGACGCGCAGCGCGTTTTCGACCAGGTCGGGGACAGCATCGGACACGCCCTTGCTGGCCAGGTGTTTGACAATTTCAGCATCGGTCAAACTGCCCCACAAGCCGTCCGAGCAGAGCATCAATTTATCGCCCTGCTGCAAAACCACTGACCCGGCAATATCAAACACCGGCTTGGTCGGCGCGCCCAGGCAGGTAAAAAGAATGTTGCGGTTGATACGATCCGTCTTGATAAAGTTAAGGTCGCCTTTTTGCCGCTCCAGATAGGAGTGGTCGCGCGTGCGCGTCAGCAACTCGCCGTCGCGCACCACATACAGGCGGGAGTCGCCGCAATGCACCCAGGTCGCGCCCGTGCCTTGCAAGATGCAGGCAACCAGCGTGGTGCGCGGCGTATCCAGCATGCCTTTTTCGCCGGCATAACGGATGATCTGGTGGTGCGCGGCCGTGAGTGCGGCAGACAAAAACTTAACGGTATCTTCAATCTTCGGCCGCGCTTCACGCTGGTACAGGGCCGATATGGTTTGCAGCGCCAGTTGCGCCGCGACTTCACCTTCGGGGTGGCCGCCCAAGCCGTCGGCCAGCACAAACAGGCCCGATTCGCGCGTGTAGCAGTAGCCCATGCGGTCTTCGTTTTTTTTACGGCCACCCTTTCGGCTGATCTGAAAGACGGAGAGCTTCATTTGAATTTGGTCGCAAAGCCGGCGGCTTTACGGGTGGATTTTTTGGTGTCAGACACCATGCTATCGAACTGCAGGCGGATTTTTTCGCCGACAGTGAGTTTGGTGTAACGGTGTTCGTCCTCGCGGCTCAATTCTTTTTGCAGCGCAAAAACAGACTGCAGCCTGGACAGCGGATCCAGCGACATGCACCACTCGACCACCTCGATCAGATTGTCTGAATACACACCACGCAAGCGCGTCAGGGCCAGCGACAGGTGGTCTTTTTCAAGCCGCTGCGGCGCGTCGTTGGGCGGGTAGCCCCGCATGCTGGCGTAGATGCAGGCACCGATGGCGTAGATGTCGGTCCACGGGCCCATGGACGAATCGCGGCGGTACATCTCGGGCGCGGCAAAGCCCGGTGTGTACATGGGCCGGATGAAGTTGCCTTCCTTGCTCAAGACCTCGCGTGCGGCACCAAAGTCAATCATCACCGCGCGATTGTCATTGGTGACGAAAATATTTGCAGGCTTGATATCAAGGTGCAGCATCTTGTGCTGATGCACGATGCGCAGACCGTGCAAGATTTCATCGAACAGCGAACGGATGGTTGACTCGCGGAAGACCTTCTGCTTTTTCAGGTCGCGCGCCGTGATGATGAAGTCCTGCAGCGTGCCGCCCTCCAGGTAATTCATCACCATGTAGACGGTTTCGTTCTCGCGGAAAAAGTTCAGCACGCTGACCACGGAGCCGTGCGAAATCTGCGCCAGGGAGCGGCCTTCCTCAAAAAAACTTTTAAGTCCCAGGCGATACAGCGAGAGCTTCTCGGGCAGCACCTGCGGCAGCAACTCCCCGGGCGGGCGGCCCGCCAAGGATGACGGCAGATACTCCTTGATGGCGACCTGCTGGCCCTGATTGTCAACAGCCAAGTAAACTACACCAAAGCCGCCAGCCGCTAATTTGCGGACAACCCGGTAGCCGCCTATGACGGTATCGGGTGGTAAGGGTGCTGGCTTGACCTTTGACATATTTAAAAAATGGGCAGAAGGCTAACAGAATTATTGGGGTCAGACGCCAATTTCGCTGCGGTGCATCGCACCGCACCCTGTGGGCGAGCCAAAGGCTCGGCGAATTTGGACTCTGACCCCAATAACTCTTAACTTCTGCTTTTTCGCCTGCTTGCGCAGTCCTGTTCTTGTAAAAAAGCGTATCTATCAATGTCAGTTTACAGCATGACGGGCTATGCAGCCGTCCAGTCAAACGCGGCAAGTGCGGCTCCTGAGAGCGAAGCCGCAGGCCATGCCAGCTCGCGGATTGGCGTGGAAATACGCTCGGTCAACAGCCGTTTTTTGGACCTCGCTTTTCGCTTGCCCGATGAATTGCGCCAGGCTGAACCGCTACTCCGCGATCTTTTGACGGCCAAGCTGAAGCGCGGTAAGGTGGAGCTAAGGGTTTCACTGGAAAGCACATCGACCAGCAGTCTGCGCGCCCCTTCATCCGGCACCCTGCAGCGGCTGGCCTCGATTGAAGACAGCATCAAGTCGTGGCTCCCCCAGGCAGCAGGCCTGAGCGTGGCGGACGTTCTGCGCGTTGCCACCAATCAGGACAAAAAACCGCACGACTACAGCGACGAGTTGCTCAAGCTGGGGAAAAAAGCGCTTAAGGCCCTGCTGGAGGCCCGGGAGCGCGAAGGGGCGCGACTCAAACAAACCCTGCTCGAGCGTACCAGCCAGTTGCGGGCTTTGTCGGCATTGGCGCAACCCCTGGTGCCCAAGCTGGTCGAGATGCAAAAGGCGCGGTTTTTGGAGCGCTGGCAAGAAGCCATGGGGCTGCCCAATAGCTTGGGTAGCCAGGCGGGCAAGGTTCTGCCCGAGGCCGCTCAGGACCGGGCACTTGCAGAAGCCACCGCCTTTGCCATCCGCATCGACGTGGCGGAAGAAATCACGCGGCTGGCATCCCACTTGGACGAGATTGACCGGCTGCTGGAAGTCGGCGGCGAGCTTGGCAAACGCCTTGATTTCCTGATTCAGGAACTGCACCGCGAAGCCAACACGCTGGGGGCAAAATCAGCATCGCTTGAACTCACGCGCATTTCTGTCGCCATGAAGGTGCTGATAGAGCAGATCCGTGAGCAGGTGCAGAACATCGAATGAGAGCACAGGCATGTTCCTAAAATCAGTTACCCATCAAGCTTTTTAAATATGGACTATCCCGGCAATTTGTTTGTGGTTGCAGCCCCCAGCGGGGCCGGCAAATCCAGCCTGGTCAAGGCGCTGATGGAGCTGGACTCGCGCGTCCAGCCTGCGGTGTCACACACCACTCGACCACCACGCGGGCAGGAAAAGCATGGCCGGGAGTATTACTTCCTGTCGCCCGAAGAATTTGACGGCATGGTGCTGCGCGATTCGTTTCTGGAATGGGCGCATGTGCATGGCCATCGCTACGGCACATCACGCCAGGCTATTGAAGAGCGGGTGGCGCATGGCGCAGATGTGATCCTAGAGATCGACTTTCAGGGGGCCATCAACATCAAGCGGATTTTTGTCAACGCGGTACTGATTTTTATCCTACCCCCCAGCTGGGAAGAGCTGCGCTCGCGCCTGCAACGACGCGGCGAAGACAGCGCCGAGGTGATTGAACTGCGGCTGAAAAACGCGGCCGCCGAGATGCCGCAGGCTAGGGAGTTCGACTTCGTTATAATTAATGAGTTGTTCGAGCGAGCGGTTTTCGACCTGAAAACCATTGTTCATGCCCAGCGGCTCAAGTTTGCAGCCCAACGTCGCGCCCGCGCTGACACCTTTGAAGCGCTGCATATTCCCTGAACACCCTCTTGTTTGGCATCATTTTTTTGGATTACCGAAAGATCACCATGGCCCGTATTACCGTTGAAGACTGCCTCGAAAAAATCCCTAACCGTTTTCAGCTGGTACTGGCCGCCACTTACCGTGCGCGTATGTTGACCCAGGGTCATGCAGCGAAAATCGAAAGCAAAAACAAGCCCGGCGTAACAGCTCTGCGTGAAATTGCCGCAGGCAAAATCGGCCTGGAAATGCTGAAAAAAGTCCCCGGCTGAACGCTCGGCGCTTAAGACCCGTCAAAAAGCACCGCCTCGCGGTGCTTTTTGCATTTCAGTGCAGAGTTATTGGGGTCAGACGCCAATTTCGCTGCGGTGCAACGCACCGCACCCTGCGGGCGAGCCGTAGGCTCGGCGAATTTGGACTCTGACCCCAATAACTCCCGCAAAGCCCGTTTGGTTTAGGGCACTTCTAGAAATTCAGCTTTTCGGGATGAAGTGCAAGGCGGACGGAACGCAGCAACCGGAACGTACTTCAGGTACGTGAGGATTGCGAGTACCGCCCAACGACGCAATTCGCCCGAAAAATGAATTTATAGAAGTGTCCTTTATGTTTTACACGCAGCGCGATACATTTAAGGCATGAGTGCACTGCTTTCACCCAAGCTGGTCAGCAAACCGACCCCTGCCGCAGCCAATGCGGCAGCGGCCAGCTTTGCCGCACTCACAGCAAAGCTGGACTACATGCCGGCAGCAGACATTGACAATGTCCGCCTTGCTTACCGGTTTGCAGATGAAGCCCATCTGGGTCAGATCCGCAACAATGGTGAGCCCTACATCACCCACCCGATTGCTGTAGCCCAACAGTGCGCCGAATGGAAGCTGGACGCACAGGCGCTGATGGCCGCGCTGCTGCATGATGCGATTGAAGATTGCGGCGTGACCAAACCGGAGCTGATCGAGCGCTTTGGTGCGCCAGTTGCCGAGCTGGTTGATGGCCTCACAAAATTAGAAAAACTGGAACTCAACACCCGGGAAGAAAACCAGGCTGAGTCATTCCGCAAAATGCTGCTGGCAATGGCACGCGATGTTCGCGTCATCCTCATCAAGCTCGCCGACCGCACCCACAACATGCAAACACTGGGCGATGTGCCGCGCAACAAATGGGCCAGAATTTCGCACGAAACCCTTGATATCTATGCCCCGATTGCACACCGCCTGGGTCTGAACACGACTTACCGTGAGCTGCAGGATCTGTCTTTCCAGCACCTGCACCCCTGGCGTTATAGCGTACTCACCAAGGCATTGCTGAAGGCGCGAGGCCGCAGGCGCGATGTCATCAAACGGGTACAGGCCGAGATTGAAACCGCCTTTGCGTCCGCAAAAATCACGGTCGAAATATCAGGGCGGGAAAAAACGCTGTATTCCATCTACCGCAAGATGGATGAAAAACATCTTTCTTTTGCCCAGGTCACAGACATTTATGGATTCAGAGTGATCGTTGACAAGCTGACAACCTGCTACACCGCCATGGGTGTTTTGCACCAAGAGTACAAGCCGCTGCCCGGCAAGTTCAAGGACTACATTGCGATCCCGAAGATCAACGGCTACCAGTCGCTGCACACCACGCTGGTTGGACCTTTTGGTACCAACATCGAATTCCAGATGCGTACCGAGGCCATGCATGTGGTGGCTGAGTCTGGCGTAGCGGCGCACTGGCTGTACAAGGCCTCTGACCCTGAAAGCGATGCCTCGCAGCGCCTGGGCACACAGTGGCTGCAGTCGCTGCTCGACATTCAGCACGAGACGCGTGACGCAGCCGAGTTCTGGGATCACGTCAAGATTGATCTCTTCCCCGAGGCAGTCTATGTGTTCACGCCGAAAAGTCAGATCATAGCGATGCCGCGCGGCGCGACGATTGTTGATTTTGCCTACGCCATTCACAGCGACATCGGGCATCGCGCCGTGGCGGCCAAGGTCAATGGCGAGCGGGTTTCCCTGCGCTCTGAGCTGCACAACAGCGACGTGATCGAGATCATCACTGAAGCGGTTTCAAACCCCAATCCAGGCTGGCTTGGCTTTGTGCGAACCGGCAAGGCCCGATCGAAAATCCGCCACTACCTGAAGACCATGGCGCTGGCAGAGTCGCAGGAGCTGGGTGAAAAAATGCTGCTCCAGTCGCTGCGGGCAGAAGGCATTGAGCGTCTGCCGCAAGACTCAGGAGCTAATCGCGTCATATGGAAAAAAATCCTGCTCTTCAGTGGCAATCGTTCCAGGGCTGACCTGCTCACCGATATTGGTCTGGGCAAACGAATTGCCAGCATAGTGGCCAAACGCATGGTGAGCCTGCTCGCCGAGAAAGGCGTAAAACCCAATGCGCTGCTAATGAGCCGCGAGCGCTACACCGCCCATGAGTCGGTGTCGCAGGGCGCGCTGGCGCTGGACGGCAGTGAAGGTGCATCGGTTCAATTTGCCACCTGCTGCAAGCCGATTCCGGGCGACAGCATACTCGGCTACCTAGGGCACGGCGAGGGACTGGCGGTGCATACCGATGATTGCACGGTCGCCAAGCGCTTGCAGCACCGGGACAGCGAACGGTTCATCACGGTCGACTGGTCGGACGAGCCGTCGCGCGTTTTTGAAACCGCCTTGCAGGTCACGGTATCAAACGGCAAAGGGGTCTTGGCGCGCGTCGCTGCAGCGCTGGCCAGCGCTGCAGCCGACATCACGCATGTCAACATGGGGCAAGAGCGGGCGCAAGATGCAATAGAACTGCGTTTTGGAATCGCGGTACGCGACCGCGTACACCTTGCGTCGGTGCTGCGCAGCGTCAAGCGCACGCCGTCTGTGCTGCGTGTGCAGCGGGTCAAACCGGGTTCCTGAAAGCAGCTTAGTCCTACTGGATTGGCTTGACCGGGGCCGGGTATTCAACCCGCAATACCTCCAGCAACTGCACGCCGTGCGGCGTTACCAGACTCACCTCATCACCCACCTTGGCCTTGGTCAGCGCCCTGGCAACTGGCGAGACCCAGCTGGTCTGCCCTTGCAAGGTGTCAGCCTCGTCAATGCCCAAGATAGTCACAGTGCGATCTACGCCAACGTCATCCACATAGGTCACTGTGGCACCAAAAAAGACTTGATCTGAGCCGTGGTGAACCGAAGGGTCGGTGATTTTGGCTATCTCAAGGCGCTGGGTCAAAAACCTGATGCGCCTATCAATCTCGCGCAGGCGCTTTTTGCCGTAGATGTAGTCACCGTTTTCGCTCCTGTCGCCATTACTGGCCGCCCAGTGAATGATCTCGACAATACGCGGCCGCTCAGCATCAATCAGGCCCAGCAGTTCTGCGCGCAAACGCTCGTAACCAACAGGCGTGATGTAGTTCTTGCCGCCAGCCGGAAGCGGCAGCAGAACCAGGCCGTCAACGTCGTTAGCGTCGTCAACCGAGTCAGATTGGATTTCTTTGGTAAAGGCTTTGCTCATGGCCGACCAGAATAGCATTCATGCTTGGAAATTTTTACCTCAAAACAGACCCTATCGGCATAAGGGACAATCATCATAGACTGCGCCCCTGCCACACCACCCGGCATACGGGTCCGCACCGGGCGGTTCGGGAAGTTGAGGTCATGAGATCCGGGGCACTCCAAGTCGATCAAAGTACGCAATCGTCAAATTTGCTGCGTGAACGCGTAGCCGCACCACCGCAACGGCGGCGGCGCCAGTCAGCAGGAAGACCATCAGCGCGGCGATCAGCGGGCGCCGACCGGACTCCGGTGCTGGGACACTGGCGGGGGTAGGCTGGCCTGACATCGGTGTTGGGATGGGTGCTGGGATGGCTAAAAGATGTAGAAATGGCAAGCACTACATCGGCAGTGCTTTACTGCGCGGACGGGGATCTAGAATCTTGTGAAACTTCAGTTTACTGTTTAGCGTCTTGTAATCCATCTCAAGTAGGCGTGCGGCCAATGCCTTGTTGTTATTTGTCTTCTCCAACACCAGGCACAATATCTGTCGTTCCACGGAGTGGCGTGCCGCGTCGATGATGCCTTTGAACGAAACCTGTCCGTCCGGCCCTTGCAGGAAGGCGTTCGGGTGGAGCGGACACGATGCGTCGCACAAACTCGGGGGGGGAGAAGTCTGCGCTGTGGGTGTTGCGCCAAGGTCACGCGGAGGGGGATAGGCCAGGTCAGCGTCCTGAGCCCAGCCGGACAGCCCGAAGTGTTGGCTCAGCGCATCGGCGCTAAGCAGGCCGTTTTGATCCATATTCAGCACCAGCGCGTGGCGGATCGCATTGCGCAGTTCGCGGACATTGCCCGGCCATTCTTGCTGCTGGAGTAAATCGAGCCCTTCTTGCGAGATGCCGGTAACAAGCGTGCGCTGTTCTAGTCGCTCAATGTCCAAAAAGTGTCGGACCAGATTGGGGATATCTTCTTTACGTTCGCGCAGGAGGGGGAGAACTATGGGGTATTCGTTGAGCCGGTGATAGAGATCCGAACGGAACTCTTTCTTTTGAATCATCTGTTCGAGATTCACATTGCTCGCTGCAATGACTCGGGCAGTGAGTCGGCGCGTGTACGTGCCTCCAAGCGGTCGAAACTCCCGGGCCTCGACGACCCGCATCAGCCGGGTCTGCATCATCAGCGGAAGACTGCTGATTTCGTCGAGCAGAAGGGTCCCCCCCCTGGGCTAATTCGAACACGCCTGGCGCAGACTGACCGGCTCCAGTGAACGCCCCTTTCTAATGTCCAAACAACTCGCGCTCGATCAGGGACTCAGGGATGGCGCCGCAGTCCAGCGCGATAAACGGCCCGTTCCTCCGGGCACTGAGGTCATGGATGGCCCGCGATATCAGTTCCTTGCCGGTCCCCGTCTCCCCATGCAATAAGACCGTTAAATTGGTAGCGGCGACGTGTTTCACGGCATGAATAACTCGCTGGGCTTTAATCCCCATTCCCGTGGACTCAATCAAGTGCGCCAGTGTTTCTGCCCTTTCGGGTTCCAGCAGCGCGCGTGGCACCGATCTTTTTTCTGGTCCGAGCCAAGGCGCCGACTTCGCCAGTACGCGCCGCAAGCTGCGTTCGAGCATCTGGTGGTCGTAAGGCTTGGTGATGTAGTCATTGGCGCCGCTCCTGAGTGACGCCGCCGCATCCTGAGTATCCCCGTGGCCTGTGAGCATGATCACAGGGGTGTCATGCTGCTTACGGATTTGCTCCAGCACCTCATGGCCGCTCATATCAGGCATGCGAACATCGAGCAACACTGCATCAACCTTCTGCGTTGACAGGGTCGCCAGCGCGTCTCTTCCGCTCTCCGCCAGCAGCGGCACAAAGCCCACTTTTCGAACGAAGGTAGAAAGGGCCCAGCGGGCGTCCTCCTGGTCGTCCACTATCAGAACCGTGATCGCGTCAGCCATGTGTTCCTTCTTATGCATTAGCGTGGCGATGTGCCGTCCGCAGTGGCGGTTTGCTAGCGCTTCCTGCGTGCGTAACCATTTTGCAAGAGTCGTTGCCAAATGCTCTAGTATAAGAAAGTGAAAACCTTTTCCGCACGGGTGATCTCCTTCATTCAATTCGCTCTCGTGTAAAAATCACCCTTCGTGTTTCTCCGAATCCAAGTCAACCCCCGTAAGCACATAAAGAATTTGCCATGCGATTGCTTATCCTGGTCCCCATTATTCATACCGAGCAGGACATGGGGTCCTTCTCCGATCAAGTCAAACAAGCGTACGTGCAAAAGTACGGCCTGGCCAAATGGGAACAACATTTAGAGGTGATTAACGGACTCTGGTCTGCCATTCACCAGTTGATCGATGCAATGGCTTTGCCGTACGCGAGCATTCGCCTTTACCAAGATGGCTTGCCTGAATGCGGACGCGAAGAAGAACTCGTGAAAGAGGTGGCCGGTCGCGGCAGTAAAAACCATCAATTACTGCTCGACCTGATGCAAAAAGGGGCCACGTTGATGGGAACCGAATCCCCGGATTTACTGAGGCAAGAGCTCACATTGCTCCGCACCGGACTGGCAGCCTCGCCTGCATCCGAGCAAGCCGGTGCCGCGCCAGCGATAGCCGAGGGCCGCAAACTCCTGGCCGAACGAGACCACTACATTGCCCAACGCATCAACGACACCTTGTGCGCTGACGAGATCGGTTTCCTGTTCATTGGCATGGCTCACTCGGTTGAAGCGCTCCTGCACCCGGACATACAGGTCAAGCACCTTCTGCCATCGCTTAGCGCCAAAACCTCAGGCAGCACTACGTCTGCTTAAGGTCCCGGTAGAAATTCTCATGGGGCCCCACGGCCTCGAGATAAACCAGTTGAACGTCAGCGTCCACGGTATAGCCAAGCAAGTAGAGCTGGCTCTGGCTGCGGAACTTGTAGACCAGTAGATCGGCGAGGTCACCTTTTTTACGTTCACCTATGTCTGGATTGCTTGCAACGACATCTGTGGCGGCATCGACATCGGCGGCCACGTTGTCGTGGAGTTTTTTGTAGGCTCTGGCAAACCGACGGGTCTGCTTGAGTGTGTAACTCATGCCCGGCGGGAGCGGGGAACAAACACCGTCGCATCTTCACGGGGCTCTGCCAGCGAAGCCAGAGATTCAGCAATGAAGCCAATCGGTAGATCCGGATTGTCGAGCGCACCGCGACCCACCTGGGCCCAGTACTCGACTTGTCCAGCAATCGAGCGATGTTCGACAACAGCCTCGTTACGGGCCTGGTTGTAGAGCGTTTGATCAATGCGAATGGATATAGAGGCAGTCATGGCGGGCCTGGTGAAAAAACGTTGATACATCGAATGAAAAATCACTTTACCACAATTGTGGTAATTCACTGCCCGCATGATCAAATCCACAATTCGCTTTGCCGGGTGCGAAGGCTGCGGGCGTGTACCGCTGGGAGCTTGTGTAACTGTTGGCGCCGACACGCTGTCGACCCTGGGTCAAGTGGCGTCGGCGGCAACACTAGCCCTCAAGCCACACGAAGGTGGGAGTCGGCAGGAGGTCGCGCGCATGTCCGCACCCGGCCAGCTCATTGCCCCACCCGGTAGAAATTGTTTGCATGGTCTGCTCGAGGTAATCAAGGGCCTCGGCTTTCCCGTAGCCGAAGTTGTCGCAATTCTTCAGCAGGTTCACGGTGGTCGCGGCCGAGTCCCCCTCGCGGGTAATGGCCATCGCAAGTGTTCCTGAAAATGTGAGGTAGGGGGCGATGTCAAAGGCATCAGCCAGGCCCCAGCGCCCGGCCCGGTAAACCAGTCCGTGGTTGCGGGGGTGGTCGTCCCCGTTTCCACAAAGAGCATTGAAGGACATACGCCGCCACAGCTCGCGTTGCATTTCTCGGGTATCCACGTCCCCCAGGCCGCACCAGCGCTGGATTTCATGCGAAAAACCCACGTAGGAGCGCTGCCGCTCGCCGCGAGTCTGGGCATCCAAGCGCAGGACGGTATGCGCGCTAGCGTACAGACTTCTGAACACGTTGCCGATCGCGTCCCTGTGCCTGTCAAAGCGCCTGACGAACAGAATTTCACGCTCGCCTTGCTGCACAAAGTCCACCTCGGCAGCCGTGATGCCGCATTGGGCAGCCAGCCGCATTGCAACGAATTCTCGCAGCGGGGTATGTGGCGGGTCGCTACGATCTTGGAGCTTGGCAATCCACAGTTGCCCTTTGTGCAACACCGTTAGTTTGGGACGCTCCCCGCCCAGGCTGGTGCCGTGCATCCCCTTCACCTCCCGCGCAGCCTGGCTGCTGGGGCGCTCGGGCGGCAGTTTCGCGATGACGGCCAGTAACTGCTCGGAAGTAGGCGCGCTAAACGCCAGCTTGCTTGCAATGTCATCGCAAACCTCAATAGCCCCCACGGAGTCCCCTTCCGAAAGCTCCAGACGGAGCATGGGGTCGGCCAAGGTGGTGCCCCGTAACTGCTCAAGCAGCGCTAGGCCGAAGCCCTCCGGGCTCGCGTCACGAATAACCCCGAATAGTCCCCCTTGACGGGTCTCCTTTGCGCCGCGAACGCGCCGGGTAAAAGGCAAGCTGAATGGGTCAAGCGACAGCGCGGCTTCTCGTGCCCGGTAGGATGCCTCGTAGTGAAAAGTCCCAACACCTGCCTGCACAGAGAATGTGCCGCAATGCACCGGTTGCGCCTGGCCGGGTAGCCACACCCAAACTGGCTTTTCGGCGGCGCTCACCGCGTGCCTGCGCCGCGCACGCGCTGGGGAAGCTGGGCCTCCAGCAGTGCGACGTCCCCGGCTTCTCGTCCGAGTAGGCTGACTTGGTCCGCAAAGCCGCTCAAGAGGTCAAGGGCCCACAGAACCTGAAGCCAGTACCCGAGCTGGACACTGGACGTCCCTTTCTCCATAGCCAACAAGGTGTTGGTGCTAATTCCGGCCTTTGCCGCCAAATCAGGCTGAGAGAGTGAGAGTTTTTCTCCAATCTCGTTGAACTCACCGCCGACTGGCGTGTCGAAACGGCATGACAAATCCAACAGAGCAAGAAGACGTGGCGAGCAAGGCGGGCCTGTTCGAA
>Ga0209491_10003903_pt1 | contig 23863 bp, 14 predicted proteins | sample BON02_FD_187213 | JGI IMG/M metagenome (GOLD analysis project Ga0209491, IMG submission 187213) | Freshwater microbial communities from Lake Bonney liftoff mats and glacier meltwater in Antarctica - BON-02 (SPAdes) (version 2) | ecosystem: Environmental > Aquatic > Freshwater > Ice > Glacier... | reverse complement strand
AAAACTGCAAAAAGTAAAGTGCCCTTAATAAATCCAAATTGAACTGAAGACAACATATAACCCACGTCACTAAATTCCAAACCAATTTTAAGTGATATCTCATCAATAACGGCGTTTCCAGCGAACCAAAGTGAAGTACAGGCGAATTGAGCAATAATAAGTAGTGGAAGTATTTGCGGTTTTGGATTCAAGCTTGTTTGGGGATTTTTAATAATGGGAAATGTACTAATTAATTTTTCGATTTTCATCGCATAAATCAAAAAATTGTGATACATTTTTTTCTAATAATGATAAATTTGAGTTCGTTTATTTTTTGGGATAGCTTTTCCTATTTTGGTTTCCATTTTCATTGTCTTGATGCTGGTTCCCTGATGCAGTTTATCATTATAGAAAATATTACTCCATAAAACGTTTTAATAGTTTACGTACTTCCTTAGCACCATCTAAATAGTATTTAGCATGGGTTTTTTGATGTCCCACTTTTACCGTTACCGCACTTTCGGGTAGTTCTTGGAACATAAATTCATCAGTCCAATCATCACCAATAGCAAAAATAAAGTCGTAATCTGCCTCATTAATAACCCGCATGGCGGCACGTCCTTTATTGACATTACTACTTTTAATTTCCATCACTTTATTGCCATTAAGTACGCTTAAATCATCATTAGCAATTAAGCTGGTTAAAACAGTGTTAAGTTCTGAGGCTCTTTTTTGACCAAAATCTGGGTCTGTTTTTCGATAATGCCAGGCCAAAGAATAGTTTTTTTCTTCAATAAAACTACCAGGAGTTCTATCGACAAATGATTCTAAGACAGGCAGAATTTTTTCCATCCAATCTTTTTTTACATTTTCTAACATAGAAAATTCGGTTCCATTTTTAGAAATCCATACGCCGTGTTCTGCTATCATATTATATTTTCTATGCAGAAACCATTTGGCAAAGGTTTCTTTATCTCTACCACTGATCAAAAACATATCTGTATTTTCTTGGGTAGAAATTTCATCTAAAAGTGAATATAATTCTTCATCTGGACTTGCTTTTTGAGGGTCATTATGAAAATCGGCTAAAGTGCCGTCATAATCGATAAATAGCACTCTTTTTTTAGCTTGTTTGTATTCTTTAAGTATAGAATTCATTAGCAGCATAGACAGTTTTTTAGAAACAAAAGCATGACTTTTTTCTTTCTGATTTTTTAAAGAAGTCATAAAATCATTTGCCCATTTCTCCACATTATAGCGCGCCAATCTTTTTTGTAAAATGCCATTACGCTCTTTTTGCTCCTCAATAGGCATATTAATGGCTTGATGAATGGCATCAGCAATCTGCTCAAAGTTATTGGGGTTTATGAGTAACGATTCATTCATTTCATTGGCAGAGCCTGCCATTTCACTCAATATTAAAACCCCAGTTTTATTGGTTCTGGTGGCAATATATTCTTTGGCTACCAAATTCATACCATCACGAATTGGCGTTAGCCAGGCAATATCTGATGAAGTATATAAATCGATTAAATTTTCGAAAGGCATTGAGCGGTAAAAATACCATATTGGCGTCCAGCTTACAGTTGAAAATTCTCCATTAATTCTTCCTACCAGTTCATCAACTTCTCGTTTAAGTAATTGGTACTGAGGTACGTTGCTGCGTGAAGGAACCGCTAAAATAATTAACCGAACTTTTTCTTTGTATTGCGGATACTTATTTAAAAAATATTCAAAAGCATTGAGTCGTTTTGCAATGCCTTTGGAGTAATCTAAGCGATCAATAGAGAGTAAAAACTTGGCGTCTGGTGCATTTTTTTTATGAGTATTTAAACGTTGCTGTAGTTCAGACTGGTTTTCAGGTGCTCGTTGTTGATTTTCTTTTGCAGCATCACTAAATTTTTTATAATCAATTCCCATGGGAAAAGAATCTACCTTGATAATCCTGTCTTCCAAATAAATATCATTAAAACTAACTTCCAAGCCAAGTAAACGCTTTACAGAACTTAAAAAGTGTCGTTCATAGTCATAGGTATGAAAGCCAATTAAATCGGCACCCAACAAGCCTTCTAAAATTTCAGTCCGCCAAGGTAATGTTCTAAATATTTCATAAGAGGGGAAAGGAATGTGCAAGAAGAAACCAATAGAAATATCTGGTAATTTTTCTTTCACCATTTGGGGTACTAACATTAATTGATAATCGTGCACCCAAATAATATCATCTTCATTAGCTTTGGCAACAATAGCATCTGCAAATTTCTGATTTACTTTTTGATAGGTTTCCCAGCTATCGAGTTCAAACTCTGAATATTCTAAAAAATAATGGAACAGTGGCCAGATAGTTCGGTTGCTAAATCCGTAATAAAAACCTTCTACATCATCATGGGTTAAATTTACTTTTGATGAGGCGTGTTTGGCTAAGGCTTTATCTATTTCTGCTGATATTCCATCAGGAATTTCTTCATCGGTTAAGCCGCTCCAACCAATCCAAAGACTATCGCCGCTTTGATGAACAGATTTCATTCCTGTAGCCAAACCACCCACACTCGGAATTGCAATAATACTTTTATTATCAATTTGTAATTGCACAGGTAGTCTGTTTGAGATTATGATAGTTTTGCCCATTAGTGATCGTTGTGGTAGTGTTTTTTATTTTAATTTCTTTAAATTTCGGGAAAAGGAAGGGTATAAACAATAATTACGCTCGTTTGTGTTAATGATTTGTCGATATGAAACCATCATTACCAAGTTTAAGGGATTTCTTTATAGAAAAAATTTTTAAAATTGGAATGAGTATGGTAGCTCTTATAATTAGACTTCACATATTTCAATTTTCAATCGATTTAAAAAATCAAACTAAATAAGATTTTAAGCTATGGATAATTTAGATTACGGAATAATTGGAAATTGTAAAAGTGCAGCGTTGGTTGCTAAAAATGGCTCAATCGATTGGTGCTGCTTACCAGAATTTGATTCTCCATCAATTTTTGCTAAATTATTAGATGATGATATAGGAGGAAGCTTTGGTTTTGAAGTAGATGATTCTTATAAAATTAAACAATCTTATGATTCAGAAACGGCTATTTTAGTTACCACTTTTACCAGCGGCGAAAATAGTTTTGAACTTCACGATTTTATGCCAAGATATTTTAAAAATGAAGGGACTTATTTTGCACCACCTGAAATAATCAGATTTTTAAAATTAATCTCTGGTAAACCTAGTTTTAAAGTGATCTATGAACCTAAATTAGAATATGCACAGGGAAAAACGACTTCTTTTATTAAGGAAGATTTTATTGCTAGCCTTACCCATGTGGTAAAGTTCGATACCGTTTTTTTATACACCTCATTTGATAAAGAAAGTGTTGCAGAAGGAAAAAAAATAGTCCTTGAAGAAAACGGATTTTTTCTGTTGTCATATAACGAAAAGATATTTTTACCCACTACTAAAAGTGTATTTCTAGATTTAGAACGCACCAAAATTTATTGGTTAGATTGGTCGCAACAAACCCCAACTTATAAAAAGTTCGACAAAGAAATAAAACGAAGTGCTATTACCTTAAAATTGTTGAGTTATGACAAAACAGGTGCAGTTTTAGCTGCTGCCACTACTTCATTGCCTGAAACTATAGGCGGAGTGCGAAATTGGGATTATCGTTTTTGTTGGATACGTGATGCCTCAATGGTCATAAAAGTAGTTTCAGAACTGGGGCATAAAAATATTGCTAAAAGATATCTGCAATTTATCATCGATTTGATTCCCGATAAGGATGAAAAGCTTCAAATCATGTACGGAATTAATCGTGAAAAGAAGTTAACCGAAGAAACGCTAGATCATTTAAGCGGTTACAAAGGCTCAAAACCTGTGCGAGTAGGGAATGCCGCTTATGAACAGGTTCAGCATGATATTTATGGTATTTTAATGGATGTAATTTATGAATTGATAAAGCAATTTAGTGTCGATATTCAGAACGGCGAAGAGCTTTGGGGTATCACCAAAGGAATCGTTTGGATTGTAGAGAAACATTGGCAAGAAGCTGATAAAGGTATATGGGAATTTCGTTCCGAAGACAAACATTTTACCTTCTCGAAAGTATTATGCTGGACCGCAGTTGATCGTGCCATTAAAGTAGCAGAAATGCTCAATAAACAACATAAAATCGAAAAATGGAAACCTCTTGAGGCTCAAATTCGTAAAGACATTATGGATAAAGCTTGGAACGAAAAAAAGCAGGCATTTACACAAAGCTATGGTTCTGACCACATGGATGCCTCTGTTTTATTGATGGAGTCTTATGGATTTATTGATGCTAAAAATCCAAAATATGTGAGTACCGTATGGGCTGTGGAAAAAGATTTATGTAATGATGGTTTACTATATCGCTACAAAAATGAAGATGATTTTGGAGAACCTTCATCTTCATTTACAATATGTACTTTTTGGTTTATCAATAGTTTATTTAAAATTGGGGAAGAAGAAAGAGCATTAAAACAGTTTGAGCAATTGTTAAGTTACAGTAATCATTTAGGGTTGTTCAGTGAAGATGTCGATTTTAAAACCAAACGTTTATTGGGTAATTTCCCTCAGGCTTATTCGCACTTGGCATTGATAGAATGCGCTATTAATTTTTCCAAAAAAGCATCAGAAGAACATATTTTAGAGTCCATGGGGCATTAGGGATGCGATTTATTTGGATTCCCTCATTTAAAGCCTTTTGCTGAGCACTCTCAATGCAGTGTCAGGGGGGAGTATTGTTTAGCAATCTCCCTAATTTTCTCTAATAATTCTCTCAAATGCGCTGCGGTGGTAAATGGATTCATAATTGTAGTACGCAAATAAAAAATTGCTCTTAATGTAGTTTGCACAACATAAAATTCTCCATTCTCTAAAAGTTTTTGGCGGATTTTTAAATTTAACTTGTTGGTCTGTTCTTTATTAAAACTTGGCTCTATAAACCTAAAACAAACAATATTCGAATTAGGCTCAACTGCTAGCTCAAAATCTGTATCATTGGTTATAATTGCTGCAAATTCTCTTCCTAAATCATACAAATTAGTGACGTATTCATCAAAAATACCTTCGCCATAAGTTTTAAAAAGGGAAAACCAATGTAAACTCATCATAGTTTTGGTACATTCAAAAGTACGTTTGGCTAAATTATACCAATCTTCTCCTTCGGATTCTCCAAGTAAATAATCTGCCTTTTGACTAAATGTAGCATAAGAGTGTGCTCCGTCTTTAAATAAAAGTGCCGTCGTTATGGCAGGCATCATCATCATTTTATGTCCGTCTATAACCACAGAATCCGCTTTTTCAATTCCATTTAAAGTACTTTTATATTTTTGCGAAAATACTCCTGCACCGCCATGAGCACCATCTACGTGAAACCATAAATTGTATTTTTCACTAAAAGAGGCTATAGCTTCTAAATCATCAAATATTCCCGTGGCGGTTGAAGGGGCACTACCAATAATCGCAAATATGATAATTCCCGACGATTTTGCTTTTTCAAAGGCCTCTTCTAAAAGCAAAGTATTCATTTTAAAATCTTGGGTTGTAGGGATTTTTACGATTCCTTTTTCTCCCAATCCCATAATTCTCGCAGCTCGGTCCGCGCAATAATGCGCTTCTTCACTCACCATAATTCCTAAAGATGAGGAGTTGCCTTCTGTCCAAATATCGTGGGCTACCTTGGCTTTTCGAGCAGCCAATAAAGCTGTCAGATTGGCCAAAGTTCCTCCAGATGTTAAAAATCCTCTTGAATCTTCCGCATAACCTATCTTTTGACATAATTTATCGGTAATAATGCGTTCCACAGCCGTTGGAGCCATACCCATTTCATAAACGGCCATACCGTTATTCAATAAAGCACTCAGCATTCCAGAAAGGGCCGTAATAGGAGCAGGAGCAGTTACTTGATGTCCGATATATTTAGGATGATGAACATGGATGGAATGTTTTAGAATTTCAGTAAACAAAAGCTCTTCTTTTCCGTTTTGTAAAAAATCGCTCCAAAATTCATATTCCTCCACTGGAAGTTTCCAATCAATTACTTTTTCTGAATTCGCAGAGATGGATTGCGCCAAATGATCAGCCAATTCATCAACAAGTCGGTGTCCACGTCTTCTAAAATCTTCCGAATTGTAAGCGGATAGTAAAAGGTTCTTTTTCATCTGTTGCTATTTATTTTTTTTAATGGTTATACCACTGCTTGGCTCTTTACAAGGATGTAAATTGCCAACAACAATTCGGTTGATATCTAGAATTGTTAGGGCTTATTTCATTCATTAAAAGTATTGACTTATCACATTTAATCAAAATAAAAATCCGCTCAAATAGAGCGGATTTTCAACTTTGTTAAAAAAAAATAGTTGAGTTAGTCAAAGGTATAACCATTATCGGCAGCTACTTTATCTGCAATTTGGGTGCGTAAAGCTACTATATTTGGGTTATTGGTGTATTTTGTAAAACGTTTTAATCCCATTAACATCATCCGTTGCTCGTCGCCTTCAGCAAAAGAAATAATCGCTTCTTTTCCTTTTTGAATTACGGTTTCGGTAGCACTATATAAATATAATTTAGACATAGCTATTTGAGTAGCTTGCGTGGATTCGCCAAAACGATGTACATTTTTCTCCGTTCTTAAAATGGTAGATTCAGCCATATATACTTCAATCAAAATATCAGAAGCAGCCAACATGAGCTGTTGATGATTTTCTAATTCTGGACCATATTTTTGAACTACTGAACCCGTAACCATTAAAAATACTTTCTTTAATCTTTTGACTAAGTCTTTTTCTTCCGCAAATAATTCGGAGAAATCAGGCGTATCAAAAGAAGGAATTCCCATTAACTCTTCGCCAACTTTAGTTGCAGGGCCTAAAAGATCAACATGACCTTTCATTGCTTTTTTAACCAACATTCCAACCGCTAACATCCGGTTTATTTCGTTTGTGCCCTCATAAATTCTAGCAATACGAGAATCTCTCCATGCAGATTCCATTGGTGTATCAGCACTAAAGCCCATTCCACCAAAAATCTGAATTCCTTCATCCGTACAATTTTGTACATCTTCGGATACTGCTACTTTAAGAATAGAACATTCAATCGCATATTCTTCCACTCCTTTTAATTCTGCTTCTTGGTGTGTTATACCTTCTGCTTCACGTAAAGCGATTCTATCCTCAATATTTTTAGCCGCTCTATAACTAGCAGATTCGTCGGCATAGCAATTAGTAGCCATATTTGCAATTTTGGCTTTAATTGCGCCAAAATTTATAATAGGAGTGTTGAATTGTATTCTTTCGTTGGCGTATTTAGTAGCTTCATCAATAACTCTGCGTTGTGCATCTAAACATGCTGCTGCTAATTTAATTCGCCCTACGTTTAGCGCATTCATAGCAATTTTAAATCCGTTGCCACGCTCGGAAAGCATATTTTCTACAGGCACTTTAGTTTCATTAAAGAAAACTTGACGCGTTGATGAAGAATGGATACCCAATTTCTTTTCTTCCTCACCCATTGAGATTCCATTACTTGGATCATTTTCCAAAATAAAACCAGTAATATTTTTATCATCTTCGATACGGGCAAAAACGATGAACATACTACAGAATCCTGCATTTGAAATCCACATTTTTTGTCCGGTAATGCTATAATGTTTTCCATCAGCCGATAAAACTGCTTTCGTTTTGCCTGAATTGGCATCAGAACCAGCGCCGGGTTCCGTTAAACAATAGGCGCCAAACCATTCGCCAGAAGCTAGTTTTGGGACATATTTTTGTTTTTGGGCTTCGCTACCATACAATGTTATGGGTAAAGTGCCAATACCTGTGTGCGCTCCAAAAGCCGTACTAAAACTACCAGTAGCTCCCGATATATAATCGCAAACTAGCATGGTAGAAACAAAGCCCATACCCAAACCGCCATACGATTCTGGAACTCCAACGCTCAATAAACCAAGTTCCCCTGCTTTACGCATACATTCTTCGGTAAACTTGTAATCTTTTTTCTCAAAACGTTCCCATTGTGACCAAAGTTCTCTGTCCACAAATTCTTTGGTACTTTCACGCATCATTTTTTGCTCCTCGGATAAATCTTCCAGCGTAAAAACGTCTTCGCAATTTGTTTCTTTTACTAAAAATTGTCCACCTCTTAGTAATTTATCTTTTTGTAGTGTTTCCATATTTTTCGCTCCCTCTAACTCCCCTTCAGGGGAAGAATTCTAAATTAGGGTATTTTTAATTATACAATTTTTTATATTTTTATTTTATTCCTACTTTGGGTTTTAGTGAGCTTTTAATTAAGAAACTCAAAAATCCCTGCTGCTCCTTGTCCCGTACCTACGCACATGGTAACCATACCGTATTTACCTTTCATATTTCTTTTTCGCATCTCATCAAATAATTGTACTGATAATTTAGCTCCCGTGCAGCCTAATGGATGCCCTAATGCAATGGCGCCGCCATTTACATTGATAATATCAGGATTAAGATGGAGTTCTCTTATAACAGCAAGAGATTGCGACGCAAAGGCTTCGTTAAGTTCTATTAACTCAACATCTGCCTGTTTTAATCCGGCTTGTTTTAAGGCTTTCGGAATTGCTTTTACAGGTCCAATTCCCATAATTCTAGGTTCTACTCCGGCCACAGCATAATTTACCAAACGGGCAATTGGTTCCAAATTCAATTCTTTTACCATGTTTTCGCTCATTATCATTACAAAAGCAGCGCCATCGCTCATTTGTGATGAATTACCGGCAGTTATGCTTCCGCCAGCAGCAAAAACAGGTCGTAAGCTCGCTAATGCCGCTAAATTTGTTCCCTTTCTTGGACCTTCGTCTTTAGTTACTGTATATTTTTTTGTGGCTTTTTTTCCGTTTTCGTCAAGATAAATTTGCTCTACTTCAATGGGTACAATCTGATTTTGAAAACGATCTTCCGCTTGGGCTTTCAATGCTTTTATATGAGAATGATAGGCAAACTCATCCTGATCTTCACGTGACACTTTAAATTGATTGGCTACTGCTTCAGCAGTATTGCCCATTCCCCAGTAATAATCTTCATGACCAGATTTTACCGTATCATAATTTAATTCTGGCTTAAAGCCAGTCATCGGCACGGAACTCATACTTTCTGCACCACCTGCAATGATACAATCCGCCATACCCGCCTGAATTTTTGCCGTAGCCATCCCAATAGTTTCAATACCAGATGCACAAAAACGATTTACCGTTACCCCTGCTACATCAACCGTATTTAAACCAATAAGCGAAATAAACCGTGCCATGTTGAGTCCCTGCGCACCTTCTGGCATCGCATTGCCTACAATCACATCATCAATTCTACTTTTATCAAAATCAGGCAATTCTGCCATCATATATTGAATTGTTTCTGCTGCCAGCTCATCTGTTCTTTTAAAACGGAAAACCCCTTTAGGTGCTTTCCCTACTGCTGTTCTGTATGCTTTTACTATATATGCTTGTTTCATATCGGCCCCCTTTCCCCCGATGGGGGAACTCCTATTAGGGGTAAATAGGATTTTAGTTAATAGTTCTAAAAATCAATTTTCAATCTCTTTGTGTTGTTCCCTTTTTTGGGGTTAGGGGTCTCTTCTAATTTCTTAGTGGCTTGCCCGTTTTCAACATGTGTTGTATTCTCTCTAAGGTTTTGCGCTCCGTACAAAGTGATAAGAAAGCTTCGCGTTCTAAATCCAATAAGTACTGTTCAGTAACTAGGGTTGGTTCTGATAAATCGCCACCAGCCATCACATAGGCTAGTTTGTTAGCAATTTTTTTATCGTGTTCACTGATGTAATTGCTATCTTCCATAGCGTCTGTGCCTACTAAGAACATTCCGAGTGCTTGTTTTCCGAGGACTTTAATATCGCTTCTTCTTATAGGTTGTGTGTAACCAGCTTCTGCCATTATTTTTGCGTGCGCTTTGGCAGTCGCAATTTGGCGGTCTTTATTAACTACCACGATATCTTTTCCATGTTGTAAAATACCCAAATCAAAAGCTTCATAAGCCGATGTAGATACTTTTGCCATCCCTATTGTTAAAAAATATTCTTGCAAAATATTCAATTCAACATCTCCTTTTTGGAAGAGGTCTTGCGCTCTTACCGCAAATTCTTTTGATCCACCACCACCGGGAATAACGCCTACTCCAAATTCTACTAATCCTATGTAAGTTTCTGCCGCAGCAACGACTTTATCTGCATGTAATGAAATTTCGCAACCACCACCTAATGCCATTCCGTGAGGGGCGGCAACTGTCGGAATAGCCGAATAGCGCATACGCATCATGGTGTCTTGAAACATTTTAATTGCCATGTTCAATTCATCATATTCTTGCTCTACCGCCATCATGAAAATCATGCCGATATTCGCACCCACTGAGAAATTTGCGGCCTGGTTTCCTACAACTAAACCTTGAAAATCTTTCTCCGCTAGATCGATAGCCTTATTTAAACCTGCTAAAACATCGCCACCAATGGTATTCATTTTAGATTGGAATTCTACATTGAGAATACCATCACCTAAATCTTCTACTACGACACCGCTATTTTTGAAAACTTCTTTAGATTTTCTGATATTATCCAGAATGATGAAAGCATCTTGACCTGGTATTTTTTGATAAGATTTGCTCGGAATATCATAAAAATAGGTTGCTCCATCTTTTATGATGTAAAATGACTTTACATCGCTGGCTAACATTTCGTTGACCCAAGGAGCAGGAGTTTCACCTTCAGTTTTCATGAACTCTAATGCTTTTTCTGCCCCAATAGCATCCCAAATTTGAAAAGGACCGTGCTCCCAGCCAAAACCAGCTTTCATGGCATCATCAATCTTATAAAGTTCATCGCTAATTTCTGGAATTCTATGGGAAACATAGGCAAATAAAGCAGCGAAACTCTTTCTATAAAATTCTCCAGCTTTATCTTTTCCGTCGACCAAAACTATAAAACGATCCACTACTTTATCAATAGTCTTTGTTAGTTCTAAAGTCCCGAAACTTGCTTTTTTGCCAGAGCGATATTCCATGGTATCCAAGTCTAGGGTAAGGATTTCGCTTTTCCCTTTTTCGTCGGTTACTTTTTTATAAAAGCCTTGTCTAGTTTTACTACCTAACCATTTATTTTCCATCATTTTTGTGATGAAATTAGGCAGTTTAAACAAGTCTATTTTTTCGTCATTCTTGCAATTATCAGCGATACCATTGGCCACATGCACCAAAGTATCTAAGCCAACAACATCAACCGTTCTAAAAGTTGCCGATTTTGGACGACCTATAACGGGACCTGTTAATTTATCGACTTCTTCAACCGTCATCCCCATTTGTTTAACGCTATGAAAAAGACTCTGGATACTAAAAATTCCAATTCGGTTCCCAATAAAGGCAGGCGTATCTTTAGCAATTACTGATGTTTTTCCTAAGAATTGCTCCCCATAACCATTTAAGAAATCTAATACTTCTGTTGATGTTTTTGGGCCTGGAATAATTTCAAAAAGATTTAAATAACGTGCAGGATTAAAAAAGTGTGTACCACAGAAATGCTTTTGGAAATCTTCGCTACGGCCTTCACTCATAAAATGAATAGGAATGCCCGAAGTATTACTGGTGATAAGCGTACCTGGAGTTCTATATTTTTCTACTTTTTCAAAAACCGACTTTTTAATATCCAAACGCTCTACGACAACTTCGATAATCCAATCTACTTTTGAAATTTTCGAAATATCATCTTCTAAATTACCCGTAGCAATTCTACTGGCAAATTTTTGATGGTAAATAGGCGAAGGTTTTGATTTTAATGCGCCTGCCAATGAATCATTAACAATACGGTTACGAACAACTTTATCGTTCAAGCTTAATCCTCTTGCTTTTTCTTGTTCATTAAGTTCTCTGGGAACAATGTCTAAAAGTAAAACTTCAACCCCAATATTTGCAAAATGGCAAGCAATACCGCTACCCATTATTCCTGAGCCAATGATGGCTATTTTTTTAATATGTTTATTATTCCAACTCATTACTACTAATTTGTTTTTTGAATCTTACTATAAATTTTTTTATCTGCAACCAATTTATTGATGGTTTCTATAACATCAAAAAAAGCATCTAATTTTTCGGCTGCTACATGTTCTTTAATTACCTCATTGAAGCGTAAAACAACATTTTTAGAGTCTTTTCTTTTCTCTAATCCAAAGTCTGTAAGATGAATTAATACACCGCGCCCATCGTTGGGGTTTGGTTTTCTTTTGATTAGTCCTTTTTCTTCCATACTTTTTAGTATTCTTGAAAGGCTAGTAGCTTCCATTCCCATTTGGGGTCCAAGAGCTGTTGAAGGACTACCATGCTTTGGGTCTATACTTAATAAAGTAAAACCTACTGCCATGGTGGTATCAAAATTTTTCGCTTCTTCATTGTACATTCTGGCAACGGATTGCCAAGTTGCTCTCAAAGCATAATCTATGGTAAGTTCTTTCATAAAAAATTACAAGAATTCAAATATAGTAAAATTTATTATGCACGCATAACATATTTTACAAAAAAAAGTAGTGACTTAGCATTTATTTTGAGTAAAATGAAGCATTAAAATATAAAAGGATATATTTTTTTCAGCGAAGATTGGATTTTACCAAAAAAATAACTCAAAATAACGTCCTTAATATAAGGTATAAAAAAGTAAATCGTCATGGATAACCATGACGATTTGCTTTTGTGATTTTCTTAAAAATAAAAATATTTAGCAATAAACGAAGAACAGGTCATTAAGTCATAATATGAAAACCCAAAAAAGCCAAAGTGTAAAATCTTCAATTACCAATTTTCAATATTTTAGAAAATGATAAGATTAAAAATTCTAACCTCATCACCTTATAACCTTTCAACCCTTTAACCTAGATTTCAAAACTATACAACTATTTAGTGCTCGTAAATTTCATTATAAAGTTTAATGTATTTTTCCTTGACCACTTTACGTTTTAACTTCATGGTAGGGGTTAGATGGCCTTCGTCTATGCTCCAAAGTTCAGGTGTAAGTCTAAAAGCTTTCACTTTCTCCCATTTCGCAAAATTTTCATTGGCTTCTTCAACCTCTTTGGTAATTCTGGCAATTATCTTTTCATTTACTATTAGTTCTCCATTGGAACCAGGAGCAATTTGGTGTCTTTTTGCCCAATTTCGGAGGAATTCGAAATCTGGTTGAATTATTGCTGCGGGCATTTTTTCGCTTTCGCCAACCACCATAACTTGTTCAATAAATCGCGATTGTTTTAGCCTGTTTTCTAATAATTGAGGGGCCACATATTTACCGCCCGATGTTTTAAACATTTCTTTTTTACGATCGGTAATTTTCAAGAATCCGTCTACGTCAATTTCTCCTATATCACCTGTATGAAAGTAACCATCAATCATCACCTCAGCAGTTTTTTCAGCATCTTTATAATAGCCTAGCATTACTTGAGGGCCTTTTACACAAATTTCGCCATCCGGCGCAATTTTAACTTCCGTATGTTCTAAAAGTTTACCTACGGTGCCAATTCTAAATCCACCATTACGCATATCGTTAACAGAAACTACAGGCGAGGTTTCAGTAAGTCCGTAACCTTCCATAACACCAAATTGTGCAGCATTAAAAACTCTAGCTAAACGCGGTTGTAGCGCGGCGCTACCTGAAGCCATGACAGATAAATTTCCACCTAAAGCTTCTTTCCATTTGCTAAAAATAAGTTTACGTGCTAAACCTAATTTTTTTTCGTACCACCATCCGTTTTGGCCATAAGGTTCATATTTTAAACCTAATTCTACCGCCCAAAAGAATAGTCTCTTTTTTATTCCTGTTAAATCGGTACCTTTTGCTATAATTTTGTCATAAACTTTTTCTAACAATCGTGGCACGGCTGTCATTACATCGGGTTTTACTTCTTTGGCGTAATCACTAATTTGATCTATGGGGGCATAATATATACTGGTACCGCAATATTGATACAAATAAATTAACATGCGCTCATAAATATGACAAACAGGCAAAAAACTAAGCGCTTTGGAATTTCCCAGTACCAGCGGAATTCTTTTAAAACTTTCCAAAGCATTGCTTACAATATTGTAATGCGATAACATAACCCCTTTTGGTTTTCCAGTAGTACCAGAGGTATAAATTAAGGTAGCCAAATCATCTTTACCGACGGCAGCTTTTAGTTTTTCAACTTCTTCTTGGTTGGATGTGTCTTCTCCTAATTTTAAAACTTCACTCCAATTTTTACAATCGGATAGGGCATCAAAAGAATATACATCTTTTAAAGTAGGTACTTGACCTTGAATAGATTTTACTTTTTGATATACTTCTTCGCAGGATACAAAACAGTATTTAGATTCAGAATGATTTAATACATAGGCATAATCTTCTTCTGAAATTGTAGGGTAAATAGGAACGGTTTGTGCTCCTAATTGTAACACACCAATATCTATGACGTTCCACTCTGTTCTATTGTTCTGAGAAATAATTGCAATTTTATCATTAGGTTTAACACCCAACCTTAATAAAGCTCTACTTATGGCGTTTGCTTTATCTACATATTCTTGAGTTGATGTGGTGATCCATTCTCCGTTATGTTTCGAGCCGAAGGCCACATTTAGATTATATGTTTTAAGTTGATAATAAGGAAAATCGAAAAGACGAGTTATATTCTGCATAGTTGGTTTCTATATTTTCTGCAAAATAGTAAAAAAACCTATTTTAAAAATGAGAATATTGAAAATATTAACTTTTTTTTTAGGATATTCTATTTTTGAAAAGCGCTAAAATGGTTTATTTAGTGCAAACCGTCTTATATATTATGATTTTATAAAATAAATTTTTAGTTATTTTCAATCCACTCCCTTGCATTTACAAAAGCTTGTAGCCAGGGTGAAACTTTATCATTTCTATCCGCAGGGTAGTGCGCCCAATTCCAAGGAAAAATAGAACGTTCTATATGCGGCATAGTCACTAAATGTCGTCCTGTTGTATCGCAAAGCATAGCGGTGTTAAAATCACTTCCATTTGGGTTCGCAGGATAACTTTCATAGCCGTATTTCGCAACAATACTGTATTCCAATTCATTAAGCGGTAAACTAAATTTACCTTCTCCATGCGAAATCCACACCCCCAATTTTGTGCCTTCTAAACTAGAAAGCATGACAGAATTATTTTTCTGAATCACCACTGAGGTAAAATTACTTTCGTGTTTGTGAGAATCATTATAAGTCATTTTACCATGTGTATGGTGTTCTGGATTCACCAAATCTAGTTCCATAAACAACTGACAGCCATTACAAATTCCCACAGATAAAGTGTCTGGTCTTGCAAAGAAATTCTTTAAAGTGGTATTGGCTTTTTCATTGTATTTAAAGGCGCCTGCCCAGCCTTTGGCACTTCCTAAAACATCGGAATTTGAAAATCCACCAACAGCGCCAATAAATTGAATATCTTCTAAGTTTTCACGACCCGAAATTAAATCGGTCATGTGCACATCTTTAACATCAAAACCAGCCAAATAAAGGGCATTTGCCATTTCCCGTTCCGAATTACTTCCTTTTTCTCTTAAAATTGCCGCTTTGGGACGCCCATTGCAAGGAAGTAAGCCCAGAGGACTAACCTCCGAAGTAATCTGATTACTTTCGGCAGATTGCTTCGCTTCGCTCGCAATTTTGCCAGTAAAATCCTTTGGAAAAGTATAAGTTAAAGTTTGATTTTTATAATTATCAAATCTCACTTTGGCTAAGCCATTCGCCGTTTGCTTGTTATCTAATAAGTACGATGTTTTAAACCAAATATCACGAAGTGAATTGACGTTTAAACCCATTTCCATACTTCCGTTTTTAATCGTTAACATGCTTTTTGAACTAACCTTCCCAATGCGATGAAAATTGATTTTAGCATTTGTTAAAAATTCTTCGACACTTGCGTCATTTTTTGCTTGAAATACAATTCCAGAGTTTTCAGAAAATAGTAATTTGATGGTGTCCTCTTCTCCTAAACTGGTAAGGTTTAATTGGGCTCCTAAATTGATATCAGCAAAACACATTTCTAGCAAAGTAGTAATCAAACCGCCAGAAGCCACATCATGGCCAGCCAAAAGCATATTTTTTTTGACTAAAGATTGAATGGTATTAAAGGTATTTTTCACAAAAGCAGCATCAGTAACCGTGGGAGCATCGCTTCCAATTTTATTTAAAGTCTGATTGAAAGAAGAACCACCGAGCTTATAGGCATTTTGAGATAGATTGATATAAAAAATAGAACCGCCATTTTTCTGTAAAACGGGTTCCACCACTTTGGTAATATCATCGCAATGGCCAGCAGCAGAAATAATAACTGTGCCAGGAGAAATAACATCACCATCTTTATATTTTTGTTTCATAGAAAGCGAGTCCTTTCCTGTTGGGACATTTATTCCCAAAGCGATAGAAAAATCAGAAACGGCTTGCACGGCTTCATACAAACGCGCATCTTCGCCTTCGTTTTTGCAAGGCCACATCCAGTTTGCCGATAGGGAAACGGACTGTAAACCATCTTTCAAAGGTGCCCAAATAATATTGGTTAATGCCTCAGTAATCGCATTTTTACTTCCCGCAGCAGGGTTTATCAAAGCTGCAATAGGCGCATGACCAATAGATGTTGCAATACCTTCTTTGCCTTTATAATCTAAAGCCATAACACCGCAATTATTTAAAGGCAATTGCAAAGGGCCAGTACATTGCTGTTTTGCTACTTTTCCACCCACACAACGATCCACTTTATTTGTCAACCAATCTTTACAAGCTACCGCTTCTAATTGCAATACCTGATCTAAATAATCTTGAAAAAACTCTAACGAATACTCAGGATTATCATAGTTTCTTTTGACTGTAACATCCGTCATTATGGTTTTTGGAGAGCTACCAAACATATCTTCCAAAGCTAAGTCCATTGGTTTTTCGCCTGTGGTACTCGATTCAAAAGTAAATCTATGATTCCCAGTAACATCACCCACTTCATAAATGGGCGACCGTTCTCTATCGGCAATCCTTTTGAGTAAATCTATATCCGTTTTACCTATCACAAGACCCATACGTTCTTGCGATTCATTTCCGATTAATTCTTTGGCAGAAAGGGTAGGATCACCCACGGGAAGATAATCTAAATCTATTTTTCCACCTGTTTCTTCCACCAATTCCGATAAGCAATTTAAATGCCCACCAGCACCATGATCGTGAATAGAAACAATAGTATTTACGTCGCTTTCCACCATTCCACGAATGGCATTGGCAGCACGTTTTTGCATCTCAGGGTTAGAGCGTTGCACCGCATTCAATTCTATTGAAGCACTAAATTCGCCCGTATCTGCACTAGAAACGGCTGCTCCACCCATTCCAATGCGGTAATTATCGCCACCTAAAATAACGATTTTATCACCTACTTTAGGTTTGTCTTTTATGGCCTGACTCGCTTTTCCGTAACCGATACCACCAGCTTGCATTATGACTTTGTCGTAGCCTAATCTTCTCCCTTCGACTCCGCTCAGGGAGCTTTTCTCTGAGTGTTCAAAAGTCAACACAGAACCAGAAATTAAGGGTTGTCCAAATTTATTCCCAAAATCTGATGCTCCGTTTGATGCTTTTATTAAAATATCCATAGGTGTTTGGTATAACCATTTGCGTTCTGGCATTCCGTTTTCCCATTTTCTTATATTTTTTTGGTCACTGGGCGTATTTGAAGATACCCCAGTTGCTTTGGCTTCTAAGCGAGAATAGGCCGTCATATAAACCGCAGTTCCGGCCAGAGGAAGTGAACCTTTTCCACCTGCTAAACGATCTCTAATTTCGCCGCCAGCACCGGTTGCAGCACCGTTAAAAGGTTCTACTGTTGTAGGGAAGTTATGCGTTTCTGCTTTTAAAGAAATAACCGATTCAAATTCCTTTTCTAGATAAAAATCGGGTTTATCGGCAGTTTTAGGTGCAAACTGTAACACTTTTGGCCCTTTTACAAAAGCCACATTATCTTTATAAGCCGATACAATGGTATTCGGGTTTTCTTGTGATGTTTTTTTGATAAGTTTGAATAGGGATGAAGGCATTTCGTGCCCATCAATCACAAAAGTACCATTGAAGATTTTATGCCGACAGTGTTCAGAATTCACTTGACTGAAACCAAAAACTTCAGAATCAGTTAATTTTCTGCCTAGTTTTTTTGATAAGTTATTTAAATATTCAACTTCTTCATCGTTTAGCGCTAAGCCTTCATTTTGGTTGTAAAGCGCAATATCATTTACTTCTATAATTTTTTCGGGTTGAATAGGAGCACTAAAAATATCTTGATGCAAGTTTTTATACTTTTGCAAAAGCATCGGGTCAAAGTTGTTGTCGTCAGGATTCGTGGCTTTAAACTCCTCGATTCTTATAATCCCTTCAATCCCCATATTCTGAGTAATTTCAGTGGCGTTCGTACTCCAAGGGGTAATCATTGTCGCTCTTGGGCCAACAAAAAAGGCGTCCACAGACGCCATATTTATTTTGGGCTGGTCGCCAAACAACCAGTTTAATTTTTTAATATCTTCTTGTGAAATTTCGTTTTTGGTTTGAATGGCAAAAACTTTGGTGCTTAGGTTTCCGAAAAAGTGAATCATTTGTGTGCTTGTTGTTCGTTTTAAGAAAGCGCAAATTTACGATTTTTTCAATGATTTTTTTTCGAGAATAGTGAACAGTTTTTTGATGGATTGTTGATTACTTTCAATTTTTCAATTCTGTATTTTTCCTGCGCTCTTTTTGTTTACAAAACTATTAATGCCTTTGAATTACAATGGCAGAAGCACCACCGCCTCCATTACATATTGCTGCTGCACCAATTTTTCCTTTTTGCTGTTCTAAAACATTGATTAAAGTAACCAGTATTCTAGCACCAGAGCAGCCAAGCGGATGTCCTAGAGAGACCGCACCACCATTCATGTTCACATTTTTGTCCGTAAGTCCTAGTAATTTCATATTTGCCAAACCAACCACAGAAAAAGCCTCATTAAATTCGAAAAAATCAACCTCATCCAAAGAAAGATTTGCTTTGCTTAAAGCTTTAGGAAGCGCTTTAGCAGGAGCGGTAGTAAACCATTCTGGTTCCTGCGCTGCATCGGCAAAGCTAACAATAGTGGCTAAAGGTTTTAGGTTTAGTTCCTTTGCTTTTTCTTCGCTCATGAGAACAAGTGCTGCCGCACCATCATTAATGGTTGAAGCATTGGCTGCTGTAACCGTACCATCTTTGGTGAAAGCAGGGCGGAGGGATGGAATTTTATCGATGCTAACATTGGTAAATTCCTCATCTTTTGTAACCATCACGGGTTCTCCACGTCTTTGAGGTACTTCAACAGGCACTACTTCGGCATCAAAATATCCCTTGTTCCAAGCTTCTTCTGCTCTTTTATAAGATTGAATCGCAAAATTATCTTGATCTTCTCTGCTAAAATTATATTTTACTGCGCAAGCGTCGGCACAAACGCCCATAGCATTATTATCATAGGCATCTACCAGCCCGTCTTTCTGCATGCCATCGATCAATGTAGTCGGACCAAATTTTTGTCCTGTTCTTAAATACACATAATGCGGAATTAAGCTCATGTTTTCCATACCACCCGCAACAATAATATGAGCATCGCCTAGGGCAATAGCTTGGGCAGCTTGCATTACAGCTTTCATGCCCGACGCACAAACTTTATTAATAGTGGTACAAGGTACTGTATTAGGAATACCAGCATAAATAGCTGCTTGCCTAGCAGGAGCTTGTCCTGTTCCTGCTTGTACTACATTCCCCATGAGTACTTCATCAACCAAATTGGGATTTAATTTAATTTTATCTAAAGCTCCTTTAATGGCAATAGCACCAAGTTGTGGCGCTGTTATGCTTGATAAACTTCCCATAAAACTGCCAATTGGCGTTCTTACGGCTGATACAATGACTACTTTTTTCATTCTAAAAATAATTTAATCTTGCGAAATTAATAAATTTATAGGTAATAGACTTGAGATTAATACAATATTCGTAAAAAATGCTCTGCTATATAATAAAATTCAAATTTAAAGACAAATACGAACTCAAAATTGGAAACTTTATGTTTTTAACAAGATTTTCATAGCATTAAAATACAAAAAGCAATTAGTAAAATTATATTTTCTACTTTTGAGTTTAGATACATCAATACATGAGCACTTTTTTAGATAATCTATATAAAAATCAATCTAGCTTTTATAAATATTTTATTTATGCAGTATCTATTGTGCTTATTGTTTTCTTATTTCCCAAAGGTGGTAAATTTAAATATGATTTTCAAAAAGGGAAACCTTGGCAATATGAAAATTATTACGCTCCTTTTGATTTCTCTATAAAGAAAAGTGCTCAGGATATTGAGGAAGAAAAACAAGCGATAAAAGATAGCCAAATACCTTATTTTAATTACAATAATGAGATCGTAAAACAGGTAAATAGTACTTACAATAAAAAAATAAATACCTTAATTGAAAGTGAAAATAATATTGATGACCGGCGAAGAGATTATTTAATCGGTGCAGGATTTGAGGTGTTAGAAGAATTTTATACTGTTGGAGTTACAGAAGACAGTTCCACTAAATTAGCAGCAACAAACATTTATCTTATTCGAAATAATGAGGAAAAGAAAATAAACGCCACGAAATTATATAGTAAACAAGATATTGATACTGTTACCAGTAGAATTTTAGCAAAAAAGAACCTTTCAGGATTATCAAAACAATACGAACAACTATTTTTTGAAATCTTAAAACCAAATGTGTTTTACGATACCGAATTGTCTAATAAAGTGCTAGATGACGCGTTTACAAAACTTTCTTATACTCGTGGCGCTGTGGATCAAGGAAAATTAATCATCGCAAAAGGAGAGATTGTTGAATCCGATGATTTTAAAATCTTGAAGTCTTTAAAAAGTGAATACGAGTCAGAATTATGGACTAATAATAATTATTATTTTATTCTCTTTGGATATGGAGTTTTAGTCGCTTTAGTCTTAATGATGTTGTTGTTGTTTTTGAAAAAATATCGTCGGGATATTTATGACAACAATACTAAAGTGACCTTTATTTTCTTTAATATATTTTTTATGGTATTTATTACAACATTAGTTGTAAAATATAATGAAGCTTATGTGTTTGTGGTTCCTTTATGTATTTTACCACTTATCTTAAAAACTTTTTTTGATGCGAGGTTAGGTTTATTTGTTCATGTTTTAACTGTGCTAATTTTAGGTTTTGTGGTCCCTAATAGTTTCGAATATATATTTCTTCAAATTATAACAGGCATCGTAACTATACTTACCGTATCTGAATTGTATAAGAGAGCGAATCTGTTTATTTCGGTAGGGCAAATAACCTTAATTTATGTTATGGGGTATTTTGCTTTTCATATTATCCACGAAGGAAATTTAGAGAATGTAGAATGGTTGGTTTTTGGTATGTTTTTATTAAACGGAATGATTACCCTATTTGTACAACCCTTGATTTATATCTATGAGAAAGTGTTTGGTTTGGTTTCTGATGTCTCTTTATTAGAACTGTCTGACACCAACTCAAAACTCTTAAAAGAAATGTCGAACAAGGCACCAGGTACTTTTAATCATTCGCTACAAGTGGCTAATTTGGCAGAGGCGGCCGCCAATGAAATTGGTGCAAATGCCATGTTGGTTAGGGTAGGGGCATTGTATCATGATATTGGCAAAATAAATAACCCTACTTATTTTACTGAAAATCAAATTACGAATATAAATCCGCATGATGAATTAACCCCTACTGATAGTGCACGAATTATTATAAATCATGTTATTGATGGTATTGAAATGGCACGTAAAAATAATTTACCAGACAGAATCATAGATTTTATTCGTGTTCATCATGGCACAATGCTCGTTTATTATTTTTATAAAAAACAACAAGAGCTAGGGGAAGTTATGAATGAACAAGATTTTAGATATCCAGGGCCTATTCCTTTTTCAAAGGAAACAGCTATTTTAATGATGGCAGACTCTGTTGAAGCAGCGTCCAAAAGTTTAAAAAATCCTACTTTTTCAATGATTGATGAGTTTGTTGATAAAATTATAGGAGGTCAAATGCGTTCTCATCAGTTCTTAAATGCGAACATTACTTTTAAAGAAATAGCGCTTATAAAAAAGGTTTTGAAACAAAAATTGATGAATATTTATCATCTAAGAGTCGAGTATCCAGAGTAGTAGTTTTTTGTATAAAAAAAAACAGAAAAATACTTGTGATATTGTATTCTTAAAAGTACATTTGCAACCGCATTTTAATGCACGTTATTTGGAATTACTGGAGAGATGCCTGAGTGGCCGAAAGGAACGGTTTGCTAAATCGTCGTACTCCAAAAGGGTACCCAGGGTTCGAATCCCTGTCTCTCCGCTTTTTTGAATATCGCTTTTCAAATTGTCTTAAGGTATAAAAGTTTTCCTTTTATAAATTAAGATAAAAATTTAAAAGTATAGTGTTTTTAGATAACCATTTCGGGGTGTAGCGTAGCCCGGTTATCGCGCCGCGTTTGGGACGCGGAGGTCGCAGGTTCGAATCCTGCCACCCCGACATTAAGGCTGAACTTTCGTTCAGTCTTTTTTTGTTTAAGGAATAATATGTTGCAGGTTCTCCGGATGTTTCGGGACTGCCACCCCGCATTTAAGGGTTTGTGTCAGACTCGATTTATAACCGTTGCAAAATTGAATAATTGACTTTTTTCTATTATTTAGATTGATTTAGGCTTAGTTTTTCTTAAAAAATTTAATTTTAGTTCTTTTTTAGTCTTTAGAGGCCATTTTCTTGTTATTTTTCTCTTAATTTTGAAAATTATTCGCAATTATCGCTGGACTTCGATACAAATTATAACTTATTGCTTCCATCAGGTTTTGGATGTGCATTTTTTTCATACCTAGGTATCTCGCTAATCCTTTATTAAACCATCTTTTTATTTCTCCAAAAGTACGCTCTACTTTGAATCTGGTTTTGCTTTTGAGTTTATTAAATTCTTAGATTCGCAAAGAGTAAAATTTTAGTAAAAGTCTAAAGATACTTATTTCTTACAATAATTTTGAACTATTAAAAACCAAATAAGCGCTTTTTTTTGAGCTATAGTTGCGGTTTCCCGCAAGGCATTTTTATTGGTTACCATTACCTTGCTTTAAAATTAGTATCAAATTAAGACCGTTGCAAAATTCAATAATTGGCTTTTCTCCATTATTTAGATTGATTTAGGTCTATTTTTCTTTAAAAATTTAATTTTCAGTTCTTTTTTTTGTCTTTAGAGGCCATTTTCTTGTCATTTTTCTCTTAATTTTGAAAATTATTCGCAATTATCGCTGGACTTCGATACAAATTATAACTTATTGCTTCCATCAGGTTTTGGGTGTGCATTTTTTTCATACCTCGGTATCTCGCTAATCCTCCATTAAACCATCTTTTTATTTCTCCAAAAGTACGCTCTAATTTGAATCTGGTTTTGCTTTTGAGTTTATTAAATTCTTTTTCCAAAGCAGTCAAAGGTTTATTTTTATAAACTTTTTTTAGTACGAGTTTTTTTAGATTTCGTTTTTTTAATAATTCCACAAAAATAAGACTTAACTATCTAAATAACAAATGATTAAAAGGTAAAATTGAATACGAATTTATTCAATTTTACCTTGCAAGGGTCTTAAAATCACTTTTATGAAACACATGGATTCTTTACAGCAACTTACTGCCTAGCATTTTCTGAACAGATTGCAACTAGAAAAGCCTGGTTAAACAAGTAAATCACCATAGTTTAATAGCCGTAAGGTTTGTGATAATTACGCTTTAGCGAAAGCATAAAACA
>Ga0209491_10003899_pt1 | contig 23870 bp, 21 predicted proteins | sample BON02_FD_187213 | JGI IMG/M metagenome (GOLD analysis project Ga0209491, IMG submission 187213) | Freshwater microbial communities from Lake Bonney liftoff mats and glacier meltwater in Antarctica - BON-02 (SPAdes) (version 2) | ecosystem: Environmental > Aquatic > Freshwater > Ice > Glacier... | reverse complement strand
CGCGAGCCGAAAATGTGTACAAAGGTTTTCAGCCATTAAAACCTGAAGATATTGCAGAAATTATTCACTTTGTAGTAACGAGACCTTATCATGTAAATATTGCCGATTTAGTGGTGATGCCTACTGCTCAGGCTAGTTCTACTATTTTGAATAAGAAGGCTTAATTTAGACCCTATAAAATATTAATTCATAACTTTATCTAAACCATACCAAGAACATCTAATTACTAAATACGTTTACACTCATGTTATGCCCAATTAAAAAAAAGAGCCAACTGCACAAATAGCACATTTGGTTATTGCCGACACGAAAGCCAACGCAGAAAAAACCAAAAGGGCTATTTTTTACCAAGGCTCACCGAGAATAATGAGAATTGAAATATGACCATAGAAAGTTACATTGACAACATAAATCAGAGATACAAACTCGGAAATGCAACGGAGCATACTTTTAGAGGCGACTTACAACAGCTATTGGAAAGTTTAGTTCCTGAAATCAGGGCCACCAACGAACCAAAAAGACAATCTTGTGGTGCACCTGACTACATTTTGACAAAAAAGGATATTCCTGTAGGGTTTATTGAAGCAAAAGACATTGGCGACAAAGACCTTGAAGGAAAAAATAAATCCGTAAACAAAGAACAATTTGACCGCTACAAAGCCTCTTTAGACAATCTGATTTTCACGGACTACCTAGATTTTCACTTGTACAATGATGGCATATTTGTTACCAAAATAGCCATTGCCGAAATAACTGAAAAAGGAATTATTGCGCTACCTCAAAATTTTGCTAGCTTTGAAAATCTTATCAAGGACTTTTGTGTACACATTGGACAAAACATAAAAAGTTCCAAAAAATTAGCAGAAATGATGGCGGGCAAAGCCCGCCTGCTTTCTGATGTTATTGGAAAGGCGTTGACCAGTGACGAAACGCATAATGAAGACAGTACACTTAAAGAGCAAATGACTGCCTTTAAAAGTATTCTGATTCACGATATTACACCTAAAGGATTTGCAGATGTTTATGCGCAAACCATTTCTTATGGAATGTTTGCAGCGCGTTTGCACGACCCAACTTTAGCTACTTTTAGCAGACAAGAGGCAGCCGAATTGATTCCTAAATCAAACCCATTTTTACGTAAGCTATTTGGTTACATTGCCGGACCCGATATAGACGATCGTATTAAATGGATTGTAGATAATCTTGCGGAAATATTCTTAGCCTGTAATGTTGAAGAAATTCTAAAAAATTACGGAAAGACTACAAAAATGGAAGACCCAATTATTCATTTTTATGAAACTTTCTTGGCAGAATATGACCCAAAACTAAGAAAAGCAAGGGGCGTTTGGTACACGCCTGCTCCTGTTGTCAACTTTATTGTTCGTGCAGTTGATGATATTTTAAAAACGGAATTTGATTTACCACAAGGACTTGCAGATACCAGCAAAACTAAAATTAAAATAGATGTGCAAGGTAAAAAAGTGGAGCAAGAAGTGCACAAAGTCCAAATTCTGGACCCAGCCACAGGAACAGGGACTTTTTTAGCAGAAGTAATAAAGCACGTAAACAAAAAATTTAAAGGCCAAGAAGGCATTTGGAGCAGTTATGTAGAAACCCATTTACTCCCTCGATTAAACGGTTTTGAATTACTAATGGCAAGTTATGCAATGGCACATTTACAATTAGATTTGTTACTAAAAGAAACAGGATTTAAAGCCACCACAAACCAACGGACAAGAGTTTACCTAACCAATAGTTTAGAAGAATACCATCCAGACACAGGTACTTTATTTGCCAATTGGTTAAGTAGTGAAGCAAATGAAGCTAATCATATTAAACGTGACAGCCCAGTAATGTGCATTATTGGAAATCCACCTTACAGCGGAGAAAGTGCTAATAAGGGAGATTGGATTATGGATTTAATGCAAGACTACAAAAAAGAACCAGGTGGAAAGGAAAAATTGAAAGAAGCAAATTCTAAATTCATAAACGGAGATGAGTATAAATTTATACGGTACGGACAGCATTTTATTGAAAAAAATGGCAGTGGTATTTTAGCATTTATCAATCCACATGGTTTTTTGAAAAACCCGACATTTCGAGGAATGCGTTGGAATTTATTAAAAACCTATGATAAAATTTACACGATTGATTTACACGGAAACGCAAAAGAAAAAGAAACTGCTCCTGACGGTTCAACTGACGAGAATGTTTTTGATATAGAACAGGGAGTTTCAATTAATGTCTTTGTTAAAACAGGAAAGAAAAAAGCGAATGAATTAGGTAAAGTCTTCCATTACGATTTGTACGGTAAACGCCATGATAAATATGATTTTTTATTTGAAAATTCATTGAAAACAACACCATACAAAGAACTTGCTTACTCAAGCCCTTCTTATTTCTTTGTCCCAAAAGATTTTGAAGAAAGAAATGTGTATGAAAAGGGATTCCATCTATTAGATTTATTCAAGGAAACTTCATTAGGTGTTTTGTCAAAAAATGATAGTGTAACTATAGAATTTGAGAAATTAACTTTAAATAACCGTATTGATAATTTTAGAAGCCTAAGTGTTGAAGAATTAAGAAACCTCTACAACATCAAAGCTGACAGTAGAGATTGGGTTTTATCAAAGGCTAAAGAAGATTTAGTACAAAATTTTGACGAACAAAACTTTAAAAGCATCTCATATCGTCCGTTTGACAATCGATGGACTTATTTCACGGGTAAGCCTAAGGGTTTCTTTGCATACAGTCAAAACCGTATAATGAAAAATATGCGTAACGGTCAAAACTTCGCTTTAATTTCAGGAAGACAAGGGCAAGCAGTAGGTAATATGCAATGGAATCTTTCATTTATCACAAATACAATTTCAGACCAAAACATATATTATCGTGGCGGTGGTACTGTTTTTCCTCTCTACCTCTACCAAGAAAACAATGGACAACAAACCATTGAGCAAAAAGAAGAAAGAAAACCAAATCTTAATGCTGAAATTATAAAGCAAATTGTAGAGAATTTAGGTTTAACTTTTACCAACGAAAAAGAGACAACAGAAAGTACTTTTGCTCCAATTGATATTCTTGATTTCATTTATGCGGTGCTACATTCCCCTAGTTACAGAGATAAATACAAAGAATTTTTAAAAATAGATTTCCCAAGAATCCCATATCCAAAAAACAAAAATACGTTTTGGAAATTGGTAAAATTAGGAGGCGAAATTCGCCAAATACATTTGTTAGAATCTCCAAAAGTGGACGATTTCATTACAACATATCCAAAAGGTGGAGACAACGTAATTACAACTAAAGTTGCCCAAAAAGATTGGGAATTATTTGATGAAGAAACAGGACTTGGAAGAATATGGATAAATGAGGAGCAGTATTTTGACAATATTCCGCTCACTGCTTGGGAATTTTACATAGGTGGTTACCAGCCCGCCCAAAAATGGCTCAAAGACCGTAAAGAAAGAACCTTAGAATTTGATGATATTTTACACTATCAAAAAATTATTGTTGCGCTATCAGAAACAGATAGGTTGATGAAAGAGATTGATAAAATTGAGATTTAATGAGTGAATTCCATTATTCAGATTGCTCACGACAGAGGTTTTAGCGAAAATATATTACTAACCACTAATAAATTATTTTAAAAAAAATTCCAATCTAAATCACCTAGCTTGTTTTAAAAATAACTCAACTTTCAAAATATCTCAAAATCTAGCGCTAACATCAGAAATTAACTATCATGTGCTGTTAATAACTCTTTTTCTAATTCAAAATAACACCAAACCAACTAAATAGTTTGTTTTCTAATGGAAAAGATACAGGCTACTTTATACCTTTTAGTGCTATTTTGTTTCATTTTTTAAATACTATTCCTCTGTTAAACCCTTAAAAAATCAACAAAATAAGCTTACTTATTTTCATTCTAAATAAGGATGGTATTGCATTTAATATTTGTTAATAACTTGTCTGTGCCGTAAATTTGCAATAAAAAATAAACCACTAATGAGCGGATTTTTTAAATCTTCAATAGGAAGAAAATATGCCATGGCACTTTCGGCCTTTTTTTTAATGATTTTTCTTCTTCAGCATTTTGCAATTAATATTTTATCGGTATTCAGTCCCGATACATTTAATGAGGCCTCACACTTTATGGGGACATTTTGGGCGGTACAGTATATTTTGCAGCCTATTTTAATTTTTGGAGTTATTTATCACTTCGTAATGGGTTTCATTTTAGAAATTCAAAATAGAAAATCACGAGTAATTAAGTATTTCAAAAATAATGGCAATGCCAACTCTAGCTGGATGAGTAGAAATATGATATATAGTGGTCTTGCGATTCTAGCTTTCATGGGACTGCATTTTTATGATTTTTGGGTTCCAGAAATTAATATAAAATATATTGACGGAGATATGAGTGGCCTTTTAGATCCAAATAACGTTGATAGTGGATTTAGATACTACGAAGAACTAGTTCATAAATTTATGGATCCAATAAGGGTTGCAGCTTATGTAGTTGCCTTCGTGTTTTTATCATTGCACTTGATGCACGGTTTTGCCTCCGCCTTTCAATCTGCTGGTATTTCATCCATGAGAAGGGAAAAATTACAAATATTTGGCAAAGCGTATGCTATTTTAATCCCTTTAGGATTTGTTTTTATAGCCCTTTTTCATTATTTTAATCATTAATACTATTACTTATGTCTGTATTAGACTCAAAAGTACCCAAAGGTCCCTTAAAAAATAAATGGGTCGACTATAAAAATCATATTGAACTGGTTAATCCCGCCAACAAGCGTAATATTGATGTTATTGTTGTAGGTACAGGATTAGCGGGTGGTTCTGCTGCCGCCACTCTGGCGGAGTTAGGTTATAATGTAAAAACATTTTGTTACCAAGATTCTCCACGTAGAGCGCACAGTATAGCTGCTCAAGGGGGAATTAATGCTGCAAAAAATTACCAAGGCGATGGGGATTCAACTTTCCGTTTGTTTTACGATACAATAAAAGGTGGTGATTACCGCTCTAGAGAGGCCAACGTTTATCGTTTGGCAGAAGTTTCGACTAATATTATCGACCAGTGTGTGGCACAAGGTGTTCCTTTTGCTCGCGATTATGGTGGTTTGTTAGATAACCGTTCTTTTGGTGGGGTTTTAGTATCCCGAACTTTTTATGCCAAAGGACAAACAGGACAGCAGTTATTATTAGGTGCTTATTCTGCGATGAATAGACAAATTGCACGTGGTAAAATTACCCCATTTAACCGTCACGAAATGTTAGATGTAGTAAAGGTGGATGGCAAAGCTCGAGGCATTATAGCGCGTAACTTAGTAACTGGTGAGTTAGAACGCCATTCTGCACATGCCGTTGTAATCGCTTCTGGTGGTTACGGAAATGTGTATTTCTTATCGACGAATGCGATGGGCTCAAATACTACCGCTGCCTGGAAAATACATAAGAAAGGAGCGTTTTTCGCTAATCCTTGTTATACACAAATTCACCCAACCTGTATTCCACGTTCTGGGGATTATCAATCTAAACTAACCTTAATGTCGGAGTCATTGCGAAATGATGGTCGTATTTGGGTGCCTAAAAGTTTAGAAGATGCCAAAGCAATCCGGGAAGGTAAAATAAAACCAACGGAATTATCTGAGGAACAAAGAGATTATTATTTAGAGCGTAAATATCCAGCTTTTGGTAACTTAGTTCCAAGAGATGTAGCTTCTAGAGCTGCCAAAGAACTTTGCGATGCAGGTTACGGAGTCAATGCTACTGGTGAAGCGGTCTATTTAGACTTTGCTACTTCCTTTGAGCGCTATGGAAAAGAGCAAGCAAAAATTCACAATATAGAAAACCCAACTAAAGAAAAATTATACGCTTTAGGTACCGCTGTTGTGGAAGAAAAATATGGTAACCTTTTTCAGATGTATGAAAAAATCGTAGATCAAGATCCGTACAAAACTCCCATGATGATTTATCCAGCAGTGCATTATACCATGGGTGGCACTTGGGTTGATTATAATTTAATGACTACGGTTGAAGGGTTGTATTCTATTGGGGAGTCTAATTTCTCTGATCACGGAGCAAACAGACTCGGCGCTTCTGCTTTAATGCAAGGTTTGGCCGATGGTTATTTTGTATTGCCTTATACGATTGGCGACTATTTATCCCACGAAATCAGAACAGGAAAAATACCGACCAATACGCCTGAGTTTGAGGAAGCTGAAAAAGATGTAAAATCGCGAATTGATTTCTTCATCAACAATAAAGGATCACATTCCGTTGATTATTACCATAAAAAATTAGGTAAAATAATGTGGGATAAATGTGGAATGTCTCGTAACACCGAAGGTTTAAAAGAAGCCATGGCTGAAATTAAAGCTTTACGTGAAGACTTTTACAAAAATGTGAGTGTTCCTGGTGGTGCTTTAGAAATGAATGCAGAACTTGAAAAAGCAGGTCGCGTAGCCGACTTTTTAGAGTTAGGCGAATTATTCGCAAAAGATGCCCTTGTGCGTGAAGAATCTTGTGGCGGACATTTTAGAGAAGAATCCGTTGAACTGGATGGCGAACAAGAAGGTGAAGCAAAACGCGATGATATTAATTACGCTTTCGTTTCTGCTTGGGAGTACAAAGGCGAACCTGCTGATGCTGTTTTGCACAAAGAGCCATTAGAGTTCAATGAAATTGAATTAAAACAAAGGAGTTATAAATAGTTGATGGTTGCTAGTTGCTGGTTTTTAGTAAAACCAACAACGAACAACGAACAACCAAAAACTAATAAAATATGAATCTTACATTAAAAATTTGGAGACAAAAAGACTCAAAAGCTAAGGGTCAAATGGTTGATTACAAAGTGTCTGAAATATCAGAACACATGTCTTTTTTAGAGATGATGGATGTTTTGAACGAGCAATTGATCAATAAAGGCGATAATCCGGTTGCTTTCGATCACGATTGTCGTGAAGGGATCTGTGGTTCTTGTTCGATGTACATCAATGGCCAAGCACACGGTCCAGACAGAGGTGTAACCACTTGTCAACTGCACATGCGTAAGTTTAAAGATGGTGATGTCATTACCATTGAACCATTTAGAGCAAAAGCTTTTCCTGTATTAAAAGATTTATCTGTTGATAGAAGTGCTTTTGACCGTATTCAACAAGCTGGGGGTTTTATTTCGGTAAATACTAGTGGAAATACTCAAGATGCGAATGCTACTCCTATTTCGAAACATGCTGCTGATACCGCTATGGATGCTGCTACTTGTATTGGTTGTGGTGCTTGTGTTGCGAGTTGTAAAAACTCGTCTGCCATGCTTTTTGTAGGCGCTAAAGTTTCTCAATACGCCCTATTGCCGCAAGGACAAATAGAAGCTGCTGATCGCGTTAGGAATATGGTAGCTCAAATGGATTTGGAAGGCTTTGGAAACTGTACCAATACTGGTGCTTGTGAGGTGGAATGCCCAAAAGGAATTTCCTTAGAAAATATTGCCCGAATGAATAGAGAATTATTGAAAGCTAATTTTTAAGGCTTTTATAAATTATTTTACTTTATAAACCAAAATCCTAAGCTCTGAGCTTGGGATTTTTTTGTTGATGTATTTGTAGTTTTATCAATGCTATTCCTTTTTTTGCAATAAAATCTTTGGTAGATTTAGCACCCTTGTCTGATAAAAATCTATTGTAATCTTTTGCACTTCTGCTATCTGTAAGAGATTCAATTTTGATGACCATGCCAGGATGTTCATTCATCACTCCAACAAGTTTATTAAATTCTTGAGCAGCATCTGATCTTACCTTGAATTTGTCAAAATCAAAATAAATTTGTCTCCCTTCAGGACTCAGTGCTGGGTGGTCCGCTGACTAGCTATCACTATTAAAAGCCAATTCCGTAGCGCTAGACCATTCCTCTCCCACCTTAATCAATTTATAAATTTTTAAATGATTGACTCCATTTTTATCTCTCCTTAGCCGTTTTCCATAGTTGTCTCTTGTAAAATATATGGTTTTGTTATCAGGTGAAAAAGCAACTGACACTTCATGGAATTTAGAATCTGCTTTTTTAAGAATATTTGCTCGCGATTTATTTATTTTTAAAAGCTCACTTTGATCCTTAATAAGGTTTAACATATCCAAAGTTACCTCATAAATAGAAACACTAGGTTTAGTAGCTTTTGTATTTATGGTGGTTTCGTTGGCCGAATTTAACTCAGGATTTATCTTTGGGGTATTAACCTGCTGGGCGGTTAAGGGCTAAAAAATCTAAAAAGAATCAATATAACATAAACTTTTTCATTTTAAGTATATTAGAGACCAATGCAATCTAGCTGTAAACATCTTTTAAAAACTAATTTTCTGGATGACTACAAACCTTCAAACGCTATGGGCCTACTTATTTTTGAGTAAATATTATATTCAAATATAAAAGGCAATAGTACAATTAAATTGATAAAATGTTCAATTTTTGTTGCAAAAGGTTACTAAACTGAAGTAAATGAAGTATTTATTGATAGGTATCAATGCAAAAGTCGATTAAAAACAAAAAACCACGATGAAGACCGTGGTTATTATTTTCATGAAGTAATAGCAGACTATTTTTTATCTTCTATTTTTTTTGAGTCATCTTCTTCTTTCGACGCATCCTTAAATTCTTTAATTCCACTACCTAAACCACGCATTAATTCAGGAATTTTTTTGCCGCCAAAAAGTAAAAGTATTAGCACCACCACTATGGCTATTTGCCATGGGCCCACCATTCCTGCAATTATAGTTGAAGTTATCATATTTTGAAATTTAGAATTACAAATTTACTAAAAAAGTATTATAATTAATGTTAATATTTTACTTACCTTAATTATCGCTAAATTAAAGCAGTTCTTATACGCCAAAACGTTAAAAGTTTTAAAATAGTATGCCTTCAGAATCTTATAATTTTCCAAACTAACATATCCTAAATAAATTTCTAGGCTTATATTTGTAAAGTATGATAAAGAAAAAGAGACAAAGAAAAGAAATTAGACAAAAGTTACTTCATAAGTATCGCTTGGTCATACTTAATGAAAATACCTATGAAGAGAAAATTTCTTTCAAATTAAGTAGGCTCAACGTTTTTATTACAGGCTCTCTGTTTATTATTTGTTTAATTACCTTAACTACATTGCTGATTGCATTCACTCCATTACGAGAATACATCCCCGGTTATTCTTCCACAAAACTTAAAAAACAAGCTATAGAAATGACGTATAGAACTGACTCCTTGGTGACGGTCTTAAATTATACCAACAAGTATTTAGATAATATTCGCAAAGTATTAAATGGAGATATCACGAATAATAAACTAAATAGAGACTCTATTTTTGATCAATTTAAGCTCGATCCTTCAAGTATTGATTTAACCCCGATAAAAGAAGACTCCATTCTCCGGGCTCAAGTTGCATTAGAAGATAAGTACAATTTATTTGAAAGGAATACAGAAAATGTAAACCAAATTTTATTTGCGCCAGTTAATGGCAATATTTCTCAGGAATATGATTTAGGCAAAAGACACTACGCAATTGATATTGTCGCCACCAAAGGTACTCCCGTAAAATCTGTAGCAGACGGCATTGTCATTTTTTCAGAATGGACTTCAGAAACTGGTTTTGTGATTATTTTAGAGCATAAAGATGGTTTATTATCAGTTTATAAACACAACGGTTCCCTAAATAAATCGCAAGGCGATTTGGTTCAAGCTGGTGAAGTCATTGCCTCTGTCGGTAATACAGGAGAACTTACGACTGGTCCTCATTTGCATTTTGAATTGTGGAATAACGGAAGCCCAGTGAATCCAAAAGATTATATCGATTTTAAATAAAATAATATGTCCATAAAATCGTTCGCTGCTAAAATTTTTGCCAGAAGAATAGCGAAACGCACCGCAAAGTGGGTTAACAACCCGATTGTTACCCAAGAAAATCTTTTTAAAGGCTTAATTAAAAAAGCTAAAAATACCCAATTTGGGAAAGACCATCATTTTGATAAAATTAGAACGCATGCCGACTTTGTAAAGCAGATACCTGTTAGAGATTATGAAGAATTAAAACCCTACATAGAAAAAGTGGTCCGTGGCGATCATGATATTCTATGGCCTAAAAAACCGATCTATTTTGCGAAAACATCGGGCACTACCTCTGGGGTTAAATACATTCCGATTACAGAAGAATCTATTAAAAATCAAGTGGAAGCCTCACGCAATGCTATTTTAAATTATATCTATGAAACTGGTAATGCCGATTTTGTCAACGGTAAAATGATTTTCTTACAAGGAAGCCCTGTTTTAAAGGAGAAAAATGGCGTTAAACTAGGTCGATTATCTGGAATATCAGCACATTACGTGCCTAATTATCTGCAAAAAAACAGGCTGCCAAGTTGGGAAACCAATTGTATTGAAGATTGGGATACCAAAGTAAATGAAATTGTAAAAGAAACCATTACTGAGGATATGACCGTCATTGCGGGTATTCCTTCTTGGGTTCAAATGTATTTTGAAAAGCTGCATGCCGTCAGCAATAAAAAAGTGGGCGATTTATTTAAGAACTTTAACTTATTTATTTACGGTGGTGTTAACTATGAACCGTACAGAGCAAAATTCGAGAATTTAATTGGCAGAAAAGTAGATAGTATAGAACTTTTTCCTGCCAGTGAAGGCTTTTTTGCCTATCAGAATTCACAAACAGAAAAAGGCATGCTTTTATTGCTGAATTCTGGTATTTTTTATGAGTTTGTCAAGTCCGATGAGTTCTTCCATGAAAACCCAAAACGAATTACCATTAAAGACGTAGCCATCGGAGTAAATTATGTGATGATTATTTCTACTAACGCTGGTTTATGGGCTTACAATCTTGGCGATACCGTTCAGTTTATTTCGCTTAACCCTTTTAAAATTATAGTTTCTGGAAGAATTAAACATTTTATTTCCGCCTTTGGCGAACATGTAATTGGTAAAGAAGTCGAAGCTGCTATGCAAGCCGCCATTGAAGCTACTGACGCGAGAGTAAATGAGTTTACGGTAGCCCCACAAATAGCACCCAACGTAAATGAACTCCCCTATCACGAATGGTTTGTTGAATTTCAAAAAGAACCCACAGATATGCTTCAATTCATACAGGTTTTAGATAAAACCATGCAGCAACAAAACAGTTATTATTTTGATTTAAAAGTGGGCAAAATACTCCAAGATCTTAAAGTGACAACAATAAATGAAGGTGGTTTTAACGACTATATGAAATCTATTGGCAAGTTAGGCGGTCAAAACAAAGTGCAGCGCCTCGCCAATGATAGAAAAGTAGCAGATTTACTTCTCGATTTTAGAAAATAAGACCATTAATAAGTATCAATTTTCTCAAGACTAGAGAACTCAAAATTAAATTGTTATTTTTACAAGAATTTTTTTCATGAGCAAATCCACAAATACTACTAGGGCACAAGAATCTACCAATGCCATTGAACGCCTATATATTACCATGCGCCACCTGTTTAATCGTGGTTTTTACAAACCTATGGGTGTTTCGGGGGAAACCTTAAGAAATGCACTTTTGCAGCTTCGTCCAGAAATTTATGGCACTATTGCCGAAGAAAAAGCAGAGCTCAGTGGCTTAATTTATGTTCTAGAACGCTTACCTGAAGGTATTGAGCAATGTAGGTTTATCAATTTAACCTCGGATGAAGGCTATGGGAAATCGCACTTTAAAGCTATTATTCCGCCAAAAAGGCGTCGGAATTGTTACCGCATAGACGACGAGCAAATGAACATCGAAATTACCAGAGGAAGATCTGATATTTATGATATTTTAACGCATCTTACCTTCTTATTTATAGAATCCAATAAAATTTCGAAGCGTGTGATCATTGAAGAAACTGGCAAAACCACCCGCGACTGGCAAAAATTAGAAGAAGCCATCACCAAAACAAAACTTACCCAAGCAGAACGGGAAATTGCCATAATTCATACCGCAAACATTTTAGGAAGAACCTTTGTGGAACTATTAGAAATTTATGAAAAATTTGCTACGAAGAAAATTCCAGATCGTTTTCTTCATATTATTTATTGGTTAGGCAAATTGGCCATAGAAGAAGAGCTAACGCAAGATAAAAGAGCTATCACTTTTAGTCCTGCTTTGCGGGAGCGTTTAGGGCATCACATCCACGGAGAACGCTGGGCAAATGATATTAAAGAAATACTAAAGGCTACAGGTTTACTAGAAAGACCCATCCATATTATTAGCGCCAACATGCACAGCGTAATGAACTCTTTATTTGCTCAAAAAGCATTAGCCAAAGAATTCCCAAAGACCAACTCATTAGAATTATTTCAAAAATTAAGTGCCTCCGAAAATTCAGCCCTAAGAAATAAGGTTACCGCAATGGCGCATAAAAATGGAATGATCTCTATCGACGATGTTTCAGGCACTAATATTGATGTTCAAATTTTTGATACGGCTAAACTAACTAAGGATGTTTGTTCTTACGAATTTGAAAAAGACTTACCTAGTAAGAAAAAACCTATTATTTTTGTCATGGATTACGCCTTTGGGGAACAAGCGTATGAAACTATTGACGAGTTGCTAAAGCCCTATAAAATCAAAAAAAATCAAGAGGTATTTTTAAATGTGGAATCACTTTCAATCATGGGCAAAGCAGGAATTTTAGAAGGTGGTAAAGGAGATTTAATGATCCCTTCTGCTCATATTTTTGAGGGTACTGGCGACAATTACCCTTTTAAAAATGAATTGAGCGCAGAAGATTTTGAAGGAAACGGATTAAAAGTTTTAGAGGGCACTATGGTGACTGTTTTAGGCACCTCCCTACAGAATAAAGATATTTTAAAGTTCTTTAATACTTCAACATGGAATGCCATTGGTTTAGAAATGGAAGGCGTACATTACCAAAAAGCCATACAATCGGCATCCAAAATACGCAAAAGCATCCGTGAAGATGTAAAAGTACGTTATGCCTATTATGCCTCTGACAATCCCTTGGAAACAGGAAGCACTTTGGCCTCAGGCGGTTTGGGCACCACTGGCGTAAAACCAACCTATTTGATTACGGACAAAATATTAAAACAAATTTTTAATTAGTAGCACTATAAATGAATGACCAATTACCAAAACAACAACAATCCTTAAAGGAAGTAGATTTAGGACAGCTATTTCGAGTGATTCGCAATGGCTTTAAAAAATTGTTTCGTTTTATCGACAATATTTTTAAAGGGATTTTTAGTCTTATTATATTCGTATTGTTATTTCTTCAAAAGCATTTTTTAAAGTTTGCGATTGCTGGAATAGTAGGTATTGTGGCGGACTATTTTATCGATAAAAATGTAGCTCCTAAGTATATTTCCAAAATGGTGGTAGAATCTAACTTTAATTCTGTTCGGCAACGCTACAACAACCTTAGTTTTTATAACGATTTAGCAAAAGCTCAAGACTCCGTTCCCTTAGCAGACGCCTCAGATATTACGGCAAATGAAGCTGTAACTATCAAACAGTTTGTAGTAGATTCCTATTCCGACGAGAACCAAAAAATTCTACTTTTTGATAACTTTGTAAGAGAGTTAGACCGTACCACTGTGAAAGCAATAGATTTTGAAAGTTATTTAAAAAACTTCGATGCCCAAGATGCTCGTTTTCATCATATTTCAGTTATTGCCACGAACAGTTATATTGTTAAGCGTATTCAGCCAGCCATTATCGCTTCCATTTCCAGAAACGACTATTTTAAATTACAAAAGAAGATAAGCGACGAGAATTTAGCTTTTCAGGATACTATTTACAAACAACAATTAGCCGAAATTCACTCTTTACAAGTTCTTTATAAAACCGTTTTAGTCAAAGAGGCAGATAAGCCTATGCCACGCATCAATATTAATTTATCAGGAAACGGACAGTCAGAAAATAAAGAATTGGCGATTATAAAAGAGCGTGACCATTTAAAGCAGAGTCTTGTTTAACTTAATGAAGAACGTGCTAATAAATCAAGTGTTTTGAATATCATTTCAGAATTCCCAACCAAAGGAGTAAAAGTAAAAAGGCTTTTAAAGTTCTAATTTGTTCTTGACACCTATGTTTTTTTTGTTTTAATTTTGTTGGATGTAAAGATGTAAATAGGTATCTAAAAAACTACAAAAAATAATATTTATGAATATTTTAATCACCGGTGGAACAGGATTTATAGGTTCGCATGTAGTTCGAAGAATGGTTCAAACTTACCCTGATTATTCTATTTATAATTTAGATGTTTTAACTTACGCAGGTAACTTAGAAAATTTAAAGGACATTGAAAACCATCCAAATTATACCTTTTTAAAAGGCGACATTACTGATGCCCCTTATATCAATGCTATTTTCAAAAAATATGCTTTTGATGGGGTTATACATCTTGCCGCCGAATCTCATGTAGATAGATCTATTACGAGTCCATTAGAATTTGTAATGACAAATGTAATAGGCACGGTGAATTTACTAAATGCCGCCAAGGAGGTATGGAAAAATAATATTGAGGGAAAGCTTTTTTATCATGTAAGTACAGATGAGGTTTATGGCTCTTTAGGTGAAACGGGTTTATTTACAGAGACCACAGCTTACGATCCAAATTCACCCTATTCCGCATCAAAAGCAAGCTCAGATCATTTTGTACGAGCTTATGGCAAAACCTATGGCCTTCCCTATGTAATTAGTAATTCTTCTAATAATTATGGCCCCAATCACTTTCCTGAAAAATTAATTCCGTTGTTCATTAACAATATCATACAGAAAAAACCTTTACCCGTTTATGGCGATGGCAACTATACAAGAGATTGGTTATTTGTAGAAGACCATGCCAGAGCTATAGATTTAGTTTTTCATAACGGAAAAAATCATGAAACTTATAATATTGGCGGTTTTAATGAATGGAAGAATATCGACTTGGTAAAATTGTTATGTAAATTAATGGACACCAAATTAAAACGTGCAACAGGTGAAAGTGAACAATTGATTATCTACGTAAAAGACAGGCTTGGCCACGATTTACGTTACGCGATTGATGCTTCAAAAATAAATAAAGAGCTCGGATGGTCACCTTCAGTAACTTTTGAACAAGGACTTGAAAAAACTATTGATTGGTTTTTAGAGAATAAGGAATGGTTGGCTAATGTAACTTCGGGGGCCTATCAATTGTATTATGAAAAACAGTACAATGGTTAAGAAGTTAGAAGGTTATAAAGTTATATGGTTAAAAAGTTAAGAGGGGACGACATAACTATAATTTAAATGATGGATAAAGTTAAATCTCATAAAGAATTAAGAGTGTGGCAGGAGTCTATGGATTTTGTTGTCATTATTTATAATATAACAGAACAGTTTCCCTCAAAAGAAGCCTTTGGATTGACGTCTCAATTACGTAGAGCCTCTGTCTCAATACCATCCAACATTGCAGAAGGAGCAGGGAGAAAAGGAGGAAAAGAATTCTCTAGATTTTTATATATTGCTTTAGGGTCACTTTCAGAAGTAGAGACTCAATTGGAAATTGCATTAAGACTTCAATATTTAAAAAATGTAGAAGAAGCAAACAAACACATCTATTTTATTAGAAACATGCTTTCAAACTTAATAAAAAGTTTAAAATAAATAGCACTCTATAACCATATAACCCCTAACCATATAACCCCAAAAATCATGAAAGGAATAATTTTAGCCGGCGGCTCAGGAACACGATTACACCCGTTAACCTTATCGATAAGTAAGCAATTAATGCCTATTTATGATAAACCGATGATTTACTATCCACTTTCTACGCTGATTTATTCGGGGATTCGTGAAATATTAATCATTTCTACACCAAAAGATTTTCCTTTGTTTGAAGATTTATTGGGAGACGGTAAAAAGTATGGCTGTAAATTTGAATACGCCGTTCAAGAAGCTCCAAACGGACTTGCAGAGGCTTTTATTATAGGAGAAAAATTTATTGGCAAGGACAAAGTTGCGTTGATATTAGGGGATAATATATTTTATGGTTCTGGTTTGGCTAAGTTATTACAATCAAACAATGACCCCGATGGTGGCATTATTTATGCTTACAGAGTTAATGATCCAGAACGCTACGGAGTGGTAGAATTTGATGAGGAAGGAAAGGCCGTAAGTATTGAAGAAAAACCTTCAGAGCCTAAATCTAACTACGCAGTACCAGGTATTTATTTTTATGACAATGATGTGGTTGAGATTGCTAAAAATATTAAACCCAGTCATAGGGGCGAGATCGAAATAACAGATGTGAATAAAGAGTATTTAAAACGGAATAAGTTAAGTGTAAGCATTTTAGATAGAGGAACCGCTTGGTTGGATACTGGAACGTTCCAGTCTTTAATGCAAGCATCACAATTTGTTGAAGTGATTGAAGAACGTCAAGGATTAAAAATTGGTGCTATTGAAGCAGCTGCCTACGAGATGGGTTTTATTGATAAGGAGCAATTTATAGCGTTGGCAGAACCTTTGATGAAAAGCGGTTATGGCATAAATCTATTAGGAATTTTGAATAAAAAATAATGACAGTAATAGAAACCTTTTTAAAGGGATGTTTTATTATAGAACCTCAAGTTTTTAGTGACGAGAGAGGCTATTTTTATGAAAGTTACAATGATGAAAAATTTAATAGTGCACTAGGAATAAAAGTCAACTTTGTACAAGACAACCAATCGTTTTCAACCAAAGGCGTTATTAGAGCTATTCATTACCAATCAGGCGAACATGCACAGGCTAAGTTAGTTCAAGTGTTAAGCGGCAGAGTTCTCGATGTTGCGATTGATTTAAGAAAAGACTCCCCTACGTTTGGTAAGCACTTTTCTATTGAACTAACAGTAGAAAACAAGAAACAGTTATATATCCCTAGAGGTTTTGGGCATGGTTTTTCGGTACTAAGTGAAACAGCAGAATTCTTTTATAAATGTGACAATTATTATAATGAAGCCGCAGAATGTGGAATTATTTATAATGATTCTACTCTAAATATTGATTGGAAATTAAGAGAAGAGGAGATTATAGTTTCTGAAAAAGATAACCAATTAACTGATTTATTTGGTCGGAAATTATGAAAATAATTTTGGTTACTGGGGATAAGGGTCAATTAGTTTCCTGCCATGCTGATTTGGGTAAGCACGAAAAAATCCTAAAATTTATATTTGTGGATTCTAAAGAATTAGATGTTACAAAAAAGGAAGATGTTTCATCTTTTTTAAAAAATAATAAAATCGATTATTGTATTAACTATTGTGCTTATACGGCCGTTGATAAAGCCGAAACTGAGAAAGAATTTGTACAAAATATTAATGCAAAACTAGCTCAATATTTAGCCGAAGCTTCTCGCAATAATAATGCACTTTTTTTACTAATAGTGACTGATTTTGTTTTTGATGGTAAAACATCCATTGCTTACAACAAAGATGACTTAACCAATCCATTGAGTATTTACGAGATTACAAAATTAAATGTTGAAATAGCTATTGCTAACGCAACACCCAAACATTTTATTATAAGAACTTCTTGGCTTTATCCGGAACATGGGAATAATTTTCTAAAAACAATGCCAAGATTGGGGAGTGAAAAAGATAAAATTAGTATAGTTGTGAACCAAATAGGAACACCCACCTATGTAGGCGATTTAGCAGAATTAATTTTAAAAATTATTACTGAAGAAAGTTTTGACTACGGCTCATATCATTACAGCAATGAAGGTGTTGTAAGTTGGTGCGATTTTGCGAAAGCTATTTTTGATAATACACAAAATAAAGTTAAACTAAATCCTATCAAAACAACAGCATATCCAAATACCGCCAAAAAACACATATTTATTGCAATGGATAAATCGAAAATTAAAAATAATCTTAGTATCTAAATACGATACTAGAGATAAAGTTTGAAAAAATGCTTATTCGCATTAAATAAACTATCATCTCTTCAAAAATGGTGTTATAAATTAATTAATAATTTGTCTTTATCAAATTGTATGCATGTTATAGAACGAATTAAACAATTTTTTAGAAACGAGGATAATAAAATACTACTTTCTAGTTTCATTTCTTTGAGTGCTCTCCAGGGAGTTAATCTTATTTTACCATTAATTTTATTACCCTATCTGGTTCGAACCCTTGGGATGGAACTTTATGGACTAATTGCTTTTTCCACAGCATTTGTTTTTTATTTTCAAGTAATAACTGATTACGGTTTTAATTTAACCGCAACAAGAGAAATAGCTCTTCATAGAAACAATCAACCGAAAATTATTGAAATCTACAATTCAGTAATGATTATTAAATCTTTTCTTTTGATAGCCTGTTTTATAATAATGACTATTATTGTTTTTAGCTTTAAAATACTTAGGGATAATTACGAAATCTACTACCTAACCTATGGTATAGTAATAGGCAATGTTCTATTGCCGACATGGCTTTTCCAAGGAATGGAAAAAATGGAATATATGACCATTTTAAACTTTATTTCTAAGGTATCCTTTACAACACTAATTTTTTTATTCGTAACAAAACAAGAAGACTATTTGTTAGTGCCAATTTTTACATCTGCTGGATACATTATTTCTGGATTACTTTCATTTTCAATAATAAAAAAATCATTCAAAATAGAATTTTCAAAACAATCTATAAAAATCTTAAAAACTTATATTAAAGATGGTTGGTATGTTTTTCTATCTCAATTAAAAATTACATTTTTTTCTAGTAGTAATATTCTAATTTTAGGAATATTTACAGGAAATGTGGAAGTTGGATATTTTTCAAGTGCGGAAAAAATTATAAGAACACTTTCAGCATTTCATACACCTGTTGTTAACGCAATGTTTCCTTATATTTCAAAAAATATAAGAATAACACCTGTAAAGATTATAAATCAAATACATAAAGTGGCCAAATTGGGAGCTATAGCATATATAATACTTTTGTCAATACTTTTTATTTATTCAGAAAACATAATTTTTTTAATGTTTGACGCGCTACTACCTCCAGTAGTTATAACTTTAAGAATAATCTTAATTATACCGCTTTGTGTATTCTTAAATAATTTATTTGGCACACAAATACTCTTAAATATCGGTAAGGATAAATTATTCTTTAGAGTTCTATTGTTTACTGCGCTAATTAATATGCTTTTGGTTTTTCCATTAACTTATTTCTACAGTTATATTGGAACATCAATATCTATGTTATTTTCAGAAGTTTTTCTTTTAATAATGATGTTCTATTATGCAAAATTATCATTAAAAACCTACCATGAATAATGAATCAAATTCTTTAAATAAAAATTTAAATATAAGATTTTCTCTTGATCAAACTTTAGCTATTATTGTAATCTATAATGAAACTCTAGAATTTTCAGAAACGCTAAATTCTATTGATAAGTCTAATTCTAAAAATGAAAAAATTGATGTCTTTGTTTATGACAATACACTAAAAAAACAGAAATTTAAACTAAAAAAATTTAATAATTTTAATATTCAATATTATCATGACCCTTCAAATTTGGGAATAAGCACTGCATATAATAAGGGTGCTCAAATTGCCAGGAAAATGGGAAAATCTTGGTTGCTGTTTTTGGATCAAGATACAAACTTTGATATTAATTTTATTGAAATAATTAAATCGGAAATTAATCAATTTTCAAATATTAATTTGTTTGCTCCCATATTAAAACTATCTTCAAATACAATATTATCTCCCTTTAAATTTAAATTTTTTCACGGAACACATTTAAAAGATATTTCCCCCGGGATTCATGATTTAAGAATATGTCAACCTATAAACAGTGGAATAATTATAAAATTAGAAAGTTTTGAAAAAACTGGAGGCTATAATGAAAAACTCAAATTAGACTTCAGCGACCACCAATTTTTAGAAAAATTTAAACAAATAGAAAATAACTTTGTGGTAATTAATTCAATTGGAATTCAAAACTTTTCAGCTGAAGAAACTAACTTTAACAAAATTCTTTCAAGATTTAAGCATTACTGTGATGGCGTATTAAACTTTGAAACTAAAAGTATTATAAACTATTCTTTTTTACATTTTTTTCTAATATTGAAGATATTTAAACAAACCCTAAAACATAGAAGTTTTCAATTTTTTAAAATCTACGTAAATAAAGTAAGGAATTATAAATCAAAAAAGTGATAATTATAATACGACTTATTAGGAATCCATTTTATGTCTTTATATTAAGTTTTATACTGGGTTTTTTTATTTACTATTTATGTTGGTCTAATTTTTATCCTCATCTAAGTTATACAATCCAACATTGATTTTTATGAATACTTTTGATAATATGCTAGTTTTCGCTGGAATCATTTTAAAACTATTTTATCCAATCATATTTTCATTATTTGAAAAACCTTCTTATGCATAATAATAAAATTTCTGTTTGTATGGCAACCTATAATGGCGAAAAATATATTAAGCAACAGCTATTTTCCATTATAAATCAATTACCTAATTCTTATGACGAGATTTTAATATCCGATAACTCTTCTTCTGATGACACTATTTTAAGAATCCAAGAAATTGACGATAATCGTATTAAGATTTATAATTCAAATGCTAGAAATGTAATTTTTAATTTTGAAAATTCTATTTCAAAAGCAACAGGTGATTATATTTTTTTAGCTGATCAAGATGACATTTGGTCAAAAGACAAAATTAAAATAATACTTCCAGAATTGGAGGAGAATCTACTAGTCTTTTCCAATTTTATTCTATTTAATGATGACAAAAACATAGATAAAGAAAACACATTATTTGACAAAGGAATAAATCAATCGGGGTTTATAAAAAATTTGATAAAAAATCGATTTACTGGAGCTACTATGGCTTTTAAAAAAGAATTATTGGATTACGCAATGCCGTTCCCTAAAAGTATACCAATGCACGACATTTGGCTTGGTTTACTTGCGGAATACTATGGAAAAGTAAAATATATCGATATTCCATTACTATACTACCGAAAGCATACCAATAATTTATCAGAAACTGGACTCAAAAGCAGTAAAAAAATTACCGAAAAATTAAAAACTAGATATAACTTAATAGTATGTTTCAGCAAAAGAATTCTACAAACAAAATGATGAATATCTCTAAATATTTTGTTATTAAAATAATTTTTGCTGTAATTCTTTCTTTGTCTGCGAATGTGATATATAACTATTTTTTAATTCAAGAACTTAACCATAAGGATTACACTTTATATGTAAACTCTGAATTTTCTGATCACACAAATCTTGATCTTTATTTTGATTCTGGAAATGGTTTTAATGAAACTGAGAAAATTCGTAAAAGAATAATTAAAGGTAATAACAGAACATTTTTTGAAATAAAGAATAATGGAATTTTACTTGGAATAAGGCTTGATTACGATCAAACTGCAATACTTGACTCTGTTCAGTTTAATGAAATAATCCTGTCAAATATTGACAAAAGTATTATTACTATAAATTCTGAAAATTTAATAAATAGTATATATGTTACTTCTGAAAATCTGAATTTGTATCAAAGTAAATTTGTTTTCACAAATAAAGATAAAGCGGACACATATATTATTTTTAAACCAATTTTCGATTTAAAAACAACAGATAAAACGCAAATTTTCCTATATATATTGCCCTTCTTGTTACTTTTTTTTAACGACTTATTTAAAATTTTAAAAAATAAAATAATTCAGAAAAACGTAGGAGATATATTTGCCTGCCTACTTATTCTTTCAATTCCATTGAAAGAATCTTTAACTACCTTTATTTTACTGCTATGGACGTTATTCGCTATATATCATTTGTATAGGAATAAAATGTTAGTATTCAAAAGCGAAACATTTGTATTTTTAATACTCTTAATTACACCAATAGCACTAGGGAGACCTAGCAACTATAATCAATTAAATATTTTATTGAGTTTAGTTTTATTTATAATAATAAATATGTCCAATTTTGCATTTAATAAAGAGTTTCTTTATAAATTTTTTATTCTAATCCTGTCTATTCTTAGCGTATCCATTTTGACATCTTGGTTTTGTTTTTTATTTATTTTCGAAGAATTTAAACACCTTACAATATTTGAATATTTTAAAAATATTAAGTTGGAAAATTATTTTATGAGAAATGGGCTGCCATATACCCATGCAACTTATTTTAGTGTTTTAATACTTTTTGCAATTATTTTTTGCAATTATTTATTCGAAAATGGGTTAATAAAAAAAATGAAATTTATTTTTATTCACATTATTTCTATTTTCACAATTCTTGTTTTAGGCTCAAGAATAGCAATTATTTTATACTTGATATTGATAGGGACTATTTTGTTTAAACAAAAGTGGCTCAAATATTACTTAATTATCAGCTTTTCGTTATTAACGGTTATTTTAATCTTTTTTATTGAAACAATCGACCCTATAAGGCATGAACTTTGGAGCCTAAGCTATAATGCGTTTATAGAAAAACCATTTTTTGGATATGGCTTAGGTAGCTTTAATGAGGTGATTAATAACTTTAGTAATGTTAACAATCCGTATTATAGTCAAGTTTCTGTTTTAAATCATTCTCATAATCAATATATACTTTATTTTTTAGAGATAGGATCTATAGGAACATTAGCAATAAGTATTTTTTTGGCTTATGTATTTATAAAAAAATACAAATCATTTACAAAAGATTATTTTATTAGTATTTTTATATTTGGATGCCTGTTTTTAATAGAATCCCCATTAGAAACCTCAAAATCAATAATATTATTTTCGTTTATCCTGATAATTGCAAATATAAAAGATAGTAAGAATTCAAGCAAGTCAATTAAACAAACTTTAAATGCAAAAAACTGATGCTAGAAACATTGAGAATTTAAGCATCTCAATTGTTTTATATAAAACTGAGGAAAAAGAAGTTCGACATATTATTGAGCAATTAGCATTAACAAAATTAACTCATAAACTTTATTTAATAGATAATTCACCAACTAATGATATTAAGAACAAACTTAGTTTAAATGATAAAGTTATTTATAAACATATTGGTAAAAATCTAGGGTTTGGTGCTGGTCATAATATTGCAATAAATTTGGCTAAAGATAATTTTGAATTTCATTTGGTACTCAACGTAGATGTTATATTCAAAGTAGAAATTCTCCAAGAGATTTATGATTATATGGCTTCACACACTGATATAGGACTTCTATCTCCCAAAATTTATAATCTTGATGGCTCATTACAATATTCTGTAAAACTACTTCCCACACCTTTTAATTTAATTGTAAGACGCTTTATTCCTGTTAAATCTCTAAAAGAAAGACTTAATTACAACTATGAATTAAAATTTTTTAATTTTAAAGATATTATTGAACCGCCTTATGTCTCAGGTTGTTTTATGTTTATCAATACCAAAGTCTTTGAAAATGTTTTTGGATTCGATGAGAGATTTTTTATGTATCCTGAAGATATCGATTTGACAAGAAGAATTTTTAAAAAATATAAAGTTATTTATTATCCTTTTGCAACTATTTATCACGCTCACGGAAAAGGTTCTTACAAGAATAAAAAACTACTTTACTATCACATAACATCAATGATAAAATATTTTAATAAATGGGGCTGGTTTATTGATAATGATAGAAAAAAAATTAATAATAATTTAATTTCTAAAATTAATAAAAATCAAAAAAATTAATTTAATATTATGGGTGCCACTGGATTGTCTAGTTTAGCTGGGACGAATTTTTACGGTCATAAATTATATATTTGAATTATGGCAAGAAGATACGACAATGAATTAAAGGTTACAATAGTAGAGCTATTGCAATCAGGAATTAAAGCA
>Ga0209491_10003897_pt1 | contig 23875 bp, 23 predicted proteins | sample BON02_FD_187213 | JGI IMG/M metagenome (GOLD analysis project Ga0209491, IMG submission 187213) | Freshwater microbial communities from Lake Bonney liftoff mats and glacier meltwater in Antarctica - BON-02 (SPAdes) (version 2) | ecosystem: Environmental > Aquatic > Freshwater > Ice > Glacier... | reverse complement strand
GCAGAGCCCGTCTCCGCTTATCCTGATAAATTAAATATAATTCCTACTTTTAATTTTAACTGGAAAAGTTATCCACACGGTTTGGGGTTCAGGTAGGGAACCTGTCAACCTATTTCATGAAGGGGCATTTTGACTATCAACTCAAGGCTGCCGACAGAATCATAGATGCCACTCAAATAATGGCCGGAGGTAATGTTAATTTGAAGACTCCTGCGAATAATATTTTTAACTCCATTCGGGAAGATGAGCAGCATATCTATGTTGAAACGTGGATGAAAATTGGTGAAGGAGGTATCAAAGAAACAAGGTTTGCACACCTCATGGTATATAATAAGGACGAAAAAAAATGGTACGAAACTTCAAATCCTCGCAATATTCTTGATATAGGCATGCTTGCGGGAGTGGTCAATGACACGCTTTACTTCTACGAAGGAAGCCTTATGAAATCAGATGAAAAATACATCAAACGTGCTGTCCTGAAGCCTACTAAAGAGTGATGAATTGAGAATTCAACAACTTTTCCAAAGTTTGAAACTTTGGAAAAGTTTACACCCGAACACTAAAAACAAAAAAGTCCAACCCGCAAGAGTTGGACTTTTTTGTTCTATCTATTTTGCTTAGCCGAGTACCTTCTCTGCCAGCAATACAATCGCATTATCTTTCACTTCCAATACGCCGCCATCGATAATCATCGTCTGCTTACCCTCGGTGGTGGTGAAGGATAAGCTCCTTTAGAAATTATTTATGCAGCGCTTACTGTTTCTTGTAGCTAAGCTCTTAGAAAATCATCTGCTACCATAAATGGATCTAATCAAACGAAACTATTTTCCGCCCTTCCACACAAAAAAAAAAACCATTCCAATAATTGGTAATTAATTTCTTATTTGAAGTCTTGCAGTTATGAAAACAAATTTCTAGGTTCATATCGTCATGACATTCAATAAATTAATCCACTTTAGAAAAAACGATTATGAGAAAAATGATGAGTATGACCCTTGCCGTACTAGGTGTGGTATTGGGTAGTTTTGCGGTGGTGCAGCCGGTGAAGGCGGCCGGAAATTGCGAACACCTCCGATCTGATCCATATGGTTGTCATGAATACCTATGCCCAAATGGTTGTTTTGTAGTTATTTGTCCAAATTCCACAGATCCATCTGGTCCGCCAGAAGTTGGAGAGACTTGTTAATAAAAAATAAAAATATGAAAAAATTTATGATTTTAACCATTGCCTTACTAGGTATAGCGGTGGTCAATTTGTCAACAATTCAGCCTGTGAAAGGACAGTCTACAGTCGGGTGCGAGCACATAGGAGGAGATCGATGGGGATGCAACAATTACTATTGTCCAAGTGGTTGCGTTGTATTTATTTGCCCAAACCCAGATCCAGAAGGTCCACCAGAGGTCGACCAAACCTGTTAATTTCAATTTATGATACTCCGCTGTATTTCATCCCTCTGTATTATAATTATTTTTAATTCCTGCCAATCTGATTACGATCAGATTGGCAACTTTCCTGAAATTGTAAATTTGATCCTGCTAGATTCTTTAATAATTGAGGAATCTAACGGGTTTTTAGCAAGACCTTCTAGTGCAACCTTAATCAATGATTCGCTAATAGCTATTGAAAGTAATTATTCTAAAGGAGTTTGGGTATTCAATAGATTTACAGGAAAAGAATTGAATAGCATCTTGAACAAATCGGTGATGGAGAAAGCTTTCTTTATAGCCGGATCCGATTGGACACTTTATCCTACAGTTTATATTTTAGACGGAATAACCAAATCGGTCTATCAATTTGATTTAAGCCAAAATACCAATCAGGCAGAAAAATATGTAAATAAAATTACGCTAAAAGTACCTGAAGGCTTTCGAATAATGCCAGAAACGAATACCTTCTTTTATAATGACGGCGAATTTATAGTAGAGTTAGCATCTACTACCTTCAAAAGCTCGAAAGATTTCTACAAGAATGCAGAAGAGTTTTTAGGAGTATTTGATAGTGGGGGTAATTTAAAGTTTAGATTTTTAAATTACCCCGAATCACTTTCAGAACTGAACGGATTTCTTGAGCCTTCCTTTGTCTACAATTCTGGACTTGGAAACCCAGATCGCTTATTTCTCTCTTTCCCTAGTCAAAAAGAAATATGGGTTGTAGATAGCCTAGGAAAGTCTTCTGATTTAGAAAAAATTACCTTCCCTGAAAGTCGCTATTTTGATTTCGAACTTCCTTTATTGGAAAAAGAGGCAGGAAATAATATGGGCTCAACGGAGAATAAACCTGCCACACATTATTTTGGAGACATAAAAATGGATGAAAAGAATCTATACATGCAATCTTACATGAAAGACAATAAAAATCTTGATCGATTTCTATTAACTTCTCATATTATGAGATATAATTTAGAGACTAAGACTTGGTCAGAAAGCCAAAATCCACAAAATTATATCAATGTTGGTGAGTTTGCGGGTTTTCTAAATGACACATTAATTTTTGTGGACGCGGGAATGATCAATAAAAATGAAAAATACATCAAACGTGCTATCCTTAAACCTATTAAAGAGTAAGTCTGCATTTATAGCCGAAAGCTTTTCCAAAGTTTCAAACTTTGGAAAAGTTCTCCTGCTAAATCAAAACCGAAAAAGGTCTCCCATTCACACAGGAGACCTTTTCTATATATTCTAAAGAGTTGTTTAGCCTACTACTTTCTCGGCTAGCAATACAATCACATTGTCTTTCACTTCCACTACGCCGCCATCCACGATCATCGATTGCTTGCCTTCGGCTGTAGTAAAAGAAACTGCTCCTTTTGCAAGAGCAGAAACCAAAGGGGCGTGGTTATTCAATACCTGAAAGAATCCGTTAGCACCAGGAAAACTGGCCTCTGATACTTCGCCTTGGAATACTTTCTTCTCAGGTGTGACGATTTCCAATTTCATCTTATCAAATTTTATTTAGTTGTTAAAGGCTTAGTATATTCATTAATAGCTCAATCGTTGACAATTAACTTTTAACCTTTAACTATTAACTCTTACCCAAATTTATCTAACCTCAGCCAGCATTTTCTCGCCCTTAGCAATTGCATCTTCGATGCTACCTACCAAGTTGAACGCAACCTCAGGGAGGTGATCCAATTCGCCATCCATAATCATGGTGAATCCTTTGATGGTATCTTTGATATCAACCAATACACCTTTTAAGCCTGTAAACTGCTCTGCCACAAAGAACGGCTGAGACAAGAAACGTTGCACACGTCTTGCTCTGTGCACGACTTGCTTATCTTCCTCTGATAGCTCCTCCATACCCAAGATCGCAATGATATCCTGCAATTCTTTGTATCGCTGAAGGATCTCTTTCACCCGCTGCGCACAACCGTAGTGCTCTTCACCCAGAATATCCGGAGAAAGAATTCGGGAAGTAGAATCCAAAGGATCCACCGCTGGATAAATTCCAAGCTCGGCGATTTTTCTGGAAAGTACCGTAGTAGCATCCAAGTGCGCAAAAGTCGTCGCCGGAGCCGGGTCAGTCAAGTCATCAGCAGGAACGTAAACAGCCTGAACGGAAGTAATCGAACCATTCTTGGTAGAAGTAATTCGCTCTTGCATGGTTCCCATTTCAGTTGCCAAAGTTGGCTGGTAACCCACTGCCGATGGCATACGACCTAGAAGTGCCGATACTTCAGATCCAGCTTGAGTAAATCGGAAGATGTTGTCGATGAAGAATAGAATGTCTTTTCCAGGTTCTTCACCATCACCATCTCTATAATATTCTGCCAAAGTCAAACCAGTCAAAGCCACTCGTGCACGCGCCCCAGGAGGCTCATTCATCTGACCAAACACAAAAGTTGCTTTAGAATCTTCTAATTTTTTCAAATCTACTTTGGAGAGATCCCATCCACCTTCTGTCTCTAGACTGTGTACAAATTCATCACCGTAAGTTACAATGCCTGACTCGATCATCTCACGAAGCAAGTCATTTCCCTCACGGGTACGCTCACCCACACCAGCGAATACAGATACACCTGCATAAGCTTTTGCGATGTTGTTGATCAATTCCTGAATCAATACTGTCTTGCCTACACCGGCACCACCAAATAAACCGATTTTACCACCTTTTGCATAAGGCTCGATCAAGTCGATTACTTTAATACCTGTAAAAAGTATTTCCGTAGAAGTCGAAAGATCCTCAAATCTAGGAGCAGATCTGTGAATCGGAAGACGCTTTCCCGGAGGAATTTGTGGAAGACCATCAATTGCCTCACCGACTACATTGAAAAGACGACCTTTAATCGCATCACCGGTCGGAACAGAGATCGGTTGACCCAAATCCCGTACTTCCATGCCTCGAACCATTCCTTCGGAAGAATCCATAGCGATAGTTCTCACTCTATCTTCACCCAAGTGCTGCTGAACCTCCATTACGACCACTTGACCGTTTTCTTTGGTTACTTCCACCGCATCAAGGATATTTGGCAGGTTACCGCCTTCGAAGGAAACGTCCACTACGGGCCCGATTACCTGAGTTATCTTTCCAATATTTGCCATTTGATATTTGAAATTTAAAAAGGATGTTCTTTTTTAATTCGAGCGCAAAATTAAGCAGAAAAGCCTAATACCAAAGGATATTTGGAAAATTAAAACTAGGAATATAACCTCTCCTCTGCCTGCTGTCCTTTTACGACACTATAATTTAAACCTGCAAAGACTTCAATCTCCAAATCGTCTCTGAAATACATTTAGGCTAAAGGATTGAGAAATTTCAAGTTTTTATTTGGACTAATTCTAATTAATGATATATTTACGTCACTATTGATAATTGATCTAAATAATGATAAAGCGATTCTCCTTCTTGATTCTGGCCTTGGCAATAGCCTGCAATCCGAAAACAACCGAAGTTCAAAGCAATACCGATAACTCGAAAGTCATCACCGCAGGCGGCACCATTACCGAAATAGTAGATGCGCTAGGCATGGGAGATCTGATTATTGCAACTGATATCACCTCTACATTTCCTGCCAGTATGCAAGAGCTACCTTCTATCGGCTACCGAAATCAGATTAAAGCAGAGGGAATTTTGGCACTAGGTCCAGATCTAATCCTGATGGAGGAAGGCTATCTCAGCGAGGATGTGGTAAATCAACTTCGAACTGCACAAATCGAAATCCACAGCTTTGCCAAACCGAATACTGTATCCGGAACTATTTCATTGATTGAAGAACTAGGCGAACTGCTCGATCAAAAGGCAGAAGCCGAAAGCCTAAAAGCACAACTTAATCAAGACTTAGAAGACTTAAATACATATCTGAAAACCATCACTTCCAAGCCAAAGGCGGCATTCATTATGGCGCGAGGCCCGCAGACAGTTTTCTTAGCCGGCGAGGACACATTTGCTCAAGAAATCTTTCAGATGGCTAATCTGGAATTTCCTGCCACAGGCTTCAAAGACTTTGTTCCGATTACCCCGGAGTCTATCGTGAAAATTAATCCGGATTATCTGGTGTTTTTCGAGTCTGGGATTCAAAGTCTCGGAGGTACTCAGGGACTGTCCAAGATTCAGGGGATAGATCAAACATCAGCTTTTAAGAAAAATCAAATCATTGCACTGGATGGTAATTACCTTTCTGGCTTTGGGCCTAGAGTAGGAAAAGCAGCATTGGAACTGGCAAAAGCAGCAAGAGGAGAATGATCCAAAGTATCCCTACATATACTAATGTCAATGCAATAAGACTGTCGGCACTTTCTGGCTTGCTGTTTTTTGTCTGTGTGGCCTCACTATGTCTGGGAGCTTATGCGATTCCTTTGGGAAATACGCTATCCATCCTTTTTAATGCAATAGGTATTTCATCTGTTAATTTCGAGCTTAGTCAGTCAAACGTTTTACTGCAAATCAGACTTCCGCGAATTTTGCTCAATCTGATCATAGGCGGAGGACTTGGGATCGCCGGGGCAGCACTTCAAGGTATGTTTCGTAATCCATTAGTGGAGCCAGGACTCATCGGAGTCAGCAGTGGAAGTGCACTTTTTGCGATTATCTTCATTGTTTTCGTTTCCGGAGGTACTACCAGCACGTTCCTTACTTCATTAGGACTTCCTTTATTTGCCTTCGTCGGTGGATTACTTCATGTAGGTGCAGTATTCAAACTTTCCAGCAGCCACGGCAATTCGGATACTGCTACTTTGATTCTGGCAGGTATTGCGATCAATGCTTTTGCTGGAGCATTGATCGGACTTGTACTATTTTTTGCAGATGATTCAGCTTTACGCAGCTTCACCTTCTGGAGTTTGGGAGATATGAGCGGAGCATCTTGGGACAAGATCCCTTATGCCTTATTTCTAATCGGGATTCCGTCAATTATTATACTACAAAAAGCACAAGAACTCAATGCACTGGCACTGGGTGAGCAGGAAGCTTATCACATGGGTGTACCGGTGAGACAAGTGAAAATTCTTCTATTGATTGTATCTGCACTTATCGTTGGAGCGGGTGTTTCAATGGTAGGCATCATCGGGTTTGTGGGATTGGTTGTGCCACATTTGGTAAGATTGCTCTTCAGTGCAGACCATCGAATTGTTTTGCCAGGCTCATTCCTCTTTGGGGCAATTTTGGTTAATGCAGCGGATTTGATCGCAAGGCTGATCGTTATACCAGCCGAGATGCCCATCGGAGTGATTACCGCACTTTGTGGAGCACCATTTTTTATATGGCTTATTTTCAACTTTAAAAAAACCAGATCCTAATGCTACTTGCAAAAGACATTCATCACTGCATCGGCAAGCGTCCGATCGTTGACCAAATCAGCCTTGAGGTACAGCCAGGAGAGATACTGGCTATCCTAGGACCAAACGGTGCGGGAAAGTCCACTCTTTTTAAGCTCTTGAGTGGAGAAGTAGTTTGCAAAAGAGGAATGGTCTCCTATAATCAGTCTGAAGTAGGCGATCTCAAAGCCAGTGAACTTGCAAGGATCCGAGCGGTTTTGCCACAGCATTCACAGGTCAACTTCCCGTTCACGGCAAGAGAAGTAGTCACCTTGGGCCTCCATCAAGTCATAGCAAGTCGCCATCAGGCCATACTTGAGGAGGTTATGCAAATGACACAAATTGGAAAGTTTGCTGACAAACTCTATCATCAACTTTCAGGTGGAGAGCAGCAGCGGGTACAGCTTTCAAGGGTCTTGGTTCAGATCTGGGAACATCAGCCCTATCCGAGATATCTACTCTTAGATGAACCCACCTCAAGTCTGGATATCGCACAGCAGCATGCCGTACTCAGAATCATCAAAAAACTCACCACAAGAAACATCGGTGTAGTCATCATTCTGCACGAGCTCAACCTTGCAGCCCAATATGCCGACAAAATTGCTTTGCTGAAAAACGGTATTCTCAAAAAGTGGGGCAGTGTGCCCGAAATCATGGATGAGCAATTATTAGAAATGGTCTTTGATCACCCAGTACAACTTATTCCTTACGCTGCCTGCGCTGCCGGATGCTTTGTAGCCTCCGCAGCAATCACAACTACTGCCCATCAATATATAAATCATGCCTAATATGGAAACTTCAACAATTCAAACCACAGCTTTAAAAACAGCTTTTGAGAATCTCAAACTTTCGGAGCCGAAGCTTAGGATTCGAGATGCCGCCAAAAAAATTGGTGTATCCGAAGCTGAACTGCTGGCCACTGGGATCGGTGAAAATGTAATCCGACTGTCCGACGATTTTGTCGATCAAGTCAAAAAACTTCCCACACTTGGAAGAGTGATGGCACTGTGCAGAAATGATGGCTGCGTGCTGGAGCACAAGGGCACCTTCCAGAAGATTGAGATGCATGCAGCAGGACCTTCCTTTATTGCCACTGTAATCGGCCCGATAGAGCAGCGGTTATTTTTCCACTCTTGGAAATTTGGATTTGCTGTCAGTACCGAAAGCGCTCACGGGCCTCAATTCAGCTTGCAGTATTTCGATAAATCCGGAGAAGCCATTTTGAAAATTTTTCTTCAGGAAAAAGCTGATTTCGAAGCTTCCGAAAAACTAGTTTTAGCACATACTTCCAAAAGTCAGAGTGGAGATCTTGAAATTGAAGCTTTTGACAATCCAGAATACGTATCTCGGGAAAACCTAGATTTTACACTTTTTCAAAAAGAGTGGGAAGGAATGAAGGATACCCACGATTTCTTTGGAATGCTTCGCAGGCACAAGCTGAATAGACTTGATGCGGTAAAGTGGATAAGTGACAAATGGGCGCATAAAGTAGATCGCCTGTCGGTACGAAAAGTATTAGAAGTCGCTGCTGAGACCAAGCTTCCAATTATGATTTTTACTGGAAACAAAGGAAATATCCAGATCCACCAAGGTGTAATACGGACGGTCAGGCCGATGAGTCAGTGGTTGAATATCATGGATCCGGATTTCAATATGCATCTCAATGAGGATGAGATAGACTCTGCCTATGTGGTACACAAGAATACCGATGACGGATTGGTATCCGCCTTAGAGCTATTCGATGCTAAAGGCGAAATGGTCGCTCAGTTCTTTGGCTTGCGAAAGCCGGGACTTCCTCAAAAACCAGAGTGGAAAGCACTTCTTGACTCATTAAATCAATAAAAATTGCGGGAGTTCGAGCTCCCGCAAAAATTTTTGCCACCATGTTTAGAATTAATCTAATTAAACTATTACTCCTTGCTGCTTTTCTATTCAGCGGGATAAATGTGCAGGCGAAGCGTCCGCTTCGGATTTTAGACAAATCTGGCGAGGCAATTCCTCATGCTTTAATACAGATAGGAGGTAAGAAGCCAATCCCGGTAAATGCTGCAGGTGAAATTAATTTGACTAATCTTTTAGCTGATGATCAGGTCATCATCTTCGCCTTGGGGTATGAGACTAAAGTGCTCTCCGGGCTAGAATGCACTGACAAAAACCAAATTATCCTAGAAGAAAAGGAATCCGCACTGGAAGAAGTGGTGGTCTCTGCCACTCGTACCGATCGGAGCGTATCAGACTTACCCATGCCCGTCACAGTGCTGAGCCAAGAAAAAATCAAACAGACAGGTGGAATTCGACTATCAGAAGTATTACTGGAGCAGACAGGCCTTCAGATCTCGACTGACCATGGAACCGGACTTCAAATGCAAGGTCTGGATTCGGATTACATTTTGATTCTATTGGATGGGGAACCGCTAATTGGCCGAACGGCTGGTACGTTTGACTTGGATCGAATCTCCGTATCCAACATTGAGCGAATCGAAATCCTCCGAGGGCCATCGAGTGCAATCTACGGAAGTGAAGCCATGGCTGGTGTAATCAATATTATCACAAAATCAGGAAGTCAACCAAAAACTGCAAATCTTGGTTTCCGACATCGAAGTTTCAACAGTTGGAATCCTTTTGTAGAGCTTGGCATCCAGAAGAAAGATTGGCAGGTGGACGTGCTCTACGATTATTTTCAGACAGATGGTTTTGACTTGACACCCACGGTAATCGGTCAGACCCAAAATCCCTATCAAGGACAGACTGCTCAGGTGAAAGTACGAGGTCAGTTATCTGACAAATTCGAATTGAGTCTCTTTGGTCGAGGCTATCTTGAAAATGCCAGAGGCGAAATGGAGATCAATTCCAACAGTCCAGAGGTAAGTCGGATATCCATGGATAATTCTTTGAGAGACTGGAATTTCAACCCTACGTTGCGTTTCAAACCAAATGAGAATTGGCTTTTCTCTCTTCGTGGGATGAGTTCTTGGTATGCTACACTTGCCGATTCGCGCTACGAAAACAGCGGCGAAAGCTTCGACTTCCAGGATTTTAATCAGTTCTTTCACCGTACGGAGCTTCAGACTGATTATCAGGCAAATGAAAAGAACTTATTCACTTTGGGCTTAGGACAAATCACGGAAACAGTCGAAGCAACAAGATATGAGGGTAAAAACAGATTTGATGCAGGCTATCTTTTCCTTCAGCATCAGTGGAATCCGGGCAAAAAAGTGAATGTGGTCAGCGGACTTCGCGCAGATCTGCATTCCGAATACGGAGGTCGCATCAGTCCAAAGATCTCTGCTCAATACAAGTTTTCGAAAGCCTTTTCTGTTCAAGCCTCTATCGGTTCAGGCTTCAAAGCACCAGATTTCAGGCAGCTACTGCTCAACTTTAATAATGCAGCTGCAGGATATTATGTGTTCGGATCATTACTCGCCGAAGAAGGGGTAGCAAATCTACAATCACAAGGCTTGGTTTCTCAAGTATTGATCCGACCTGAGTCTCTGGGAGCACTAAAAGCTGAAACCTCCTGGGCGATAAACGGTGGTTTTCGCTGGAATCCAGATCCTAGACTGAAGATTCAAGTGAATGCCTTCCGAAATCAGATCGAAAATCTCATCGAAACTGCTCCTATCGCCCGATTAACATCAGGCCAAAATGTATTTTCCTATTTCAACGTACAATCTGTAATCACGCAGGGTGTAGAAATAGACCTAGGCTATACTTTCCGGGAAAACATTCGCTTCAGCGCAGGTTATGCTTTTTTGGACACCCACGATCTGGACGCATTGGAGCAGATCGATGGCGGGCAGGTATTCAAAAGAAATGAGCAAAACATCACTTCCCTAGTCACTCGATCTGACTATGGGGGACTCTTCAACCGAAGCCGCCATAGTGGAAATCTCAAAATCAGCTACCAAGAATATCACACGGGCATCAACTTTTCGCTGCGGGGAATCTACCGAGGTAGATTTGGCTTTGGCGACCTCAATGGAAACCTGATTCTCGACGATGACTCCGAATACGCCAATGGCTGGATGAGTGTGAACTTCACCGCATCCAAGCAATTCAACAATGGAATATTTCTGGAACTTGGCGGTACCAATCTATTAAATACATCTACTCCCAATCAACCAAATAACCCCGGAAGAATGCTGTTTGCCGGAATTCAAGTACCCCTTTTCAATAAATAAAATTCAATTAAAAAAATCTAAAAAACCAATGAAAACTATTCTAAAAACTTTCATAATCCCTACCATTGCGATAGCACTATTCTCTTGTAATGACACTCAAGACGCAGAACCGATTGTGCCTTTGGAGGCGACCCTTGTGGAAGACCTAGCGGCTCCAAATGACGTAATTAACCGTGCAACTGGACAAGTGACCGAAACACGCCCTTTTCAATATTTCAGTCTTGAGTTAAACCAAATTGTCTCCGAAAGTGAGGATTGGGACATGGCTTTCAAAGGGACCACCATTCGTGTAAATAGTGGTAAAGGAGTGAGTGCTGCCATCGTTACTGGAATATTTGACCAAATCGATGAAGTCTCTGCCTCAGCCACTTTTGCGCAAGACACCGAGTCTGAGTTTGCAATCCCTACCGGAGGCGGCAATGGCTGGTACAATTATAATTCTGCCACAAACACCATTACCCCAATTCCTGGTCGGGTGCTGTTAGTAAAAACAAGTGCTGGAAACTACACCAAAATCGAAGTCCTGAGCTATTACAAGGGAAATCCTCCTGTAGCGAGTATCGACCCTTTCACTACTCCTAGTGCTCACTACACCTTCAGATATATTTTACAGCCTGATGGAACACAGAAATTCTAAGACTTTCAGCGCTCAGAAATAGTAGGATAAATAGAAAAGAAGGCTTCGGCCTTCTTTTTTTTAGTCTAAGACCCTTCGGGCGAATAAAAATGCTTTGGACCAATAGCGATTACTGAGGTAATCTTCCGATACCCCCAGCAAAGTGGAAGAATGGATAAATCGAACATCCCCTTTCGAAGCTTCAGTCACGATTCCCGAGTGTGTTACTTGCTTCCGCTTATGTCCGGTTGCGAAAAAAAGCAAGTCGCCGGGTTTAATTTCGTTGGATTTGATACTTTCCCCCATTTTACTCTGATCGGTGGAAATACGGGGCATTGTGATACCCACGGCATAGAATGAATGATAGACCAAGGCTGAACAATCTATCCCTGATCGGGTAGTGCCGCCATAGCGATAAGGCGTTCCTTGGTAGGACTTGGCCGTAGAAATCACTGTGTAAATAGGGTTCTCTTTCCCGATCTTTTTAGATTTACAGGATGCCAATAATCCTGCAACTGCTAAAAAAACAAAGGCAAAGCGGACAATTGAGAAGTTTCTTGGCACTTGAGTTGGTTTAATTTTTTCTAAAAATCAATTTTAAGGACCCAAACTTTCAGATGCAAATATTTTCGTTCGATAATTAAGAGTTATTTAAATAAATAAAGTTGTTAGATGATCTCAATCAGTTAACAACTCTATTGCCTTTCCTAAATTTATGTTCCTAAACTAAAAAAACTAACCTATGAATGTTAAGCAGTTTTATGACGAAGGCCTAGCTCACGCCAGCTATGCCATTGAAAGCCAAGGGAAGATAGTGCTAGTGGATCCAGGACGCAATCCAAAGCAATATTACGATTATGAAAAAGCGGTTAAAGCCAAAATTGTTGCAGTAATTGAAACTCATCCTCATGCAGATTTTGTCAGCTCTCATTTAGAGTTTCATCAAAATGATAAAGCAAACATTTACGTATCCAAGTTGGTAGGCGCAGACTATCCGCACATAGGATTCGATGAAGGTGACTTTTTCCAATTAGGTAAAGTAAGTTTACATGCACTCCACACTCCTGGTCACTCAAAGGACTCAATCAGCATTTTACTCAAGGATGAAAATGGCAAAGAGCATGCGTTGTTCTCTGGAGATACCTTATTCATAGGCGATGTCGGCAGACCTGATTTGAGGGAAAAGGCAGGAAATATAAAATCCCAGAGAATGGAATTGGCCAAGATGATGTACCACACAATTCAGGATAAATTAAAGCCACTTGATGATCACATCATCGTTTTTCCTGCTCACGGTGCAGGGTCACTATGTGGAAAAAACCTAAGCGATGCCAGACAGTCCACCATAGGGGAGCAAAAAGTTTCTAATTGGGCATTTGGTGAAATGGATGAACAAACCTTTGTAAATATACTGTTGGAAGGTCAGCCATACATTCCGAAATATTTTGGATATGATGTAGACATAAACAAAAAAGGTGCTCCGGCTTATAAAAATTCTATTTCGCAAGTGGAGAAATTGCAAAATGAAGATAATCTTCCAGAAGGGGCCTTGGTGATTGACGCTCGCGAAAATGAGAAATTTACAGCAGGCCATACTCCAGGAGCAATAAATATCATGAATGGGGAAAAATTTGAAACTTGGCTAGGTTCTATTATAGGACCTGAAGAACGTTTTTTTATTGTATCAGATTCAGAAGCCGAATTGAATATTCTAATCGATAAAGCAGCCAAAATAGGCTATGAGCTATTGCTTTTAGGAGTAGTCGCCAATCCTTCAGGAATGACAGAAAAAAGCGATTCTTTTGACCTTAAAATTTTTAAGTCTAATCCTGAATTATATACGATTGTGGACATTCGAAGCAAAGATGAATATACTAATTCCCCAATTTTCAATCAAAGCATCAATATTCCGCTTCAAGAGCTACGAGAGCGAGCTTCAGAAATCCCAATTGAGAAGCCTATATTAATTCATTGTGGAGGAGGGTACAGATCAGCTGCTGGTTCAAGCATTGTAAGAGCAATCAAAACTGACACTCGAGTATTGGACTTTAGTGATGCTATCAAAGATTACCAATAGTTTATATGTGTATCCGTTTTGTTGCACGTAACCGAATTTATTGCTGATTTGATTTTGTAGATCCCTCCCGACATTCGGGGCAGGCTCTTTCCCCCTTTGAGGCCAATGGTTATCAGATAGGGAATTTGATCCGATTCCAATCAAAATTTTGTTTTTGAGAGGAACGTGCACATATTAGGATACACATAATAATTTATCAGAAAATACGTAAGGAGTGGCCGGGACATAGAATCATTGACTGAAACAGTTAGGGGATATTTTTTTTAAAAAGAGAAATTAATTTTTGAATTATGTGTTGAACAAAGTCCAAGGCTATTTTGATTAACTTTGGTAGAATGAATTAATGAAAATGAGTAAAGAAGAATTTGCAGGTCTCCCTTTTCACAAAAAAATAAACACCCTCTACGCAGAAGGTGTTTTTGTGGTGGGAATAAGGTATTACCGTCACAAAGTCAATCTTTACTTGCTCGAAAATGAATATGTAGAGGTGTTCTACAACCACAAGCTGGACAAAATCGATAAGATTGACTTTTTACCACGAGATCACAGCCGGATGAAATTTTACTTGGATCAGATCCGAATTGACTAGAAATCATAAAAAAGGACCAGAATAATTCTGGTCCTTTTTCATTTAAAGCTTTCTCTTCAAGAAATCCGTCATCATCGAATACAGATGCCAAGTGGTATTTCCTCCAGAAATTCCATGACTTCGATTTGGGTAGTAAAATGTCTCGAATTGCTTATCTGCTGTGACTAAAGCATTGACCAGATCTACAGAATTTTGGAAGTGCACATTATCATCTCCTGTACCATGGATCAGCAGGAAATTACCCTTCAACTTATTCACATGCATAATCGGGCTATTGTCATCGTATCCGGCTGGATTGAGTTGCGGTGTCTGTAAATAGCGCTCGGTATAGATCGTATCGTAATACCTCCAGGTCGTCACCGGAGCTACGGCAATCGCCGCCTTGAATACATCGTTTCCTTTCATCAGCGCAAGAGAAGACATGTATCCACCATAAGACCAGCCCCAGATTCCAATTCGTGCAGGATCTACGAAAGGCATCTTGGCCAAGTATTTCCCACCTTCAATCTGATCGACTGTTTCCAAAGCTCCAAGATTCGCATAAGTAGCATGCTTGAAATCTCGACCTCGCGCTCCAGTTCCACGGTTATCAATACAGGCTACAATTATTCCTTCTGCCACCAAAACCTGATGCCAAAAATCACGTGTCCCAGCCCAAGAATTCGTCACATTTTGTGATCCTGGACCACCATAGACATACATCAACACTGGAAATTTCTTGTTAGGATCAAAGTCTTTCGGCTTAATCAGGTAACCATTCAGCGAAGTTCCATCGACTGTAGGGAAAATAAAAAACTCCTTTTCTCCCAAAGCAAATCCTGCCAGCGTAGAATTCAAAGCTGCATTATCCTCCAGCACCTTGATTTGCTTTCCACTTGCCTCATTCAGCGTTACGGTAACGGGCTTAGCCGCGGTGGAATAATAATCCATATAAAATCGATGATCCGGACTCATATTGATCGTATGAGTTCCCTTCGAAGGAGTAAGCGATTTTTTGCTTTTTCCATCCAATCCGATCACATAGAAATTGCGCTCCATTGGGGAAATTTCTGAGGAAATAAAATAGATTTTCTTTCCCTTTTCATCTATGCCAACCATGGAAGTAACCTCCCAATTCCCTGTGGTAATCTGACGAATCAGACTCCCATCCAGATTATGATGGTAAATGTGCTTGTAGCCGTCTTGCTCCGAAGTTCGAATAAAAGTTTTACCGTCAGCTAAATACTGCAAATCATCATTGTAATCCAGGTCTACATAGGTCTTTGAGCTTTCAGAAATGATCAATTTGCTTGCCCCGCTGGTGGCATTTGCATGGAACAAATCCATCTGGTTTTGAAGACGATTCAGGCGAATGAAAGCCAGTTGATTGGCATCCTTAGTCCAATAGATTCTTGGTAAGTAAATATCTGATTCACTGCCTGAGTCGATTTTTTGAATTTTGGAAGAAGCCAGATCGTACACGTGAATGCTCACATCGGAATTCTTTTCTCCAGCTTTTGGATATTTGAATTTGTAGTCCTTAGGATAAAGTGATCCCCATAGCTGCATATTGAACTCAGGCACTTCCGACTCATCAAAGCGGATAAAGGCAATTTTATTTCCATCAGGAGACCATTTGAAAGCCTGAGCCATGGAAAACTCCTCTTCGTAAACCCAGTCCGCAGCTCCATTGATGATTTTATTCCTCTCCCCATCTTTAGTGATTTGCGTCAATTTATTGCTTGCCAATTCCACCATATATAAATTATTGTCTTTCACAAAAGCCACTTTGTCATTATCTGGGGAAAGCGTAGCATAGGAGATTTTCTCTCCCTTCATCAATTGCTGCTTTTCACCAGTAGCCATATCTACCACATAGAAAATCCCTTTGGAAGAGCGACGATAGATCGGTTCCACATCGGTAGCGACGAGGGCTTTGGTTTCATCCGTATTGAAGGAATAGGTACTGAAATTCAATCCTAAGGCCTTACCATCAAGTAATATCCCAGCTTGATCTCCTGTAGCGAGATTAATCTTCACCACCATGGGATAGCCCATCTGATTGATTTGGGAGGAATAATATTGCCCATCTTTCATCCAGTTGATTCCTTGGACGGTTTGTTGGGAAAAGGTATTTTTCTTAAACACATCCTCCATGGTTACTTTTTTTAGCTCCTGTGCGGATAGGGATGATCCTACAAAAGCCAAAAGGGAAAACGCCAAAAGCGCTGATTTCATACTTTTAATCATGATTCTAAAATTTGGGTAAATGCCTTAAATAAGCTCACGAATATAAGGAAGGGCTTAAGGCTTTAAAACTTCAAAGGGATGGAAGGCCAAGATCTTAGGAAATCTTAGGATTTTCTTTCCCCTTTTCGCAAAAAATAGGCTAATTCGCATACCCATTGACTCCATATATGAAGAAAAGAATCGCCCTTGTGACTGGTGGCTACACCGGAGAATCTGTGATCTCACTTAAAAGTGCGGCCGTAGTCGAAAAAACAATTGATCGGGAATGTTACGATGTGTACAAAATCCTGATTTACCCAGGAAATTGGCATCATATCACCGAAACTGGAGAGAAAGTAATGGTGGATCTCAACGATTTTAGCCTTAAAATCAAGGGTGAAAAAATCACCTTCGATGGCATTTTTAATATCCTCCACGGCTCCCCTGGTGAAGATGGAAAGCTAGCCGGCTACTTCGATATGATTGGATTGCCTTATACGACTTGCGACCAACTCACCTCGGCGATTACTATGAATAAAGGCTATACAAAAGCTATCGTAGATGATATTCCTGAGCTTTATATAGCCAAGTCCATTCAACTTTTTGAAAACTCAACACCAAATATTTCCCGAATTGAAGCAGAATTGACTTTACCACTTTTCATCAAACCGAATAATGGCGGTAGCTCTATCGGGATGAGCAAAGTTAAAACTTGGGAAGAATTATCCGAGGCTTTGTCCAAAGCCTTTGCTGAAGACACCCAAGTACTCGTCGAGGAGTTTATATCAGGAAGAGAATTTTCGATTGGCGTATTTCGTGGAAAAGGTGAAATCACCGTGTTACCTGCCACTGAGATCGTAAGTAGCAAGGAGTTCTTTGATTTTGAATCCAAATACATTGCTGGGATGACCGAGGAAATCACTCCGGGCAGAATGAATACCGAGGAAGTGGAGCGTGTAGGTCGAATCGCCACGCAGGTTTATGAGAAACTGAATTGCAAAGGTGCTGTCCGAATTGATTATTTCTTGCAAAAGGAAACTGCCCAACTTTACTTTATCGAAATCAATACCGTCCCTGGCCAGACAGAGACCAGCCTGATTTCCCAACAAGTGAAAGCTATTGGTAAAGATGTAAAAGAGTTTTACACCGAGTTGATTGAGGAAATGTTTTAGCAAGTCAGAAGTATAAAGTGAGAAGTCTTAAATTTCCTGCTTTCTAGGTCTCTCGTGAGCATCAAGATTTTTTTCAGACTTCTGATTTTAACTTTCTATGCCTAACGGTAGGCGAGTAGACTTTCAAAACTACGTGATTCGACCACAAGACCTTCGAGGTCTGAAGGCTTTCGTACTAAAATCAATATCTGTAATAAAGACCTTAAAGATCTTCGAGATTTTCAGACTTCTGATTTTAACTTTCTGACTTTCAAAACTATGTGATTCGACTACAAGACCTTCGAGGTCTGAAGGCTCTCGCACAAAAATCAATGTCTGGGATAAAGACCTCAAAGATCTTCGAGATTTTCAGACTTCTGAATTTAGCCTTCTGAATTTCAAAATCGGATTACATGGCTGAAAAGCGGAACATCAAGCCTATTTTCGTCGAAATAAATAGGTGCATTTGCTCTATCAAAATTATAGCTATCCACGGCTTCTCGGGCAAGATTCCCGGCATTTTGCTTTAATATTCTTGATCCTATATTCAACACTAAGCTTGAGATTAGTAGCGGCCAAAAAAGATTACTCCCCGTAATTTGCTGCTGTGGGGTAAGGATATAGATCGTAAAACCTACAGTGGTGGCCACGCCTGCAATAGTCATAACTGATGCAAGCTTTTGCTGCGACATACTTTTGCGATAAAGATCTGCGATTTCTTGGGAACTTGCTGCCATCAAGGATTGCATTTCCATTTTATTCAAAATCTTTGGTCCATCTAAGAATTTTATTTTTTGAAGTAAAAAACCCTCCCGGACACTCACCTGAAGATATGGCTGATCTTGACTTATTGCTGAATTAGCAAGCAAAACCAAAAACAGAACTGCAAAAATCTTTTTCATAATTTAAAAGCTATATCGTAATCCAAGTTTACTTGGCGTAATTTGAAAACTTACTATATTTTTCTTCGATCTTTCCTTCAATAAATTATAATCGCTCACACCATTCTACACTCGTCTTTTCCCTTTCATTCGTATAGTTCAACTAGGGACTCCTTCACCTGCTCCGAACCCAGTGACTAAAACATTGACGTCCACATCATATGGATTTACTATAGAATCGATAAAATTAATTAACTCAGCTGCCAAAAGCGATACACTTAGAATCATCATCTCACTTTAGATTAGCATCTACTTATACCGTTCAATAAAGTTTTTAGACAAGACTCGAAATTAGCCAGTACTCTCGTTGTCTCAGGGGCCTTAGCCTCGCGACTATCAACCTTGAAGCGATTGTTGCTAAAATATTTTCTTTAAATGTGACAGAACCTTAAGCCTTATACTCAATCAGCATCCTCAAAAACATAAGCAACAGAAGTGTTTTTTGTATATAACTCTAATGAATAGGTCAAAATACAAATTATATTTTCTTAGAATATATTTTACAAAAAATTTCTGAAAGGCCATAACCAAAAATCAACACACAATTAAAAAAGACGCTAAACCGACTTCTCACTTCTGAAGTCGAAATTTAAACTCGCACTTATTTTCTTAGTGAATCCTTTAGCAAACGTAGAGGCTGAATCTCTTTTTCATAAAAAAACCTCCTGAGATTCAGGAGGCTTATATTTTTATAATCCGAAAACCGATTTAATTCGATCCACGTAATCCAGTTTTTCCCAAGTGAAGAGCTCCACCTCCAACACAATTTCATCTCTGTAAGGCGAGATAAAAGTCTTGGTCACCACTTCATTTTGTCTTCCCATATGACCATAGGCTGCGGTCTCTTCATATATAGGGTTTCTCAGTTTCAATCGCTGCTCGATTGCATAAGGTCGCATATCGAAGAGTGCCTCAACCTTTTTGGCTATTTCCCCATCGGGGAAGTCCACTTTGGATGTACCATAAGTATTCACATAGATTCCCATTGGAGCTGCTACACCAATGGCGTAAGATACCTGAACTAGAATTTCGTCTGCGATTCCTGCCGCAACCATATTTTTGGCAATATGACGCGTAGCATAAGCTCCTGATCGGTCCACCTTAGATGGATCTTTTCCTGAGAAAGCTCCTCCGCCATGTGCCCCTTTTCCACCATAGGTATCGACGATGATTTTTCTCCCAGTCAAACCGGTATCTCCATGAGGTCCACCTATGACGAACTTCCCGGTGGGGTTGATGTGGTAATTGATATCATCTGTGAAAAGCTTCTGAAGCTCGGGCTTAAGTTGAGCTTTTACTCTTGGAATCAGGATTGAAATAATATCCGACTTGATCTTAGCAAGCATGATCGCTTCCTGGTCAAAATCATCATGCTGTGTAGAAACCACGATTGCTTCGATTCGCTGCGGCACATTATCATCACTATACTCAATGGTTACTTGTGCTTTGGAATCTGGTCTGAGGTAAGTAATTTCTTTATTTTCTCTACGCATTGCTGCCAGTTCCCTAAGGATCATATGCGAAAGATCTAAGGCAAGCGGCATAAAATTTTCCGTTTCGTTTGTGGCATAGCCAAACATCATTCCCTGATCTCCAGCTCCCTGCTCTTCTGGGTTTGCACGGTCAACACCCTGATTGATATCTGAAGATTGCTCATGAATGGCCGAAAGCACTCCACAAGAATTTCCTTCGAACATGTATTCACTTTTAGTGTACCCGATACGATTGATCACGTCACGGGCAATTTTCTGAACGTCAAGGTAAATATCAGATTTCACCTCTCCTGCCAAAAACACCTGACCGGTGGTTACCAGTGTTTCGCAAGCTACTTTGGAGTTAGGATCAAAAGCTAAAAAGTTATCAATCAGCGCGTCAGAGATTTGATCTGCGATTTTATCCGGATGCCCTTCAGAAACGGACTCTGAAGTAAATAAATATGCCATAAACTGGAGTTAGAAATACTATTTTTAATTAAGTCTAAAAATACGGTAACTAGAGGGAATAAAAAACTTAATGCTTAACACTAATATTTACTTCGAAAATTGAAGTTTTGTTATAAATGAAGACTTAACTTGAAGAAAGTGAGTCAATAAATTTAATCAAATATTGAATTGTATGAGAAAAATACTCTGTGGATTATCACTTTTTTTAGGGCTTGGCTGCGTACCAGAAATCACCGAAACTGAGGTAATAACTCCACTTCCAGTCAAGCAGAAATGCAATCCTAAAGATATCTGCTGCTTTGACCTTGGAGACCAGGTTGGAACTTCGGATCTGTTTAGCAACTGGGAGTTTATAGCCTTTCAGCGTACGAAGGGTAGTTCCTTTGACAACCTTACCTGCAATGCCAGAATAGCTGTATTTGCACTAGGCGGCGAAAAATACGATACTGTTTTCAGAGTAATGTTGAAATTTGAAAAATTACCCTCCTCGCTCACTTACTGTGGGGATTTGCCAGGATTCGAGCTCAGAACTTTTTCTAATCAAATCAAAGGCTGCTACAACACAAATAAAGACAAAACGATACAGCTAAAGACCCAAAGTGAAAGCATTGTGTATATTCCTGGAGTGGCAAGCAATACTTTTCCCATCTTAGAATTTGAACAAGATATCCTTGAAGACATTCAAAATGTGGAAAGTTATGTCATCGAAAGTGACAAACTCTACCTTACCGTAAAAGGCAAAAGCTACAAATTGCTGTTTGTAGCGCGTGAAGATTGATCTCGCCCTACTAGCTGCATGGATTTTCCCCGATAAAACAACTTGATTTTTTTTGGCTGTCGAAATAATAGCCGAGGTTTTGCATCCTTTAGCTTGAAAACTTATCTTACTGGAAAATCACAGTCTTTTTCCATATGAAAAAAATTATTCCTTTCGTTTTTTTGATCGTATCGTCTATCGCTTGTCGCCAATCAGAAAACTCTACTTCCGATATAATCCAAATCCCTGCAAGCTATCCGGAGCTGGTTTCACTTTTCAAAGAATGGCGAACCTTCGAGACTCCACCACTTCTAGATGGAGCTCCAGATTATACGCAATCAACTTTTGCGAAGCGCTTACCAGAATTCAAAAAACTTCAAAACCAGCTACTAGCCATGGACACCACAGGCTGGGCGATTCCGGAGCAAGTGGACTACCGCATCGTCTGGGCAGAAATGAATGGCTATGATTTCAACCATCGAATCCTCAAACCTTGGGAGCGCGACCCCGCTTATTACACATCGCTTTGGATGGATCGTAGTGATGTCCCTGCTCATGAAGGGCCGACCAACCATGGGATATTGGAGCTTTGGCAATACAGCTTTCCTCTGACTGCCGAAAGACGGACCCAATTTCTACAAGAGCTCCAGTCCATCCCCGCTCTCAATAAGCAAGCGGAATCCAATCTAACCGGTAATGCCATGGAACTTTGGGCAGCCGGAATTCCGACTATTGCAAATCAAGCGGAAGAACTGAAAACCATTCTAGATTTGGAAGGAATCAAAAAAGATGCTGAAATCGTTTCAGCTGTTCAAAAAGCCATTTTAGCTACTGAAGAATTCGTAGCTTGGCTAGAAAAGGAAACTCCTTCAAAAACCGGAGAGTCTGGAATAGGAAAGGAAAATTATACTTGGTATCTCCAAAATGTCCACTTGGTACCACTGACTTGGGAAGACGAAGTGATGATTCTGAAGCGGGAATTGGCCAGAGCTTGGGCTTCACTAAAGCTAGAAGAGCATCGAAATCAAGGTTTACCTGAGCTGGCAGAAGCAAATACCCCAGAGGAGTTTGAGCTATTGACTGAGAAGTCTATCAACAAGTTCATGAGCTTTCTTCGAGATAAAGAAATCGTGACGGTCAAGGATTACTTCGAACCGGCATTACGAGTACATCGAGGGAAATTTGTACCAAAAGAAAAGCGTAACTTCTTCACCATAGGTATGCACATCGATCCGCTTCCGTTGTATTCACATTTTTATCATTGGTTTGAGTTGGCGCGCATGGACAATGAGCCGCATGCCAGTGAGATTCGTAGGGAGGCTTTACTTTATAATATTTGGGATTCTAGGAATGAAGGCACAGCTACGGCGGTGGAAGAGATCTTTATGGATGCCGGACTATACGATGACTCCCCAAGATCTCGTGAGCTAGTTTATATTATGATTGCACAGCGAGCAGCAAGAGGGCTGGGTTCGCTCTACGCTCAAGCAAATGAAATGACGATGGTTGAAGCGGGGGGAATTCATTCGAATTATACACCAAGAGGCTGGATGAAGACGGAAAAGGAATTACTCCTTTTTGAGCAACACCTGTACATGCGGCAGCCAGGATATGGAAGTAGCTACATTACAGGAAAGTATTTATTGGAAACTGCGATGGCTGACTACGCTCGGATTAAGGAAGAAAAGGGCGAAGAATTCAAGCTCAAAGATTTCTTCGATCAAATTAATGACATTGGAAGTATTCCAATTTCTTTGACACATTGGGAAATGACGGGAGTGGATCAGAAGTAAAATAGTCCTTTAATGAGAGTAACGCAATAATCAAAACTCACTTCAAAAACGTAACACAAGTAAATTCAATCAAAATCCTCCGATTACTCTTTCTATATTCCGGAATTAAATTAGAATACAGTAAGAATGTTCAATTAAATTAAGTGTTCAATTAAATCGACCTAGCTATGAAATCTGATTCAATTTTTATTATTCAGCCCGATAATCAGGAGCAGGAAGATGAATTAAAAGCTTTTGTAAAAGCATTGAAATTGAAGTTTGAAATTCAAAAAGAGAATTCTTATAATCCAGATTTTATAAAAAAGTTGAAATCGGGCGAGCAAGATCTGAAGGAAGGAAAAGGAAAAAAAACTGGTCTTAAACAATTGGAGAGTTTGTGGAAATAATTCTTACTCCAGAAGCTGAGCAAGATCTTGAATTCTGGGTAAAAACAGGACGAAAGGATTTATTAAAGAAAATTTCCAAACTACTTGAATCCATTGCTGAAACTCCATTCGAGGGGATCGGAAAGCCTGAAAGGTTAAAATTTGAGCCAACAGGATACTGGTCTAGACGAATCTCCAAAGAATATAGATTAGTTTACAGAATTGAGAAAGAATGAGTTTTGAATTTTTCTTTGAAGGGGCATTATAATTAGGGCCTGCTGAAAAACTCAGGCAGCGCAAGCTTCAAAACCCAGCCCAGAATGGTGTTTGGACTGGGTTTTTGATTTCAGGTAGGCACTGGTCATGTAAAGGTATATGTGAGCTATGCGCCTTTTCCTCGTCCATGCTGAAAAACTCAGGCACACCAGTGCAATTCCGGCCAATTTGACCAGGTTTAGCACTAGGATGATGGAGGCGATCCACGATTGACTGGTGTTTTTG